>Ga0182024_10002924_pt1 | contig 41611 bp, 40 predicted proteins | sample P32metaG_FD_120480 | JGI IMG/M metagenome (GOLD analysis project Ga0182024, IMG submission 120480) | Permafrost microbial communities from Stordalen Mire, Sweden - P3-2 metaG (Illumina Assembly) | ecosystem: Environmental > Terrestrial > Soil > Wetlands > Permafrost | place: Sweden: Stordalen... | reverse complement strand
GTGACTTATCTCTCGATAAACCTGTAGCCAAAGCCGCGTACAGTTTGGATGCACGCTTCGTATCCAGGCTCCGCCAGTATCTTGCGCAAGCGCTGCACGTTGACGTCGACCGTGCGCTCATCAATGTCGGGATTGCCTGCCCATACTTGCGCAAGAAGCTGTGTGCGGTTGAATGTCTTGCCCGGATGCGACATCAAAAATTCGAGCAACCGATACTCCGCACCTCGCACGTTCAATACCGCGCCTTGCGCTGTCACTCGGTTGGTTGAGGTATTCAGAGTCAGGCTGTCGAAGCTCAATGCGGCGTGGTTGGCATGACGACGAGCTCGCAATACTGCGTGAACCCTCGCAACAGCTTCGCGGACCGAAAAGGGCTTGGCGATGTAGTCATCGGCACCCATGTTCAATCCCGACACGATCTCGTGTTCGCCCGACAGGTCCGACAGGATGATCAGCCTGAGTTGCTGCACGAGCCGTGCCTTGCGCACGCACTCGAGCAATTCAAGCGGGGCGAGGCCCGGCATGTTCCAGTCCACGATGACCAGCTGCGGCGGACGCAGTTCGACCGCAACGACAGCAGCGGCGCCCTCGGTGATGGAGAGGACGGCGAAACCGGCATGCTTCAATTGCTGACTCAGCGGCTCAATCGTTGCAACGTCCCGATCGACAATCAAGATTTGATTTTGATTTTCGGCAGCAAGCATGCGCCATAACATTAGAGCCTTCGAGGATTACAGTACTGTGACGATTCCTTGACGGCCGCTATCGGTTGACCTCGATGCGGTTTGCGGCCCGAACGGAGACATACGAATAGCCGCGCAAGGACTCCGGCCTGCGGTGCACACCTGCCGCGCCGTCCTTATCCGGCGCATTATTATCCGACGCATTCCAAGCCGCGAGCAGCAATCCGAGCGCCAGCCAATTAAGAGTCGCTTCGCGTCGCAAAGTCCAGAATGCGCTTGGGAAGCGGTTATGTAGCAGCGTCGTATGGGACATCGGTCTCTCCTGAATCCTTGTACGAGACCAGTGTCGCGACTTAAGCCGCATTTTTCGGGGCGCAAAAAGGGCAATCCGCAGGTCAATTCTGGCGAATGATGGCAGCGCTCATTCGTGCGGCGCTTATCGCTGCTGAATGCCGATATTCGGCTATGATTCATGGATGAAAAAGCAGATCGCCATTGTCGAGGACGAGCCGGCTTTGCGCGAGAATTACGCGGCGGCGCTGGCTCGCCACGGCTATTCGATCAAGGCGTATGGCAATCGCCAAACCGCCATGCAGGCATTCAACATTCGATTGCCTGATCTGGCCATCATCGACATATCGCTGGAGGACGAGGCCGAGGGCGGATTCGATTTGTGCCGCGATTTACGGGCCCTCTCGGCGGAGCTGCCCATCATCTTTCTGACCGCCCGGGACAGCGAACTCGATGCGGTCTCGGGATTGCGCCTCGGCGCCGATGACTTTCTCACCAAGGATGTCAGCTTGCCGCATTTGGCGGCGCGGGTCGCGGCGCTGTTCAGGCGCATCGACGCCCTGCGTCGGCCCGACAATGCCGCCGAAATCGTCCGGCGCGGTGCACTATCGATCGACGGCGAGAAGATGCAAACCACCTGGAATGGCGCTGCGGTCACGCTGTCATTGACGGAATTTTGGATCGTGCATGCCTTGGCGCGCAATCCGGGGCATGTCAAGAATCGCCAGCAATTGATGGACGCCGCCAATGTCGTTTTGGACGACAACACCATTACGTCGCACGTCAAGCGCGTGCGGCGCAAGTTCCAGCAGGTCGACACGGCATTTGATGCCATTCAAACGGTCTATGGAATGGGTTATCGCTGGGTCGAGTGAGCATTCGACTTCAATTGTTGATTGTCGCGCTCACCACGCTGGTATTGCCCTGGGCCGGTTGCCAGTATGCCCGCGAACTCGAGACGGCATTGCGCAGTTCTCAGGAACAATCGCTGTTGGCCGGCGCCGCCACCATTGCCAATGCGCTGACGGCGCAGCCGCAGCGCGTATTCCACGATTCCGACGACGCCCGAGCTTTTTCGGCGGCCGCGGGCGATCTGTACGTATACCCGTTGGGCACGCAGCCGCTGCTCGATGGCTACCGCGAAGATTGGAACATTTCGGCGGAACCCACCCCGCTGCCCGCCACCACCCGATATCGCGCCCGGCTTCAGGCGGGATCGACCGAACACTACCTGTATTTATATCTCGAGGTGGATGACGCTCATTTCGATCCGCAGCCTTATAACGTCCAGCCCGACAAAGACCGCTTTGATCGAGTCAACCTGACGTTGCAGGGTCCCGGCGGCCGCGTCGCGTATTTCTTCGGCACTAATGCGCCGGGTTTGATTGCCGCGCAAAGCGCGGTGAAGGCAGAGGATGGCGTGGATCGCGTCGTGACCGAGCCGCGCATCCAGGCTTTTTGGTTGCAGACGGCGGCGGGTTACCACCTGGAAATGCGCATCCCCTTGAGCTTCGTCGGCCGGCGTCTCTGGATCGAGGCCATCGATGGACGAGGCAGCGGACAAGCGGGCATTGCAGCAGACAGCCCGGAGGGTGGCCGCCTGTTTTTTGCAACGGCAGGGTTGGACACGCTGCTGGAGACTTACATCCGCGACGGCACGCGCGCTACCGTCGTCGATGCCAATGCCCTGAAGCTGGGGATCGCCGGCAATATTGCTTCCAGACAGCGCGGTTCGGATCAGTCCGAGCCCATTTGGTATCGCTATTTCATGGGCGTCGACACGTCCGACATGCCCGCATTGTCGTCCTCGCCGGATCGCCTCAGCGGCGACAGCGTCAGCGAAGCGCTGAAGGGGCATCCACACGCTCAATGGGTGCTCGGCGGGAGCAATCGGGAGTTGCTGCTGACAGCTGCCGCGCCGATTGTGATCGAAGGGCAACTGCATGGAGCGGTTGTTCTGGAGCAGGCGGCAGACCAGCTGCTGGCGCTGCGCGACCGCGCACTTACCAGGCTGTTCAATCTCACGCTTATCGCCACCGCGTCCGCGGTCATCATCATGTTCGCCTTTGCCACATGGATCAGTGTGCGCATCGGACGGCTGCGGGCGGCTGCGGATTCCGCCGTGGGCAGCGATGGAAGAATCCAGCTGCGCATGCCGGAATCCTCAAGCGCGGACGAGATCGGCGCGCTGTCGCGCGGTTTCGAGCGGCTTCTGGCACGGCTCAATGAACATACTCAGTACCTGCGCACATTGGGCGGAAAGCTGTCGCATGAATTGCGCACGCCGCTGACCATCGTGCGCTCCTCATTGGACAATCTTGAGTCCGAGGGCCTGCGCGACGATCAGTTGCGCTATATCACGCGGGCGCGCGAAGGAACTCAGCGCCTGCAATCCATATTGAGCGCGCTGGGCGCAGCAGCAAGGGTCGAGGAGAGCATCAAACAATCCGAACGCGTGAATTTCGATTTGCGCGATTTGCTGGTCTCCGCGGTCGCGGCTTATCGCGATGGTTTTCCTGCCGCGCGTTTCGCAATCGAGTTGCCGGAAAATCCCTGCTTCGCTCTCGGCGCGCCCGATCTTCTGGTCCAGCTGCTCGACAAGCTGATCGAAAATGCCGTCGATTTTTGCCCGCCCGACGGTACCATCACCGTGCGGCTGGAACGAGTGCAGAGCTACTACGCGCTACAGGTCACCAACGATGGGCCGCTCATCCCGCAGGCTCTCATGGGACGCCTGTTCGAATCATTATTTGAACAGCGGCAAGGCCGGGACGACAAACCGCATTTCGGTTTAGGCTTGTACATCGTGCGGCTCATTGCCGAATTTCATGGCGGCACGGCCGTGGCTGCGAATCGCGAAGATGGCAGCGGCGTGATCTTCACCATCACGCTGCCGCTGATCTAGCGCCTTTTGAGTTCGTCTCGTCTCCGAATGCCAATTCACGCGTGACAGGCTGACCCTCATGGGTCAGCAGCCATTCTTTGCGATCGAGACCGCCGCCGAAGCCGGTCAGCGAACCATCGGCGCCGATGACCCGATGACAGGGAACGATGATGGCAATGGGATTGCGGCCATTCGCCAGGCCGACGGCCCGCGATCCGTTGGGATTGTTCAAGCGCTTGGCGAGCTGTCCGTAGCTGCGCGTCTCACCGAAAGGAATTTTTGTCAGTTCGCGCCAGACGCGCTGCTGAAACTCGGTGCCCTCCATGCGCAAAGGCAGATCGAATTCGCGACGCTTGCCCGCGAAATATTCCTTCAGCTGGCGCGCGGCGGCCGGCAAGGGGTCGATGGTGGCATTTTGAATCCAGTCATCGCCGACGCCTGGCAGCTTGCTTGGCTTGTTGCGATACAGATTCATGTACAAACCCGTGATGGCCGTGCCATCGGTTGTCAGCATCAATCGACCGATGGGACTTTCGACATAGCAAAAAACCTTCATGGAGCGGCTCCTTGTGATTGCCACAGATAATGGGCTGCATACGCACGCCAAGGCCGCCAGGCCTCGGATCGTTGTTGCAATTGTTTCTGATTCGACCGCGCGGCCCGCATCAGCACCAGATCCCCGGTGGGAAATGCATCCGGCCAATGCAGGGCGCGCATGGCGATGTAATTGGCGGTCCAATGGCCGATGCCGGGCAAGCTCATCAAGCTTTCGATCTGCTCTTCGACATTCGAGGCAAAGCTAAGCACGATTTTTCGCTGCGCAACCGCTTGTGCGAGACCCACCAGGCATCGAGCGCGGGCACCGACCATGCCCAATGCGGCAATTTCTTGAGGCAAGACGCCCGCCATGCGTTCGGCGCTGGGACTTAAGCGATAAAGTTCTGGAAAGGGAGTTGCGATCGGCTCACCGTAGACGGCAGCCCACCGTCCTGCCAGCGTGCTCGCCCCCTTTACCGACACTTGTTGTCCGAGCACGGTTCGCACCGCCAGCTCAAAACCGTCGAAAGCTCCGGCAACCCGCAAACCCGGCAGGCGGCGCACGGTCGCTGCCAAAATGTCATCTTGCCGCAGCACCATCCTGACCGAATCCGGAGCTGCCCCCAGATCGAATAATTGCTTAACCCTGCCGATGACGGCGCCGATGACCGGAGTCAACAACGGCGATATCTCCAAGTTCAGCGCGTCGGCGCTTTTGTGCAGCGACACTGCGATCCAGCCTTTGGCATCGCCGATCGCAGCGGTGCGACGATAATGCGTGGCATCGGTCATCTCGACCCCCGGAATGGCGCGGAGGCGCAAATAAGCCAGCAGGCTATTCCACGCCAGCGGCGGCCTGAATTCCAATTGAACGCTCAAGGTGTCCGTGTCGATTGACTTGCCGCGCACCGCACGCGGGCTCAAGCCATATCGAGATTTGAACAAGGCGTTAAATCGCCTCACGCTGCCGAAACCGCTGGCGAAGGCGATGTCAGTCTGACTGAGCGAGGTCTCGCGCAGCAGCCGCTTGGCCAGCAGCAGTCGCTGGGTCTGTGCCAGCTGGATGGGCGACACGCCGAGCTCCGCTTCGGTCACCCGGCGCAGGTGACGATCGCTTATACCTAAAGAAGCCGCCAGATCTCCCACGCGGGCGCTCGATAGAGCATGCTCTTCGATACCGGCCATGGCGGCTCCGACCAATCGGCTCAACGCATCGACCGGCGCCAATCCGGGAGCACGTTCAGGCCGGCAACGCAGACAGGGCCTGAAACCGGCACCTTCTGCCGCTGCCGCATTCGAGTAAAACCGCATGTTCTGACGATTCGCCGGTCGCGCCGTGCATATCGGCCGGCAATAGATATGCGTCGAAGTGATGCCCACGAAAAACCGGCCGTCAAACCGTCGATCGCGGGCCCTTACCGCCCGAAAACAAGCATTGGCGTCGAGTTCCATGGCGCTAGATTAGCCCCTCTTGGCCGCCAATACTCGCCGTTTTCGGACCTCGATATGGGCGGCTTTAAGCGCGCAAGCCCAAATGCCGCAATATGCCTAAAGCCGCTTCGCGGCCTTCGAATACCGCGGTCACCACCAAGTCCGAGCCGCGCACCATGTCGCCGCCCGCAAAAATTTTCGGGTTGGTGGTTTGGAATCGAGATTGCGGCGCGCCGGAAACGCGCACCCGGCCATTGCCGTGCAGATCAATTTGATGCGATTGAAACCAGTCGGCCGGACTCGGCAAAAAGCCGAAAGCAATGATCACCGCATCGGCGGCAACGGTTTCTTCCGTTCCCGGCACCACTTCCGGCACGCGGCGTCCACGCGGGCCCGGCGGCCCCAATCGAGTTTCGACCAACTTCACGCCTTGCACCCGATCCACGCCGACGATTTCGATGGGCTGGCGGTTGAACAGAAAGGTGACACCCTCCTCCTTGCTGTTTTTGTAGTCGCGCCGTGATCCGGGCATGTTGTCTTCATCGCGCCGGTAAGTGCAGGAAACGCCGGCGGCCCCTTGGCGTATCGCAGTTCGATTGCAATCCATACCGGTATCGCCGCCGCCGAGCACCACGACCTGCTTGCCCTTCATGTCGATAAAATCTGCGCCCTCGCGTTCGAGTCCCAGTTCACGATTGATATTGGAAATGAGATATGGCAACGCCTCGTGCACGCCCGGCAGATCTTCGCCATCAAAGCCGCCTTTGACATAGGTGTAGGTGCCCATGCCGAGAAACACCGCATCGAATTCGTCGGCCAGTTGCTCGAAGGGGATGTCGCGTCCCACATCCACATTGAGCCTAAATTCCACGCCCATGTCTTCCATGATTTCGCGGCGCTTCTCGACCACCTCTTTTTCAAGCTTGAACGGCGGTATTCCGAAGGTCAGCAATCCGCCGATCTTGGCATAACGATCGAAGATCACGGGCGTGACGCCGTTGCGCACCAGAATATCGGCGCACGCCAAACCGGCCGGCCCCGCGCCCACCACGGCCACGCGCTTGAGGGTGCGCACCACATTCGACATGTCGGGTTTCCAGCCCAAGCGGAAGGCTTCGTCCGTGATGTATTTTTCGATGGCGCCGATGCTGACGGCACCCAAGCCATCGTTCAAGGTGCAGGCACCCTCACACAACCGGTCTTGCGGACAAATGCGTCCGCACATTTCCGGCAATGAGTTGGTTTGGTGCGACAACTCGGCCGCTTCGAACAGCTTGCCGTCATTGATCAGTGCCAGCCAATTCGGAATGTAATTGTGGACAGGGCATTTCCACTCGCAAAAAGGATTGCCGCAGGAGATGCAGCGGCCCGCTTGCTGAGCCGCGGATTCGGCGCTGTATTGTGAATAGATCTCGCGAAACTGCTTGGTGCGCACCTCCACGCCCAGCTTGTCCGGATCTTTGCGCGGAATGTCGAGAAATTGTAGATGCTTGTCGGCCATGGTGGTCCGCGGCGCCTTTAGGCGGCGCGGCGCAGGTTTTCCAACAGCGAATCGATCGCGGAGGCCTTGGGTTTGACGACCCAGAATCGGCCGATGTAGGTCCGAAAATCGTTGAGCAACTGCGCGCCCCAGGCGCTGCCCGTGGCTTCAGTATGCTGCTCGATGAGTCCGCGCAGATGCTGTACATGCGTGCCCATGCCTTCGGGAGAGACGCGGTGGATATCGATCAGGTCGTGGTTGTAGCGATCGACGAAATCGCGTTCCATGTCGAGCACATAGGCGAAACCGCCGGTAAAACCGGCGCCGAAATTCACGCCGGTGGTCCCGAGGACGCACACCACACCGCCGGTCATATATTCGCAGCAATGATCCCCGGTGCCCTCCACCACGGCGAGCGCGCCGGAATTTCGCACGGCAAATCGTTCGCCGGCGCGGCCCGCGGCATACAGCTCTCCGCCGGTGGCGCCATACAGACAGGTATTGCCCATGATCACCGTGTCGCGCGCGACAAAAACCGAGCGCTCGTGCGGCTTGAGAACGATTTTGCCGCCCGCCATTCCTTTGCCCACGTAGTCATTGGCCTCGCCCGTAAGATTCAAGTGCAGCCCGCCCGCATTCCAGACGCCGAAGCTCTGACCAGCGGAGCCCTTCAAGTTCACGATCAAGGGCGCCGCGCTCATGCCCGCATTTCCCCAGCGTCTGGCGATCTCGCCGGAAATGCGCGCCCCGATTGAGCGGTTGAAATTGCTGACCGGATAGGAAAATTTACCGCCGGACTTGCCGTCGATGGCCGCGCGCATCTCGGCCAGCATTTGCTCGGCGAGCGCGCCCCGATCGAATGGCTGGTTGTGAGGATCGATGCAGTATTGCGGCTTGTCGGATACCAGCGCGGCATTGGCCAGCACCGGCTGCAAGTCCAGCTTGCGCTGCTTCGAGGTCTCGCCGGGCGAAATCTGCAGCAAGTCGGTGTGCCCGATCAATTCAGCCAGGGTCCGCACGCCCATCGACGCCATGATATCGCGGCATTCGCGCGCCACGAACTTGAAGTAGTTGATCACCATCTCCGGCAAGCCGACGAAGTACTTGCTGCGCAGCACGTTGTGCTGCGTGGCTATACCTGTGGCGCAATTGTTCAAGTGGCAGATCCGCAAATATTTGCAGCCCAAGGCCACCATCGGCGCGGTACCGAAACCGAAGCTCTCCGCACCGATCAGCGCCGCCTTGATCACATCGAGCCCGGTCTTCAAGCCGCCATCGGTCTGCAGACGGACCCGATGGCGCAGCTCATTGGCGCGCAACGTCTGATGGGTTTCGGCGAGCCCCAGCTCCCAGGGTGTGCCGGCGTACTTGATCGAAGATAAGGGACTGGCTCCGGTGCCACCGTCGTAGCCGCTGATGGTGATCAGATCCGCGTAGGCCTTGGCGACGCCCGCGGCGACCGTGCCGACGCCCGGTTCTGCCACCAATTTCACCGATACCAGGGCCTTGGGGTTGACCTGCTTCAAATCGAAGATCAGCTGCGCCAGATCCTCAATGGAATAAATGTCATGATGCGGCGGCGGCGAGATCAACCCGACGCCGGGGCGCGCGAATCTCAAGCGCGCAATCATGTCGTTGACCTTGTGGCCCGGAAGCTGTCCACCTTCGCCTGGCTTCGCGCCCTGCGCGATCTTGATCTGCAGTACCTCGGCATTGATCAGATATTCCGGTGTCACCCCAAAGCGGCCGGACGCCACCTGCTTGATCTTGGAATTTTTTTCCGTGCCGTAGCGCACGGGATCTTCGCCACCCTCACCTGAATTCGAGCGGCCGCCGAGAGCGTTCATGGCGATGGCCAACGCCTCGTGCGCTTCCGGCGACAGAGCGCCCAATGACATACCGGCGCCGTCGAAGCGCGCGAGAATGGCCGAAATAGGTTCGACCTCTTCGATCGGGATCGGAGCAACGCCGAATTTCAATTTCAATAAATCGCGAATGCAGGACACCGGCCGTTCGTTGACCAGGTTTGCGAACTCTTGGTATTGCTCGTAGTTGCCCGTCATAACGGCCGATTGCAGCGTCGCGATCACATCCGGGTTGTACATGTGATATTCGCCGTCGTGCATGTACTTGAGCAAGCCGCCCTGCTCCACAGGTTCAGTCTTGTCCCACGCGCGCTTCGCCAGGTATTGTGAATCGGCTTTCAGATCCGCAAAGTCGGCGCCTTGAATGCGGCTCTCGGTGCCCTCGAAACTTAAGTGAACGACATCATCGCCCAGGCCCACGATCTCGAATAGCTGCGCGCTGCGGTAGCTGGCGACGGTGCAGATGCCCATCTTGGACATGATTTTGAACAAACCCTTGCGAATGCCGCGCCGGTAGCTGCGGCCGAGTTCCTGGCGCGCGATCGCTTCCATCTTGAGCACGCCTTGGCGCATCAGGTCGAACAGGGTTTGGTAGGCAAGATAGGGATACACGGCGGTTGCGCCATAGCCGATCAGGCAGGCGAAATGATGGGCGTCGCGCGCGGTTCCGGTTTCCACCAGGATGTTGCACTTACAGCGCAATCCCGTCGCGACCAGGCGGTGATGCACGGCGCCGGTGGCCAGCAACGCGTGGATGGGCAGCTTCGCCTTGACCAGGTAGCGATCCGATAGGAGCAACACCAGCTTGCCCTGCCGCACCGCCGCTTCCGCTTGATCGCAAACGCGCAACAGCGCTGTTTTTAGGTCGAGATGTTCATCGTATTGCAGATCGATGAATTCATTCGGTACGCCGGACTCGGCCAGCGCCACAATCTGCCGCAGCTTGCGCTGCGAAAGAACCGGCGAGCTCAAGACGATTTGTTCGGCATGTTGCTGCGCCGGCACGAAGATGTTCGCTTCCGGGCCGATCTGCGTCTGCAGCGACATCACGATGCTTTCGCGCAAGCTGTCGATGGGCGGATTGGTGACCTGGGCGAACTGCTGGCGAAAATAATCGTACAGAGAGCGTACCTTCTTCGACAGCACGGGCATCGGCGTGTCATCGCCCATCGAGCCGACCGCCTCGCTTTCGTCTTCCGCCAGAACCCGGATGATCTCGTCGCGCTCTTCCGCCGAGACGTTGAACATCTTCTGGTATTGCGCGAGGGTCTCGCGGTCGAATGGCTCCGCCGCGAGACGCGGATCGATCAGATCGGTTTGCAGGTAGCGCACACCCTTCTTGAGCCACGCCTTATAAGGGTGCCGGCTCTTCAAGAGATCATCCACCCGCCGGGTGTTCATCAGTTCAGCGGTCTGCAAATCGAGCGCCAGCATCTCGCCGGGTCCGAGCTTGCCCTTGTCGACCACGTCCTCCGGTGAGTAATCCCACACGCCCGCTTCCGAGGCGATGGTGATGTGCCGGTTCTTGGTGATGACCCAGCGTGCCGGACGCAGACCGTTGCGATCGAGCGTGCAGCACGCATAGCGGCCGTCGGTGAGCACGATCCCGGCCGGCCCGTCCCACGGTTCCATGTGCGTGGCGTAGTACTCGTAGAATGCCTTCAAGTCCGGATCGATCATGTCCACCGATTGCCACGCCGGCGGTATCAGCATGCGCATGGCGTGCATCGGATCGAGGCCCCCGACGAGCAGCACTTCCAGCATGTTGTCCAGCGACTGCGAATCGGAGCCTGTCAGGGATACCAGCGGCAAAATATCGCTCAAGTCCGGCAGCAGCGGCGATCGAAACAGCGGACCGCGGGCGACTGCCCAGCTACGGTTGCCCTGGACCGTGTTGATTTCGCCGTTGTGAGCCAAGTACCGATAGGGGTGTGCGAGCCGCCATTGCGGCAGGGTGTTGGTGGAGAAGCGCTGATGGAAAACCACCACCGAGGCCTCCATCCGCGGATCTTTGAGGTCCGGATAGAATTGCACCAGAAATTGCGGCATGACCATGCCCTTGTAAACAATGGTGCTGGCCGACAGTGACGGGATATAAAAAACCGGATCCTGCGTCTCCAGTTTCTTCTCACAGCGTCTGCGCGCCAAAAATAATTTGCGGTTGAAGCCGGCTTCGTCAATGTCGCCGCTCGAATTGACGAATACCTGTTCGATGGTGGGCAGGGTCTTCAGCGCTTCCGATCCGCAGGCTGAAGGGTCCGTGGGCAACACGCGAAAACCCGCAACTTGCAGCTTTTCGAGTTGCAGCTGCTCAGTGAGAATCTTGCGCGCCTCCGCGGCCTTGGCGGTATCGCGATTGAGAAACACCAAGCCTGCGGCGAACATCGGCGCCAACGTGAGCCCGGCCTCGGCGGCCACCGCCTTTAAAAAGGCGGTCGGCTGCTTGATCAACAGGCCGCAACCGTCGCCCGTCTTGCCGTCGGCGGCAATGGCGCCCCGGTGCGTAAGTCGATTCAGAGAGCTGATGGCGGTCTGCAATACCCAATGGCTGGCACGATCATCGAGGCTGGCGATCAACCCGAAGCCGCAGGAATCCTTTTCATACGCAGGTTTGCATAGGCCCCAATCTCCCGCGCGCGGATCGGCGCCGTCGAGACTGGTGCTAAAAGCGGCCGTGTTTTCAATCGCCATATAACGCGCCCAAATGTAAGCCTCCTGCCGAACGTGCGCAGGAGCTTTTAAAACAAGAACTTAAATCGGTTCTAGGCGCTTAAACACTTAAGCACTAGGTTAGGCTGTCGCCGCGAAGCTCGCCTGTGTAGGGTTTACCTTATCCGGATGCCGCCCTCATTGGCAAGGGACGCCAGCGCCTTAAGTTTGGTGCACCCCATGCGGCGCGATCAACGCGATGCTCGTCTAGCCGGCGATGTAGCGTTCCAGCTGCTCGATGTGCTGGGTTTGTTCTTGGATGACGGCTTTGACCAAATCGCCGATTGACAGCATGCCGACGACGCGGCCGGTTTTGACCACCGGCAAGTGCCTGAAACGCCCCTCCGTCATGAGCTGCATGCAATGATGCACCGTGTCGTCGGGAGTGACGCTGACCGCCGGCGAACTCATGATGTCGCTGACCGGGGTGTCGTGGGATGAGCGATTTTTCAGGATGACTTTTCGCGCATAGTCGCGCTCGGAAATGATTCCGAGCAGCGTGCCCTCGGTCATCACCAGAAGCGCGCCCACATGCCGCGTCGCCATGATTTCGATCGCCCGCAATACGGAATCGCTCGGCGCGACGGAGAAGATCTGGCTCCCCTTCACCTGAAGCAATTGACTCACGGTTTGCATCGTTAAACCCCCGTTTTGCCGCGATCGGACGCCTTGAGTCTCCTTGACTATACTCGCGCCTCGTATCAGGACAACCCATAAGATGAACGAATCGGATCCCAAAGCCCCTGTTGCCGCCGTAAAGCCGCACCGGGTGAGCTCTCCCAACGGCGTTCGGACTGACCCCTATTACTGGCTGCGCGACGATGAGCGCACCAATCCCGAGGTGCTGGCGTACCTGAAAGAGGAAAATGCGTTTCGCGAACGCAGCATGGCGGGCTCGAAGCCGCTGGAGGATGCGCTGTACGCGGAAATCTACGCGCGCTTAGCCCAAGACGATTCGACCGTGCCCTACCGGAAGAACGGCTACTGGTACAGCACCCGGTTCGAGCCCGGCAAGGAACACCCAATATTTGTGCGGCGCAAGATGTCGCTGGAGGCACCCGAAGAGATCCTGTTGGACGCCAACCTGCACGCGGTAGGGCATGAGTACTACCGCATCGGGGCCATGGAAATCTCGCCGGATTCGGGATGGCTGGCCTATTGCGAGGATACGGTGGGCAGGCGCCAATTCACATTGCGTTTCAAGAATCTTCAGAGCGGAGAGATTCAGCCCATCGCCATTGCCGACGTTGAACCCGACTTGGCGTGGGCCAACGACAATAGGACGCTGCTTTACGTCGAGAAGGACCCGGAGACGCTGCTCGGTCTGTACATCAAGAAACATCTGCTGGGAGAAGATCCCAAGCACGATCAATTGGTTTTCGAGCAGACCGACCGAAGCTTCTATACCGGCGTATCCAAGTCCAAATCGGATGCGTTCATTTTCATCCACATGGAAAGCACGCTGTCCTCGGAGTGGCGTTACGCGCGCGCCGATGATCCGCAGCTAAAGTTCGAGATTTTTCTGCCCCACGAACCGGATCATGAGTACGACATCGAGCATCTCGGGGAGGCGTTCATCGTCAGGTCCAACCGGCAGGCGCGCAATTTCCGACTGGCGCGCGCGCCGATCGGCGCCGGCGCTAACTTTTCGCAGTGGTCCGATGTGGTAGCGCATCGGGACGATACGTACATCGAGGATTTCGACGTCTTCGACCAATTTCTCGCCGTGTCGGTCCGCAGCGGCGGGTTGCGCAAAATCTGCATTCATCCTCTAAGCGGCGAAGCGGAGTTTTTCATTGTCAGCGACGAGGCTGCCTACGCTACATTCCTTTCCGTCAATCTGGAAATGAACACAGAAATCGTGCGCTATGCCTATTCCTCCCTGACCACCCCGACGACGCTTTACGACTACCATGTCCGCACGCGCGAGCAGGTGCTGCTCAAGCGCGATCCGGTAGTGGGCAGCTTTGATCCGAAAGACTACGCCACCGAATTTCTGATGGCGCCCGCACGCGACGGTGCCGACATTCCTGTATCGCTGGTGTACCGCAAGGGTTTCGCGCGCGACGGTTCCGCGCCGCTGCTGCAATACGGCTACGGGGCCTATGGCTTATCCACGGATCCCGCCTTTTCATCGGCCAGGCTTAGCCTTCTTGATCGCGGCTTTGTGTATGCGATCGCGCATGTGCGCGGCGGTCAAGAAATGGGCCGCGCGTGGTATGACGCCGGACGGAAACTGCATAAGAAAAATTCATTCAACGATTTTCTGGATGTGACGCGCGCGCTGGTTGCACGCCGTTACGCCGCGAAGGATAAAGTCTTTGCGATGGGAGGCAGCGCCGGCGGGTTGCTGATGGGGGCGATTGCCAACATGAGCGCGAGTGATTACCGCGGCATTGTGGCGCAGGTTCCGTTCGTGGATGTGGTCACCACCATGCTGGATGAGAGCATTCCGCTGACCACCAACGAATACGACGAATGGGGGGATCCGAATGATCGCGCACACTACGATTACATGTTGTCGTACTCGCCGTACGACAATGTCAGCGGCAAAGCCTATCCGGCGATCCTCATCACCACCGGCCTCTGGGACAGTCAAGTTCAATACTACGAACCGGCCAAGTGGGTGGCCAAGCTTCGTGCACTGAAGTCGGATAAAAATCGCTTACTGTTGCATGTGGAGATGGAGGCCGGTCATGGCGGAAAATCCGGGCGCTTCCAGCGTTACAAGGAGATCGCGATGGAATACGCATACCTGCTGGCTGAGTTGGGCGTGCAGGATTGAAAAAAAAGGCGCCGCGAGCGGGAGGGGTAAGCTTTAACCGCGGCGCCTTGGGGGTGACCCAAAATCTTAAAAAATCATCGCTTCGCGACGGAGGCCTCCATTGAGCGGACGGTCATCGCGGGCGCATAGCGAGCGGCAAGCCGCGCGGCGGAGGCCACGCGAGCGTCGATTCTGGCGAGGGCAAACTGGCCATCGCCGCGGCGAACCAGCAGCGTGGCTTCACGGCTACCCTCGGCAGCCAGTAACGCAATTAGCTTCGATTCCATGCCAATGCATGAAGCAAGCCGCGTGCCAAGCCAAGCCCTTTGAAAATCAGCGAGTTATCCAGATGGCCTGCTTAAGCGATGTGACGCAAATTGTCGGCTGTTGACGTGCGCCGGCCCCAGGAGCCTGTCTGAGCATTCACCGCCTAAGGATGCAACAGCACGCAGGCCTGGGAGTGGGCTTTGAGTGTCTTGCAAATCGAGCTCGCGCGCTTTTCGCTTAAAGAAGCAACTTGCAGGCGGTACAGGGTGCCCGAAGCGCCTTTCTTCGGTGAGACTTTGGGCGACAGCCCCGAGAGCTGCTTGGGATACTCCTTTTCCAGTTTTGCCCAGCGTTGATTGGCCGCGTCGGCGCCGGACTTGAATGCGCCGAGCTGAATGCCATAGGAACCCTTCGATTCCGCCGGCGCTTTTGAAGCAGCGGCGGCTTTCGGCGCGGCTGCGGGTTTCATTTTCATGGCAGGCGCAGGGGTTGCCTGCGATGACGGTGATGTGTCCGCACCGGCGGGAGTAGTGCTTGCGGGCACGGACGCCAGTGTGAAGTTCTCGACGCGGATGCGCGCTTCTTCGGTCCACTTGCCTTCCGGGTACAGCTTCAAGAACGCTTGATAGGCCTCGAGCGTGTCCGTATCACGCGCCTTTTGCCAATCCCGTTCTTCGTACAGTTCCTTGACGCGGGCCTGTGCCTGGGCCGTGAACTCGCCGCTCGGGTACTTCTTCAAGAAAAGCTCGTAGGCATCGGTGGTGTTGGCGGTCCGGGTTTTTTCCCAGTCACTCTGTTGGCGGCTGCACCCGGCGAGGCCCAACACGGCGGTCAAGGACAGCACCAAAAACACTTTGTGGATGACCATGTTCACACTCTGGACGGGTTTTAGAAGGATGCGCCATTCTACGTCGGCGACGCCAAGCTCGTCACATCACGGGGTGCCCCCGATAGGATAATAAGGGGTCATGAGCGAAGAAAAACGCCGATTTCTCGACAGCAGTTCGGCTACCCCGACCTTCATAGGCGTCGATTCTGTATTCGTCGGCGACATCCGCGGCAAGGGTCAGTTCGTGGTTTCCGGTGAAGTACATGGTGATGGTGAGTTGGAAGGGGCGCTGAATCTATCCGCCTCGGGCAGTTGGCACGGTCACGTTCGGGCGCAGCAAGCGATCGTCGCCGGCACCATCCTAGGCGGCTTGACTGTCAGGGATAAGCTGGAAATCGGCTATACGGCGGTCATCCGCGGCAAGGTCAGCGCGCGCACCGTTGCGATCGCGAAAGGCGCGATTATCGATGGGGAAATCGAAGTCACGTCGGATGTCCCAGTGAAGCGATTCGAGGAAAAGCGCGACGCCAAACCCGGCGACTGAAAGTCGCGCGCTGTTCGCGAATGGCGACAGTCATGCGAAGTTGGTGTGTTGAAGCGTAATAACGCATCCTTGGAGCCTGTTCTCCTAGCTAACTTCGCGCTAACTCCCAAACTTCAAAGTCAATGAAAGAATACGATGTGGTCATCATCGGCGGCGGCATTCATGGCGCCGGCGTACTTCAAGCGGCGGCGGCTGCAGGCCATAAGGCCCTGCTCATCGAGCGGCAGGCCCTGGCCAGCGGCACATCGAGCCGATCCAGCAAACTGATTCACGGCGGACTGCGCTACCTGGAATCGGGTCAATTCGCCCTGGTTCGCGAAAGCTTGCGCGAGCGCGCCGTTCATCTGCGCATCGCCTCCGAACTGGTCGAACTGAAACCTTTTTTCATTCCGGTGTACCGCGACACCCGCCGCCGGCCATGGCAGCTGAAGATCGGACTGTGGATGTACGCACTGCTCGGCGGATTCGATGCAGCCACTCGCTTCGGCAGCGTGCCGAAAACAGAGTGGCCCTCGCTCGACGGCTTGAAGACTTTGGATCTCGATGCCGTCATTCGCTACCACGATGCGCAAACCAACGATGCACAGCTCACGCGCGCGGTGGTGAATTCCGCGTTGGGGTTGGGTGCCGAGATCGCGATGCCGGCGAAATTCACCCTTGCGACCTTAAGCGAAGATGGCGTGAAGATCAGCTACGCCACGTCCGGCTCGAGCGTCGAGGTCCAAGCGCGGGTGCTCGTCAATGCCGCCGGGCCGTGGGCGACCCAAGTCGCGCGCGCCGTTCATCCTGCCATTCCGGTTCCCGATGTGGATTTGGTTCAGGGCACACACATCGTGATTCCCCATCCCGTGACGGCGGGCATTTACTACGTCGAAAGCCCGACCGATGGACGCGCGGTGTTCGTCATGCCGTGGGACGGCGCCACCCTGATCGGCACCACCGAGACTCCGTATCGCGGCGATCCCGACCAGGTGCATCCGCTGCCGGAGGAAGAGGAATATCTGCTGGCGGTCGTACGCCACTATTTCCCGCACTTGAGCGCCCTGACACGCGGCGACATCACCGAGCGCTTCGCGGGCCTTCGTGTCCTGCCCGCGGCCACGCAAGCGGCCTTCGACCGCTCGCGCGAAACCATATTCACCACGGATCGAGACGCACGCCCGCGCGTCTTAAGCATCTATGGCGGCAAATTGACCGGGTGGCGGGCGGCCGCAGCCCATGTGATGCAGCGCATCAGCCCCTCCCTGCCGGCCGCCGCAGCCCAAGCCGAAACGGATCTTTTGATTTTGAGGAGACCGACATGAAGAAGAATGGCGTGGGCGTTGCCGTGCTGGCGTTGTTTGCGACGCTGACGCACGCGGAGGACTATCTCAGCCCGACCGAGGAGCGTGTTCGCTTGTCACTCGGGGTCGTGCGCGTCTCGAACAATACCGACCTTCAGATCGACAGCAGCGCGGGCGTTCCCGGCACGCCGATCAACGCGGAAGACCAATTCGGATTGGATAAGGCCGACTACGAAGCGAAGATCGAAGCCATGGTGCGCGTCGGCGAGCGGAATCGGTTGCGATTCGATTATTTTTCGCTGGATCGCACGGGCGGGCTTGACGTGACCCAACCCATCGTGTTTCGCGACGTGATCCTGCAGCCCGGCGACCCGCTGAACTCCGACCTGTCGATACGCACTTTCGGCATCAACTACGAATATTCCTTTCTGCACAGCGATCGCTACGAAGTGGCGGCCACGATCGGCCTCAACGACACCGACATCTCCGCGCGGGCGCGCGTGCAGACGCAGACGCGGCATGTGGATCAGACTGAAGATCATGCAGGTCCAATTCCGACGCTGGGACTCGACGCGACCTACGTGGTGAGCAAGCGATTTTATTTCGACGCCCGCGCCCAGTACTTCAGGGTACGCATCGATGACCTCGACGGCTCTCTGGGCATTTACGAACTGGATGGTCTGTACCGCCTGCGTCCCAACATCTCGTTCGCGGTCGGCTACACCTCCTTGCGGGCGCGCCTGACTTCGACGCAGGCCACGCAGGGGGGATTTTTCAACTTCAATTCGAGCGGTCCTGAAATTTTCGTCAGAGTCGCTTTCTAAAGGTCGCGCCAGTTTTTAAGGCGCAGCCGCGGTCTCAGGGAGAGGTGGCGGACTCAGCGGAGAATTCGACCCGATTGTTCGCAGCGGCTACGCGATTCCATTCACCGGCCGTGAGGCTTTCGGTACGCGCCGGATACGGCGTGCCGGCGTGCGTCGTGCCGGTACTTTCCAGCGCGACCGTGATCGCGCCTGCGGTGCGTTGACGCACCCCCGCAACCAGATTCGCAAATGCCAGCGACTGACGCTGCTGGCCCGACAGCGCTTCATCGAGGGGATTGCCGATCATGTCGCATCGATTGATGGGCAGTGTCGACACCGCCGGTACATAGCCGTCGGTGGCATTGCCGCTTAAGCAAAAAAGTCCCGCCGAACTCGAAATCTTCACCACCCCATGAAACGCTTGAGCCTCGAGTTTCGAGAGCAGTTCCCGCAGCACATCGAGACGGCTGCGATCAAAGGCGATTTCGCCATAGGGCACGGGCTCGATCCGCGGCGCCATGGCGGAACCATTGGCACCGGCCGGCGCGGGCGATTGGCCGGTGTTCGCCGTGGCCAGCGCGGCGGTGAGATCTTTCACCGCGGCGGCGAGATCGAGTCTCGCGCGTTGCAATTCGCCGTTGGCGGATTGCAATCCGGCGATTTCCGCGTGCGCGCGCGCGAGTTCATTGCGCGACGTCAACCAGCTCGCCGCAAACGCAAGGGCTATGGCGAAGATCGCGAGTACCGCCGCCGCCCAGGGCCACGCGGACTTTGGCGGCGCCGGAGGCGGCGCAATGGGGTCAGGGCCCTGCACCGGCATGGCATTGCGAACATCGCTGAGGATGCGCGTCGAGAAGCTATCGAGGCTGGCGACGATGAAGCGGCGAATCTCCAACGCTTGGTCCTTCACCGCCGATTCAATCCGGCGACCCCAATCAATGGCGCCGCTTCCGGCGGCGAATCGTGGAGGCAGCCTTTCGACCGGGATGCCGGAGTCCAATTCGACCGGCTGCAACGCGGGCTCCGCCATGTCGCGGCGATCCGGCAACAAATGCAGCTCGTACAATACCTTCGACACATCGACGGGTCGAACTTGCTTCGGCAACACGCCCATCGCTCCGAGGGCGCGCGCTTGACCGACATACAGTTCGCCCTCTTGCGAGGTGTACATCATGATCGGGATCATGGCGGTCTGGGGATTGCCCTTGATCGCCTTCACCGCCTGCAGGCCATCCATCCCGGGCATGAGGTGGTCCATGAAAATCGCATCGGGACGATTGCTTTTTAAGTATTCAATGGCCTGCTCGGCCGACTCGGCCATGTCGACTTCGATGTCGTACTTCTCGAGCATGCGGCTCAAAATGATGCGAGCTGACTTTGAGTCGTCGACGACCAATGCGCTTTTGCGGGCCATGGGATTAGTGTAGCGCAGTCCTTTAGAGCGCATGGTCGCCGCCCCACCGCTCTCATGCGCTCGTCGCGAATCCGCGACGAGCAACCGTGCGTCTTCGGCCTAAGCCCAAGCGCTTTGGGCGCTTAGGCGTCGGGCTTGAGGCGGGACCTAAGCGCTGACTTACGCGGGATCCGCGCTCTGCGATTCCTTATTCTGGGAAATCCAGGTCAACGCTGATTCAACGTCGGCGAGTTCGCTGGCCGTGAATCCTTCGATTCTCACACCCGTGGCCTCCGCCTTCTTTTTGGCGAGCTCCGCGGCCGCAACGGAATGTACCCACACCAAACCGCGGCGCACCTTGGCCGTGAATTTTTGCTGCTTCTCTTCGCTCATTACCCACTCCTTGAAATAATCTACCGCAGTTTACGGTGCCGCGATGGCGCGGTCCATCCGAGCACTGTAGTTGTTGAGGGCGCGGGAGACCACCCCTATATATTGATTGGCCTCATCCCATCGCCGCTCCTCGATCGCCTCACGAATTCCCGGCAATGTCTTGACGCCGTACCCGGTATGCAGCCCCGGCGCATAGATCATGTGCTGGTACCACTGGCGACCGGGCAAACCCTGCGAATCGGTCAAACTTTGCTCCAGAATCGCGAGGGTCGAATTCACGCGCTCTCTCTCGGCGCTGCCGGCCGCATCATTGGCCGCATCGAGGCGCGCATATTCCTGGTCGAATGCTTTGGCGCTTTGTTCCAGTTTCGCGACCGCATTATCGAGTTCGGCGAAATTAAGGTACGGCACATCGGCGACGCGCGGCGGCGGGGCACGTGGATAGTCGGGATTCGTCGTCAGCTTGTAGGACTCGTCGTCCTGCAACTTGGCAAGCTCGCGAGTCTTGCTGCGCATGCCGTCGGCAAGCTTGTGCAGCTCGTCATCGTATCCGGTGATCGAGGCCGCGAAATCGCTTTCGCGCGCCGGAATCAGTTCCGCCTGCGAGGCTCGCAGCATGATCCGGCCGGCGACCTTGGCCAGTGCCACTCCATACTCGAAGGTGGGGTCGACAAAACGGCGAAAGTGATCGAATGAATCATAGGCCGAGTGGTAGACACCGTACTGCGATTCGCCTTCGAACCCAAGATTGACGGAGTTGATGCCCAAATGCTGCAGGAAAGGTGTGTAGTCCGAACCTGATCCCAATGCACCGAGCGCTAAGTCTCCGTTCGCACTGGTTCGCGCAGCGGAATCGCCGCGGGCCTCGGAGTCGTAGGCCGAGACTCGTCTGTGGGCCAGCGCCCGCGCGAGCACGCTGGCGCCGGTTTCCGGATCCTTTACATCGCGCGCCACCTCGCTCAAGAAATGCTGCACGGCGTGGCTGCCTTCCGCCTGCAAAAAGCCCCGCCCATTCGTATCGGAATTGACATACAGCACTGCCTTGGCTTTAAGTTCCGCGGCATGTTGCTCGGCCCATTCGGTGGAACCCAGCAGCCCCGGCTCCTCGCCGTCCCAGCTGTCGTAGACCAGCGTGCGGCGCGGACGCCAGCCTTCCTTCACCAACTTGCCGATCGATTTGGCTTCGGCCATGAGCGCCACTTGACCGGCAAGTGGATCCATGGCGCCAAACACCCATCCATCGTGATGGTTGCCGCGAATGATCCATCGGTCGGGCTCTTCGCTGCCTTTGATCTTCGCGACCACATCGTAAATCGGCTTCTGATTCCAATCCGACAGCACCTTCATGTGCACTTGGGCGGGGCCCGGACCCACGTGGTAGGTCATCGGCAATCCGCCGCGCCACCCGGGCGGCGCGACGCGGCCGCCTAACGCTAAGAGCAAGGGCTCGGCATCCGCGTAGGAAATGGGCAGCACCGGAATTTTCAACAAAGTCTTGGCGTCTTTGAGCGCGAGGCGCTTGGCGCCGGGCACCGCCCCCACGCCGGGAGTCAACGGATCGCCGCTGTACAGGGTGAGATCCTGCACAGAACCGCGCTGCACGGCATCGCGCGGCCGATAGCCGCCTTTCGGATAAGTATCCCCTGCACCGTAGCCATCATCGCGCGGATCCGAGTAAATCAAACAGCCGATTGCGCCATGTTCATACGCGAGCTTGGGCTTAAGGCCCCGCCAGCCGCCGCCATAGCGGGTCAACACGATGCGTCCCTTGACGCTTAAGCCTAAGCGCTCGAGCTCTTTGTAGTCGTCCGGCATGCCCTGATTCACGTAGATCAGTTCCGCGGTCACATCGCCGTCGGCGCCGTACACGTTGTAAGGCGGCAGCTCATCCTTGGTTTGCGTCGACGTGCTGTCGCCCTCGATGGGCGGCTCGCTCAATAGCGCCTTGAAATGCGTGGGTGCGATGAGTTCCACCGACACCTCTCGCGGTGTCGGGTACAACACCGAAAATGTTTCGATCGAGGCGTCCCAGCCCCACTCGCGAAACTTCGCGAGCTGAAACTCCGCATTGGCCTTGTCATGCGCCGAGCCCACATGGTTCGGTGCGGAGGACATCTGTTGCATCCAGGCGCGCAGATCCGCCGCCGATAGGTCGGCATCGAAATGCTGTTCCAAGCGTATTTCGGCGGCCGCGGCACCGCTTGAAAACCCTTCAAGATCGTTCGCGCCCCCAGGCGCATCAGCCGTAACCACCCTGGCGACGCTTAAGGCCACAATTGCTGCGATGAATGCACTCGAAGCCCGCGAAATCGTAAATGACAATTGACTCTCCTCTATTCGCGGATGCCGGTGCCGCGATTCAACAGGGTTACCGCCAGTGCAAACATCACGGCGGCGGCGGAAATCATGATGACATAGGCTAAACGCAAATCGACATCCGAGGTGCCGAGAAATCCAAATCGAAATGCGCTGACCATGTACAAAATGGGATTGGCATTCGAGGCGGCATGGGCCCAGCCCGGCAGCATGGTTACCGAATAAAATACGCCCCCCAAATAAGTGAGCGGCGTCAGCACGAAGGTCGGGAACCAGGAGATTTGGTCGAAATTCTTGGCGAATAGAGCATTGATGAATCCGCCCAAGGAGAAAATGAAACTGGTCAGGAATGCGGCCGTGATGATTGCCGGCACGTGCGTAATGGACAGATGGGTAAAGAACAGCGAAATGATCGTCACCACGGAGCCGACAAGAACGCCGCGCAACACACCACCCATGGTGTAGCCGGCGACGATGAGCCAATTCGGCAGAGGCGACACCAACAGCTCCTCGATGTGCTTGCCGAATTTCGCCCCGAAGAAGGATGACACTACATTGCCGTAGGAGGTTTGGATGACATTCATCATGATGATGCCGGGGGCCATGAACTGCATGTAATCGTAGCCGCCCACCTGGCCGACGCGCCTGCCGATCAAGCTGCCGAAAATGACAAAGTACAGCGTGGCCGTCACGGCCGGCGGCACGATGGTCTGCCCCCAGATGCGCACGATGCGGCTGAACTCGCGGATGATGATGGTTTTGAAACCGATCCAATCGGTTGCCGCGCGCGATTTGATCATCAGGATGCCTTTGCAGCGGCGGTCTTGACGCTGCCGTCGACCAAGCGGATGAACAATTCCTCGAGTCGATTGACTTTGTTGCGCATGCTGTTGACGGCGATTCCCTGCGCCGAGAGTTGCGCAAAAATATCGTTCAAGCTTTGCGTCTTCGACATCTCGATTTCCAGGGTGTGATCGTCCGACAGCACGGCCGCGAACCCTTGAAGCTGCGGCGCGACGCTGCGCGAATCGCGCAAATTGAACACGAACACCTCGGTCTGCAGCTTGCGCAGCACATTTATCATGCTGTCGCGCTCTATGATGTTGCCGCCCTCGATGATGGCGATGTTGCGGCACAGATTCTCGGCCTCTTCGAGATAATGAGTGGTCAGGATAATGGTCGTTCCCTGCTCGTTGATGTTGCGCAGGAATTCCCACATTGAGCGGCGAATTTCGATGTCGACGCCCGCGGTCGGCTCGTCCAAGATCAGCAGGCGCGGCTCGTGCATCAAGGCGCGTGCAATCATCAATCGACGCTTCATACCGCCGGACAATGCGCGTGCAATCGAATCGCGCCGATCCCAGAGCTGCAGTTGCTTGAGATATTTCTCCGCGCGCTGCTTCGCGAGCGGCCGAGGTATGCCGTAGAACCCGGCTTGATTCACCACGATGGTGAATGGGGTCTCGAACATGTTGAAATTAATTTCCTGCGGCACCAAGCCGATGCAGGATTTGGCCTCTTCCAATTCCTTGTCGATGTCGTGGCCGAACACTTCGACCACACCGCTGGTTTTGTTAACCAGCGAGGTGGTGATGCCGATGGCGGTGGTCTTGCCCGCACCGTTGGGCCCGAGGAGTGCAAAAAAATCGCCCTCATCGACCTCAAGGTCGATTGCTTTGAGCGCTTTGATGCCGTTTTTGTATACCTTGGTGAGCTGTCGGAGGACTAGGGCATGCATGGAGCCGACTAGACTAAACCGCGCGAGGCTCGCTTGGCAATTGAACCGCGGCGGCAAGCTGTAACCCGGACAGCTGCACGCGGCGCAGCGCGGCTGGGTCGGGCCGCGCCGCCGCCTTGATCAGGGCGCTCCAGTAGGCATGGCACTGGCTCCATCGGGGGGTAAGATTTGGCGCTTCAGTCGCGGCCAGCGCCGGCAGTGCATCGACCGAGACGCGCCGCAAAGCGGCCGCCGTGTTGGCGTGCATCCCCAAAATCAGATGGGCGGCGAGGCCTGCGCTCGATGCAAGGTGCCAGGTATAAAAGAGCGCCAGCCGTACGAAATCGACAATGTCTTCATCGGCGTTGGGCGCATCGGCGATCCGCAAGGGTTGGGTATTCTGCAGGCGGCTCCGCCAGTAGGCGTCGTCCTGAAATCGCAGGTCGAATAAAGCGTACGGACAATCCGCCGCCGCCGCCCGCTGCGTGGCCGATAGAGGCGCGACTTGCGCGCCCAATCCAGGCGCGAGGACGCCCTTGCCGGCCAAATCCAGAAAGCGGCGGTTCAGGCCGTGCATCGAGATTCGATGTTCGACCGATAAGTGGGGCTGCTGCGCCCAATCGCCGATGAATGCGTTCTGCATGATCGCCTCCATTCCGCATTTCGCCATAAAGGCAGCGGCAAAATCGCGCAAAAACCTCTTGGCATTCAAGCTAACTTTGTGGTTAATTTCTGTCAAATTCTTTTTGACCCAAAAACGCGTGAATTGCAACGGAGGGCCGACCATGAGAGTGTCCGACGATCGCTATACGAGAGACCGGCAGAAATTCGATCTTGCCCTGCGGCTGATCCACCACGAAGCCCGCACCTTTACCATTCGCCAATGGACCGGCTTGAGCGACGATCGAATACGCAAGCTGTACCGCAGTTATGTTTTGGAGAGTGCGCCACGAGGCGTATTGCGCCATCGCGGCAAGTCGCCCCGCCAGGCAGCATTTTTCTTCCGCAACCCTGAACTTAATTTTCAAGCGGCGCAGCTCGCCAGCCTCTTTGTCATGTACGGACTGGTCCACGGCAACGATCGCGGTGTCGAGCCACGCTATCGTGTGGGATCGCTCGAGTCCGGTGCTTTGCTCTGCCGCGCATACGAGGCCTATCAGGAAATGCATGCGCCGGCCGGCATTTCGTTCGAGCACGCATGGTTTCTGTTGCTGGCCCTGGCACGCCACGATGAGGTCGGGATTTCACGCTGCGCAATATGCGGCGGTGTGCGCGTGCGGGACCTGCTGGCAAAGCACAGGCTCGATTGCGGCAATTGCGCGGGCGCCATTGGCCCCTGCTAGAATCTGCTCGATGCAGCCAAGGAATATTCTGGCCGGTCCATATCTGGACCGCGCCGCGCATTTGCGCAAGGATCCGGCATGGTTCGCAAACGCTCTGGCTGATGAACGCAGCCGCGTCCTGCCGGTTTGGAATTCGCGCAATCTCATCGTCGAGGGTGATGCGCCGCGGGCGGCACTCCTCGAACTATCCGCGATACCTGAAGAGCGGCGCAACAGCAACCAGCTGATTCTTCTCGGGCGATTCCGCGATTCGGAAGTTTTTGCTTACGAAGTCCAAGCGCTGGAGCCGCCACCGCTTCAAACCGGTACGCGCTGGGAGGATTTGCGCATGCTGGCCGCAATTTTGCCGGCCGAGGATGCGGGCCTCTTGGGATATGCGCGCGGCATGGTTTCGTGGAGAGCCCGGCACCGTTTTTGCGGCACGTGCGGAGCTACGACGCTGGCTGCCAAAGGCGGGCATGTTCTGATATGCACGAACCCTGCATGCCGCCACGAGCAATTTCCACGCATCGATCCGGCCATCATCGTTTTGGTGAGCGACGGCGAACGCGCCTTACTGGGACGCCAAGCTGCGTGGCCCGTCGGGCGTTATTCCACCATTGCCGGTTTTGTCGAACCCGGAGAATCTCTCGAGGATGCCGTGGCGCGCGAGGTTTTCGAAGAGACCGGTATCGACGTCAATCACATCCAATATCATTCCTCGCAGCCCTGGCCTTTTCCGTCTTCGCTGATGCTGGGATTCACGGCGCGCGCGCTCAACACGCAGATCCAACTGCGCGATGATGAGTTGGAGGACGCGCAGTGGTTTACGCGCGAAGATTTAGCCTCGGGCCGACCGATCGTACCGCCGAACGTGTCGATCTCTTTCCGCCTGATCGAGCATTGGTTCGATGCCGGCGGAGGCAAAAAACTCAGGGAGATCCTCCCTGCCTCGTCCTGGCCCGCCGCCCGCTAGCCCAAGGCGCCTAGCCGCGTTCCCAGTGGCCCGGCCTCATGCGCCAACCATCGCCCTGCCGCACCCACGAATGTGCGACCCAATGATGCCCCGGGCGCCCGGGCCCCCAATGACCGCCGACCCACTCGTGGCGGCCGCCGACCCAATTCCAATAGCCTCCGACCCATACATAACCCGGTGACGGCGCGACGCCCTCGACCTCGACTCGCGGCGGCGGCGGCGCCACCATCACGACACCGCCCGCATAATGACCCTGATCGGGGACGACCACACACCCGGGCAGCGCCATGCTGACGAGGAGGCCGAAGGCTAAGGCTGCGTTTACCCACTTGCGCTGATTCATGACCGCCACCATTGGCCCTAAGAACGAGAAAGACGGTAACGCCTTTCGCCCCACGCCGTTGACCTAACTCTCAATGGCCAGCGAGCATACCGCCGTCACCTAGGGAGTTCCACCCGGGCGCGGCTTGGATCTATCGTTGCGGCGGCGGGTGAGCCGCGCTTGAGGCCCGGGCGGGACCTTCGATGTCGGGCTCGGGCGAACGATCCGCGCCTTCAATCGATACATGGCTTCGTCGGCGCGATGCAAGAGCTTCGCGGCATTCTCGCCATGATAGGGATACATGGATTCGCCGATCGTGGCGGTCAAGTGCTGCTGCTCGTTGCCGATCCAATACGGCAGCGAGACCCGCTCGCGAATCGCATCGGCAACCCGGCTTACGGGAAAAGGATCGGGAACACCCGGCAGGATCACCACGAATTCATCGCCGCCGTAACGGCAGCAGATGTCGCCGGTGCGCACGCGGGCCGAAATGCGAGTCGCCACCGTGGTGAGAATTTCATCGCCGGCGGCGTGTCCGTACTTGTCATTGATGGCCTTGAAACCGTTCAAGTCGATGAACAGCAATCCAACGTGCAGATCCTGCAGTACGGCATCGCTGATCGCCGCTTCGAGCAGCTCGAGCATGCGTCGCCGGTTATACAGACCGGTGAGCCCATCGCGCTCCGCGAGTCTCTGAGTTTCGGCCTCGCGCGCTTTCAGCGCCGCCAATTCGCGCAGCAGGTGGGCATTGATGGCGCGCAAGCTCTCGATTTCGCGCAGCTCCCCTGAGCTGATTATCCGGCGGCCGCCGGAATTCGGCGCGGCATCGCGCAGATTCACCGGCTGCTCAAGCGCCGCAGCGCCGTCCGGAACCACTTCGGGCCGTGCATATGCCATAGTACTTTTCCCGAAATCCTTGAACTTGTGCCTGCCCATTCTCGCGATCTTGGCTGGTCTTCCGGGATCGGGTGGCGACTGATCAGTGTGTAAGACTTGACTGACTGGCATGAGTTCGCGCCTTGGTCAAAGGAGTCCAAAATGTCCTATTCGGCAGATCCTCGGGTGCTGTTCGCGGCGGAGCGCACGTTGCTGGCCTGGCAGCGCAGCGCCATTGCGCTCATGGGATTTGGTTTCGTCGTGGAGCGCTTCGGCTTGTTTCTACAATTGGTGGCGCACCTACCCGAATCGGGCGCTCAGCGAAGCTTCTCTCTGGGGAGCGGCGTATTGCTCCTGATACTGGGCGCAGCCGTGGCATTGATCTCGGCTCGTCAGTTTCGCCAGGTCGCCCGGAATTTGGATCCGGCGGTGGTGCCGCCGGGATATTGGACGCAAATCGGCGTTGTGCTCAATGTCATCATCGCGGCAATCGCGCTGATTTTGGCGCTGCATTTTTTGATGGGCGCAAAGAGCGGAGGATAATATGGAAATTACCGGCGGATGTCTGTGCCGCGCAGTTCGCTATTCGATCAGTGCACTGCCCATACTCACGCGTGTTTGCTGGTGCCGGCTTTGCCAATATCTCGCCGCGGGTAATGGCACCGTCAATACCTGCTTCCCCAAAGAGGCCGTGCAGGTTGAAGGAACGCTTCGCGACTATCGCTGCGTTGCCGACAGCGGGAATGTCATGCATCGACGCTTTTGTCCTGCGTGCGGCACCCAAGTGTTCACCGAATCCGAGGCTCGGCCGACCCTGATTTTTGTTCGCGCCGGCACGCTGGACGATTCGGAAGTGGCGCAACCGGCCGCCACGATCTGGACCTCGCAAGCGCCGAGTTGGGCATGCATCAACCCGGACTTGCCGCGTGTTGCGGCGCAACCGCCACCCATCGCCTAGCCCATTTGAGTCGGACAGGCTCCTTTGGTCAACGCCGCAGGAGTTGTGCCGTTAAAGGAGCATGATGCAAGCCGAAATCGCCGTGTTGCGCTTTGGATTGGGTGCCAGGCCCGGCGAATTGGCGGCCGCCGCGGGCGAACCTCGCGGCTGGCTGCTGGCGCAGGTCAAGGGCGCCGCCCCACTGGCGGGGGATACCCCCTTGGCTGCCTCCGATCAGATCTTCGCAGCGCTGCTGGCGGCGCGCGACGAGCGCCAAAAAATGCAGCAAGAATCCGCGGCACCCGCTACGGACGCGAAGTTGGTCAACGCCATTCGCGAGGCCTATCAGCCCCACTACCGCGCCCAGGTCCTGGCGCGCGCGCAAAGCGCCGCGCTCACGCTTAAGCCCTTCGCGGAGCGCTTGGTGCATTTCTGGTCCAATCACTTCGCGGTGTCCGCGGATAAAGGCGTGGTGTTCGGCTTGGCCGGCACGCTGGAGAATGAGGCCATCAGACCGCATGTCGGCGGCCGCTTTGTCGATCTGTTGACGGCGGTGGAGCAGCATCCCGCCATGATCGCGTTTCTCGACAATCAATACTCGGTGGGCAAGGATTCAGTGGCCGCGCGCTTTGCGTCGCAAAGATTTGGCCCCGACCTTAACGCGCCGAAACGCCAGTTCGGCATCAATGAGAACTTGGCGCGCGAAATTCTCGAGCTGCACACCCTGGGAGTGAACGGCGGCTACAGCCAAGCCGACGTCACGAGTTTCGCGCAGGTCATCACCGGCTGGTCCATCGGCGGCGGCAAAGGCCGGCTGGCGGGCGGCGCGCCCGGCCGCTTTTATTTCCGCGACAACCTGCACCAGCCGGGTTCCAAGGTTGTGCTCGGCAAAACCTACACCGAGGAAGGGGTGCGGCAGGGTGAGGCCGTGCTCGCGGATTTGGCGCGAAGGCCCGAAACGGCGCGTTTCATCGCCACCAAGCTCGTCCGGCATTTCATCGCGGATGATCCCCCGAGGGCCGCTGTGGACCGCCTCGCGCGCGCCTTCCTGAAAAGCGGCGGGGACTTGCCCCAGGTCTACGCGGCATTGATCGAGTCGCCGGAAAGCTGGGAGACCGATGCGCGCAAATTCAAGACGCCCGAGGATTTCGTTTTTTCCACGTTAAGAGCGCTGAATGTCTCTCCCGGTCAAGCCGAAGAGGTGGTTCGCACCTTCGAGCTTCTGGGCCAGCGCCAATACACGCCCGGATCTCCGGCAGGTTGGCCGGACACGTCGAAGAGCTGGGATGGTTCCGACGCACTCATGCACCGCGTGCTGTGGGCCTCGCGGGTGGGAGCGAAATACGAGAGCGGCGTGGAGCCTGCGGATCTTGCAGCATCCAGCTTGGGCGCTTATGCACGCCCCGAGACCTTGACGGCGCTCAAGCGTGCCACGACTTCAGGCCAAGCGGTGGCGCTGTTACTGATGAGCCCCGAGTTTCAAAGGAGATGAGCATGCCGCGGCTGTTTCAAGTGAATGCCGATCGGCGCCGCTTTCTCTTAGGCGCCGGTGCGCTGGCCGCGAGCGCCGCGATACCTCAGGTTCTGTTCGCCCATACCGGAGGGTCTTCGCGACTGGTGGTCGTGATCCTGCGCGGCGCACTGGACGGTTTGGCGGCCGTACCTCCCTATGGGGATCCTGATTATGCAACCCTGCATCGCGAGCTGGCGATTGCAGCACCGGGCAGCGCCGATGGCGCGCTGGCGCTCAACAACCTCTTCGGTTTGCATCCTGCGCTTTCGTATCTGCACGAGCGATTCGCCGCCGGCGAATTGATCGTATTCAACGCGGTGGCATCGCCCTACCGCGACCGGTCGCACTTCGACGGTCAAAATGTGCTCGAGAACGGGCTGGCCAAGCCAGTCGGCAGCGCCGACGGATGGCTCAATCGAGCGCTCGCCTCCCTGCCGGCCTCCGGACGAGCCGCGGATCGCGCCGTGGCCATCAGTCAGAATGTGCCGTTGATTTTGCGCGGCGGGGCGGCCGTCATGTCAAAGTCGCCGCAGGCCACGCCGGATGTCGACGAGGATCTATTGGCGCGCCTGGCGGACCTGTATTCCAAGGACGATTGGTTTTCTGCGCGTTTGAGCGAGGCGGTACAAACCGACAAGATGGTGGACGGCGCGGGGCGCTCAGGATATCCGGATCGAGTCACCGCGGTGGCTCGCATGGCGGCCAACCTCATGCGCAGCGACGGTGGTCCCGAGATCGCCGTCATTGAGGCCAGCGGCTGGGATACCCATGCCAATCAAGGCGGCGCCAAAGGAATTCTTAGCACACGCTTGGGCGGCCTGGACAAGGCGTTGAAATCGCTGGCAGATGAATTGGGGCCTTTGTGGCCGCAGACCGCGGTTCTTATCGTCACGGAGTTTGGCCGAACGGCCGCCGTCAATGGCACGCGCGGAACCGATCATGGAACAGGTGGCTGCGCCTTCCTCGTGGGCGGCGCGGTTCGTGGCGGGCAAGTGATCGCCGACTGGCCGGGTCTGCGCCGCACTGCACTGCTCGACAATCGCGACCTCAAGCCCACGCTCGATCTGCGCAGCGTATTTAAAGCCGTACTCGACGAGCATATGCACGTCGATGCGAATACGCTGGCCAAACGAGTATTCCCTGACAGTAGCGGCGCGCGCCCTCTACAAGGGCTGATACGCGCCTAGACTACTACCCGACAAAACTACATCCCCGATGATTCCACGCCGGAATTCATCGCCGGAGGCATTTCAGGCTCCGAGACCGGCATGGAAGGCGACGTAGCCATTGGCGCCGGCGTCATCGGCGCAGGCTTCGGCTTCGGTGCGGCCTTCTTGGCGACCGGCTTCCGCGCGACAGGCGCTGCCTTCTTGGCCGCGGCTTTCTTAACGGCCTTCTTTGCCTTCGCCGCAACCCTTCTCTTTGCCTTCACCGGCCGTGTCTTCTTTTTCGCGGCGCTCTTCTTGGCGGATGCGCGCTTAGCCGAACTGCGCTTGGCCTTGGCCAGCGGACGCTTCGACTTGCGCTTTTTCGACTTGCTCTTTTTTGCCATGATCACTCTTCTCCTGAACATCGTTCGAACTCACTGTGAGAGTAGCCCTGAAAAAGTCTGCTGTCATCTGTGCGTGAACACTGGAGTCGCTGTCACGGATTGCGTAGGCTGCTTTGGGTGTCGACGACAGAACCCATTCGCCCGTTAAAAGATGTCTGGCTGAGACCGAGGCGCGTATTTCGGGAATTGGCGACACGCCCGATCGGCGCCGCCGATTATTTGCTGGCCGCGGCCCAGGGCGTCGTGACCTCGATCATGCTCTATCGAACCCAATTGGCGGGATCCAACGCCGGTACGGGGGAGATTCTCGGAAGCTCCTTTATTTTCGGCCCCTTGGCCGGTGTCGTGAGCATGTATTTGTTTGCCGCCATCTACGGTCGTCTCGGCGCCCGCGCCGGCGGGAAGTCGACGCGCAACCAGGTGTTCCATGTCTTGGCTTACAGCGGCGTGCCCGTAGCGGCATCGCTGGTGCTATGGATGTTCACGGCGCTGCTGGTCGGTGAGGCCGCCATCGTCGAAAGGCCCGGCGTCGAGATCGACGGGTTCGTGGCGTTCGTGCTTCGAGTGCAGTTTGCGTCCTACATGCTGCTGTGGCTGTGGACGGTCGTTCTGCAGGTGATGGGGTTCAGCGAGATCTTAGGCTTGACCACGCGCAAGGCGTTTGGAGTCTGGGTATTGGGTCAACTTTTGGCGCTGCTCTTGACCCTGTTTTTGAGCATTCTAATCGCGGTTCTGTTCCCGGGAATCGTGCCGAGCGCGCCGCCTTAAGCCTCTGGCGGAGCGGCATCTGCCGGCGGGTCCGGATCCGCCGTGATGAGGGGGGTCGGCGGCAGCGACGGCGGCGGCCTATGCAAGCGCTCGATCACTGTTTTGGCGACCTGCGCCGCCGTACGCATCGGCTCGGGCGATTTCGCGGCGGGTGGTTTCGGCGCGCGGCGCGCGGCGCGGCGGGCGGACTTCGGAGCAGGTGCGCCCTTGACGCGCTTCGGAGCGGCGACGGGCTTAGGTATGACCGCCGGCTTCACCGCGCGGACGGGCGTCATGGCGGCCGCCGCGTCCAGTTTTTTGCGCGCCTGTTTCGCGGCCTTTTTCTCTGCTTTGAATAATTTCCGGGCCTGCTTCAGCTGCGCCTTCGCCGATCGCACCTTGTCTTTTGCGGCAGCCGCCCCGGCCGCAGCCTTGGCGGCGGCGGCCTTGAGTCGTTTCATCGTTGCAGTATGGGTTGCCATGACAATTAAGGTAATACGCGAAATAAAAATTGACGGATATCCGCGACTTCCTCAGCGCAGACCGCATGCGCCATGGGGTACTCGTGCCACTCGACTTTATAGCCGTGTGCCAGAAGAAAGTCGCGGGATTTCACACCCAGCATCGTGGGCACCGTGCCGTCCGCTTGGCCGTGGGCCATGAATATCGGCGTCGCGTCGTTTGCCGGCGTGTGCTCGGCACCAAACGTGCTCTGGCGCGGCAAATAGCACGATAGCGCCATCACGCCGGCCAGCTTTTCCGGGAGCCGCGGCGCCGTATAGAGTGAGACCGCGCCTCCCTGGGAAAACCCAGCGAGCACGATGCGGTTGGCCGGGATGCCGCGAGTGATTTCCCTGCCGATCAGTTCTCGAATTTTATGGTCGCTATCCTGAAAGCCCGCGACGTCTTCCACGGCCCGCCGATCCAACCCCACAATGTCGTACCAGGCGCGCATCCGCATGCCGCTGTTGATGGTGACGGGGCGGAGCGGGGCATTTGGAAAAACGAACCGCCAGGCGCGCGCGCCTCGCGACACCAGCTCGGGCACGATGGGTTCGAAATCATGCCCGTCGGCGCCGAGGCCATGCAGCCAGATCACCGCCGCGTTGGGATTGGGCGCCGTTTCTACTTCGATTGTTTCCAGCATCTATCCTAAGATACTAGGAATCGTCCCGTGACTCGACTTGAAGCGTGGGCCTTACCTCAAGCCCAGCGCGAGCGGCAGGCGGCGATTGGCTATCATCGCTGCATGCCCATCACGTTGAGCCATTTGCGCCGTTATGCGATTGCGCGCTCGCTTTTCAAGCCGACGACGCTGAAGCGCGCCATCGAGAAGCTGGGATTCGTTCAGGCTGATCCCATCCGCGCGCCCGCCCGGGCGCAAGACCTGACCCTGCGCCATCGCGTCAATGGATATCGAGCGGGCGATCTCGAACGCCGCTACCCGAAGCTGGGGTTGGAAGAAGATTTTTTCGTCAACTACGGGTTCTTGCCTCGCGTTCATCACGCGTTGATGCATCCGCGCACAGTGCGAATCAAGTCCACGCCAACTCGCACCAAGCAGGCGGAGGCGGTCCTTGCTTTCGTTCGCGAACGCGGCATCGTGCATCCGCGTGAGGTGGACGCGCATTTCTCACACGGCAGGGTGACCAATTGGTTCGGTGGGACCTCGAACGCCAGCACGCAGCTTTTGGACCTGATGCATTACCACGGTCTGTTGCGGGTCGCGAGACGCGACAGTGGCACTCGCGTCTATGCGGCGCGTGAGCCGGCGCCGGCAGGGATTGCACAGACGCTTCAGGCGGCAGAGACGGCCGCGGCATCGAAAATGGACGCGTTGGTGGATGTAATTGTTCACAAATACGCGCCTCTCCCGGCTAACAGCCTCGGCTCTCTCGTGAACCGTCTGCAATACGGCGCGCCGCAGTGGGCGAAGGAACGCTCGGCGGCCCTGGCGCGCGCCAAGCAGCGCCTCGGCCACGCACGAGTGGAGGGCATCGACTGGTATTGGCCGGCGGAAGAAAGGCCTCAGTCGCGCCGTTGGCGGCCGGATGACGGCGTGCGCCTGCTCACGCCCTTCGATCCGGTTGTTTGGGACCGGCGCCGCTTTGAGATCTTCTGGAATTGGGCGTATCGGTTCGAGGCCTACACACCAGCCCCCAAGCGCAAGCTAGGCTATTACGCGTTGCCGCTCTTATGGCATGAACGAGTCATCGGCTGGGGCAATTTAACAGTAGCCGACGGGCCATTGCATGCCGACTTCGGTTACATCGATGGCGGCGCACCGCGCAATCGCGCGTTTCGAGCGGGTCTCGACCATGAACTGAACCGATTGCGCGCATTTTTGAAGACGGATTCTTAAACCGGCTTTGATGTCTTGCAAGGCAACGCCCTCGCTCTTAGGCGAGGGCGTTGTTGTGGGTTGCGCCGGCAAACCTATTGCTGGTTGTGCGCCGCTGTCGTCGACGCCGCCCCTGTGGCATCGACCGACGTTGCGCCGTTCGAATGCTGCGCTTCGACCGCGCCGCCGGCATTAGCCGAAGCCGAACTTCCGCGGGTCTCGGCACTGGCACCGCCTGTGCCCGCAAGGCTCATCGAAGAAGTCGGCTTCTGCGCCACTGAAGACGCCGATGGGGCTTGCGTCCGAGTGCCCTGCGCCTGAGTGGCGGTATTCGCAGCGCTCGATGCCGCCGGTTTCGTCGTCGAGGCCGTTGATTCCAACGCACCTGCCGCGCCAGCTGTGCCTGCGCCGGACGTTTTAGAAATGCCGCCGGCAGTCTGAACCGCCGTATCGGCAGTCGCTGAACCCTGCTTTACGACATTCGGATTGAGGACATTCGGCTTTGGGACATCTGCAGCCGGGTGCAATTTGGGCTGGTCGAGTGACCCGCCGACCGCGCCCTGGCCCTGGAATGTCCCTTGACCGGACACGCCGCCGAGACGATTCATGCCACCCATTCCGCCGGCCAGGCCGCCGCCAAAGCCCCCACCCAACCCGCCGCCCAAACCGCCGGCATAAGCGGGCGTGATGACCGCCAGGGCGGTCGCAACACTGACCGCTGCAATAATGTGTTTCGTGTTCATCGTCGATCTCCTGGTGACCGCTGCACATCGCGCGGCCTTCACCGATTGATACGACCGTCCGTCGGCGTTTCTTCCTTGGACGCTGAAATTCTTTCGGCGCCCACCAGACCAAAGCCATATGTCAAATCGCGGCCCGGGGGTCCTAAATCGATGGCATGCAGCGCGAGCGCCTCGACGGCGGCGTCGCCGGCGCTCAAATCGGGTGTCGACAGAGTTTGCGCCAATAACCCAGCGACGATCGGGGCCGCGAACGATGTCCCCCGCACTGCCGAATACTTGCCGGCGCCATCGGCCGCCACCACGTCGGCACCCGGAGCGGCAAACATCACTTGCTTGCCGCGTGCCGCCTCGATGAGGACGCGGCGATGGGCATCCACGGCGGTGACGCCGACGACGCGAGGATAAGATGCCGGATAAAGCGGCGGTGCCGCGGGGCCGTCATTTCCGACCGCGGCGACCAGCAAATATCCACGAGACGTCAGGGCGCGCACGATTCCGGCCAGCGCAGCGTTGTCCGGTCCCACCAAGCTCACGTTGATCACCGCGACGCGCTGCTTCGCCAGCCAGGAAAAGGCGGCGGCCAGCGCATCGACGGCGCCGCCGGTCGGCATGTCACAATAGACATTCGCCGCATACAATTCCCCGCCGACCAACACCCCGTGAAAGCTGGTTCCACGACCTACGAGCAATGAGGCAACCGCGGTGCCGTGTGCGCTCGCCACTATTCGGTCCGCGCATCCCCACGAATGAATGACTGCGTCGTGAAATGCCGGATGCGCGATGTCGACGCCGGAATCGATCAGGCCGACCCGAGAGGCCGGCCGAGTGGCGCTGCTTGCGCCGGCGACGGTATTGTCGGGCGGCGGCGGGGCATCATGAACTCGGCTCGAGACGCTGCCGCCGCCCAGATAGATGTGATTGAAATCGTACGTCCCGACCGGATCGGCGTCACGCAACTGGCGCAGCGCTTTGGTTATGCGAATGTTTGCAGGCGGCTGCAGTACGAGCAGATGGATGTCGAGATCTTCGATTATTTGTTCCCGCACAATCCGGAAACCCCGAGCCTGCGCGGCTTCCAGGCTTCTCGCGGACGGGGAAAAGGCCAATAATTCGTCGCGCACGATTGGATTGCCGTGCGGATCCGCAGCGATGGTGCGCGGATTGGCGCGGATCAAGTTTGCGATCTGCAGTTGGCGTACATTGCTCAGTTGGTCGAGCGAATTGGCCGTCTGACCGACCGCTTGACTCAATTTCTGAGTGGGCAGCGCCGGTAAGGGGCCGCCCGGCAGCCGCAGCTGCGCCTGTGCCGAATTGACGGCGGTAGCCGCGATAATGATCCACATCAATTCACGCATGAAGCTGATCCTTAGGCGAAGCACGCCATTAACAGCAATACGGACTGTTAGCATGCATGGATTAAACGTCAACCCTCGAACGTCTACCTCATGAGTACGAACGAGAGCACTGAAACCATCCAGGAACAGATCGTCGCTTTGCTACCGCGCTTAAGGCGCTTCGCGCGCAACCTGGTGCGCACGCCGCACGATGCCGACGACATGGTGCAAATTGCGGTGGAGCGCGCGCTGCTGCGCTTGGATCAATGGCACAGCGACGCTCGCTTGGATAGCTGGTTGTTCAAGATACTGCGCAACGCTTGGATCGACGAGGTGAGGTCGCGCGGACGGCGCGCTAAGCTCTTCATGCCGGAGGAAGCAGGAGAACACGTCGGCGAGGCTTCGATGGAACGGGGAATAGACCGGTTATCGGTGGAGGCTGCCATGGCACGTTTGCCGCATGACCAGCGTTTAGCCGTGAGCCTGGTGTTGGTAGAAGGTCTGGCCTACAAAGATGCGGCGGACGTGCTCGACGTGCCCATCGGAACCTTGACCAGCCGGCTGGCGCGCGGACGCGAGGCGCTTGCCGCCATGCTGCGTCTGGAAGGAGATTCTTCATGACGGTGTCGGACGAAACGTTAATGGCCTACGCGGACGGTGAAGTCGACGCAGCGACTCGCGCGATCATCGAAACGGCTATGCGCGAAGATCCGGAGGTTCGCCGGCGCATCGCGGAGCATCGGGCACTGCGCGAAGCCATGCAGGGGTCATTCTCTGCGGTCCTGGATGAACCGGTGCCGCAGCGCCTTATTGACGCGGCGCGCGGACAGACCGCGGCGCCGGCCGGCAATGTCGTCGATCTCGCCCGTGCTCGAAGGGCGGCGGCGAGTCAACCCCTAAGGGGCTTGCGAAACTGGCGACCGGCTGCGATGGCCGCGAGTCTGTTGGTGGGTGTTGGGCTGGGTTATCTCGCCTTGCACAGCGCCAATCCCTTGGTGAAGACCAGCTCGAGCGGTGAGCTGCTCGCCGGCGCGGGGCTCGTGCAGGCTTTGTCCAATCAGCTGTCGGAAGATCGCTCGCCGGGACTGGTTGCGATCACCGGTTTGAGCTTTCGCGCCAAGACGGGGGATTACTGCCGGACGTTCTCGTTGGCCGGCACCCATTCAAGTTCCGGACTCGCATGTCGTGAAGGTGATGGCTGGAAGATAAAGGTTTTGGCGCAGTCACCCCCTGCGGCAGCGAATTCGTCCAATTTTCGTCCGGCGGCTTCCGCTGATTCGCCGGCAGTCCGCGCGGCTGTCGAGGAATCGATCGACGGCGAACCCTTGGATCGAGCGGGTGAAATCGCGGCGCGACGGCAAGGATGGGCCGCGACGAGCCGTTGATTCATTGTCACAACCAGCTATTGACAGCGCCTGCATTTTTATGCAGGATGCGTGCGATTTTATGCAAGAGTCAAAAATGCTGAGATCCGAGCCAGAACACCCTGCTGCGCCGGCGCGCCGCACCATGCTCGCGAAGATCATTCGCGAACAGACGGTCGGCCGCCAGACCGAATTGGTGGACCTATTGCGCAAATTGGGCCACATCGCGACGCAATCCAGCGTGAGCCGGGATCTGCGTGAATTGGGCGTGGCAAAAATGGGCGATCGCTACGTGCTGCCGGAGACGGCGATGCAGCCCAAGAATGACTTTTCCGCGCTCAAGCAATTCGTCAGCGCCCGCCTCACGGCAGGCACCAATCTTACGGTATTGAAGACGGCGATCGGCTCGGCGCAAAGCGTGGCCGTGGCCATCGATACCGCTCAATGGCCGGAAGTGGTCGGCACCATTTCCGGCGATGACACGATCTTCATCGCCACCGCCGGCGCCGCCGAACAGCGCAAGCTGGAGCGTCGCCTGCTCGCTATCTTCGGACGCTAAATTCACATGACATCCATTGCTCGACAGGGCGCTGAGCCCATTCTCTTGGCCTTTTCCGGCGGTCTCGACACCTCGTTTTGCGTTCCTTGGCTGAAAGAGACCTATCAGCGCCCGGTGATCACGGTGACGGTCGATACCGGCGGCATCGATGCCGCGGCGGCAAAATCACTGGCCGAGCGCTCGGTGCGCTTGGGCGCCATCGAACATCATCTGATTGACGCACGCGCGGCGTATTTTGATCAGGTGCTGAAATTTCTGATCATGGGCAATGTTCGCCGCGGCAATGTGTACCCGCTGTGCGTCGGCGCCGAGCGCGTGCTGCAGGCGCAGACGATTGCGCACATGGCCATATCGCTCAATACCCAGATGGTCGCTCATGGCTGCACAGCGGCGGGCAATGATCAAGTGCGCTTCGAAGTGGCTCTGCGCACCTTAGGCCCGCAATTGGAGATCATTGCGCCGGTGCGCGACCGTGCGTTCAAGCGGCCCGAACAGCTTAAGTATCTCGAGGAGCACAAACTGCCGGTGCCGCCCTTCGGCGCGGCGTATTCGGTGAATCGCGGTCTGTGGGGCGTCACCATCGGCGGCAAGGAAACGCTCACTTCGCAGGGCAGCATCCCCGAGGATGCCTGGGTACTGTCTAAAGATGCCTTTACGCATCCGCGGACACTTGAGCGGCACACCATTGGCTTTACGCAAGGCGTGCCGGACACGCTCGACGGTGAGCTTCTCCCGGCCGTGGCGGTGATCGAAGCGCTGGAAGCGCTGGCGGGCCCCTTCGGCATCGGCCGCGGCATCCACTTGGGCGACACCGTGATCGGCACCAAGGGCCGCGTTGCCTTCGAAGCCCCCGCTGCCGAGGTGCTGCTGACCGCGCATCGCGAGTTGGAGAAATTGGTGCTGACGGGCAAGCAGTCGCGCATCAAGGAAACGGTCGCACAGCCGTACGGCGACTTGGTGCATGAAGGCCAGCACTTGGATCCCGTGTGCCGCGATATCGAAGCGCTGCTGACGTCCTCGCAATCGCGGGTCAGCGGCGAGGTGAAGGTGCTGTTCCGGCCCGGATCCGTGTTCGTCGAGGGCGTGACATCGCCCTATTCGCTGATGGCCGCCTCCAAAGGTGTGTATGGCGAGTCGGCGGGCGAATGGACGCCGACCGACGCGCTGGGTTACTCGAAAATGCTGGCGCTGAGCGGCATGTTTTACAAGCGCGCGGGGTCACGCTTAAGCAAATCATGAACATCATGCGCACGATGGTGGTCGACAAAATCGCCTCGGTGACGCAGGCCTGTGGCCTGTCGCACGAGCTGCGCATCGCTGCTGACATCCCCTGCGAAGAGGGCTTGGTTTTAGTGGTCGAGATTCTCAACAACAAGGCGAACTACAACACCTTGGAACTCATCAGCGGCCGCATGGCCAAGATCGTGCGCGGCGACATCGTGGTCGGCGCCTTGGGCCATCGCAAGGCGCTGTTCGGCTACTCGGGCCATATTCCCGCAGCGCTCAAACCCGGCGACATCATTCAAATGCTGAATATCGGCGGCGTGCTCGGCATCTGCGATTCGGCCACACAGGATAAGGGCAAGCCGTTCGACTGCAAAGTGCTGGGCACGGTGCTGACTTTTCCCTACCTGGGCGAGCGCATCGGTGTCCCCGCGAAAGTCGGCTACGCTCCCTTGAACTACGAAGCTGCTCTCGATGCACGCGGTGTCCCGGTGGTGGCGCTCGCGGGCACGTGCATGGAGGCCGGCAAAACGGCGGCCGCGTCGGCCATCATCGCGCGCATGCGCCATCGCGGATTGGTGGTGGACGCGTTCAAGGCGACCGGCGTGTCCTTGCGCCGCGACATCATGGCCTTCGAGGACTCAGGTGCAAGGCGCACCATGATCTTCACGGACCTAGGGATCGTGACCACGACCGAGAAATGCGGACCCGCGCTAACGCGAACCATGCTCACGGAAATGGCGGCCGGCCGCCCGGATGCCATCGTCTTCGAGCTGGGCGATGGCCTGTTGGGTACTTACGGCGTGGAATCCATTCTGCGCCAGCGGGACATCAAGGCGGCACTGACCGCAGTGGTGCTGTCGGCGAATGATCCGGTCGCCGCTTGGGGCGGGGTCAAGTTGTTGCGCGAGCGATTCGGCATTGAACCCTGCGTGGTCACCGGGCCCGCGACCGACAATCAAGTGGGCATCGAAATCATTCGCGAGCAGATGAACGTCGAGGCCTTCAACGCCATCAGCCATCCGGCGGACTTGGGCGATCACATCATCGCCTCCTTAGGATTGCGCAATGTGCGCGAGTCCAAGGTCGTCGGCGAATGAGCGCGCCGACGCCGGCCATCGTGCTGGGCGGTACCGGTTATGTCGCGGGCGAGCTTTTGCGCCTGATTGCGGGACATCCGCAGCTTCAGGTCGCCGCGGTGCTGTCCGACAGCCAGCCCGGCGCTCAGGTAGCGGGTGCCTTCGCACATTTGCGCAGCGCCTATCCGGATCTGAGATTCGCAGGTGCCGATGAAGTTCAAGCCGTCATTTGCCGCTCGCCGGTGTCTGCCCTGTTCTCCGCCGCGCCCCATGGCATTTCCGCCGCCATCGTCGATCGTCTTCTGACGGCGGCGGCGGCGGCCGGCACACGGGTGCATTGCGTCGACATCTCGGCGGATTTTCGCTATTCGAGCCAGGCCGCCTACGAAGCGGTGTACAAACATGCGCATGGCGCACCTGCGCGAATACGCGAGTTTACCTGCGCCATACCTGAGCACCTGCAGAAGTCGCCGACACCGCATGTCGCGCACCCCGGCTGTTTCGCGACCGCGACGCTGCTCGCCAGTGTGCCG
>Ga0182024_10002923_pt1 | contig 41613 bp, 47 predicted proteins | sample P32metaG_FD_120480 | JGI IMG/M metagenome (GOLD analysis project Ga0182024, IMG submission 120480) | Permafrost microbial communities from Stordalen Mire, Sweden - P3-2 metaG (Illumina Assembly) | ecosystem: Environmental > Terrestrial > Soil > Wetlands > Permafrost | place: Sweden: Stordalen... | reverse complement strand
TTCCCACTTGTTGTTTTTGTACGTCTAAATCAACCAAGAAAGGAGACCCTTGCGGCGGATCGCTTCGCTCCCGCCTTCAGGCTCATTCTTCAATGAGAAAATGCTTTGTTGCTATACAGATATGACGGACATCGACCAGGATGCGGGAGAGTTGTTGCGGCATTTGATTACGATGCGAAGTTGGCCACGTATTCCTCGAAGCCGAAGTACGTGCCCCAAACTCCCATCCTTCGTCATTGCTTCTCTGATCTGGCCCATCGTGAGGTCCAGATACTTAGAAGCCTTAATCATCCGCTCTTCGGTTGAAGGCCGTCTCGGTGGCATGGATGAAGCGGAGAATTCGATATGCTTTCATACCAGAACTGCCGGCGTCAAATCGCCCACAAGGAGGCCAATACCGGAGCGACACAGAGATTTTGGGCTACCGATCGGCTGTCGGCACACCGAAACTTGCCGCCTTTGGTATAATGTTGCTAGATGTTTGCTTTTCCTCCGCGCTCGCGGATGAAAATTCCCGCTACCGCCGTTCCCTGCTCGAAACGCGCCCTATGTCGCAATCAGGCCTCTCCCGCTGTTCCCGCATGCAACTAAGCCACATCCTTGGAATGAATCTGCAGGAATGAAACTCAGCGTTCAGATCACTCGCGGCATTGAATCCCTCTTCGGCACCCGCGACGAAAATATCCGTGTGCTCGAAAGCGGCCTGCATGTCACCGCCAGCCTGATGAACGATTCGCTGGAGATCGAGGGCGCCGAACCGGACGTGATTCGCGCCGCGAGCATTCTGGAAGATTATGTCGCTCTGGTGAAGGAGGGGCACAGCTTCGCGAATGGCGATCTGAACAGCTACCTGCGCGTCGTAACGGCCGATCCGGAGGTAACCCTCCGTAGTCTGGTTCACAGTGGAAGGCAGCGCAATTTCGGGAAGAAGACGCTCGCGCCCAAGACCGTGAATCAGCGCCGCTACGTGGACGCGATCGAGCGCAACGACTTGGTGTTCGGCGTGGGTCCCGCGGGCACCGGGAAAACGTATCTCGCGGTGGCCATGGCCGTTTCAGCGCTGATGAACAAGCGGGTGGCTCGCATCGTGCTGACGCGGCCGGCGGTGGAAGCGGGCGAGCGCCTCGGATTTTTGCCCGGCAATCTGCAGGAAAAAGTCGACCCGTATCTGCGTCCCCTATACGACGCGCTGTACGACATGCTGGACGCCGACAAAGTGGAGAAGCTGTTGGAGCGCGCGGTGATTGAAGTGGCGCCCATCGCCTTCATGCGCGGCCGCACCCTGAACGACAGCTTCATCATTCTGGACGAAGCGCAAAACAGCACCGCCGAGCAGATGAAGATGGTGCTGACGCGCCAGGGTTTCAATTCGAAAATGGTGGTCACGGGCGACCTTACGCAAGTGGATCTGCCCACCGGAAAACGCAGCGGCTTGAACGACGCGGTGGAAGTGCTGCGCGGCATTGAAGGAATCAGCTTTGTCTATTTCGACGACCGCGACGTCGTTCGCCACCCCCTGGTGCAAAAGATTGTAAAAGCTTATGAGCGCCATCAGGAAGCCATCGGTGGACGCCAGCTTGCACTAAGATTGACTGACACCGCAGCCGAGGCCGCGTCCCAGTCCGGCCAACCGCTCCCCGTCGCGCCAGCGGATAACCGCGAGATCCCACTGGTCTAAGATCCGGCCATGCCTCTTGAGCAGACTACTCTGCTATTCCATTCGGCCACGCCAGGCCTTGCGCGGGGACCCGCCCGCGCATTCGCCAAGCGATTGGAATCGAAAATAACCGCAGGGCGGCCGTTTACTTGCCTGATTACCGGCGATGCGGAGTTGCGCCGGCTGAATCGGGATTTTCTCAAGAACGATTACGCTACCGACGTGCTGTCGTTTCCATCACGGAAAACCCTGGGTTTTATCGGCGACATTGCGATCTCGTTTGAGCACGCCAAGCGCCAGGCAGCCGAGTATGGCCACTCTGTCGGCGCCGAGATCGAGATTCTGATGCTACACGGCGTACTCCACTTGGTGGGCATGGATCACGAAAAAGACCGCGGCCGGATGGCGCGAGCCGAGAACAAATGGCGCGCCGCATTCGGATTGCCGCGCGGCCTGATTGGGCGGACACGATCGTGAAACAGGTGCTAGTCTTCTGCCCCAGCAGTTTGTTGAAAAAGTCCGCAATGTGGGGCGGGCGCCCGCGGCCGACGCCCTCGTCGGCCTCTGTTTCTCGCGAGGTGGCGCAGCCGGACCAGGGGTCCGGCGCGGGCGAGGGCGCCCGCCCCACATCGATTACGAACCATTGGGACGGGAGACTGGCATGACGTGGTTCGCCATCGCAGCGACGGTCACTTGGGCCGTGCTGCTGTGCCTGATCACCGTCGTTCAGACCCTCTATATGGAGTCGGTGCGGCTGCGCTCGCGCGATCTGCCGGCTCTTCAGTTGTTCAAAGAGACCCTCGAAGATCGCATCGGCGTGCATGGCGACGACGGCGTGCTCGCGTTTTCGCTCATCAAGCACACGCTAGTGGTGCTGCTGGGCGTCTGTTTTCTGGCGACGCGCACGGGCGATCCCGCACAGCACCCTGAGCAAGCCTGGGAGAATCTGTTCCAAGCGGCCCTCTTCGCCTGGCTCACCATGCTGATCGCGACGTATGTACTGGCTCAGGTGCTTTACCGCAAAACCAGCGGCCGCTGGTTGCTGCCACTGGCGCCCATTCTCCGCTTGTGCGCGCTGCTGGTCCGCCCGCTGACCGCAATTCTCGGCTTCTTCCAATCGCTGGTGGAACTATCCGAGCCCGCCAAAACGAATGAAGAGGGACCCGGTCCGTCGGGCGACATCGAGGCGCTCATCTCGGCCGGTGAAGAGGAAGGCATCATCGAAAAAGACGACCGCAGGCTGATCGAATCCGTGGTCGCTTTCGGGGACAAAACCGTCCGCGAAGTCATGACGCCGCGTCCGAAAATGGTGGCCATCGAAGCCCACCGGTCGCTCGAAGATTTGCGCGAGCTGGTCATTCACGAACAATACTCGCGCATCCCAGTGTATGAGCGAACCATCGACAACATCATCGGCTTCGTGCACGTGCGCGACATGTTCGAGCTGGACGAAGCGGCCCGGCAAGGCCGCCGCGTGAAAGAACTGACGCGCCCCATCCGCTTTGTTCCAGAGACCAAGCCGGTGAACGATCTGCTGCGCGAGATGCAGAAGGATGGCGCGCACATGGCCATCGTGATCGACGAGTACGGCAACACGGCGGGGCTTGCGACCATGGAAGACATGGTGGAGGAAATCCTGGGTGAAATTCACGACGAGCATGAGCCCGAGCGCGATGTGCTCAAGCAACCGGACGGCAGTTTCGTGGTCGCGGGCAGCCTGGATCTGGATCGCTTGCTCGATCTGCTGGAGTTCCGTCCGCCGGAAGAAACCGAATCCACCACCATTGGAGGTCTGGTGACGGAATGGCTGGGGCACGTGCCGCATATCGGCGAGGTGGTGGAGCGCGATGGCATCCGCTTGGAGGCGCTGGCCGGGAACGAGTTGAAGGTGGAGCAGGTGCGAGTCTCGAAAGTAGCCCACGAAACTGTGCCGGAGAGTCACATATGAGGCTGGAGAGTCAACTATGAGTAAGACGCATTCATGAGCGCATTCCGGTCCGGTTTTGCGTCGCTGATCGGCCGCCCTAACGCCGGCAAATCCACGCTGTTGAACGCGCTCATCGGCGAAAAGCTCGCCATCGTCTCCGAAAAACCGCAGACCACGCGCACCACTATTCAGGGCGTGGTGAATCTCCCCGGCGCTCAAATCGTCTTCATCGACACGCCCGGCATTCACAAGTCGACCACCCTGTTCAACAAACGCATGATGGAGACCGTGCGAACGGCGCTCGCGGATCGCGACGTGCTGCTGTATGTGGCCGACGCATCGATTCCCTTCTCCGCGGAAGATTCCGAAGCAGTTTCGGTGCTGAAGGATCTATCCACGCCCGCCCTGCTGCTGGCCAACAAAATCGACCGCGTGCAGGACAAACGGAAACTGCTGCCCTTCATCGAGCAATTCAAGGCGGTCCGTGAATTCGACGAATACATTCCCGTATCCGCCACCAAGGGCGAAGGACTGGACCGCGTGCGCGAGGCCATCGTCTCGCGTCTGCCGGAAGGGCCGGCGTATTTTCCAACCGACCATCTGACCGATCAACCCGAGCGATTCCTGGCGGGGGAAATGATTCGCGAGCAAATCCTCCGCCACACGCGCCAAGAGGTGCCGCACTCGGTGGCCGTGCTGGTCGAGCGCTGGGAGGATTCACCGAAAATCGCCAAGATCGCAGCGACGATCTACGTCGAGCGCGACGGGCAAAAGGCGATCGTCATCGGAGCGGGCGGCGCGGCTCTCAAGAAAATCGGCACACTCGCGCGCTATGAAATTGAAAAGATGGTAGGGCACAAAGTCTTCCTGGAGCTGTTTGTCAAAGTGCAAAAAGATTGGCGTGAAAATCCTGAGTTTCTCAATGCCATTGACTGGCGGTCCATGCGGGGAGGAGAATTGGACTCGGACGAAGGTCCGGTTTCCTAAATGCGACGCGCCACTTTTATTCGACTCCCCTATCTCGCGGTTCTATTTGTTCTAGTCCTGACGCCGCTGTTGGCCGAAAAGAACAAGACGCCCGTTTCCGACGATGTCATTGTGGATCAGGTCCGCGTGAAGATCGCCGACGATTCCGAAGTGGGAGGTCAACCGATTCAGGTGGACGCCCACAACGGAGTAGTGGTGCTCACTGGCAAGGTCACCAACGACAAGCTAAAGGCCAAGGTGGAAAAGATCGCCAAGAAAGTGAAAGGCGTCACCAGCGTCGACAACAAGCTGGCAATTAGCCCCAACTAGCCCCACAGGCTGGTCCACCTCATAGCCCCTGCGCGCGAAAGTGCTTGAGCGACGGGCGCTTTTACGTTTCTTGACACTTTACGGAGTAACCGCTTTGAATTCTCGTTCGCCCAGTTTATTGATGCGCAGTGGTTCGACAAAAGTGTGGCTAGGCCTGGTTGCTGTGGTAGTGTGCAGCGCCTCGTGTTACGCCCAAGCTCCGCCAGCGCTCAAATCGGTAATCGGCGAAGTCACTTCCATCGATGCCGCCAGTAAGCAGATCAAGCTAAAGAGCGATGACGGCGCCGCTTATACGGTCACCCTCAGCGACACCACATCCTACTTGCGCATTCCTCCGGGCGAGAAGGATCTCAAGAAAGCCAGCAAAATCGCCTTCGCCGACGTAATGGTGGGCGACCGCGCTCTGGCCCGCGGGCCGCTCGAGGAAGACACCAAGACCGTCCCGGCGCGCACGTTGATCATCATGACCAAGGCCGATCTGGCCCAGAAACATCAGCATGACCAGGCGGAGTGGCAGACGCGCGGAGTTACCGGCACGGTATCCGCACTGAATGCCGCCAACAAGGAAGTGACGATTACTACCCGTGGCCGCGAGCTGAAGACGATCGTGATTGACGCGTCCGCCGCCGATTTCCGCCGCTATGCGCCTGATTCGACCAAATTCATCGACGCCAAACCCAGTTCGTTTGCCGATCTGCAGCCCGGCGATACCGTGCGCGCGCTGGGCGACAAGAACGAAGATGGAACACACCTGAAGGCCGAGGAATTGGTTTCCGGAGCTTTCGAAACGATCGCCGGGACGGTGGATTCCGTCGACCCGGCATCCGGCGAGGTGCGCATCACCGATCTGCAGACCAAGAAGCCGGTAGTGGTTCGAGTCAATCAAAGCACCTTGCTGCGGCGTTTGGACCCGCAGGTCGCAGCGATGCTGGCGCGGCGGCTCCATCCTTCTCCGTCTTCCGACGGTGGGGCGGCGTCCGGCGCCCAGGCGGCTGGCGGGCGTCCCGAAGGCGCTCCGCAAGGGCCTCCTGGTGGAGCAGGCGGCTTTCGCGGCGGATTTGGCGGTCCCGGTGGCGGCCCGGGCGGCGCCGGTGGCGGCGATCTTCAACAGATACTCGACCGGATGCCGCAGCTATCTCTCTCGGAATTGAAGAAGGGCGACGCGGTCATCGTCTCCAGTTCGAAAAGTCCCGGCGATTCCGCCATCACCGCTTTCGCATTTGTCGCAGGCGTAGAGCCGTTCCTGGCAGCCGCGCCGCGCAGCGGCGGACAGGTCAACTTAGGATCTTGGAATCTCGATGTCAGCGGCGGCCCGGACCAATGAGCCCGGCCATTCGACAAACAGAGACCGCTAAATAAAGGCACGAAAGATGAAATCCCTACTGCTGCTCCTGCCGCTACTGCTGACCCTGTTGCCGGCGACGTATGCCCAACCCGCTGGAGTCTTGCATGGTGTGGTTACAGACGAATCCGGCGCGTTGGTGCCCGGCGCCACCGTCACGGTGTCCAATGCGAAAGGCCCGGTGAAATCGGCCACCTCCGGGGATGACGGTACTTATTCGGTGTCTGGTTTGGACGAAGGCGCCTATACGGTGCAAGCTTCCTCTCCCGGCTTGCAGCAGGTTCAGCCGACAGCGGTTGAATTGAGGGGAGGAACGCAAACCGCCACAGCCAATTTGCAGATGCGCGTCGCCGCCGAAAAGCAAGAGGTGACGGTGCAGGAGAACCCCGGACCCGCCGTCAGCGTCGACCCCTCCCAGAACGCGGGCGCCTTGGTGCTGCGGGGAGCCGATTTGCAGGCCTTGTCCGACGATCCGGACGATCTGCAGGCCGATCTGCAGGCGCTGGCCGGACCATCCGCCGGCCCTAGCGGCGGCCAGATTTACATCGACGGCTTCACCGGAGGCACGCTGCCGAGTAAAGATTCCATCCGTGAGATTCGCATCAACCAGAATCCGTTTTCGCCCGAATACGACAAGTTAGGCTACGGACGCATCGAAATCCTCACCAAACCGGGAACCGATAAACTGCACGGCAACGTTTTCGCCGATATCGGCGACGCTATCTTCGACGCGCGGAATCCCTACGCCGCAGAGAAAGCGCCCTTCGTGCAGCGCAACTTCGGCGGATCGCTCAGCGGCGCACTGGGCAAAAAGGCGTCGTTCTTCCTGGATTTCCAGGATCGCGATATCAATAACGGGCAAATTATCAACGGCTTTACGGTCAACCCGAGTAGTTTCCTCATCTCTCCGTACAACAACGTCTTCGACGCGCCGCAAAATCGCCTCCGAATCAGCCCGCGCGTGGACTATCAGCTCAACCCAAATAATACGTTGACCTTGCGCTACGGTTACACCCGCAACGATCTTCAAGATCAGGGCGCCGGTAACCTGAGTCTCTTGTCGCGCGCTTATCACGAACTGGACGACGACCACACCGTGCAAATCATCGAGACGGCCGTCCTTAGCCCCAAGGTGATCAACGAGACGCGGTTCCAGTTGTATCACACCAACATCGGTGAGACGCAAAGCAGCGATCTGCCCGGTGTCGTCGTCGGCGGCGCGTTCAATGGCGGGGGAGCTCAGATTGGAAACTATATCGACACCGAAAATCACTACGAGCTGCAGAATTACACGACCATTTCGGGCGGCGCGCACACTTGGAAGTTCGGCGTTCGCACTCGCGCCGTCACCATTAATAACTTTTCGCCCCAAGACTTCGGTGGAACGTACAACTTCAATGGCGCCTATGCGCCGATCCTCGACGCAAACTACCAGCCGGTGGCGCCGGGCGTGCAATGCGACGAGGCCAAGCAGGATCCGTCGGCTTGCGAGCTGCTGCAATCCACTCAGGTCTATCAGCGCACCTTAGCCCTGCAGCAGATGGGCTTGACCCCTTTTGCGATCCAGCAGCTCGGCGGCGGCCCGGCGCAGTTCACCATCAACCGAGGCAGCCCCTTGGTGAACGTCAACATGGTGGATATCGGCGCGTTTGTCGGCGACGACTGGCGCGTGAAGCCCAATCTCACGCTGAGCCTCGGCCTGCGTTTCGAAACACAAACCGATATCCACGACTGGCACGATTGGGCCCCCCGCCTCGGATTCGCATGGGCGCCCGGCCAGAGCAAGAATAATCCGCGCCCGGCCACCGTGTTCCGGGGCGGCTTTGGAATCTTCTACGACCGCGTCAGTGAACAAAATATCGAGACCGCCGAGCGCTACAACGGTATTTTGCAACAGCAGTACGTGATCACGCAGAGCGCGGCTAATCCGATCCCGTTCGACCCCACCGTCATCGGCGTCCCACCAGGTCTCTTGTTACCGAACGCATCTCCCCAGACTATCCAACTGCTCGATTCGAATTTGCACGCGCCTTACATCTTGCAGGAAGCATTCACGGTGGAGCGCCAGTTGCCGAAGAGAACCACCTTATCGGAGTCCTATGTGAACTCGCACGGCTTGCATGAATTGCGCTCCGAAGACATTAATGCACCGCTGCCCGGTACATACACCGGTCCTGGGACGGGCGTTTACCCGCTCTCTTCCCAATACCAAACAGATCCGGTGCTGCTGATGCAATCGTCCGGCCTGTTTAACCAGTGGCAGTTGATCACCAACGTCCGCTCGCAATTGAACAAGAGAATCTCGCTGAATGGGTTCTACATGTATGGCCGCGCCTACAGCAATACCGACGGCGTAAATACGTTGCCCTCCAATCCCTATAGCATGGCGGGCGAGTATGGACCTTCCGCTCTCGACCAGCGCAACCGCGTCTTCGTCGGCGGCACCATCAACGCGCCCTGGGGAGTATTGCTGGCGCCCTTTTTCACCGCAAATTCAGGCGCGCCGTTTAATATCACCACCGGCACCGATCCCTATGGCGACACGCTGTTCAATGAACGGCCGGGGATCGCCACCAGTTCCACTCCAGGCGCGGTTCTCACGCCGTACGGCTATCTGAACCCCAATCCCACGCCGGGCGAGGCGATTCTGCCCCGCAACTTCGGCCGGAGCCCCGGCAGTGTCAGCCTCAACTTCCGCGTCGCGAAGACGTTCGGTTTTGGCGGATCGCGGGAGAGCGCCGCCAACAGTAACAATCGCGACTTCGGTGGAGGAGGCGGCGGCGGTGGACGCGGACCCGGAGGCGGGGGACCCGGCGGCGGCTTCGCGGGTGGCCCGGGTGGCGGCGGTCCCGGCGGCTTCTTCCGTGGGCTCGGCGGCGGATCCACCGGTCAGCGCTATAACCTCACCATTTCGGTCCAAGCGCGCAACCTGCTCAATCACGTCAATCCCGGGCCCATCAACGGCATCATCACGTCGCCGTTGTTCGATGAATCGAACAACTTGTCGGGCGGCTTCGGCGCCTTCGCGCAGAGCGGCCTGAACCGGCGTATCGATTTGCAGGCGCGATTCACGTTCTGAGCCGCCACTGAATGATCCCGGTTGCCGGCGGGCGCGCTTGCCCTAACCTTGTTAAACTGAATCGAAACCATGCCCATTAGCAAGGATTTGCTCGACATCCTGGTCTGCCCATTGTGCAAAGCGGAACTGGAGATGAAGCCGGATCAGAGCGGCTTGAAATGCGTTCAGTGCAAGCGCGTGTACCCGATACGCGACGACATCCCAGTCATGCTGATCGACGAAGCCAAGGTCGAGGAGTAAGCTGACCTGCCCAGCTAAGCGCCTGAGATGACGACCAATGTGCTAGACCGCCTGCCGTCCGGCGCACGGGTGGCCATCATCCGTCTGCGCTCGCTGGGCGACTGCGTGCTGACCACACCCGCGCTCTCCCTGCTGAAACAAGCGCGGCCCGATTTGCAGATCGCGGTGGTGGTGGAAGATTGCTTCGCGCCCCTCTTCGCCGGGAATCCGGATGTCGATCGAATCCTCTCGCCGAACGCCGCCAACCTGAGCCGCTTTCGTCCGCAACTGGCGATCAACCTGCACGGCGGCGCAACCAGCGTGCGATTGATGCTGGCCGCAGCGTCGGGCCTGCGCGTCGGATTCGCTCATTTTCGCTTTCAGCCCATGTACAACGTGCGCATCCCGCGCGCCCAGGAGATTTTGGCTGTAGATCGGACCGTCCATACGGCGGAACATCTCGCGTCCGCTATGTTTTACCTCGGAGTGCCCCAGACCGAAATCCCCCGCGCGCGATTGTTCGCAGCACCGGTCTCCAACAGGCCGCGTCCTTACGCCGTCCTGCATCCGTTTGCGTCGGAGGCCGCCAAGACTTGGCCGCGGGAAAACTTCCTCGCTGTTGCGAAACATCTGGATGACGATCTCGGGATCGAACCGCTGTTCGTCGGGGGCCCCAGCGACGATCTGTCGGCCTTTGGCCCGCATACTTGCTTTCAAGGCGCGCCGCTCGAGGAGTTGAAATCTCTGATCGCGGGCGCGGCGCTCTTTGTTGGAAACGATAGTGGACCGGCTCATATCGCCGCGGCTTTCGGCCGACCCGTGGTGGTCCTGTTTGGATCGTCGGACATCGACAACTGGCGTCCCTGGCGCACCGAACACTCGGCGCTGACCAGCGCGCTGGGTATCCACTCGATTGAAGTTTCCGAAGTGGCGGGAGCTATCGAGACGCTGGCGCCATTGCCCTCTGGCCAAACATCCGCATGAAGGAACTCCGGCGCCTCCTCCACTACGTCCGACCATATGCGGGGCCGCTGCTGCTCTCGGTGATCCTAATGGCGTTGGTGGGGGCCGCGCAAGGTTTTACGGCCATTCTGATCGCCCCGGTCTTCGACCGCGTTCTGAATCCGGCTTCGGCCGATACCCCGGTCCCGCTCTTCACCATCCCGCTGTTTCAGCACACCGTTTATCTTCAGGATTTCCTGCCGGCCGCAATTCATAACGTCTGGACCATGGTGGCCGTGGCCATCGTCGCCACTTTCTTCATCAAAGGCGCCTGCGATTACTTCGGGAACTATTTCATCAATTATGTGGGCATCTCGGCCGTCACCGATTTGCGTCAGACGGTCTTCGATAAGGTGCTCCGGCAGGATGCCCATTTTTTCGAATCCAATTCCACCGGCCGCGTCATGTCGTCCGTCATGAACGATATCGAAAAGATCCAAGTTGCCACGTCGCATATGTTGGCCGACTGGATGCGCCAGAGCTTCACCGTGGTGGCCCTGCTGTGCGTGGTGCTTCAAAAGGACTGGCGTCTGGGCCTGGTCAGCCTCACCCTGCTGCCTTTCGTATTGGTGCCCACCGTGCGCATCGGGCGCCGGATCCGCCGGACCACCAGAAAGGCGCAAGACGAAGCGGCCGATCTCAATCAAATCCTGCAGGAGACCATCAGCGGGCATCAAGTGGTGAAATCGTTTGGAGCCGAGGACGTGGAATCCAACCGCTTCGCCCTGGCGGCCGAGCGATTCAAATCGAGCAACCTGCGCTACATCGCCCAACAGGCCATCTCTTCGCCGCTCATTGAATGTTTTGGCGCTCTCACCATCGTCGGCCTGCTCAGCTACGCGCGCATCCAGATTAAAAGCGGCGCGTTGACCGCCGGCGAGTTCACTAGTTTCGTCATCGCGCTTCTGATGCTCTATGAACCCGTGAAGCGCCTCACCGGCATTCACAACATCTTCCAACAGGCTCTGGGCGCGTCGCAGAAAGTGTTCGAGTATCTGGATCGCGATCAACAGATTGTCGAAAAGACGGGCGCCGCGAAGCTGGGCAAGTTCCAGCACGGGGTGGTGCTCGACAATGTGGACTTCCACTATCAGAACGCCCCCAACGGATTCGCTGTGCGCGGCGTTCGCCTGGAAGTGCGGGCCGGTGAAGTGGTCGCGCTGGTGGGCCCCAGCGGCGGTGGAAAAACGACGCTCGCCAATCTGGTCCCGCGCTTCTACGATGTCACCGGAGGATCGATTCTTATCGACGGCAAGGACGTGCGCGATCTCCAGATTGCCTCTTTGCGCGCGCAGATTGGGATCGTCGCGCAGGAGACCTTCCTGTTCAATGACACCGTCGCCAATAACATCCGCTACGGCCGGCCCAAGGCTAAGGACGACGAGGTTCGCGAAGCCGCGCGCAACGCTCTCGCCGAAGAGTTCATCGAGCGGATGAACGATGGCTACGCCACGGTAATCGGCGAACGAGGCACGAAGCTCAGCGGAGGACAGCGGCAGCGGCTGGCCATTGCCCGAGCGCTGCTCAAGAACGCGCCCATCCTGATTCTGGATGAAGCCACGTCGCATCTGGATACCGAATCGGAAATCCTGGTGCAACGGGCGCTCCAGACGCTGATGAGCAATCGCACCGTGATCGTGATCGCGCACCGGCTCTCGACCATTCGGCGAGCGGATAAAATCGTGGTGGTGGATCGAGGCCGCATCTCGGAGGTTGGAACGCACGAAGAATTGATCAACCACGGCGGCATTTATCAGCGGCTCCACGAATTGCAATTCTTGTCCGACCCCTTGGTGAATCCCTGAATGCAACAATGACTCTCCCTATTCGGAGCATGACCGGCTTCGCCCGCGTCCAGAAAACCACCGAGCATGGCGACATCTCCATCAGCCTGAAGAGCGTCAACCATCGCGGTTTGGATCTGCATTTCCACTTGGGCGCCGAATTGGATTCGCTCGAGCATGTCATGCGGGCCGTGCTGAAAAGAGCCGTTCTTCGCGGGCACGTCGACGTGCGCTGCTCCGTCCTGCGCCCGGCCAACGGCGCATCGGGCAGCCTCAATCTGCCGCTCTTTCGCTCTTACCTGGCGGCGTTTCGCAAAGCGGCGGCAGAGGAAGGCATCGACGCGCAGCCGGATTTGAATCGAATCCTGTTGCTTCCGGGTATCCTCGGCGCTTCCGATCAACTGGCTCCCGACACCACCGCCGAAAAAGCCATCCTGGCGGCGCTCCAGGAAGCCATTGATATGCTCAATCAGTTTCGAGCGCGTGAAGGCGCGGAACTAGCCGCCTTCATCCGCGAGCAAAATGCCGCCATCCGCACCGGCGGTGAAGAGATGCAGCGAATTCGCGCTTCAGCGATTCCGGCCTTCCAGAAGCGTCTGACGGAAAAGCTCCAGGAACTGCTCGGGAACACCATGATCGATCCGCAGCGCCTGGCGCAAGAGGCGGCCTTGCTGGCCGACCGCGGCGATATCGGCGAGGAGATTTCGCGCCTGCAGATTCATTCCCGCCAATTGAACGAGATCCTGGAGTCGGGAGGCGAAGTCGGCAAGCGGCTCGATTTTCTGCTGCAAGAGCTGAATAGGGAAACCAACACCATCCTGTCGAAGACCAGCGGGCTCGGCGACCTGGGCCTGCGCATTACCGAACTGGCGCTCGCCTGCAAGGCCGCTATCGAAAAAATCCGCGAACAGGCGCTCAATCTCGAATGACGACCGTTTTCATCATCTCGGCGCCCTCCGGCTCCGGCAAGTCGACACTGGTTCACCGGCTACTTAAAACTGTCCCGAACCTGGCCTTTTCCATCTCCTACACCACGCGCGCGCCGCGACCCCTTGAGACCAACGGCGTGGACTATATCTTCATCAGCCGTAAGGACTTCGAAGACCGCATGGCGCGCGGGGAGTTCCTGGAATATGCCGAGGTTTGGGGCAATTATTACGGCACCAACCGGGAGACGTTTGAAACGGCCAAGCGCCAGGGCAGCGACCTGGTACTCGACATCGATGTCCAGGGTGCGAGACAATTAAAGGTAGCGATTCCGCAGGCCATCAGTATTTTTGTGTTGCCGCCATCGCGGGACGTCCTGGAGCAGCGGCTTCGCTCACGATCGCAAGACAGCGAAGAAGTGATTCAGCGCCGCTTGCGGGGCGCGGCGGAAGAAGTTCAGAACTACACGCAATACGATTTTGTTCTGATCAACCGCGAGATCGAGGAAGCTTCGGCTCGCCTGGCGAACATCGTCGAAGCCGAGCGGCTGCGCAAGGCCCGAATGGAAGAGGAAGTCGGTCCGATCCTCGAGAGTTTCAAGATTAGTTAGGAGAGGTAACTACGGCATGGCTGAGAGAATGAGAAACAACGCGATGTACTCGATCCCCGATGACAACGAGCAGAGCACCTATCGCTTTATCATCGTGGCCGCTAAGCGCGCGCGGCAGTTGCAGAATGGCGCTCGTCCATTTCTCCCCACCACGTCGAAGAAGCCGACGGTGACCTCGATGGAGGAAGTGCGGCGCGGTTTGGTGAAGTACACCGACTCGCTGCGAGTGGTCCCCGAGGATCTGATTCCGCAAGAATAGGTATGAATGTAGTTCTGGGCGTGGGCGGCGGAATTGCCGCTTACAAATCCGCGGAGTTGGCCCGGGCACTGATGGAGCGCGGCATGCGCGTCCAGGTGGTGATGACGGACGCCGCCCGCGAATTCATCACGCCGCTCACGTTCGCCAGCCTCACGGGCCACAAAGTCATCACCGGCTTATTCGCTTCGGGAAACTCAGAAGAAACGTTGTTGAGCGCCGTTGAGCACATCGCCATCGCGCAGGACAATGAAGTCTTGGTGATCGCCCCGGCCACCGCCGATTTGATGGCGCGCCTCGCACACGGCTTGGCCGACGATTTCCTCACCACCATGTACCTGGCGTTCACCGGCCGCGTGGTTCTGGCGCCCGCCATGAACGACAATATGTGGGCCCATCCGGCGACCCAGGAGAATCTGGAAACGTTGCGCCGGCGTGGGCACGTCATCGTCGAACCGGAAGAGGGCTTGCTGGCTTGCGGAAGCACCGGTCCCGGCCGTCTGGCCGAGCCCGAAAGAATCGCCGATGTCGTCGCCGGCTCAAGTTTTGGATCGCGCGATCTGGAAGGCGAGACCGTTCTCATCACCGCCGGGCCCACGCAGGAACCACTCGATCCCGTGCGCTATATTTCCAACCGTTCGAGCGGCAAGATGGGTTATGCGCTGGCCGAAGCGGCCCAGCAGCGCGGCGCGGAAGTGATCCTGGTCTCTGGTCCGGTACAACTGCCGGAGCCGCGCGGCGTGCGCGTGGTGCATGTGCGCACCGCTCTTGAAATGCACGATGCCGTGATGGCGCACTTGAACGAAGCCGGCATCATCGTGAAGGCGGCCGCGGTGGCCGACTACCATCTGGCGCAGGTGCCCCGGAACAAAATCAAGAAAACCGCGATGCGAATGTCTCTCGATCTCGATCCCACGCTCGACATTCTGGCCGAGTTAGGCCGTAAGAAAGGCGACCGGCTGCTGATCGGATTCGCGGCTGAAACCGAGAACCTGGTCCAGAGCGCCCGCCAGAAGCTCGCATCGAAGAACTGCGACATGATAGTCGCCAATCTGGTAAACCAGGAGGCCACCGGCTTCGAGGCCGACGAGAACGAAGTGGTGCTGGTGCTGAGCACCGGTGAAACCATTCCGTTGTCGCGCGCTCCGAAACGCCAGATCGCCGATCGCATCTTCGATCAGGTGCTGAAACTTCGCCTGGCCCTGCACGCCGCTCAATGACCAAGGACCAGCTCCGCCAGCGCCTGGAGTTCTACCAGGATCTAGGCATCAAAACGGTCTACCGCCGCGAAGCCACCAGCCACCAGCCACCAGCCACCGTTCCCGTGCCAGCCCCCAATCCCCATTCCCTAATCCCCAATTCCGTGCTCCCGACCATAGAACCCGCGCAGGACTCTCTGCTTATGATCGTCCAGGACATCGGCGACTGCAAGCGCTGCCGTCTGCACGAGGCCCGCAATAAGATCGTATTCGGATCGGGCAACGAGCAAGCCAGGCTCGTATTCGTCGGCGAAGGCCCAGGCGCCGATGAAGACCAGCAAGGACTGCCGTTCGTGGGCCGCGCCGGACAACTGCTCACGCAGATGATCGAAGGCACGGCCTCGAAAGAAGGCATCCCCATCAAGCGCGCCGACGTCTACATCTGCAACGTAGTGAAGTGCCGCCCGCCGGAGAATCGCACTCCGCAGCCCGACGAAATGGAAATTTGCGGCCAGTTCCTATACCGGCAGCTTCAGGCCATCAAACCCAAAGCCATCTGCGCCCTCGGGTCCACCGCGGCCAAGGCGCTGCTCGGCACGAAGGACGGCGTCACGCGCCTGCGCGGAAAATGGCATTCGTGGCACGACATTCAGTTGATGGTCACCTTTCATCCTTCGTACTTATTGCGGCCTTACAATCAAAACGCGAAGAAGGAAGCCTGGGAGGATCTGAAAAAGGTCCTGCACTATGTCTACGATTAGGCGCCGCGGCCCAAGCGAGCGAGGCCTGTTCATCACTTTTGAAGGCCCCGACGGCAGCGGCAAAAGCACACAGGCTCGCATGCTGGCCGAGCGTCTGCGCGGCGAGGGGCGGCCGGTACTCGAAACCGTGGAACCTGGGGGCACACCCATCGGCCAACAGATCCGGCGCATCCTGCTCGACCCAGCCAATCAAGAGCTCACTCCGGTTGCCGAGTTGTTGTTGATGTTTGCAGCGCGGGCGCAAAATGTTGAGCAATGGATTCTGCCCGCGCTCCATCAAGGCCAGATCGTCATTTCGGATCGCTTCACGGATTCTTCCATTGCCTATCAAGGCTCGGGCCGGGGCTTGGGATGGGAAGCGGTGCTCGAACTTGATCGGATCGCGTGCCACGGCCTGATCCCCGACATCACTCTGTGCATCGACATCGATACCGAAACGGGTTTGGCGCGGGCGCATTCGCGCGCCAGCGGCAGCCTGGCTCCTCCCGAAACGCGCCTGGAAGAACAGGCCATCGAATTTCACCACAAGGTCCGCGAGGCTTATCACGAACTGGCTCGGCGTGATCCGCAACGCTTTCGCTTAATTGAAGGGCGCGGCGCCCCGGAAGCAATCGCCGCGAAGGTTTGGGGAGAAGTTGCAGCTCTCCTCACATAAACTCGATCCGTTCGTTTCGCGCCGAGAATTCCATCAATTTCTGGAGGCGCTTCATTTGCGTCTCTTCCTTCTTCGCACTAGCCACCCATCCGGCTGTCACGCGGCGGTAGCCCGGCGGAAACTTTTCGTAGTTCGCCCAAGCCCCGCGCTGCTTGCGAAACTTGTCTTCGAGAGCCCTCGGCATCGATACGCTTTCAGTCCCGCCGGCATCATTCTGCCGTCTGCAATCAGCCGTTCTACGCGCTGGAGATTCGATTTCGACCACGCGCTTTTCGCCTTCCTGGGCGTAAAACGGAACGCGTAGCATTCCTCATCGAGTTTCTTTTTCATGCCGTCGATCCAGCCGAAACACAGCGCCTCTTCCACGGCATGATCGTAGGAAACGGTCTGCTTTTCCGACGCCTTTTTGTGAAACACCAGCCAAATCTCGTCCGAACTCGCGAAGTTCTTCGCAAGCCAGCGCCGCCATTCGGCGCGATCCTTTGCGAACACGGTCTCCATCGCGGTTCGGCTGCCTTGTTCAACCCACTGGCTTCATTTCATCGATGCGGTCCACTTCCACCACCAGATCGCCTTGGGGATCTATTTTGAAAGCGGGAATAAACTTGGCGCCCCACACGATCTCGTCGTGCCGATAGGAATACATCGAGTGGACCACTTGGCTGAATGTATCGTCGAATCCCTCCATCAAAATCAGCAGCTCCGCGGAAAGCCCGGCCAGATCTTCGCGGGTTTTTCCGAAGAAAGGACTCGCGGCATCGATCGGATGCACGATGGTCCAAGTCAGCGCGAAGAAATAGACGCTTCGCCGTTCGAGCGGCAGATCGATGAAATTGCGCGTCAGCTCTCCGTCGCTGCGATCCACCGTCATCAGCATGACGCGGGCTTCCATATTGATGAGCACATTGCGGCGCGCGTTGGTGATGCGGAACTGCAAACTGGTTCCGTCCTGGTAGGGAGCCATGATCGCGTTCTTGCTGTAAATGATGCGAGCGGAGGGCCTCGAAAAACGGCCGTAAAGAAGCCCGGTAGCAATCGCAAAAACCATCAGCCCGGTGGCGGCTTCCAGGGACGAGACCAGATTGGCCGAGGTACCCTGCGGATAAACGTTGCCGTATCCGACCGTGGTCAGGGTATGAACGCTGAAGAAAAATGCGTTCGCAAAAGCGCTCATATCGGACTCAAGCCCTTTGAGGTTTTCGATGCCGATCATCAGGTAGAGGCACGCGAAGATCATGTTGACGGCCAAAAATCCCGCCAGCACGATGAGCAGGAATCTCGTCCAGGTGGTGTCGATCAGCATGAGATACGGATTGGCGTCGCGCCACCGCAATCCCGAGCGTTTGACGTTAAAGGAGCCGTCCGCGTTGATGGTCCGCCGCAGATCGCCGCTGAACTTGGTTGTTAGGCCGGGATCGAAGGATTCCTTCTTCATAATAGGAATGACCTCAGAATAACCCAGCGGGGCGCAGCCCGCGTGCTAGCGGAGCAGGCCCATCTTGTCCAGAGGCCAGTAAATGAAAACGGCCTTGCCGTAAATGTACCGGCGCGGCACCATGCCCCATGCCCGGCTGTCGTTCGATGAACTGCGATGATCTCCGAGCACGAAATATTCGTCTTCGGGAATCATGCGCGCCGGCATCGAGCTCTGATCGCGAAACTCGGGCGGGACGTAATTCTCAACCAGCGCTTGCCCGTTGACGATCACCTTGCCCTGATCCACCTCCACGCGGTCGCCCGGCATCCCAATCACCCGCTTGATGTAGGACTTGCTGGGATCGCCGGGGAACCAGAAAACCACCGTGTCGCCGCGGTCAATGTTGCCGAAATGGAAGCGGTAAACAAACTTGTTGATGAAGATCCGTTCCTGATCGTCGAGCGTGGGCATCATGCTGGTGCCCTCCACCTTCACCGGCTGGTAGATGAACAGGATAACGAAGATGGCCAGCACCACCGAGATCATCAGGTCGCGCGCCCAATGCGCCACCGAGCCTAAAACCGAGCGCTTAGCGCTCACACTGGGAGCCGTGTTGACTACGGAAGGCGTCTCTTGCTGGTCCATTTCTTATTTGATTTCGAAGTGGATTCCCGATACCATTTTCACACCCGGCGGGCTGTGAAGCAAGCAGCAGCCAATGGTATATAGTAAACGATTGAAGGAAAAATCACCGATGTATAGGCGCGCTCAACTTCTCCACGCCGTAAGTTCCGCCGTATTCGCCCTCGTTCTCATCGCGTTCGCCGCTTCTCAATGCCTCGCCGCCGACGCCGCCAAATTGCCCGGCGGCACGTGGGCGTCCATCGCGCAGTTGCCCGATTTCAACGGAGTCTGGGAGATGGCTTTCGGCCGCGGCGCAGGCTACCCGCCGCCACAACAACTCTCGCTCACGCCGAAGTATGCGGCCATGCTCAAGGAATTTCAGGCCAATCCACCTCACGATTCGCCGCAGGCCAACTGTGTGCCTCCGGGCATGCCGGGGATCATGGGTCAGCCGTACCCCATCGAAATCCTATACACGCCGGGCATGGTCATCGTGATCGCCGAAGCGTACATGCAGGTTCGGCACATCTATACGGATGGCCGCGCGCATCCCGACGATCCGGATCTCACCTTCAACGGCAACTCCATCGGACATTGGGAGGGCGATACCCTAGTGGCGGATTCGGTGGGTTTCAGCACGGACACGCCGCTCGGAATGAACATGGGGCAACGCCACAGCGATAAGATGCACATCGTCGAACGCTTCCACCTGAAAGATCCGAAGACACTGGAAATCGTCACGACGATCGACGATCCTGAAGCGCTCACCAAGCCGTGGACCAGAACCATCGGCTACGCCCGCCACCCCGATTGGACGCTGGCCGAGTACATCTGCCAGCAGAATAACCGCAACTTCGTCGACGCTTCCGGCAAGGCGGGAATCAATCTGAATCACTAGAGAAAATCGATGAGAATGAACTTCATCCGTAACGGCATCGCCGCAATCCTGTTCGCCGTCATCCCGGCGATGGCGCATCATTCGTTCGACATGTTCGACATGACGAAGCAGGTCACCCTGACCGGGACCATCAAGGAATTTCAGTGGACCAATCCGCACACCTGGACATGGATCGACGTTCCCAACGACAAGGGCGGCGTCGACACCTGGGGCATCGAGGGCATGAGTCCCAACTTTTTGGGCCGGCGCGGCTGGACCAAACACACCTTGAACCCTGGCGATAAAGTCACGGTCACCATTTACCCTCTCAAGGAAGGGAAAATGGGCGGAACGTTCCTGCACGCCACGCTGCCGGACGGCAAAGAGATGGTGATGTTCGACGTGCGCCCGCCTAAATAAGCGCGCGGCTATTTTGCGGCGTTTCTCGCCAGCAGCACCGATCCGAGTCCCAGGATCGCGAACGCCATCCCCAAAATCCAATACATGCTCTGGTAGATGCGCGGCTTCACTTCCTGCACTTGCGGCTGGCCGTTGTCGTCGCCCGAACCTTCCGACTGCGCCTGCAGGATGCCCGTGCCATCCACTTCCACTTTGAAGCTGGCGTTCTTGATGCGGTAAATACTCGCCTGCGTTTTCGGCTCCTGCCCGGCCAACTGCAGATCGTCGCTCTTCACTGTGACGCCGTTGGGGACCACCAGATTCGATGCCGCATCGGCGTGCAGAAGCTGGTCGGTGAAGATCATGGGACTGGTGGTGGGAACGGTGTAATTCAGATCGAAACGCGTTTCCCCGGGCCGCACCGGATAGTCGATCTTATAGACGTTGGGCTCCTTGGTTTTCAAAGCCGGCCGCTGGATCGGCATTCCCCCCGCGGGATTCACGGTGACACTGATCGGTCCCTTCACCTCCGGCGGAACGTAGAAGCGGACCGAACCGTTCACCGGGTCGTAGTAAGTGACGCTGGGATCGCCCACGTAGAGCAACCCCTCACTGACGTTCATTTCCTTGTCGCCCGGCTGCAGCACGATGAAGTGCTGCGTCTCTTTGCCGGTGCCGGCTTTATTGGTGGAGGCAAACACCGGAATCTGGACGCCGTTGGACGGCATGCCGGGCGGCACCATCTTGTTGTATTGCACGCCCTGGAAAATCGCTTGAATCAGCCGCGGTCCCGAATCGTCGTTGTTGTCGAAACTGAATTTGCCTTGCGCATCGGTCTTGGTGCTGCCCAACGTCTGCATGCCGGCTTGCGTCGGTTGGATCAGCATGACCACCGTGTTCGGCTGGGGCTGGCCCGTAGCGCCGTTCACGATCACGCCGTCCACCGCTGCAAACGCGGGCGCGATCGCGAGCAGCAAGGTCAGTGCGAGACGTCTCATGCCAATGTGAATCATGCCATGGCCTTTCCGCACTCGCCGCAGAATTTCAAAGGTTGCGGAAACTTAGCGCCACAGTGCGGGCACTTGTCAGAGACGGCGGCCTTCACCGCCTGGGCGCGCACTGGCTTGACTGTAGCGGGAGGCACGGCGTCGATCTCGGCCAGCACTTTCGCCAGTTCAAGTTGCAGATCCACTTTGGTCTTTTGGTAATCTGCATCCGACAACTTGCCCAGCCGATACTCAAACTGCAGATCGCGCAAGTTTTCGTAGATCTGCGCTTTGCGCTCTTCCAGATGCGCGGTGGGCGAGACGGCAGGCGCCTCAGGTACATCCTGCGAACGCACGAAGAGTGTGAACAGAAGGGTCCCCATCATCAGGACCACTGCGGCGGAAAGGACCATCAATCGAGCTTATCCACTTCCTTCTCGATTTGATCGTGATAGCGATCTAACAGAGGATCGTGCGGCGGTCCGCCGGCGGCGACAACCGCGGCTTCCTTGCGGCTTAGCTTGCGGATCACGAACACCACCAGGATCAGACCCAGGGCAGCCGCCGTGTAGAACGATAGCGAACCCAGGATGCCCGGGGGCACCACCACCGTGTTCGGTCCCATTTCACTGGCGAACGAGGCGAGAATGGCATCGTCCGACATTCCGGCCTGCTCCATCTGGAGGATCTTTTTCTTGTTGTCCCAGCAGGTTTTGCAAGGATACGGGTCCATGCGGCAAGCCATGTTGGTCTTGCAGCCGCACGGACAGTTCAAGCGCGTGGCGATGCGATTCACCGCCGGGCTTTCCAATTCCTCGGCCGACTGGGCGAAACATCCGCCAGCCAACGCACCCAGGGCAAGCAGGCTTAGAACAGGAAGACTAATTCTCAACCGTCGCATGTTTCTCGGCAACTCCTACTACTTGCGTCCGGGCGTAAGACAAACGAACTTTATTGGGAATCAGGCAGACGATGGTGCCGAACGCGAGCACCCAAAATCCGATCCAGATCCACGAGACTAACGGGAACACATAAGCCTGGATCACAGCGCGCTTGTTGTCGGCCGAGAGTCCCGCGAAGTTGATGTAGAAATCTTCGTTGAGAGCGCGCCGGATGGACACTTCGGAGGTCGGCTGCTGGCTCGCCTTGTAAAGACGCCGCTCTGGGTAGCGCGTGCCCAAAGATTTTCCGTTGCGCGACACGTCTACGGCCAGCCTTTGCCAGGCGTAGGTGTCGTTCTCCCCCGACTGGATGTTCGCCACGTGCAGATCGTAGTGGCCGAGGGCGAAGTTGCCGCCCGGCGCCACTTCCTTGGTGACATCCAGATCGAACGCCGCGCCCGTGTAGCCGATAAACATGAACACGATGCCCATGTGAACCAGATAGCCGCCGTAGCGCCGCGTGTTGCGATGCGTGAGCTCGATGGCGGCTGGGATCAACCCAATGCCATTCTTAGCGCGGATGGCTGAAGCGCCCTTCCAGAACTCGGAGACAATGGTCGCCGTCACGAACATGCACAATCCGAACGAAACCAGAGCGTAAGGGTGCTCATACGCGCCAAAAAACGCCAGAACCACCATGAGCGCGACCCCGGCGATGGTCGGCACAAGAAACGCGCGCTTCAGACTTTCGAGCGAGCTCCTGCGCCAGGCGATCAGTGGGCCGATGCCCGTGAGAAAGATGAGTGCAAGTCCGATCGGAATGTTGATGCGATTGAAAAACGGCGCATCCACGCTGATCTTTTCACCCGTCAAAGCTTCCGAAATCACCGGGAACATGGTGCCCCACAGCACCGCGAAGCAACTGGCCACCAGAATCAGGTTATTAAACATGAAGCTGGACTCGCGCGATATTACGCTTTCCAGCCGCGCTTCGCTCTTCAAATATTTCAGGCGTTCCAGAATCAGGATCACCGTGGCGGCGATTCCGACGGCGAGAAACATCACGAAGTACTTACCGATGGGCGACTGCGCGAAGGCGTGCACCGAACTCACTACGCCCGAGCGTGTCAGGAACGTCCCGAAGATGCACAGGAAGAAGGTCCCCGAAATCAGAACCATGTTCCAGACCTTCATCATGCCCTTCTTTTCCTGCATCATCACCGAATGCAGAAACGCCGTGGCGGTGATCCAGGGCAGCAGCGATGCGTTCTCCACCGGATCCCAGGCCCAGTATCCGCCCCAGCCCAGCACTGCGTACGCCCAGCCTTGCCCCAGCAGGATGCCCGCGCTTTGAAACAACCACGTCACGATGGTCCAGCGCCGCGTGGTGTGAATCCACGCATCTCCCGGCTGCTTGGTGATCAGCGAACCGATCGCAAACGCAAACGGCACGGTGAATCCGACATAGCCCAGGTACAACATCGGCGGATGGATCACCATGGTCCAATACTGCAGCAGCGGATTCAGGCCCTGGCCCACGCCTTCGACGATGTTGCCGCGCCCGGCTTCGAGCACGCCGAAGGGGCTCAGCACAAATGCGATCAAGCTCAGGAAGAACGTTTCGGTGGCCATCAGCACCGACGTCACCCACGGCATCATGTCGCGGAACTTGCGCCGGTTCATGAAGACCACGATGGCCGAATACGTCGACAGCAGCCACGACCACAACAGCAGCGAGCCTTCCTGTCCGCCCCACCATGCCGTAAACTTGTAGATCTTCGACATGGACGAATCGGTATGCGCCGCCACGTAGGCCAGCCGGAAATCGCCCGTCAGCAGCGAGTAGATGAGTAGCCCAGACGCCACGGTCAGCAACAGCCAAACCGAATAGACCGCGCGTTGGCCGCTCACAGTCAGGAAGGAGTTTTTCTTGAGCCTGCCGGTCACCGACGCAATCACCGCGTACACGGCAAAGCAAAAGGCGAGAAGAATGCAGAGAGCGCCGATATTTTCCATTTCGAGTTTTTTTCAGTCCTCGGAACCGAGCGCGAGCAGAATTAGCTTCTGGCTTGGTTTATCGCCGGGGTCGCGCCCGTCTTCATTTGTGGCTTGGCTTCGTACTTGGACGCGCATTTCGCTTGCACTTTGCTGGCATGAAAGACGCCGTCCTGACCTAATCTTCCGTCCGCGAGAGCCTGCGCATTGTCCTTGAAGGTATCGGGCAGCGGATCGATTCCACTGTACACAACCGCGAGCCGCACGGGGTCCTTCTGCAGCATGCCCGGAGTCTGATGCAGGGTGAAGGAGACCTGCGCGCCGTTGCGAACGATGGAGCCTTGCTCCACGTAACCATTCACACGGAGCTTCTCGCCCTGGGCCCGGTCGCCCATCTGCGTGACTTCTTTGATCTCTTTGTAGTACGTTTTGCTTTCGGTAACGCCGCCCATCGCGAGCCACACCAGCACGCCGACGATGACGGCCACGATGGCGCCGAACTTCCAGTATGTATTCATGTTCCGCTCCCGAAATACCAGTATAGCGCCGCCCGCGCATCACGAACCTTAAGACGTACACGGGACGGCAATCCATCCCTGGTTTTTAGCAATCTTTCAGCCAAACCAGTCTACACTGGATTCACCAGCCGTGAGGGGATATCGAAGCACGATCGGCAATGTTGTCTATCGTTTTGACGATATAAAGACACTGTTGGGCAAGGCGTCGCCCGGCCGTTCCGGCGACGATCTGGCGGGACTTTCGGCCGCCAGCGCCGAAGAGCGCGTGGCCGCCCAGATGGCCTTGAGTGATATCCCGCTAAAGACCTTCCTCAACGAGCCCGTGGTCCCCTATGAATCGGACGAAGTTACGCGGCTGATCGCCGGCGAGCACGATCCCGGCGCGTTCGCTCCCGTCGCCCATCTCACAATTGGTGATTTTCGGGACTGGCTGCTCAGCGAACGCGTTACCGGCAAGATCCTGGCCGCGCTCGGGACCGGGCTGACTCCCGAAATGGCCGCGGCAGTTTCGAAAATCATGCGGCTCCAGGACCTGGTCACGGTGGCCGCGAAGATTCGGGTGATCACGAGCTTTCGCAATACACTCGGTCTCGCCGGGCGGCTTTCCACGCGCTTGCAGCCCAATCATCCGACGGACCACCCGAAGGGCGTGGCCGCCAGCATCATCGACGGCCTGTCGTACGCGAATGGCGACGCGGTGATCGGAATCAATCCGGTGTCCGACAATCTGGAAAGCGTCGAGACTTTGCTGCGGCTGCTGGACCATGTGCGCGAGTCGTATCGCATTCCGACACAAACCTGCGTGCTGGCACACGTCACGACAACCATGGACGCCATGCGGCGCGGCGCTCCGGTGGATCTGGTGTTTCAATCCATCGCGGGCACTGAAGCGGCGAACGCGTCGTTCGGCACCAATATCGCAATGCTTCGCGAAGCCCGCGAGCAGGCGATCGAGTTGCGCCGGGGCACATTGGGCGACAACGTGATGTACTTCGAGACCGGGCAAGGCAGCGCGCTGTCGGCGAACGCCCATCACGGCGTCGATCAGCAGACCTGCGAAGCGCGCGCGTACGGCCTGGCGCGCCATTTTCAGCCGCTGCTGGTCAACACCGTGGTCGGATTCATCGGCCCCGAATATCTTTACAACGGCAAGCAGATTCTGCGCGCCGCGCTGGAGGATCACTTCTGCGGCAAGCTACTGGGCCTTCCGATGGGCTGCGACATTTGCTACACCAACCACGCCGAAGCCGATCAAGACGATATGGACGCGCTGCTCACCATGCTGGGCGCCGCCGGGGTGAACTACATCATGGGCGTGCCGGGCGCCGACGATGTCATGTTGAATTATCAGAGCACGTCGTTTCATGACGCGCTGTATGTGCGCGGCGTGTTCGGCCTGCGCCCCGCACCCGAGTTCGAAGCCTGGTTCGAGCAGGTGCGGCAGGAGCTGCCTCGCATGGCCGGCTTGCTTTTAGAAGCATGAGCCTGTTATCACTTCACTACGCGCAGTGTTTTGGCAGAACATCGGAGCTATGACACCACCAGGAACTGTTCCAATTGGCCGAGCCAAAGGCGGAACAAACCGCTAGCCATGGAGAAACTTGTAATTCTTGGGTTCGATGTACGAACGCCATTTGCCGACCAGAATTCAAGCTGGTCTAAGGAGCGACGGTCCAAATTTCTGATTAGGCCTGAAATACCGTCGCCCATTTCCGTTGACTCCGACGTTTGGCCTGCATTCGCCGCTAACCCGGACGAGACTTACCCAATGCAACTTTGGGGAAGCGTAAGCGAGATTCTTGCGAGATTTCCGGAGACGGAGGGACCCGAAAGCGGTGCCCCGACGATCATTGAAATAGCAGTGATAACGACAGACGAAAAGTCCTTGCGGCACTGGGAGGGGATGCTTTTTAAACGTGTACGGCCAGAGAAGGACAGCGCCCTTAAGATCTCGCCGGATTGCCTAGGCTTTGACGTCGCCGACCGTTACTTCGTGAGCGGGCTCAGCAATTGTATGCTCTCTGGGGAGGAACTAGCGGTCAGCAGGAAGGATTGGTCAAAAGCTATCAATACCTGGGGACTGGTCAACGATTCCGAGGCCGCGACAGCTTTCAGAGCGGTTTGCAATCGCCTTGTTCCCGAGCATGCACCTTTCGAGGTCTACCGTGTGCGAAAGATTGCGGTGGTGGCTTAGCCGCAGGAACAACCCTCGGCACGCGCAGGTTCGTTCCATCGGAACACGCGGTTCTTGCAAGCTGGGACGGAACCGTTTGTCTACTTACTCAATCGTTCTGGCGGGATTTGGAACTTCCTAGACCGTGGCGATAGAAATACGCACTAGCCCGCCTTGCCGACGATGTCATGTTGAATTATCAGAGCACGTCGTTTCATGACGCGCTGTATGTGCGCGGCGTGTTCGACCTGCGCCCCGCACCCGAGTTTGAAGCCTGGTTCGAGCAGATGCGGCAGAAACTGCCTCGCATGGCCGGCGCTTTTAGGATGAGACGACGCGCAGGCCCAAGTGAGTGACGAACGCCTCAAAATCCCTGTCGTTGTGCAGCAAGTCGTACCCACTCGCGATGCATCTGGTGGCGATGATCGTATCGATGGTCTTGCGGACGGTCACGCCCAGATTGCGGAGCGCTCGAAAGTTTCTTGCCGCCTGAATCGCAATATCCTGTCCGCCGAGTTCAACGACCATCAGCGACGTCAGCCGTTTCTTGGCTTCGTTGAAGTCCCGTTCCTTAGCGAACCCCTGCAGAACCTCGGTCAGCATCAGGTCGCCTACAGCCAACGGCTCGTGCCCAAGTAGCCGATCGAGTTTCTCGGTTTGCGCCGTGACCGCTCCCTTGAAGTAATCGATCCAGACGCTGGAATCGACCAGAATCAACGATCGCTCCTCATCGCGTTCAGATCGCCCTGCCAGTCCAGTTTGCCCCGCAGCCGGCGGATCTCCCCTTGTCTTCTCAATCGAAGCAAGGTTCGCAAGCCAAGCTCAACAGCCTCCCGCTTGGTTTTCAGCCCAGTCGCCCGAAGAGTGTCCCGCATCAGCTTATCGTCGATCACAATGTTCGTTCGCATCGCAATGTGTATCCCAATGACCTATTATACACATCCGGCTTGCGGAAGCCGCGCAATACTGGAAGCATGGCGCGGTTGCGCGATTACACACCGGCCCGCGTGGAGTTGGGCCGCACAGGCGCGAGCCTTCCCACCCGCGCGTTGCTCGAATTTCAGCTGGCGCATGCCAAGGCGCGCGATGCGGTCCACTTGGCGTTGGCGGTCACGTCCCTGGCTGTCGAGTTGAAGCAGAACAATATTTCCTCGATCCAGTTGGCAAGTTCAGCGCAGGATCGCGATGAGTATCTGAAGCGCCCCGACCTGGGACGCCGCCTGAGCGAAACGTCGCGCGAACGATTGGCTTCCTTGCGTGGCGACTACGATGCCGCCTTCGTGATCGCCGACGGGCTTTCCGCGCTCGGCGTGCATCGCCATGCCGTGCCCTTGCTCGATCTTTTGCTGCGCGATCTGGATTGGCGCATCGCGCCGGTCGCGATTGTCCAGCAGGGCCGCGTCGCAATCGGCGACGAGATCGGCGAGATGCTGGGGGCTCGAATGACCGTGGTCCTGATCGGCGAACGTCCCGGCCTCAGCTCTCCCGATAGCCTGGGCGCCTATCTCACATGGCAGCCTCGCCCCGGCCGCACCGACGCCGAGCGCAATTGTGTCTCGAACATTCGCGCTGAGGGGCTCAGCTACGCGGTCGCAGCGCACAAGTTGCTGTTCCTGATGAACGAGTCGCGGCGATTGAAATTGTCAGGAGTTCAGCTCAAGGAAGCCGCTGGATTAATTGGGGACTCGATGTCCAACCCCAAACTCGTCAGCGACCACTGACAAACGAGAATCGGGGTCGACAACTTCAGACGGCTCACCAGCGCAGAAGCCAAAAGATGAATATCGATCCAGCCAATGCCACGCCCGTTTAGGTTCCGCATTTCGACAAAGGCGACAACATCGCGGTGAGGGATGCTCGCGGCCTGAAACAATTTGTCGTAATCGTCGAGCAGCTTCTTGCGGCCGCCGACATCGCCAATCAGCAACTCGCCGTGAACCAGATCGTGGACAGCAGCCTCACCCACCGCGAGGAACCGCATCCAAACAGATTATCGATCAATACCATTCGCCAGTTCTTGGCTTGGCGCGCGGAGCTTCGCGCCGCGTTGGCACGTCCCGCGCGTCAGGTTCGGTCCCCGCCATGGCGCTGAGGCGCTGATAAGCCGCGTGTCGCACCAGCGACTCCAAGCCCAAGCGCACGGTCTCCGTATCCGTCGTAGCGCCGCAAGCCGCCTTCGCTTCTTAAAACAATCTCTCATCGATATCGAATGTCTTCTTCATACGCCCTCGTTTACGGAAGACGCGCGCCAGCGGCCCGCCCCGAGCCCCGCAGATGCCGGTAGTAGCCGAGATCGTCGCCTGTCAGCATCTTCGTCAGAAGAATGATCTGCCCGGTGTGTTGCGAAAAATGCTCCACAACGTGAGCGATGGCTTCCAGCACCGTGACCTCGTGACCCTGCGGTGTGATGCGCTCAATGAGCCGGGCCGCAGGCACTTTGCGGACAATCACGACGGCCTCCGCCACTCGGGTCTCTAAGAGATCGGAAAGTTCCGCGGGCGCCATACCGCCCCTGGCGTCAAACTCGGCGTCACGCTCGCGATGGTCCGGCAATCCGGCCACGCCCGAACCGATCCACTGGCGCACGTTCCCGGACAAATGCAGCACCAGGTTGCCGACCGCGTTTTCGTTTTCGGAATTGCGCGTCCAGATTTGCTCGGGCGTCAGCCGCGCCAGGCAATCCTGGATGCGGCCGTGCAACTGCTCCAGCTTGTCAGCCGAGAAGTTGAGAAATGTTTCCTCTACGGTCACAAAACTTCTTCAGACCAATTCTCGAGAATCGATTTCACCTTTCCCGTAAACTGGTCGGCCAGCGCGCCGTCGATCAGGCGATGATCGAAAGTAAGCGCGAGATAGGCGATGGAGCGGATCGCGATCGCGTCATCCACCACAACCGGCGTCTTTTCCACGGCGCCCACGCCCAGGATCGCCACCTGCGGCTGGTTGATCACCGGAGTCGCGAAAACGCTGCCGAAGCTGCCGAAATTGGTGATGGAAAACGTCCCGCCCTGCACTTCGTCGGGCTTGAGCTGGCGCGACCGGGCTCGCGTGGACAGGTCCACAATGGAGCGCTGGAGTCCCACCACATTCTTCTCGTCCGCATTGCGGATCACGGGGACGATCAGACCATTTTCGAGCGCCACCGCGACTCCGATATTAATTTCGTTGTGATAAATGATGTTCGCGCCTTCGATGGACGCGTTCAAGATCGGGAAATGACGGATCGCTTCGGAGGCCGCCTTGGCGACGAACGGCAGGAACGTCAGCGAATAACCATAGCGCGCCTTAAACTCAGCCTTGTTCCGCTCGCGCATCTTGGCGATCTTGGTCATGTCAACCTTATGAACCGTGGTGACATGCGCGGAAATGCGTTTGCTCATCACCATGTGTTCGGCGATGCGCTGCCGCATCACGCTCATCGGTTCTACCCGCGCACGTGGAGCTTCGGCGCGCGGCATGGGCGCTGGAGGGGCCGCCGGAGCGGGAGCCGCGGGAGCGTAGACCGTGGGGGTGGACGATGCTGTCGTCGCGAGTGCAGTCGGCGGTGCGCTGGGTTGGGCCACGCTCGCTTGTGCCATGGTGCGCGCGCCTTGCGCCGACATATACGCTTCCAGATCCTGCTTGGTGATACGCCCGCCAGCGCCGCTGCCTCGCACTTGCTTTAAATCGATTCCATACTCGCGCGCCATCTTGCGAACAAGAGGCGACAGTGGACCCGCCGGCGATTCGGCTTCCATAGCCGCAGCGGGCTCTTCCACGGGAATCGGATAAGGACCGGCCGAGTGCGCCACCGGTTCGGGAAGAGGCTCGGGTTCTGGCGCTTTCGCGGCCGGCGGCGCCGGTGCTGGTTTCGGTTCGGCCGGCGCTGGCACAGCCTTAGCAGCAGCGGGGGCTGGAGCCGACGCCCCATTTCCCGCGCCTTCTTCGATCCGGCCCACCACCGTGCTGATGGCCACCGTCTTGCCCTCTTCCACCAGCACTTCTTTCAACACCCCGGCGGCGGGCGACGGAATCTCGGTGTCCACTTTGTCGGTCGAAATTTCAAACAACGGCTCATCGCGATCCACGTGCTCCCCGGCCTTCTTCAGCCACTTGGTCAGGGTGCCCTCCACGATGCTTTCGCCCATTTGAGGCATTACTATGTCAGTCATGAATATTTCTCCGTATATGAATGAGCCGCCACTTCGCGGTGGAACTGCTTCGCAAATTCGATCGACAACGCTGCCAGCACTTGTTCGCGGCTCGAACCCGATCCCAATTCCTGCATGGAAGTGACCGGCTTCGTTAGCCCACAGGGAACGATGTACTGAAAGTAGCGTAAATCGGTCGTATGATTCAACGCAAAACCGTGCGATGTGACCCAACGGCTGATATGCACGCCGATTGCGGCCACTTTCTTGCCATCTACCCACACGCCGGTACAGCCCGGAATTCGTCCGCCTGCAATATCGAACTTCGCGAGCGCATCCACGATCGCCTGTTCGATCGCGCGAACATAAGCCACCACGTCGCGCTTCCATTCTCGCAAATCCAAGATCGGATAGCCGACAATCTGACCGGGTCCGTGATAAGTGATGTCGCCGCCGCGGTTGGTTGGATAGAACTCGATCCCGGCGCTGCGCAGCGCGCTTTCGCTGGCCAGCAGATTTTCGGCGTGCCCAGCGCGGCCTTGCGTGATGACGTGCGGATGCTCCACGAACAAAAGTTGATCGGAAATCAACCCCAACTTGCGCCGCTCCACCAGGCTTTGTTGTATTTCCAGCGCCGCAGCGTACCGCATCCGCCCCAGATCCCGAACTTGGAGTGCTTTTGTGGCGCACGCACTCAGGAGTGCCGCGTCGCCACTCGTGGCGACGCCCTCAAGCATTGATGGTAAGCCCGTAAACGTTGTTGAACGCCTCGCCCATCGCCTCATACAGCGTCGGATGCGCGTGAATGGTGCCCATCAGCGTCTCAACCGTCGCTTCGGCTTCCATCGCCAGCACGGCTTCCGCAACCAACTCGTACGCCTCCGGCCCAATGATGTGGACGCCCAGGATCTCGCCGTATTTTTCCTCGGCCACCACCTTCACGAAGCCATCGTGGCTCCCCAGGATAGTCGCCTTGCTATTGGCGGCGAATGGAAATTTCCCCACCTTCACCGCGTATCCCTGCGCGCGCGCCTGCGCTTCAGTGAGTCCGACACTGCCGATGCCGGGTTCCGTGTAGGTGCATCCCGGAATGCGATTGCGATTGATCGGCTTGGCCGGCTTGCCCGCCATGTGCGCCACCGCCACCATGCCTTCCATCGACGCGACGTGCGCCAGTTGCGGCGTTCCAGCCACCACGTCACCGATCGCATAGACGCCCGGTTCGCCCGTAAGCTGATGCTCATCCACCTTGATGAATCCGCGATCCAACGCGACCTTCAACTTATCCAGACCAATGTTCTCGGTGTTCGGCTTGCGGCCGACGGCCACCAGCAGCGTCTCGGCCTCCATATCCTCGCGTTTGCCGTTCGCGAGCGCGGCGCACAACCGGACACCGTTCTCGGTCCGCGTAATGTTCTCGGCCTTGGCCCCCGTTTCGCAGCGGATGCCGGTCTTCTTGAAATAGCGCTCCAGTTCCTTGGAAACTTCTTCGTCTTCCACCGGAACCAGGCGCGGTAGCATCTCGAGCACCGTGACTTTGGTCCCGAAGCGATTGAAGATGGATGCGAACTCCACGCCCACCGCTCCGGCGCCGATGATCAGCATGCTTTTGGGGATGACGGGGAGATCCAAGATTTCGATGTTGGTCAGGATCGCCTTCGCGTCCGGCTCCAGGCCGGGCAGCATGCGCGCTTCCGATCCGGTGGCGATGATGACATTCTTGGTCTCGAGTGTCTGGGCGCCAGTTTCGGACTTTACTTCCACCTGAAGGGGACCGTTGGCCGAGCGCGGCAGGATGGTTCCGTAGCCCTTCAGCCAGTCCACCTTGTTCTTCTTCATCAGGAACTCGACGCCTTTGGCGTGCTTCGAGACGATCTTGTTTTTGCGATCCAGCACCTTGGCGTAATCCAGCCGCGGGTTTTCGCACTGGATTCCCTCGTCACCGGGGTTCACGAAGTGCTCCCAAAGGTCGGCCGTATGGAGGAGCGCCTTGGTGGGGATGCAGCCGACGTGCAGGCAAGTGCCGCCGAGCTTCGGATCTTTTTCGACAATCGCGGTCTTCAGGCCGTACTGACCGGCGCGGACCGCCCCGGAGTAGCCGCCCGGGCCGCTCCCAATCACAATGAGGTCATAAGTCATTTATTTTCAGGATAACATTCGAGGATCGCCGGACCTCAGCCCGGCACTGGAATGCCAAGGTTATATGATGCTTGGCGAATGAGATTGGATGCGGTCCAGTCGAGTCGTCTACTTGCCCCGCGAGTGGATCTGCATTTCTCGCCGCAGGACTTCATTCCTAAAAGTCTGATACTTATTACCACACGCCCGAAACCAAGCGAGGACATCGGCGTCCAGGCGAATGCTAACAAGGTGTTTAATCGGCCGATAGAAACGCCCACGTGGACTTCCGCCGGTCATTAGGAGGTTTCGTAAAGATCGCGCTCGCGGGAACTCGCTTTTCCTGCCGAGATGATGCGGACTTCTTCTTCGCCATTTTTTTCCTCAATTGTATCGACCGCCAATGTATACCAACGATCCTGGCCGTCAACAACGCGATCCAAGTAAGAAACCGCATCCGGATCGTCGAACGCCTTCACCGCCGTCTCAAATGAAACTTCGTGTTTCCCCCGGTTGGCGCCATCCTTGGCTTCGTCCCAGACGAAAACCATCTGTATATACAAAACCACCTAAAGCGATATTGCGCCTGTGTTGCACGGCGTTACCGGCTGACGTATGCTTTCGCCTGCCGGGTGAGGAAGATCGGCGTCTTACTCACCCTGCGACTCAACAGCGGTTTCGAGCGGGCGGTTGGTTCAGCGGTCTATGCGGTAAAAAACATTTTGACAAATCAATTACCGGTCACGTTTCTCAACCGAGTGCAAACTTCTGGGCGCGGCATCGAGATCGAAAGCGTGCGATGAGAGCGAGACATTACGGCAAATCCACCGCGATCAGCCGCTTCGGTTCTTTCCCCACCGCCACCCGCGTCAGCTCCTTGCGCGTCGCCACGTCCAGCACCGAAACCGAGTTCGACCCCGTGTTCGAAATGTACGCGCGCCGGCCATCCGGCGTAAACACCATCCAGTCCGGCGCCACACCCACCGGCGTCGTCCCGATCAGTTTCAGATCTGGAAGCGAGTACACCGACACCGAATTGCTCAGCTGGCTGCACACCCACAGCGTCTTTTGATCGCGCGTGATGGCCATGCCGTGCGCGAAGGTTTGAGGGATCAGGGGCTTCGCATCGGCGGGCGCGTCTGGCAGGTTGACTGTCTGAATGGTCTTGCGCGACGCGTAGTCCACCACCACGAATCCATGCAGATTGGATAGCTGCACGAATAAGTGCCGCGGTCCCGCATCCATCACCACCGGCCGGGGCACTCCCGTCAACGGAATCTCGAACGCCGGTTCCTCGGTCTTGGTGTCAATCGCGGTGATCTTCTTGTCGCCCATCGACGTCGCCAGCATGTACTTGCCGTCTTCGGTGCAGTACACGTTATGCGGATAGCGGCCCACCGGCACGCTCTTCACTTTCTCGATCGATGCCGTATCCACGATGTCCACCCACGATTCCTGCCGGATGCAGACGTACACGCGCCGGCCGTCAGGCGTGATCGCGACATTGTTCGGCCGCGTTTCGAGCGGAATGCGCCGGATCACTTTCGAGCTGGCGCGATCCACCACGTCCATCACGTTTTCGCCTTCACTCGAAATAAAGAATCGCTTCTTGTCGAGCGACGGAACAATGCCGTGTGGATTCTTAGAAACTTTGATTTCGCCGGTAACCGTATTAGTAACCGGATCGATCACCGAGATGTTATCGCCGCCGCTATTGGTGACATACACGCGCACGCTTCCAGCTACTAATGGCAGCGCGGCCAAAAAGCAGAGCAATCGGGTAGCCTTCATGAATGCCTCCTATCGGACCGATTCATCTTACACCTTCGCGCACTTATAACTTCTCGCGCCTTGGTACTGGGAGGCGTAGGTAACGATTGCCTGCGGTGAAACCAATCCTCGGTGAAGTACTAAGTCGGAATCCGCTGGAAATTGGCGGCAAGACGGTCTGGAAAGTCTCCCGAACATCGCTTAAGGTGGGAACTGCACCCATGCTGCGCCGCCCAAAACATCCCGGCAGCACTTTGATCCGGCTCTACGTGTTAGGCGCCATCTTCTTGATCCCTCTCTCGATCGGCATCGTGATGGTCACCAATAATGCCAGCCGGAGCGATCATGCGTATCAAGCCAGCCACGATGTGGGCAGCATGTTCGCGCAAGGCCTCGATTTCTCGCAGGGCGCCAACCAGAACATCGCGCTGAACGTGGCGGAGGGCATCGGCATCGACATCCAAGGGGGCAATGGCGTTCTGATCCTCAGCAAAATTCGCGTGGTTCACCCTTCGGACTGCCCGGCGAACGCCACCGGAAAGTGCGGCAACAAAGGTTATCCGGTGGTCACCGAGCGATATGTCCTCGGAAACCGGTCGCTGCGCCCCAGCTCATTTGGAACGCCCGCCAGTCTCGATCCGGCGAGCGGCAAAGTTCGCGATTGGACCAACGACCTATCGGCGCGCGCCGCCAACTTCGCTTCTAGTTTGAAGCCGGGCGAAGTCACTTATGCGGCCGAGTGCTACCTCACTTCGCCTGAATCGTCCAGCGGCATTTATTCGCGCACTATGTTCTAAAGCGTCCTACTGCGCCGGCACGCCCGATGTTTTGTAAAAGATTGGCCCAAGGGCATCCAGAATCTTGAAGTCGGAGGGAACCGTAAACAACGTCGGATCGGGCTCCACGCGCACGATGTTGGTGAGTTGGAAGGTCTGATCGCCCATTCGAGGATCGCTGCGCTTGCTATAGACCACCGTTTTCAAATCGGGCGATGTCCACACCTCGGTCACGATGCTCAGCGGCCTGTCGTTGCCGATCTGGCCGGCCGGAATCGTGTGAGTGGTACGCGTGCCAGTGACCATGACGCCCTCCATAGTCTTCGACCCCAGTTCCTCGGTTTGCGCCTGACCTTCGTCGGCAATCGCACGACTTTGGATCGTGACAGCCTGCTGAAGCGGCGCTTTCGCGATCGTTGCGCTGCTGAACGCAATGCTCGTGCTTAACGTGGGCAAGGCCATCCCCGAAAATCCAGGATTCTTTACCGCCGTTTTGTCCGTCAAGTTTAGGGTGTACGACATCTGCCCAACCGGATCCTGCAGGAAGACGATGTGTGGCGCATCGGCCGGCGACAAGTTGCCGATCGGCGGTAACGGCGCGTCCTGGCGGGTCCGGCCCATCGAATCCCGCGCGGTGGTTCCACTGCTGGTTTGCACGATTCGGTTGCCGTCCGCGAGAGTTTGCACGCTCTCGTTCGTGATGGTGGCCGAATAAGGCGCGCCCTGCACCGAAGAACCGGACATCTTGGCGTCGAATCCGAAGGCGCCCCCGGTAACGAAAACCCGATTGGCCTGGGGCTGCGCGAAAGCGGCAGATACCACGAGTAAAGCTAGAATCAGTGTGCGTTGCATGATTGGACTTCTCCTCTGTAGATTACTCCTACGGACGAACGTCCGCGATAAAACTGAAGCCTTGGGGTACGGCGCCCGGCGGAAACAGCGCGTCGGCGGGCAACGCCACTTCCACGCTAGGCTCGACAGCGATCCACGCCGGACGGACTGGCGTTCGAGTTGGGCTGCGCCGCGAGCGGACACGCACCATCGGACCTGGTGGCATTTCGAATGCCACAGCCGGCGCGTGCGGCGGAGGCGGAACGAACACCGGGAGCCGTTCCGCTCGTGGTTGGGCGAAAAAGATTGCCGCCAGGATCGCCGCTGCAGCGGCCACGCCGCCTATCGCCCACGGGAATGTCTTTCGCCGTGGTTGCGCGGCCATCGCCGCTTCGTAACCAGCCAGGAAAGCGCCGCTGACTTCTGCATACGCGTTCACGGCTCGTTGGCATTCGGCGCACTGCCCCACATGCCCTTCGACATTGGCCGCTTCCTCGCCCGGCAACTCACCATCCATCCACGCGATCAATCTTCCCGAATATTCACACATTGCATTTCTCCGCCAGTTTCTTGACCGCACGGTCCACAATATCGGCTACCGTCGAAGTCGCGATCCCCAGCATTTCACCGATCTCGCGATACCGCAGCCCGCTCGCGCGCAGCAGCAGGCAATCGCGCTCCGCCCCGGCGAGCGTTCGAATCGCATTCTTGAGACGCTCGAATTTTTCCTTTTCCAGCAGCACGCGCTCGGGCGTTGTTTCATCCAGCACCCGCTCGGCGCCGGCATCGTCAAGCGGCGCGCTGAACCGCCGGTCATAGCTAGTCTGCCGGTTGCGCGCCCGATTGTGCGCCACCCGAAAGAGCCAACTGCGGATGTTCTCCTGCGAGCCTCCGGCCGACAAGTGGCGATGCAAACTCAGAAAGGCGTCTTGCACCACATCCTGCGCTTCGTCGGAGGAGAGTCCCAGGCACACCAGATATCGAAGCAAAGGTTTCCGCAGCTCTCGAAACAGGGTTGTAGCCTCGCGATCGCTATTTCGAAAGCGCGAAAGCGGCAGAGCCCACGGTACGGAATCGCCACTCATGTTGCCCTCGGCATCGCGCTTCTAGTCATACAACAACCCTGTCGATCTGTTTTCCGGCTGCTTGAGCTATGAGTTGAGTTATAAAAGGACTTGGACGCCGCCAACATCGCTCGTGGGTTCCTGTTTTTGACCTGCCTCACCGCCGCGGCGCAGCCCCACGTGTTCCGCCCCGGGCCGGACGTGATGGCGCCGTTCGTGGTTTCGAAAGCAAAGCCGGCGTACAGCGAAGAAGCCCGGCTGGCAAAGCTCGAAGGCAGCGTGTTGTTGTCGCTGGTGGTGGGCGCCGATGGCCATCCGCGCGACATTCAGGTAGCTCGCCCACTCGGCCTGGGCCTGGATGAAAGCGCGGTCGACAATGTGCGCGCGTGGCAATTCCAACCTGGAACCAAGAGTGGAACTCCGGTGGACGTCCTCGTCAATGAGGAGGTCTTTTTCCGTCCCCAGCGGACTTTGTGGGATTGGCATCTGGCGCGCGCGGTTTTCCAGCTCCCACCGCACGCAACGCGTCCGGTTCTCACCAAGGTGAAATTCCCGGCCACGGTCGACCTGGAACAAAATGCGTCGGTAACAATTGCCTTCGACGTCGCACCGAACGGCATCCCGGTCCAGCTTCGCGTTGTGAAATCGTCCGACCCAAGGTGGGAGATGGAACTGCTTGCGGCCCTGCGCCAAGGCTGGCGGTTTCGCCCCGCAACCATCGATGGCAAACCGATCGCGTCGTCGGCCTGGTTCGAGTTTGTCCGCGGGTCGCATTCACCGATTCCGCCCGCGGCGATCCCGACGCCCTAAGCCCGCGCCGCGTTCTGGATCTGCTCTTCGACAATCCGGCCGTCGAACAGCGTGATGGTGCGATCGGCGCAGCGCGCATAGCGCGGATCGTGCGTCACCATGCAAATGGTCGCGCCTTCCTGGTGCAGTTCGCTCAGCAGGCCCATCACCTGCTCGCCATTCACGGAATCCAAATTGCCGGTTGGCTCATCGGCCAGCAGGATGGATGGACGCCCCGCCAGCGCGCGCGCCACCGCCACACGCTGTTGCTGGCCCCCAGACAATTGCGATGGATAATGTTTGATGCGATGCGACATACCCACGCGCTCCAGCGCGTCCTTCACCAGTTTCTTGCGCTCCGCGGCCGGCATATTGCGATAGGTAAGCGGCAGCTCGACGTTCTCATACACGGTAAGATCGCCGATTAAGTTAAAAGCCTGGAAAATGAATCCGATTTCGCGGTTCCGCACACGCGCGCGCTGCGAAAGCTTCATCTGATCCACGCGCGTGTCGTTCAGCACGTAGCTGCCGTCCGAGGGCGTGTCGAGCAGGCCGAGAATCGCAAGCAGTGTCGACTTCCCGCAGCCCGACGGCCCGGAAATGGAAACATATTCACCCTTACGAACATTCAGTTCGATGCCGGCCAGCGCGTGAGTCTCCACCTCGTCGGTGGTGAACACCTTGAAAACGCTCTTGAGACTAATCAGTGTCGTATCTGTATCCACACCGTCTCCTTTCCGAGCGCCGGGAGCAACCCGCGCTCAGCTCTGATAGACGTACGTTGGCGGAAGGGGTTAGGTTCGCAAAAACTGTCGAAGGATCCTAGAATTCGTCCGGCCACTTACGCGCGCCGTGAATTACGCCCAGTATGTCGACAAATCCCCGCCTAATCCGATAAGGTACGATCCAAGGCGTTCCAGGCACCACGAGCTCGCGGGTACCCGGAATCCGCCCCGCCCGTCCCGCCATCGGATGACGGACCAGAATTGCGGCGGCTTGCTGGATCCGCTCCAGAAATTGACTGGCTGCGTCCGCGCCATCATCCGCCACGTATTCTTAGGCAGGGTTGACATCCTTGCGCGCCAGCCGCGTCCAGCGGATTTTCACTTCCGTCGACGGGAGAACGTAGCCTTCATTTCATTTTCAGTGGCGAACTCGCCGGCGTCCGCTTGCCGGAGCCCCTCACGAATGTGGTCCGCTTGCCAGCGGTGAATATCGAGATAAGCCTCGATCGCTTCGTTAATGATGTAGCTTCGATCCCGGTCGAGCGCGGAGGCAACCGCATCCAACGCTTCTCGCTTTTCGGAGTCCAAACGAAAACTGATAGTATCTCGGCTCATGACTAATTCTCATCCACGATACCGTGCAATACGTCGCGATACAATCCTAAGTGCGTCAACTCAGCGGCAAAACCAGCCGCGCCTCGCATCCCGGACCCTCCGCCGCGTTCTGCAGCGTCAGCGTTCCCCCATGCGCCTCGGCGATTTGGCGGCTGAGCACCAGTCCGATTCCGGTCCCGCTTGGTTTGGTAGTGAAGAACGGCACAAATAGATTGGCCGTATTCGGCAAACCCTGTCCTTCATCGCGCACCCAAACGGTCAGCCGTGAATCCTGCCGTTCCCAGCCCACCCGCACGCCGCCGCCGGTTTCGAACGAGGCGTCCGCCGCGTTCCGAATCACATTAATCAACAATTGTTCCAACTGATCGGCGTCCGCCTGAATCACCATCTCAGGCCCCGCCACAATTTGCGGCGTTACGCGTGTCTCCAGCCTTGCGACGCGCCGGACCAGCTCCGCCACCTCCACCGGCAGCATCGTCGGCCGAGGCAGCTTGGCGAGCGTGGCGTAAGCGCTCATGAAGCGGCTCAACGCTTCGCTGCGCCCAGCGATCACGGCCAGGCCCCGGCGCGTATCGGCCTCCCAGTCTTCTGGCCTGGGATCGCGCGCTAGGATGGTTTCCAAGCTTCCGGCAATCGATTTGATGGGCGTGAGCGAGTTGTTCAACTCGTGGCCCAATACCCGCACCAGCCGCTGCCAGGCCTTCAACTCTTCCTCACGCAACGGCCGCGTCAGATCGGTCATCACCACTAATTGGTGCGGCAACCCGCCTTCGCGAAACAGGCTGCGGCTGACGCCCCAGCGCGCCGTTCCACCCGGAAATGTCCGTTGCTCGGTCCGCTGCGCTTCCCCTTCCAGATATGGCGCAAGTCCCAACAGTTCCGCCGATTGATCCAGCAACCGCACCGCCGGTGCATTCAGCAGCCGCTCGCCCGCTCGATTCACCAGCCGAAGCCGCCGGTCGCTGTCAAAGGCGAACACGGCGACATTGATCTCCTCCATCACCTTGCGCAACAGTGCAGTCGCCTCCATCGCGCCCAGCCTCTGCTCGCGCAGCGTGGCGCTCATCGCGTTCACCTGCTGCATCACTTCGCCCATGGCGTCGCCGCTTTTCGAGTGCCGCGCGCGGATGGAATAATCGCCCTCGCGCATTGCTTCCAAAAGATTGGCGAGGGTCCGCAGAGGCGACGCCACGCGTTCGCGTAATGCGAAACAAAAGCCCAGCCAGACTCCAACGATCGCCGCCGTCAGCGTCCACTGGACTCTGGGCGTGTATTCGCCCAGCCACAGCACCAGCATCGACGTCAGCACGGCGGGCGATCCCGCCACCAGCGCCATCGCGAGAATCCGTTGCTCGTGAACCAGGCGAGGCTTGCGGAGCTTCACGGCGCGGTCACAATCCGTAGCGCTGCAGACGCCGATAGAGCGCGCTACGGCTTAGGCCCAGAGCGCTCGCGGCGTGGCTGACATTTCCGTTGTAGCGCGCCAGCGCTTTCTTGATGAGGAAGGCTTCCACTTCCTCAATGCTCATGTCCTCCAGCCGCGGGCTGACATCGCGCCCGGAGCGCAGCGCCAGATCGGCCGGCTTGATCTGGCTGTCTTGAGCCATCAGCACCGCACGCTCGATCACATGATTCAGCTCGCGCACGTTGCCTTGCCAGGGATGCTCCAGCATCAACTGCAATGCGGCGCGATCGAAACCTCCAATGCGTTTGCGATAACGCTGGGCATGCGACGCCAGAAAATGCGCTCCCAGCAGCGGAATGTCTTCGCGCCGTTCCCGCAGCGGCGGCAGATGAATTTCGATGGTGTTCAGCCGGAACAGCAGATCCTGGCGGAAACGCCCGGAATTCACCTCTTCGTCCAAATGCGCGTTAGTGGCCGAGATCACGCGCACATCCACGCGCTTGGTCTTCGACGATCCCACGCGCTCCATCTCGCCCACTTCCAGCACTCGCAGCATCTTCGCCTGTAAATTCATCGGGACGTTGGCAATCTCGTCCAGAAATAGCGTACCGCTATCGGCCAGTTCGAAACGCCCCACTCGATCCGTCTTGGCGTCGGTGAATGCGCCTTTCACGTGTCCAAATAGTTCGCTCTCGAAAACTCCTTCGGCCAGGCCGCCGGCATTCACCGTCACCATCGGCTTGGCGCTGCGCGGAGAAATCGCGAACAGCGTCTTCGCCACCACTTCCTTGCCCGTGCCAGGCTCG
>Ga0182024_10002922_pt1 | contig 41618 bp, 31 predicted proteins | sample P32metaG_FD_120480 | JGI IMG/M metagenome (GOLD analysis project Ga0182024, IMG submission 120480) | Permafrost microbial communities from Stordalen Mire, Sweden - P3-2 metaG (Illumina Assembly) | ecosystem: Environmental > Terrestrial > Soil > Wetlands > Permafrost | place: Sweden: Stordalen... | reverse complement strand
GCAGAATCTCGAATACGTGCTCAACGTGCTTTTCGGCAACGTGACCGGAGCGGCGAACCAGAACGGCCAGCAGAATGGGCAGGGCCAGCAGAACCAGAATCAGCAGGGCCAGGGCAGCCGATTCTCGAATAACGGCAGCAGCTCGAACAGCTTCGACAGCGGCAATAGCAGCGGGGGCAGCGGCAGCGGAAGCTCGATCAATCGCAGCAGCAATCGCCAACAGGGACGCCAGCAGGGCCAGGCCAATGGTGGGAACCCCGCGAAGGCTGAGAACGAGCTGACCGGCAAGGCGCTGGTGGTCGCCGATCTTGATACGAATGCGCTGCTCGTCACCACCGCCAGCAAATACGAAAAGCAGGTGCGGCAGATCATCGAAGACCTCGACCGGCCCGTCCCGCAGGTGCTGATCAAAGTTCTCGTCGCGGAGGTGACGCACGACAATTCCGCCGACCTCGGCCTGGATTTCTCGGTATTGAACCAGCGTGCCGGCGGAAAGGGACAGACGTTGACGTCGGGATTCGGCAACGCCGGTGTCACGCCCGGCGTTTTGGTTTCCGTCGTCGAGAGCAACATCACCGCCACGCTGCATGTGCTGGCCGAGCAGGACAAGCTCGATGTGCTCTCGCGGCCTTACATCCTGGCCAGCGACAATCAACTGGCCAACATCTTCATCGGCAGCCGCGTCCCGTTCATCACCAACTCGCAGATCACCGAGGCCGGGCAGCTCATTAACACGGTGCAGTATCAGGACATCGGCCTGAACCTCAATGTCACGCCGCACATCAACCCCGACGGCGTCGTGATCCTCGACGTGAATCCCGAGGTGCAGCAATTGACCGCGCAGAACGTGACAATCACCAACAACACCAATTCGCCGGTCATTTCCAAGCGATCGGCCGACAGCCGGATCGCGGTGGTGGATGGCCAGACGATTGTCATTGGCGGCATGATGGAAGACCGCAAGACCTCGCTCGTCAACAAGATTCCTCTGCTGGGCGATATCCCCGGGCTGGGCTTTTTGTTCAGCCGGACGCAGGTCACCAAGACCAAGACCGAGTTGCTGATCTTTCTTACGCCGCATGTCGCGCAGAAGCCGGACGCGTTGCGACCCATGGCGGAAGACGAAGGCAGGGGCCTGCGTCTTACGCCCAACGCGGTGCAGCCGGGCGCCTTTGAGGAACAGATGAAGGGAATGCGCCGGGGCGAGCTGCCTCAAACGCGGCCGGCCCAGCCAGTCTCTCCCGTGAATGCGATCGATCTGAGTGGCTCTTCGGGCCCGAGGCCGGCCGACCCGCCAACCACCGCGCCCTCGACCGATTCCCCCGCGGCACGATAATGGCACGGATGATCCTGAACCCTGGCCAGTTGTTCCGGCGCGTTGTCGTGGTGGGATGCGCGGCGCTTGCGTTCGGTTGTCAGCCAACGCCGGTCCAACCGACCAGCCCTCAGCCCCAAGTGGTGGTAAATGGAAACCCATCCATTTCCGGCCCGGCGGCGCGGCCCGAACAAATCGAAGGGGCCATTCATTCCGACGTGTGTGCGGCACGGCTCCAGCAAATCAGCGGCGCGCTGCTGGAATACTACGCCATTCACGGCCAGCTCCCGCCCACGCTCGAAGTCCTGAGCTCACTCTCCGATCTCGATCAGCCGCTGACGTTCACCTGCCCCAAATCGGACCAGCCGTTTATCTATGTTCCCGGCGGCCTCCATTCCCCCGGGGATGCCCGGCAGATCGTTGTCTATGACCCCGGCGTCGATCGCGCGGGGCTTCGCTGGATCGTCCGAATGCGAAGCCCGCGCGGCCGCGAGGCGGCAGCCACCTGGGTCGAGCACGTTCCGGCAACCTCATTTCAAACAAACACCCCTGCGCAACCGATGATGCACTGAGCAGCAGGCGCGTCCCTAACAAAAAGGCCGATTGTTGGGGGAAGTTTCCGCGCGCCGATCGGAACGATGGAGAGGGCATGCGATGGCAGTGTGCCCGATTGGAGATGAGATGTACCGTCCCTTGATTGAAGCATTGGAAGCTCGCGAATTACTCTCCGGAACCACAGCGGCCTCGACCACGATTCAGGGCTACACGCCGGCACAGATTCGTCAGGCCTACGGGTTCGATAACATCACGCTGAACAATGGCGCGGTGAGCCCCGACGGCTCGGGTCAGACGATTGCAATCGTCGATGCGTACAACGATCCCAACATCGCCGCCGACGTGAAAACATTTGACACCGAATTCAGCCTGCCGAGCGCGAGCTTGAAAGTGGTCAATGAGACCGGCGGCAGCACGCTCCCCACGACTGACGCCGGATGGGCCACGGAGATCTCGCTCGATGTGGAGTGGGCGCACGCCATCGCCCCCGGTGCCAACATTTTGCTTGTCGAGGCGAGCACCGATTCGCTGACCGACCTTCTTGATGCGGTGAATTATGCCCGCAACGCATCAGGTGTCTCGGTCGTTTCGATGAGCTGGGGTGGCAGCGAGTTCTTCAGTTGGAACGGCGGGGAGAGCGCCAGCGAGACGGATTTCGATACCTATTTCACTACGCCCTCGGGCCATCAAGGCGTCACGTTTGTCGCGGCTGCGGGTGACAGTGGCTCACAGGACGGCGTTCAGTGGCCTTCGGCTTCGCCCAATGTTCTATCGGTGGGTGGCACTTCCCTCGTCCTCGACTCCAATGGCAACTACGTGAGCGAAAGTTCCTGGAGCGGAACCAGCGGTGGTTACAGCCAGGTCGAAACCGAGCCCTCTTATCAGGACGGCGTGCAGAGCACGGGTTTCCGCAGCACGCCGGACGTGTCGTACGACGCCGATCCCAACACCGGCTTTGCCGTCTACGATTCACTGGCCTACGAGGGATACAGCGGCTGGCAGGAATACGGCGGCACGAGCGCCGGCAGCCCGCAATGGGCCGGCCTGATCGCCATCGCCGACCAGGGCCGCACGCTGGCCGGCGAAGGAACGCTCGACGGCGCCAGCCAGACGCTGCCAATGCTCTACAGCGTCTACAGCAGCAGCACCGATTATTCCTCGGTCTTTAACGACGTCGTTGACACGACATCGCACAACACATTCCACTGGCGCTTCGGCGGCGTTGGCCGTGGGAACGCGGCCACCACGGGCTACGACACTGCCACCGGATTGGGCACCCCCAAAGCCGCCGGCGTGGTGAGCCTGTTGATTGGAACGACTTCCACAACCACCAGTGGCGGCACCACCTCGTCGGGCGGCTCGACCTCTTCGGGGGGAACCACCTCCACCGGCGGCAGTACGTCCTCCGGCGGCACGACTTCCTCCGGCGGCAGTACGTCGTCGGGAGGATCGACTTCAACTGGCTCGACTACTCAAACCCTGGCCGCCTCCCCGTTCGATTTGACCTTCATGCGGCTTCCTTCCGATTCGTCCGTCGCGGGTGATTCCGACTCGATCCGGCTGGTCCTGACCAATACCAGTAACGCCAAGTACAACGGCTCCCTCACGATCGACCTTTACGCATCGACGGACACTGCGCTGTCATCAGATGACACGCTCGTCGGCACGTTGACGCTGAGCCGGGTGAGCATCGCAACTGGCGCGTCCAGGACGGTGAAGGTGAACTTCACGTACGCATCGGACATGTCCAGCGGCAGCTATTACCTGATTGCCTCCGCTGCCACCGATGCCAAGACCGCCGATGCCACCGCGGTCACGCCGACGACGGTGAACGTCTCGGCCCAATCGGTTGATCTTGCCGCCAGCTTCGCGGCAAGCCAGGCCGTCACGGTCTCTGCCGGTCAGCAGAAGTCGGTTGCGATCAAAATCACCAACCTTGGGGATGTGACGGCAATCGGGACGCTCGGCCTGAACCTTTATGCCGCCTCAGGGACGACGCTCGATCAGTTGTCGCAACTTCTCTCGACCGTCGCCGCCCGCCGGATCAGTCTGAAGCCCGGCAAGTCCATTATCCTCCGCGTTCCGTTCACCGCGCCGGACGCCATTGGTGGAACCTACAACCTTCTGGCATCGATCGACGCCACCACCCAAATCGCCGATGCCAACACCGCCAACAACATCGCCGTCATCGGTACTCAAGCCCCGGCATAACAGGCGAATTGAAAAAAATAAGCCGCTTGTAAATGAGCGACTGGCTCTATCTCGATGCTCGCCCGTGGCACGGGCGTCCCGCCCGTGCGGAACATTGTCCGACTAAAGAACCGCACGATTTGCAGTTGTTCTTCGGTTATTTGCCTCTCGCACGGTCGAGACGACCGTGCCACAGGCGAGCGTCTAGACAGAGCATGAGCGGCTCCTCTTTCCCGTCGATCGTCCCATTCGTTCCCCTTCAAGGCAACGAGGCTTGGGTGGCGGCGCGTTGGACTAAAGCCAAGTGCTCCTTCGCCCAAGCGGTCCAGTCGGGGCGGGTATCGAGCGTGACGAGCTTCTCGAGGAGCGGTCGCACGTCGGCGAATTTGTCGCCGCGCCGCATTCGTGCGCGGGCGCAGTTGCCAATGAATTGCGCATTGTCGGGAGCGATCTTGATCGCCTGATCGTAGGCGTCGATCGCCTGATCGAGTTTGCCGCTTGCTTCGAAAACCAGGCCGAGATTGTTGCGCGCCTCGGGCTGTGTCGGCATGAGCTTCGAAGCATACTGGAACTCCCACGCAGCCAGATACAGCTTCGATTGATGGAAGTAGATGAGGCCGAGATTATTGTGTGCCGGCCCATACATCACGTCGTCCGCCAGTGCTTCGCGGAGCAGCTTTTCTGCCCCGGCATAGTCGCCTTTGTTGATCAGCGTCACTGCGGCGTCGTTCTGCTTGTGAGCCGTGTCCGTGTCGCGCTGCGGCTCCTTTCCGAGCGTTTGGTAATCGCGGGCTGATGACGTGGTGGGGCGCGGCGATTGGCAGGATGCCAGGAGCAACGGGCAAAGGCACAGAATGGAGAGGGCAACTTTTCGCATTGATCTGCTGAGTTCCGGGGCGGACGCGTCCGGCTCATCTTACCGCGGCCCGGCTTCCTGTGCCGCATCGGAGGGGCCGGAGCGGGAAGGGGGCACGGGCGCGCTATCGGTGAGCGTCACTTCGGCGCTCCATGTCTTTGCATCCTCCGCACCGGGAGGGGCGGCCAAGTGCAGGCGGCTGACGCGAAGGCCATCATTGGGCCGGTCGATCTCCTGGAGCAATGCCGCCAACTGCGGCAGGGTGGTCTGTCGAAGTGCGATCCGCGTAGGAGTTTCCACGGAATGTCCATCGACCGACTGGTGCGGCGGGTCGTGGTCTATGCGATCGATCGCGCGGGCGGAAAGTCCCGTGTTGGCCGCGGCCGCCGCGATTCGGCCATTCAAGTCGGCCGCGGATGGGCGGGTGGCCGGCTGGTTTGCGCCGGCGGGACTATGGCGGAGACGCCCAATCTCGCTTCCCAACTGCGCGCACGTAAGAGCCTCGTGCATTGCGTCCGTCGCGGCAGACCGTTGATCGTCGAAATAGTTGTAGGCCCATCCAATCAGGGCAATGACCGCCAGCAGAAACGCGGAGCCGATGAGCAAGTGTTTTCGATGGAACATCATGATGACTTTCGCCCCGCGGAGTCCTGCGGCTTCTGGATTGTGCCCACGATCACGAAGCGGACGAGGTTTTCGCCGAGCTCGGGAATTTGCGGGGCGTCGATGCTGAAGCCAGGAATCCGCCGCAGCGCGCGGGCGATCGCGTCGGCGTCGGCTAGCGTCCGCACCTGGCCCTGAAGCGAAAGGCGCCCATCATCGATTTCGAGATCGGTGATCCGGTATCGCACGTCCGCCGGCAAGTTCTGCAAGATGTCCCGAAGCGCCAGAAAGGCGTCGGGGCCATCAGCGGTGGACGGGGCTGAGCCGGATTCCACCTGTCCGAGTTGCCGTCGCACGGCAAGCAGCCGGGATTCAATGCCGGCGGGAACTGTCTCATGCGGAAAGAGCTCTTGAAATATCTCCGTCTTGTGGTGCTCGGCTTCACTTGCCATCGAGCCATAGCGCGCGGCCCGCCACAAGAGCGATGCAATGAGAACCGCACAAAGCAAGGCGGCCGACGAGATCGCGGCAATCAAGGGCGATCGAAGGTGTCGCACGGCATAGCCACCGTCTTCGCCTGCGCGCAAATCAACCGGAGGCGTTTCTTCGCCTGAGAGCGCTCTTGCGGCCGAACTGAGTGCGGCCTCCCCCACATCCATTGTGGTTCGGTGAGTTACGATGAAATCGCCCTGCTCGCTTAGCTCCCGTGAGAGGGATGGATCGAGGTTCACGGCCGTGATGCGGATGGCAGGGGTTCGAGCGGCGAGCTGCGCAGATAAGGCCAGCGACAGGTCACGAAAGTGCGCAGGAATGCTCGACCATGCGACGACTGCCGAATCGCTGCAGGTGAACAGATCGATCCGAAGCCCGTCCTGCAACAGAATCACCTCATCGGCGGAAGCGTCCTCCGCTTCCTGCCGGCGGCGGAGCGATTGAAGGGCGAGGATTGCAGTCGGGCACACGGCGGCCACATCGATCCCCTGCCCACGTAGCGCCTCGATAATCGGCGTGAGGTTCGCGGCCAAGGTTGACACGCCCAAGGCGCTGCCGTCGCGAAGGATGAAGTCGGCCAGCAGTTCCTCGGCGGCAACCGGCATTTGTTCTTCCAGCCGATAGAGCATGGCCTGCCGCCGGCCGCGGCGCGGGAGGCCGACGGTGGCGATGGTTGCAACGAGGCAGGCGGTCGACGCCAGTGCAAGTATGACCGGCTGGCCGGAATAGCCAGCCGAGCGAATCGCCTCGGCGATGCTCAGCGATCGTTCGGTGGGCGCGACTGACGTGGTGGGAACGGGAATGAAGCGGGATTTTCCCGCCGCGAGGACGCCGATCTGCCATTCTTCGGGCGTCGCGAAAACGACGAAGCGATCGCGCGATCGCACGCCTCGCGGGACAAGGCCAGGTCGTTGGATTGCGGGGCTCACGGTTGCCATGAGAAGTTCGTCACCTGCGATCGCCCATTCGAATGAGTTTCCCTGACGGCCAGCCATGCGGCGGGGTGGCTCGGGTCGCCGCAGGTGATCCAGAGAGATTGGGCATCGCTCTTCTCGGTGAACCAGAGGTTCGCGGTTTTCTTCAATTCCGGAGCCAGTTGCAGCGCGGCGGCAAGGGTCAGCGGCGTGCCGCTCGCCGCGGCCTGCCGCAACGAGACGATCCGGTCGGCGGCCTGGCGATTACCGTGCAGCACCTGTTCGAGCGCGGCGGCCGAGGCGCGTCGCCAGTTCAATTTCCCGCCGCCCCAGCAGGTGAGATCGCCGGCGGCCGAGCGGATCGCAAGTGGAGATGCAACGGCGGCCTCGTCGAATACCTGCCCGAAACTGCCGAACGCCGGAGGCAGCTTTTCTCCCAGTGCGGGGCTTAAGTCGCGGTTCATCGGCCGGAGGCGAACCTGCACCGACGAATTTGAAGAACGAGCGGCCGAGCGAGCAGCCTCCTCAACCGCCGTCAGGTCGTGGCGACGATACAAAGTATTGAGATTCGCCTTGGCGGTTTCGTCGGCAACCAAAAGCTCGAATCGGCACCCTCCGAGTTGCACTTGCGTCTGGACCGATGGGAGGGGTTGGTGTGCCGCTTTTTCACCGGCCGCGAGGATGGCTTCGGCTTGGGGCAGGAATGTTGCCTGGCAGCTTCGCATGCCCCAACGCACCTGCAACTCCCGGGCATCCTGCGAGGCGGCCAGCGACTGCCGCATCGTCTGCCGGCAGACCTGCGCCAGAACGATGGCCGCCATCGCAATTAGCGACAGCGCCATGGGGAGAATATATCCGCGAGAACGCCTCATTTTAATCGTCTCTCATCTGGCCACACAAATTCGCCTGACTGGCGCCACGTTCGAGTCTGTTGGAACGAGCGTCAACTGTACCTTCTCCGAAAGCGGCATGGCGTCGTTCGGCCCAAAAAGATCGGGAGCCGGGCGCGTTGTCGGCTGATCCACCGGAGAAAGCGGGGTGAGCTCGATCCGGGCTATTCCGTCGGCCACCCAGTCGGTGCGCGATCCGCGGTTGGACATTACGTCGAGGCTCGTCTGCCGCCGGACAAGTCGCCAGGCGCTGCCGACGTGTTCGACCTTGTATTCGATCCAGACCGGGCGGTGGGTCGGGTTCATCGCCGCGTCGAGCGAGCCGAAGCCGCTGATATTCAATCCGCTGTCGGTTGAGTGGAGCCGGGCGGCCTCGGACAAATCCCAGGCGATCAGGTCAGCTGCGTGGCCCAACGCACGCGCCTCGTCGCCGGAAGGGTGCGGAGTAGCGCGATGCGACAAGCGGCCCAGGACCGCGAATCCGGCCAGCATGAATGCGCTGGCCAGCGCGACGGCCGCGAGCTGCTCAATTAGGGTGAACGCCGTTCTCATCTTTCGCCTCCGCCGGCAGAACGACTTCCAACGCGATCAGTGGTGAACGGTTCGAGGCGTCCCCCTTGATCTCCAGGCGAACGACCTCGCCGCCAAAGGCCTCGGCTTGTGGGTTGCGGACGGGCAAGATGCGCCAGTCCAAGCCGGGATGGAGTGGGACAGCGCCACTCCCTTGACGGGGAAACCCTTTCACATCCTGCCACCAAAGGCTCATCATTTCGTCGGCGGCCTGGATCGCTTGCTGACGCTGAATGGCCTGGCGGGATTGCCGCGCGCAGCGCGATTTGGCCGTGAGAATTCCTCCCAAGACAGCCGCGAGGAGAGCAAGCCCGGCGACGACTTCAACGAGCGTCATCGCCGACGGCCGTGACCTTGTTTGTGGCTTCCTGTTCATTTTTACACTCACGCACCTGGCCCGTCATTCCGCTGACCACCAACCACCGCGACGAAGACCCGCGCGACAGCCGAATGCCATAGGAAGGCGAGAGGCCCGCCGCGCTGATCGGGACGGTCATCGCGTCGGAGGCCGGATCCGCTCCCGATGAGATGAGCCGGTCGATGCTCCAATTGTTGGTAAGCCGGTAGAGGATGCGCGGAGGAGAGACGCTTGCGTCTGAGACCACGCCCGCGGCGGAGTCGAAATGAATCCGGCCGATCCGGTGATCGCGGCGCGCCGCATCCCGAAGCAGACTATCGCAGTAGGTCAGATGATCCGCTACCTCGCCCAGCTCGGCGGCTTGTCGTGGGGAGGCCAGCGAAAGTGCGGTCATCCCGGCAAGTAAGCCGGTCAGGAAGAGAACGGCGACCATCTCAATGGTTGTGAAGCCATGGCGCATGCGTGGTCCGATCACTTGGTACCGCTGGATGCGACGCCGGGGGTGGCCTTGAGGTTCCAGCTATAGATGTCGGCGTCGGCGCCCTCGCCGCCCTCGCGGCCGTCGGCGCCGAAGCAGACTACTTCATAAGGCTCGCCGTTGCGGCCCGGGCGGTTGTATTGATACGGGTGCCCCCACGGGTCCAGCGGCGCCTGCTTCAGCAGTGGTTCGGGAAGTTTGTCGGTGCGCTGGGAAAGGACCGCCAGGCCCTCCTCGTTGGTCGGATAGCGGCCGTACTGGCTGTAGTAGGCCTCGAGCGCGTCGCTGATGGTGCTGAGTTCCGTCTTCGCGGCGTTCTGTTTGCCGACAATCAGGTGATGTCGAACATTCACCGTGACGATTCCCGCCAGGATCGCCATGAGTGCGAGGACGGCGGTCATTTCGATCAGGGAGAAGCCGCGGGGAAGGCGAGGACGGGAAGAATGGAAGCTCCTTGTTCCCTTGGAAACTGCTTCAAAACCGCTCACAACCGCGGCAAACGGCCCGCAAGCGGACCCGCTAAACAGGTTCTGGAACCGCTTATCGGCGCCTCCGTGCCTGAGTGCCTTGGTGCCTTTTGTTTCTCGTTCAAACCACATCGGCAGCCTCCAGCATGGGAAGAATGGTGGCGCAGGCGATCAGGGCGATGAGGCCGACCAGGAGAAGGATCAGGGCGGGTTCGAGCAAAGCCGTCAGCCGTTCGGAGGTGAGGGCCACCTGCTGATCGTAATCGGCGGCGAGCCGCTCGAGCATTTCTTCGAGCCGGCCGGACTGCTGTCCGACGGCGAAAATCTGAACGACCACCGGCGCAAAGGCGCCGGTGGATTGCAACGCCTTCGAGATATCCTGCCCGGCTCCAACCGCGGCCTCGCACCGCTCCAGGGCGGTGCGGATGGCCAGATTCGGAGTGCTGCGCTGCGCAATCTGCAGCGCTCTCACGAACACAATGCCGCTCTTCATCATCGTGGCGATAACGATCGCGACGCGGGCGGTGGCCTGCTTGCGGATCATGGGGCCGAGAACCGGGATGCGCAGTTGCATCTGATGCCATCGCATGCGCCCGGCCGGGGTGCGGAACAGGGCGACAATCGCGGCCGCCAGCACCGCAGTCCCCAGCAGCAGCATCCAGCCGTGATAGACCAACAGATCGCTGGCGTTCTTCACCACGCGCGTGGACCAGGGCAGCGGGCGGCCGGATTCGGTGAGGCTCTCGAGCAGCTTCGGGATGACGAAGGTCATCAGCCCGGCGCCGACGGCGATTGCCATCGTGAGAACGAACAGCGGATATGCCAGCGCCGTCGCGACGCGATTCTTGAATCGAAGTGATCGCTCTTTGAAGTCGGCCAATTGGGACAGGACCGATTCGAGCGAACCCGAAGCTTCGCCCACCTCGGTAACACTGAGGCACATTTCGTCAAAAAAGCCGGGCTGCTCGCACATGGCATCGGCCAGGCTGCCGCCGGAGGCGATTCGGTCGCGAAGCAGGACAAGGACCGAATGGAACTCCCCGCGATGCTGGCTGGAGATCGTGTCGATCGCCTGCAGCAACGGGATGCCCGCGCCCAGGAGCATGGCCAGATCGCGAATGAACTGAACGACCTTGGCCGAATGGCGGGCGGAGATTCTGGCGGATCGCCCCGGGCCGTTTGCTGCGCGGGGGACGATCTCCTGGATCGTCAGTCCCTTTGCGCGAAGCACGTCGCGCGCTTGGCGGGGAGAATCGGCGGTGAGCACGCCGCGGACGCGGCTTGCGCCAGGATCGGTCGCCTTGTAGGCGAAGACCGCCAATTAGTGATCTCCCATCGTGACGCGGAGGACTTCCTCCTGCGTGGTGATCTTGCGCCCCATCTTCGCCAAACCGTCGTCGCGCAGCGTTCGCATCCCCGCTGCCACCGCGGCGGCTTTGATTTCGGAGGCGGACCCGCGCAATTGAATTTGTCGGCGCACCACGTCGTCGATCGGCAGCAACTCGAAAATGCCCACGCGGCCGCGGTAGCCGGTGCCGCGGCAGGTTTCACAATGGGTGACGGCGCTCAGATTGCCGCTTGCTTCGCCGACAGGGGGGCGTTCTTTTTCAGGATTCCTTACCCGGAGCGGCCCTTCGTTCGCGAAGCCGCAAGTGGCGGTCGGAGGAGAGCACCATGGGAGCGGAAGCTCACTCGAAAGGCGCGGCTCGGCGGACTTCGGCGAGCTCGGTCGAGCCAGAGCCTCGCCCTCCCGTCTAAATCCGCCGCAATCGGGACAGATGCGGCGAACCAGCCGCTGCGCCAGCACGCCAATGATCGAGCTTGCAAGAAGGTAGGGTTCGACCCCGAGGTCCAACAGCCGCGCGATCGCGCTGGCGGCGTCGTTGGTGTGCAGGGTGGAAAAGACCAGGTGGCCGGTCAGGGCGGATTGGATGGCCATGACGGCGGTCTCGCGGTCGCGGATCTCGCCGACCATGATGATGTCCGGGTCCTGCCGCAGCACGCTGCGCAGGCCGCTGGCGAAGGTCATCCCTTTTTTATCACTGATCTGCGTCTGGCTGATTCCCGGCAGGCGATATTCCACCGGATCTTCCAGCGTGAGGATGTTCCGCTGCTTGCTGTCGATCTGGCGGAGGGCCGCGTAGAGCGTGGTCGTCTTGCCAGATCCGGTCGGCCCGGTGACGAGGATGATGCCGTGCTCGCTGGAGATGAGCTTTGTGAATCGATCAAGCGTTTCCTGCTCCATGCCAATTTCGGCCGCATCGTAGAGGCGCTGGCCCTTGTCGAGCAGGCGGATGACGGCGCGCTCGCCGAAGGTGGTGGGGAGCGTCGCGATGCGGAGATCAATGGCGCGGTCGCCGGCCTGCACCGTGGCCCGGCCGTCCTGCGGGAGCCGTTTCTCGGCGATGTTCATGTGGCCCATCACCTTGATGCGGCTGATCACTTCCTCCTGAAGATTCTTGGGAAGCTCGAAGGAATCGTAGAGCAGGCCGTCGATGCGGAATCGCACGACTAAATTCGACTCGTAAGGCTGGACGTGTACGTCAGAGGCGCGGGCCTGCGACGCCTCGAAGAGCACGAGGTTGACCAGCTTGATCACCGGCGCGCGGCTGGCCACGTCGAGCAGATCCTCGCGGCCGCCAAGCTGGCCTACCTCGGCCAGCACATCGGAGCGATCGAGTTTCTCCAGGAATGTTTGCGTCTGGCCGGTCCGCTGCTGATATGCGGCATTGATGGCCGCGGTGATCTCCGGCGCCGGCGCCAGCACGGGCGTCGCGTCGCGGCCCAGCAGGCGGCTGACGATCTGGAGCGGCTGAAAATTCGTCAGGTCCGCAACCGCTACCTGCAATCGATCTCCCGGCTCGGCCAGTGCCAGCAGGAGATGCTCGCGCGCAAAGGCGATCGGTATTTTCTCAACGAATGCAGGGTCGGCCGGCCGGTCGGCCAGATGATCGACGGTCGGCACGCCAAATCGTTCGGCGATCGCGCGCGACGCAGCCGTGCGATCCGCCTTGCCGCCGGCTTGCAACGATGACGGTTCGCTACGATCACGATCCGCGCGAGCAGAGGTCGAAGGCTGAAAAGTTTCGGCAGTTCCGCTCATTTTCATGGAAGCGATCGAACGACTACCTGTGGTAGCACGGCCTTTTGGGAGTGTTGGCCGCTGATTCTAGCGGATCGGCAACGGCGCGCTCAAGGGCATTCCCGGAGGGATGCCGGCATCCTTGATGTCACGATCGGAAAGAAACTTCAAATCTTCAAATTGATCATCCCGCAGAATGATCGGCCGCAGAAAGACAAATAGCGTGGATCGCTCCGCGGTATCATCATGGCGGCCGAAGAGGATGTTAAGCACCGGGATCTGATCAATGATCGGCAGCGAGCTGACCGCCTTGGAGTAGTTCGTCTGATTCAGCCCGCCGACGACGACGGTCTGTCCATCGGGGATCGTGACTTTGCTTTGCACCGTGTTCTGCACGATTCCCGGCGGGACGCCATTGGAAGACGTGGCCGACCCGATGAAGCTGCTGAGCGTTACCTGGTATTCCAACTGAAGGTAATCGGCCTCGCTGATGTGCGGGGTGAGTGTGACGATGGTGCCGGCCTGCGCGTAGCCGCCGAAGCTGGTGGTGGCGATCGTCGTCCCGATCGCCGTGGTCGTATACGGTTGCTCGGTGATGCTCGATAACGTGCCGGTTGCATTGTCATTCACGAGAATCTTGGGCGAGGAGGTGACCTTCGCCCGACTGTTGGTGGCCAGCGCGCGGAGAACGACCTGTGCCAGGTCCGAGCCAATCACCACTCCGTTGAATCCCGTGCCGGGCGTCAGCACCAATTGGCCGGTGGTGCTGTTGGGCGTGCTGAAACCAAAATTGGTGAAGGAGACGGTTTGAGTGCCGCCGGGCTTGCTGGTGTTGGACACTTCGACGCCGAAGGTCAGGTCGTGCGTCGTATCGATGGTGACGATGGTCGCTTCAAGAAGCACTTGAGGGCGTCGTTTGTCGAGCGATTTAATGAGTTGCTCATAGAGCTTTTGCACGCTCGGCTCGGCGACGACGATGAGCGTATTGGTATTCGGGTCGGCGGCGACGGTGGCGTTGCGCGTCCGGAGGCCGGAAGGTGCGGGCGTGGTGGAACTGCCGGTGGCGGCTGCAATGCCGCCGCCGAGTTGGGAACCGAGGCCCGGGCTTGCCGCGCCTCCGGAAAGACCGCCGCCCGCGCCGAGCCCTCCCGATCCACTTAAACCGCCACCGATACCATTGCCGGTGGCTCCAAAACTTCCCGCGCCGGCGCCGGCCAACGCGCCACCCGGTGGCGATGCGGCGCCGCCCGGTGGCAAGGCCGCAGGGGCTGCCGGAGCGGCGCCCGGCGTTGTGGGCTGGCGCTGATCGCTGGAAGTGGAATCACCTTCCAAGGCGCGAATCGTCTCCAGCACGTCCGTCGCCGTCGCGTTGGCGAGTTTATAGAAGTGGACGGGGCTCTGCTGCTCGTCTACCGGAACGTCCAGCGAATGAATGATGCGGGCCGCTTCCTCGACCAGGGCCGACGGTCCAACCACGGCGAGTTGGCCCGTCCGGCGATCCTGTGAGACATCCACGTTGTTTTCCGGGTTCTGGCCGGGAATCGATTGTGCGCGAAGGCGAGCGACCAGGATCTGCTTGACCTGCTGAGAGAGCTGCGCGGGGTCGGCGTTCTTGACCGGGATGAACTCGACTTGGATGTTGCGATTCGGCTGATCGATCAGCCCGATCACCTGCTCCACGCGGCGAAGATTGGAAGCGAAGTCCGTGACAAGCAGCAGCCGCTGTTCTGGGATTGGCACACTGGCGGCGGTGGGGCCGCTCAGGAATGGTTTGATCGCCGTGTCGGCCCGCTGGGGATCGATGGATTTCAACGAGAATGCTTCGGCCGTCACGACGTCCGACGCCCCTTGTGCCGGCGGCAGGATCGCCGAGGATTGCAATGGCGCGACGCGCTTCCATCCGGGCTGCTCGGCATCCACCAGCGCCAGGCCCTTCATTTTCAGCAGGTCCCGCAGCAGCGGCAAAAGAGCCGTGACGGGTATTTTCGTCGGGGCCTTGATCGTCACCCGCTGGCTGGCCAGTTGATCATCCTGATAGACGATGTTGATCTCCAGACGCAGGCTGACATAATCGACCAGCGCCTTGAGGTCCACGTTGTCCGGAAAATTGAGGCTGATCAACGAGTCAACTGGCGCGGTGGTCGGCGGGGCGGGCTGACCGCAGGCTGACGGCGCGGCGAGCGACAACACCCAAAGAAGCAAAGCCCCCCGAACGCGGGCTGCATGGTCGGGCGAATGGTTTGGCACTGTTGCCCTCGTTCGATTGTCCCACCCTCAATCGCATTGAGGCGGAGGCCCAATGAAGAGCCTCCGCCTCCAAGATTGCGGAATCCATCGGTCTGGTTAGAAGATCCGGCCGTTCATACCGGCTGGGAAGAAGCCGCCGCTGGTCACCGTGTTGGCGGTGGCATTGAGATAGACAATGTTGAGCACTTCCGGGAATGTTCGTGCATAAGTCACGCCGTTGGAGTCAACCGGAGCGATGATTGGCACGTTGTTGGAATCGGTGATTCCCGCATCATGCCCAGTGCCGCCGGCGGCAGTATCGGCTGCGGCGCGCAGGGCCGAGATCTTATTGGCGATGCCGGCCAGGCCCGCGCCCGGATTGGCAGCGTTCAGTTGGTTCAACTGCGTGCGGATATTGGCTGCGTGATAGGCTTCTGTTCCCAGAACGCCCGCGGCGGCAGCAAGAATAGCCGAGCTGTGAATGAACGGGGCCGCGCCGTGGTAGGCGGTCACGCCTACATCCTCGAAGACAAAGGCGCCAAGAAGGAAGTCGTCTTCATTGGCGAAGGGATTAAACGTCTGACCGGAAGCGATAATTCCCGCGGCGACTGCCGCGGCAGTGAAGGCGTTGGTGAAATCGATCGCCGGCCGGGCGACGGCGTCTTTGCCCAGGACGCTGCGAAGCAGCAGGACGTGCGCGTGCTCGTCATTGGCGATCTGCTGGGCGTAGGCTTGGATCGCGGATGTGACAAATGGAACCTGCGTTCCGCCATTGACCGCGCCGGGGGTGGCCGACTTGGGCTTCAGGTAAGAACCCGGTTCGCCACTGCCGCTGATTTCGCTGGCGGCCAGGCCGCTCCCCGTGACGGCGCGCAGGTAGAATTCCGCCTCGAGATACTCGAGGTTGAGGGCGAAGTTGCCAATGTCGATATCGTTGACAATGAAACGATGGCCCCTTGGGCCATATGCGGTTGCTTCAACAGCCTCCGCCTTCTGGCCCGCGCCGAGCATCCCGGTCCCTACGGCCGCGCTGGCCAGACCCGCGACCTGAAGAAAGCGACGCCGTGACTTGCGAGCCTGCTGAATACTTTGCAATTCGTCCGAGAGCCGAGACATGAGAGCCTCCGAAGAAAAGAAGATTGTTCGATCGATGCCCGGCCGACAATCGGCCGGAGCAAACGTCATCCCGTCCCCAGCGGGACGTGAACATTCAGTTATCTATTACTCATTGCTGCTTGTTGGGGCGGTAGGCCGCTCCATCCAATAGGTCTTTCACCGCGCTGTCGCTAAGCACGCCGGGCTGGTCCGAGCCGGCGGAAACCGCTACGTCATCGGCCGCCGAGGCTCCGTCCGCGGCCGTTGCCGTCAACGAAACGTCGGGCGTTGACGGGGGCGTCAGCGAAGCAACCTGCTGCTCGCGACCGGCTTGTGGCAACACGGGAGTGGGAGGCTCGATGGCAAGCGATAAACGCTTGCCGTCGCAGATCACCACGACGCCCAGATCCGAAACCTCTGCAATACGTGCCCCATTCACAAGATCGCCGACTGCCAGCAACTCTGTCTGTCCACGGTCGCCGCGAACCAGCACGATCGAATGGCCGGGCTCCACAATCGTTCCGAGCACCTGCAGTGTTGGATTAGCCGCCGATGTTTCGGGGGAAGGGGCGGCTAAGGCCAACTTTGCCGTCGCAGGCTCAACGAGCGGGCGCCGGAGGTCCATATCCCACGAAATCACGGGTCGCACGGCGACGTTTTCCGAATGAAAGCTCCTCATCGCCCGGGCGGTTTTGATGTCATTACCAAGAGGCACTGCGAGTGGCGAAACCACGAAATAAACCAGCGGCGCGGCCCCGATGATGCAACCCGTTGCAAACAGCCATACCACTCGCCTGGCACTCCGATGGGTCATGCAAATGCGTCCCTTCAGGCGAACCATACGGAGCGGCTGCCAAATCGGATGTGGGCAAAATTGGGCGCGTGGAAAATAAGGGGATTTGCCGGGGAAATGACAGTAGTCGGAGCAAGGCTGGGAGATCGCAAACGGCCGCGGGAAGGCTTCAAAGACAAACCCCTCGCAACTTCATGAGTTACAAGGGGTCTGAAATGGGCCCGATTGGAGTCGAACCAACGACCTCGTCCTTATCAGACGCCCAAGGAAGGCCGCCAAAAAACTCAGGAATCCCTTGATTTCCAACACTTTATCAAACTCCGAGCGATTCGCAATTCGTCTTATGCCGTCGCGTTTTTTCGCATGGAATCGCGGTATTTGAAAATTAATCCGGTAATAGAACGGTAGAACAGAAGGGGCTCGATGGAAGATGAAGGACGGCAGTTCCCAAAATCACGGTCGCGCACGACCGCTATGTCTACTACAGTGATCATTGGCCGACCACGAGATTCCATTTGAAGTTATCATCGCCACGCGCCGGGTGTCGGCAAATCAAATAAAATTTCTTCTGTCTTTTGGAATCGGTTAGTTTTATAGGGGTAGGTGGTACGAGGTGGGAAGGCCGCACTTTGTTCGGAGCTGTGGCTGCAAGCTTAAAATCGCAATCGAGAAATTAACGTAACGTGCATGCAGAGCGCATGCGATCAGAACAAAGGGGTAATGTCATGGGCGTCCTCCTACAAGGCTTCTACAAATCGCCACCAAACAATGCAGTACCATCGCCCGCCGACGGCGACCCTTCCGTTCCGTGGTGGTGGGACCATTTGGCGGCCCAGGCCAACGAGCTTCGGCTCGTGGGGTTTACCGCCGTCTGGATGCCGCCGGTCCTCAAAACCTCCGATGGAGCCGCTGTTGGTTCCGATGGATACGGACCCTTTGACGATTACGACATCGGCTCCAAGCAACAAAAGGGCTCCATCCCCACTCGCTTTGGCACGCGAGAGCAACTCCAGCGGTGCGTCGCCATCCTCCGCGCCAACGGCCTGGACACTTATCTGGACATGGTGGAACATCAACGCATCGGTGACACCACGCCATTCGTTTTCCGTTATCCAGGCGCTAACGGAACGCCGGACATCGGCCGCTTTCCCAAAAATCCCTCGAATTTTGTTCCGCAGGTTCCGCGTGATCCCGATTTGGGCGGCCCCGTAGCGGATGATCTTCCCTTCGGCCGCGAACTGGCGCCGATTAACGCCAAGCCGCCCCGTTATGTCTTTGACAGTTTAATCTCGGCGGCGGATTGGCTGACCGGCGCGCTGGACGTGCAGGGATGTCGGATTGACGACGTCAAAGGTCTTTCCACCGATTTTCTGCTGCCGTTTCTTAATAGCTCCGCCTTGACGGGAAAATTCGCGGTCGGCGAATTTTTTGACGGCAATCGGGTGCTGGTCAACGGCTGGATATTCAACCCCAAGGGAATGCAGGGCCGGCCCAGTGCATTTGATTTCCCGCTGAAATTCGTGCTTAACGCGATGTGCAATAATCCCGGCCGGTTCAACATGGCCGACTTGGATCACGTTGGGCTTATCGGCATCTCACCGCTGAACGCCGTCACGTTCGTCGAAAACCACGACACGGACCTCAACTCAAGTCAAAACATCGTCATCAATAAGCTGCTTGGCTATGCGTACATCCTCACCTCCGAAGGGTATCCGTGCGTCTATTACCGCGATTACAGCACCGACAAGGATTGCTTTGGGCTTAAGCCGCAGATCGACAATCTAATCTGGATTCACGAGAAGCTCGCGGCTGGCGGCACGCAGCAACGATGGAAGGACTTCAATGTTTTCGCCTACGAGCGCATGGACGACCCGCATTTGCTGGTCGGCCTGAATAACGATCCAGAAGCCCAGCGAACGATCAATGTCGCCACCGGTTTCGGTGCGAATGTCACGTTGCACGATTACACGGGACACGGGGCCAACGTCGTCACCGACGGGAGCGGGTCGGTCACGATTACGATACCCGCGAACATCAACGGGCTGGGGTACGTGTGCTACAGCCGGGACGGGCAAGGGCAAGGGGGCGCATTTTCCATCAACTCGATGGCGGTCACGCAGGTTTTCGAGGGTGCTGCCGACTTGGATATTCCCCCCGCCGCCAGTGGAACAAAAGTCGTCGCCGGGCGGATATGGTGCGCCGCTAATTCGCCCATCAAGGCAGTTCTCGCGCCCGATGTGAGCGGCTGGACCGGCGCAACGGCAATCGTCTTGGAATTACTGGCTCCGGACGGCACGGTCCGAGGCAGCCGGACCATCACTCTCAATACGCCGCCGGGATCGGCGCTGCAAACAACAGCGATAGCCGAAGGCTTCCATACGATTCGCCTAGCCGCCGCCAATACACCTGCGGCAAATCCAAAACCTGATTACAAGGTGTCGGTCACCTACACATCCACGCAAACCCTCGCAGGAGCGCTGCCGGCGGTCGCGGAGGTAAGCGCCGCCGTCAACGGAGAATGGTCCGATACGATCTCGCTGCCCAATGTGCCGATCCACGCACACCTATTGCCCAATGGAAAGGTGCTTTTCTGGGGCCGGCGAAACCAGCCGACCAACAACTCGTTTGCGAGTCTGAATGAATGGCAAACCCACGCATTTGTGCTCGATCTGCAAACTCTGAAGTGCCTCCCGACATCAAATCAGCCGGTGGACACCAGCGGCAAGACGATCAATCTGTTCTGTTCGAGCCACACATTCCTCCAGGACGGCCGGCTGATAGTAGTCGGCGGACATCTGTTCGACAGCCAGGGGATCGATTGTGCAACGATCTATGATCCGACCTCCGATCAATGGAGCGCCGCCGCGCCGATGCAGGGTCAGACCAAGACCGACCCCGCCAACAGTCTTTGGAAAAATGGAAGATGGTATCCCTCGGCAATCACTCTGGCCGATGGAAGCGTATTTGTCTGCTCCGGAAGCTTCGCAACCGCAACGCCGGCGCCGTTGCCCAATGCCCCTCAACCGGCCAACAATAGCACCCCTGAACTCTGGAACAACGCGCCATGGACACAGTTGACTCCATTCAACGAACAGACGGATCTTGAACAGTTTTTGTTCCCGCGGTTCCATTTGGCGCCGGATGGCCGGGTCTTTATGTCCGGCGCCGGACCGGATAGTTTCTTTTTTGACACGACGGGCAAAGGCACTTGGATTCAATTCGCCTCGCGCCACGCCGGATTCCGGGAATATGCGCCTTCCGTCATGTACGACGTCGGCAAAATCGTGTTTATCGGCGGTGGTAATGACGGCGGAACAAACCTTCCAGCCGATATGGTCGAGACCATTGATCTGAATGTGAACGGAGCGAGTTGGCAGATTGCCCAGCCGATGCACTTTCGTCGCCGTCAGCACAATGCCACGCTTCTTCCCGACGGCACGGTATTGGTCACCGGCGGCACTCAAGGGGGCGGCGGTCCCGGCGGGGCCGGATTTAATGACCTGACCCCGGGCGAACCGATCCACGCCGCCGAACTTTGGGATCCCAAGTCTAATATCTGGACCATTCTCGCGGAAGAGCAGATCGACCGATGCTATCACTCCACGGCCGTGCTTTTGCCGGATGGCCGCGTCATGAGCGCAGGCGGCGGCGAATATCAGCCGGTTTCGACCATCCTGGCCTCCAACAATCCAAAGGACAGTCATCTGAACGCACAAATCTTCTCTCCTCCTTATCTCTTCAAAGGTCCTCGCCCGCAAATCCAGAATGCACCCGGTCAAATAAGCTACGGACAGTCGTTCCAGGTGGCGACCCCTAATGCGGCAGAAATCGCCAACGCTAGCCTGGTGAGACTTTCGTCCGTGACTCACTCGTTCAATACCAATCAGCGCATCAATTTTCTGAAGCCGACTACCGGCGCGGGATTCGTCACTCTGACGGCGCCGGCAAACGCCAATGTCTGTCCCCCGGGGCATTACCTTCTGTTCTTGCTCAACAATGCCGGGGTACCCTCGATTGGAAAAATACTTAAGGTAACCGGGCAGCCGGCGGCGGTGGCTCGCATTTCAGTTCCCATCATCGACCAAATCACCCGAAACCAAACGATGATCGCAAAGGCGACGCGCCCCGAAGTCGTCGTCGGACTCACCGCGACATGCCCCTATGGGCTGGCGGCATGCTGGGGAGGCGCCTATACAGGACTCAAGCAACTCGAGGGCGTCCAAATGGTGCGCCCGATCGCCGACAACGCCGCGTCGGTCGCCTTCCTCTACCTCGATCATGACGGTCTGCCTGATTTAGCGCAATGGCCCAGCCAATTCGCGCGCTCCGCCAACGGCAGCTACGCATGGCGCGGCGTCGAGATGACCTTTAAAAGCACTGTTGAGAAGCAAGGAAATGACCTTGTACTGCCTCAGAACGTCAATCGACCCGGCGTACTGCTCGCTCCGCTCCTGCGGACGGACAAGGTGCAACTCGATCAGTCCAATGGCGTTCCCCGTCCGCTGCCGCCGGATGAAGCCAATGCATATTCCAACCTCGCTGGCAAGGTTGGGCCAGCGACAAGTGCCACTATTTGGACAGTCACCGGACCTATCAAACAGACGCCTTCCGGATTCACACTCGAGGTTCGGAAATTCCAATAGCTAGGTGCGCAATTGACTGTCCGGGAAATCGGCGATTCGTCGTAGCGACTCAAACGGCGCGGACCCATGACATTTGCTCCGGAAACATCGTCGCGGCCAATGCAAGGCGGACGCGCTAGCAGAATCGCACTGACGATCATTGATCCCGCATATTCTCACATCCGAAATGATCGCCTCAGCCCGTTTCGCGGCCCGGCCATTCTTGTCGGAATTTTGGCCCTATACGCCGTCTTGGGATTGCTGGTCTCGCCGTTACAACGAATTCTATTCTCGGCCAACCGGCCCATTGATTTCGGCCTGGCGTTCGTCACCGGCCTCTTGACCGGCACCCATTGCATTGGCATGTGCGGCGGATTCGTACTCACCTGCGGTGCAGGTGAGAGCTGGCCAAAAACATGGACCGACTCCGTCGGCGTGCGCTATGCCATCGGCAAGACAACCTCCTATTCCGCCCTCGGGGCCCTCTGTGGAGCTCTTGGTGAATCGATCGCCATCACTCCCGTCCAGCGCGGCGCGGTGGCGGCCTCCTGCGGACTGTTTCTTTTAGTTTCTGCTCTTTGCTCCCTCCACTGGGCGGGCCGGTTTCAAAGATATCTAAAACGCGCCGCTCAAGCCAAACTCGGTCCGCTAGCCATAGGCTTCCTGAATGGCGGCATGATCGGCTGTGGACCCCTCCTCTCTCTCTACCTCGTCGCCGCAGCGACTTATTCTCCGTTGCGCGGCGCGGTCTTGCTGTTCGCATTCGGCACCGGTACCCTGCCTGCGCTGCTCGGATTTCGCGCGATTTCGAACTGGATCGGCGGGCGCTTCCGCCAGGCCGCTTCGACCGCAAGCCGATTTGTGATCCTCTTCTTTGGACTGAGTCTGCTTAATAGCGGACTTGCCCTTGCGGGAACCGGGATCGACGTTCAGTCCCTGTCACTGAAAGCCGAGCACCTCTTCGAGGCCTCCCCCCCTCTCCCCGTTTCCACCGGTTCGGTGCAGGTCATTCGAATGCGGGTCACTCCCAGCGCTTGGATTCCCAATTCCTTTGTTCTGCGGGATCATGTTTCGGTCCGATGGATCATTGACGCCAGCGACATGAGCATATGCACCCATCAAATCGAGGTTCCCGCCTTGGAATTGAGCATCAAGTTGCATCCCGGCATCAATACGGTTGAGTTCACGCCCTGCCAATCCGGAAATATTTCCTGGAGTTGCTGGATGGGTATGGTGCCTGGGATGTTCATGGTAAAAGACGGCGCTAAGGTGGCACATCCGTATTGACCTCTGGTCCTGCTGCTCAATCGGCTCCATGAAGCCTGTTCCGACAGCCGCACATGCGAACCAATAGACCATTCAATGCAAGCTTCGCGTTCGGAACTTAGGGGAGTACCATATAACCCGGCGCTTCCACCTCACGCTCGTTCAGGAAAACACAGTCCAAATCGAAGCAATATCAAATCTCAATTGTAGATGGCCTGGCGCAAGAACAAATTAAATTGTCAGAACTGTGCTCGATCTGTATATAGGATGCTTTTGTAGCCGCAAACAAGTTTTTGTATTCATTGTGGGTCATCCAGCGTCTTGCTGGGTGTCGCCGGAAGATCGCTGGGGCCCCGGAAGCTTCGGATACGACAATGTATAGGAGATACCAATGTCCCGAATTCCAAACGTACGTCTCGTTCCAGAAAACGATGTGGTCTTACATGACCTTGGCCCCCTTGCAGAACTTGCGGGCACTTGGAAAGGTAAAGGGTTCAATCTAATTGCACGACCAGACAAAGAGCAAAATGCGAATCTGTTTCTTGAGTTGAATCAGACGCGGGAAACGCTTGAGTTTGACCCTATCTCGTCTTCCATCCCTAATCGCGGCTTTCTCCAAACCGATATCGAGCTTTTCGGGTTGACGTATCTTCAGCAGATTACGGACGCCACGACCGGCGGGGCGCTTCATATCGAGCCTGGGATATGGGTGACAGTTCCACTCACCGAAGCTCCTGCCGAGCCAACCAGCGTAGCGCGGATGGCAACGATTCCACACGGCAATGCCATGCTCGCACCAGGTTCGGCGCTGACGGTCTCATCGGTCCCAACGCCACTAAACCTTTCGGCGGGTCTTTTTCCTTCGTTCAATACCGCCCCTTTCGGAATTGGCGGCGGGGTCCAGCCCGTTGGAACGCTAGGGGGGTTTCCCCAGTACAACCTGAACAATCCGCCAAGTGCCACCAATCCCAGAACACCTTTTGGAGATATCCCCCCTATCCCTCTTCCTCACGACATCGACGGGGTTCTTATGCAGGATGTCGTGAAGGATCCGATCCTGCTTTTGCAGAAAGTCCTCACTGACCAGGCCGCCAATGGGCACACGATTGAAAAGATGACTGTTCTGAACATCGCGACTACAACGAACATTAACTTCGCAAAAGTGGCTGGTCCCGGAGGAGCACTGCTGCCGCCGGTTCCAATGCCCTTGAGCGACGGAGGTGTGGAGAATTTACCGTTCCTTGTACAGAACGCCGACGTCGGCACCGTATATGCGACGTTTTGGATTGAGAAAATCGTCCACAAGGCTTTCCCGCCGTTTTTGCAACTTCAGTATGCACAGATGGTCTTTCTGAACTTTCCAATCCTGAATCCCGCACCGCCGGCACCGCCAAAACCTATCGTCTTAACTTGGCCTCATGTATCAGTTGCGACACTGCGTAAAGCGTTTGGCTGATGAATTCTCTCCGAGGGGAAGTGGGCTTTTATGCGCGTTTTGCATCAAGAGTCCAATAAGCTGCCGCCGAACAATGCCGTGCCCTCGCCTGCCGAAGGGGATCAAATGGTTTCGCGGAGGCGGGGTACTTTGCCAGTCGAGTCAACTCGTTTCGGAAGAACAGCTTGTCCGCCGTCTGCCGCTTGGTCGCCATTGGTACCGAAAATATCCCGCGGCAAAAGTCCAATATCTCACAAGTTTGGTCCATCCGACGATGAAGAAAGTGGCTCAAAAACTCAGGAAGGTTCAGAGGAGGGTTCAGGCCCTACACGATTTGGAAACCCACTAGCTTTTGCAGATGTGCGCTGCCAGCTTGCGGGCCACCGATCTGGACGGCAATTGGGGCAGGAACGTCGCGTTTGGATGAGAACAGTGGTCAGTTGTTTGCGCTTTCGCGCCCCCACCACTAATTTATCCGCTGCGGAGGTCACATGCGGCTGAGACATCTCAGTTGGGGTCATCCGGGCAAGACCTCGGCGAGAAAGGGACACACCGGTCTCGACGCGGCAGGTGCGGAACGTCCGAACCACGTACCGCCGCTGGCCGCGCGCGATGAGGCGACATATTTGTTGAATATTGGAGCAGAAATTGAGCACGCGCTGATGGTGCAGTATCTCTATGCGGCCTATTCGCTGGAGCCAAAGCGCTTTTCGGGAGAACGTGCGGAGATTGTTTCGCGCTGGCGACAGACGATTCTCGAAATCGCCCGCGAAGAAATGGGCCATCTGGCAACGGTGCAGAATCTTCTGCGCCTGATTGGTGAGCCGCTAACCCTTGATCGGAGCGAATTTCCCTTTGCCACATCGCTTTACCCCTTTGAATTTCGACTGGAACCCCTTTCGGTCGGGTCGCTGGCTAAATACGTCGTCGCGGAGATGCCACCGGGTTTGAACGATCCGGAAATCCGCAGAATTCGCCGCCTGGCCAAAGCGGGCAACGTTGGGATGCCGGTCAATCGCGTAGGATCGCTTTATGCCCAAGTGGGTCGTCTCTTTGAAAAAATCAGCGATGAAGATCTCGGGAAAGATAGCCTTGGGTTTCAAGCGCGGGGAAGTGAGTGGGGCCTTGGATACAAACATATACTGATCCTGAATGCTGGAAACCGCGCCGAGGCACGGGCGGCAATTGACGCCATCGCCGAGCAGGGAGAGGGTGTGCTGACTGCTCCCAAATCGTGCAATGACATGCCTGCCGATTCGCATTTCGCCAGATTCCTGAAAATCTTTCGCGAATTTCCCAAAGGCGGGCAATGGAGGCCGGCGGTGCAGACGCCGATTCACCCAAACCTTTGCGAGCCCGGCGCAACTAACAATTGGTCCAAAAACATGGAGGCCGGGCGGATTACACATGAAGAAACCCGTCTCTGGGCGCAATTGTCAAATCGACGATACCGGATGCTGTTGATGTTTCTCAGTCATGCACTGCATTTGGAAACGCCGCTCGATGCCGGCGATAAACCGACAACGCGCGGGCTGTTGCTGACCTGGACTTTCGGGGAGATGTACAACCTCCGATCTCTTGCGGGATTTCTGATTCATATGAAGTTAAAAGAAGGCCAGCGAGATTCGGACAGGCGAGTGGCGGGGCTCCCCTTTGAACTTCCCTTCAGCCTCCAATTGCCCGAGCGGGAAATCGATCGGTGGCGATTGAATCGTGATCTTCTGCAAGCTTCAATGTCACTGACAGCGGAAATAGCCAAGATCAGCGCAGGCTTGGACGGCGCCGGGGTATTTCTGAGGTCGATGCGCGAGGCTGACCAAGCGGCCCTAGCAATTGCGCTGAGTCTGATCGATCAAAATTCGCCAGTGTCGGCGGTTCGTTCGGCGAAGAGCAAAGTTGCCCGAGGAGTGACGCAATCTCGCGCCGCATGGACTGCGGAAGCGTTGGCGCACCGTCCCGCTCCGAATGCGCCGCCGACCACCCGCGCCGCTCGCGTATTGCGAAACGCGCGATACTTGGAACGGGCAGGCCGTCGGGCATCATCCGGGCGTGACCCGGAGTGATGGAGGTTTGATCATGCCGGCTAAGGAAATTTTTGAAATTCGTCTCCTGCCTCCGCTGGTGATTGGCCGGCTCGGCTCCTCGGAGCAGCCGTTGGACAATTACGAAGCGCAAGTCCCCGAAAATGATCCACTAGGATATCGCAGGCTGGTCGGCGCTCCGACGTTCCTGGTTTCGACCAAGACTGGAGAGATCACTTCGGTCACCAAGCCGGAGGTCATTCGGTTTCGCGATGAAGCGAAATTGATCAGACCCGTCTGCCCATTCGTCGAGGTCTGGGCGCGGTTTGACAAACGGGGAGCGCTGGTACCACTGACGAGCGAACATTTGCGCGAATTGGATCTCAAGCCAGCCGATATCAAATGGCGGGTCGTCGCGGCCAACCTTAAGGTGTCCCGTCGTACCGGCGACAAAAATGACGGCGTCGAGGCGAATACAGACTGGTTCAGCGATCACGCCATTAAACAACTGCAAGGAAAATCCGGTAATTTCGTGACAAATAAGTTCATTCTGTTCGGGTCGGTCAGATACATCCGCCCGAATCCTCGATTCCCGCAAATTAGGCTGCGATTCACTCCAGCGACAGGAAAAGTGTATGGGCCGTCAATCGGTGCACGCGACGCGAATGTAGTGGAGACGGTTTATGATCCGGAGAAGGGTGGCTGGCTTAACTTCTTTGACGGACAGCGTGATACGCCACCATCGACTTCACCAAGCGATATATATGCGGGGACAGACATCGACAACGGTCGCTGGCATATCAGCCGCGGCTACCTCGATGACGAATGCAGCGGGACTATCGAGGTGGAGTTTACGGTGCGCGGGCACAAACTGATCGCGTATAGTCATTTTACCGCAGGGCCTCCAACTTTCGCGCCCGACAGCTTTCCGGTTCGCACCATCGCCGACGAACTTGAACAGATCGCCTTGGGGCCCAATGTTTCGCCTGCAGATGCAGACCAGGAAAAAGTAATTGACATCGTACGCCGGGCATTGGAGACGGTGCGACTGATAAACACGGCCGTCATGAATGGAAATCAGGGCATCGCCGGCCTGCCGGTGCGCGCCGGTGGACAATTTGCGAACAATAATAACATGGCTGGTCAGGATACGAGTTATCAGCGGGCCTTTACGCCAATTTTTGACCCCTCGGTAGTGGATGCTTTGGCAATCCGAGCACGCCACGAGCGGGTTCTAATGGCCGTCATCAGCGGCACACCAGCGTGGTTTTTACCCAAGCTTCGTCATTACACAGAAGTCGGCGATTTGACCGATTCCGGGCGGCGCAAAATGCCGGGAATGATGAGGGGTGCCGACGCATTGTATCTGGCCCTGACTCGCCGCCAGTACAATTTAGTCAAGGCCACCGCCCCAACTGAAACGGACTTAGAAAATGCCGACGCACTGGGGAACACGATAGCCAGGGGAGGTTCGCATGGCCAAAAACAATAAAACCAAGAAGCAACGTCAAACAACCGGCATTGAGCCTTTGAATCTCTCCGCGCAGTTGTCATATCGGGGTGCGGGTAACCCACCCAACTCACACCCAAGCCAGGCGATTTCGAACTGTTTCCCTGGTTTGGAGTCGGATTTTCGCAACGTCTGGCGCCGCATCTTTGTCGGTCTTGAAATGAACGAGGCGGATACCGTGGTCGTCAAGGTAGAAGACCGCGCCCCAGCGGAACTGCAAAACTTGCTGAACAAGCGGCTGCTTAAAGTCGATGGCCAACCCGTTTTTGTTCACATTCGAGGTCCGCATGCAGTTGAAAACCCGGGACCGGATTTCCCAGAGCCCCAGGGGCTTGTGGGAAATCTGCCATCGAATACACCTGCTAGCGCAAGTATTTCAGGAATGGAATGGTCCAACGCCTTGGCTCATGTGATTTCAAAAGCCGGTCAAGCAATTGAGTGCATATTCCAAGGGAATCGGCCTAGCGAGGAAATTCGAGTCCAACTAATAATCCGGTCGTTCTTTGATAACGAACCGGGAAATGAAACCGCGGCCGGACGTGCAGTGATCTCAAAGGATTTGATCCGACCGGGAGAACTAAGCCAGAGTCTCTGTTCGCCATGGCAAAACGACTATCTTGAATGTGCTTGTTACTACTGGGCTGCCAGCCGGCCGGATTACGTGAATGTGGAGCCAGGCCCGGACGGGACCAGCAGGGGAAATAATTGGATTCAAAAAGATCAATCAACCGATGCGCCGCGGTCTTACACTCTCGATGGCTCCAAACTGCTGAGCTATGACGATTTATTCCGTGCCTGGGAAAAGTTGCTGAAATTTCAAATCGGCGGCAAGGACTCTGAATAGCCCATCTACGGAATTGACCGCGTAATGCCTGGAGCTTGAGCAATGCTCTCGACTCGCCAATGAATATTTCCTTGCCGCAATGGTCAGCCAAGATCTCCTCTGTCGCAGAATCGACAATTGACTTGCCCGACGACGTTCCCCGCGCAGCAGCGCTGTTTGCCATGGCCGCGCCGGACGTACCTTTGTGGCATCGCTTCAACCGTGATGATAAGGCGTACCTGCTGCTTGCTGATCGCTCGCGGGTCTATGCGTTGAACACCGAATCGGCTGAGAGGATCGATTCGCTCGCGGACAAAATAGATGCGGCCGTCGCCAGAAAGATATCTCGGGATCTTCGTCTGGCGGAGGATGCACCGGCTATTGGAGACAACCCGCCGACGGAAGTGCCGATCCGAGCGTTATCCCTGGCAGTCGCGCAGAAATGCAATTTAGGTTGTACCTATTGCTATGCGCAGCAAGGCGATTTCGGAGCACCGCCGCGCGACATGTCACTGGAGACGGCCTTGGCTGCCGTGAATGTCCTACTGCGCGATGCCAAGCCCGGTGAGCGAGCAAATCTAGCATTTCTCGGAGGCGAACCGCTGGCAAACCGCCCCGTTATTCGCGCCGCTTCGGAGTACGCCCGCTCGGTCGCGCGCGAGCGCGGAGTGCAGGTCACGTACTCCATCACCACTAATGGAACACTGCTCAGCCCCTGCGACGCCGCTTTCTTCGAGGAGTTTGGATTTGCAGTAACGATCAGCATCGACGGGGTTGGTGATGTCCACGATCGCTTACGGCCATTCAAAGGGGGCCGCGGAAGCTTCCAGGCGGTCATTGCGCGCACCGAATCATTGCTTGCGATTCAGCGGTCGATGCAAGTCTCCGCGCGGGTTACGGTCACGCCGCGGAATCTCCATCTGCGGGAAACGCTGGATTATCTGATTGACCTGGGCTTCCACAGCGTCGGATTTTCACCCATGCTGAGTTCGCCCACGGGTCAGGATCAGATGGGGCGTCAAGAGTTGGCGGTGATGTTGGAGCAAATGGTTGATTGCGGCGATGAATTCCAGAGTCGCGTAATTGAAGGAGCGCGATATCCCTTTCTGAATCTCGTCAGCGCGCTACGCGAAATCCATCGGGGAACGCATCGGCCCTATCCCTGTGGCGCTGGCGCGGGATACATGGGCGTATCAGCCGATGGTGGGCTTTCGGCGTGCCATCGTTTTGTCGAGGACGCATCGGGGGCAATGGGGAACCTTTACGAGGGCGTCGATCGAATAAAGCAAAACGCCTGGCTGGGCGCCAGACACGTCCATCGCCAGGAACCTTGCCGCAAATGCTGGGCGCGCTATTTGTGCGGGGGCGGCTGCCATCATGAAGTCATTCACCGCGGCCGACCCGCGTGTGATTTTATTCGCGGCTGGTTGCACTACTGTCTTCAATCGTATGTACATCTTTTGGTCATGCGCCCGGACTATTTTGGTTCGGCTCTCTAGACGGTGATTCGAAATGCAATCGCATAAGCTCACAACGCCCCTCGAGCACGTAGAGATATGCGTAATTGGCGGTGGGCCGGCGGGCTCGACAGTTGCTCACCGACTGGCGCAGCTCGGACATGATGTATGCCTGATCGAACGAAACTCATTTCCACGATTCCATGTGGGGGAATCACTGGCGCCGTCGATACTCTCTTTGTTGGAGCTGTTGGGTCTGCGACAGGAGTTTTTGGACGCGGGGTTCGACCAGCCAGGTCACGCAATTGTACATTGGGGAGGAAAGAAGGAAATCGTCGAAAGCGACGGGTTTGTCATCGATCGTTCGCGATTCGACCAATTACTGCTGGCAAAATCCCGTAACGCCGGAGTTCGCGTCCTGCAACCGGCGTCAGCTGAAAAACCTGTTCGACGCGAAAATGGTGATTGGCTGATCCCCGTGGTCGCGGACCGTCGTCGGTTTTTCGTTGCCGCGAGATTTTTGGTCGATGCGGCCGGCCGATGCGGGTCGATCGGCGGGAAACGCGTCCGACTCTCTGCGCCGACACTGGCGCTATCGGGACATTGGACTGGCAGCCGTGGCGGGCGCTCGTTAAGAATCGAAGCGGGAGAGCGACATTGGTATTGGGGAGCTTCACGACCGGATCGAACATTTGATGCGACCCTATTCGTTGATCCCGGGGATTGTCGCGAACATTGGGGCGTTGGCGCGGTGCGGGAATTTTACCTGGAACGAATCGCCAAATCGGTGCTGTTACGGAAATGTCTGCACGGCGCAATTCCGCTAAATCTTGGGTCGTTCGCTTCGAACGCATCTCGAGCCAGTGATCCGGTTTCCCATCACCATGTGAAAGTCGGCGAAGCTTTGTTGGCCGTCGATCCGCTTTCTGCCCAGGGTGTTGTTTTGGCCATCTCGTCTGGATTGCAAGCGGCGATCGTTGTGCACACGCTATTGTCATCATCTGCTTCCAATGGCGGTGATCCGGCGGCCGCGATTGAATTCTACTGTCAGCGATCTGCTGAAGCTGCCGCGCGGCAACAGAAGTTGGCCGCGACGGAATATGCGCGTGAAGCAGAGGTGCGGCATACATCTTTCTGGACCGAACGAGCCGCCGTTGCCGGAGTAATCCGTGGTCCCGCTGCATCTCCTAATGAAGTCTCTGCAACGATGTCGCTCGAACGTCGAGTTTCGCTGGCGAGTGAGGCGGCGGTCCGGCGTGTGGCGTGTGTTCGAGACGAAGTTGTGGCGTGGATGGGCGCCGTGGTGCATCCGACGATGGATCGTCCCGTGGCATACTTCGACGGTGTGGAACTGGCGCCGCTGTTGGAAATCGTTAAATCACTACCCCAGCCGCCCACGATGGGAGCCGTACTCCACGCTTGGTCCGCGAAAGTTCCAGACCACGTGAAACGCCGGCTGGCTGAATGGTTGGTTCGGCATGGGATCATGATTATGGGCTGACAATCGACAATCTGTTCCGTTCGCGTGATGGATTCAAGCCGGGATCGGCCGGATTGCCGGACGATCAGAGCTTTCAACTTTGCCATAGCCCCCCAATGGAGGCATTTTGCAATGAGCAATCAGCGCTTCAAGACGGGAGAATTCGCTGGCTTTAGCGTCAACGACGCATTTGCCCAGGCCGCAATTCGAGAAACCCCCGTTATTTTCGATGTCGGTACGATCCAGTGGCCCGACAATCTCGGACCAAAGCCATTGGCCCTTGGCGCCTACACTCCCGGACAGAAAATCACCGACCCAGTGACCTTCAAGGCGGACGTGCTTATTTTGCTCTACACCGACCTGGAAACCCGCGCATTTCTTGATGTGTTTACTGGAAACAATGCATGGACACCTGCCCGAAAGCAGACCTGGAATGGGTACGGGCATAACTTTGCTTCGTTCCAAAACATCATCCAAGGGATCCAGGATAATGACGCGCTCAAGAGCGGAATCTTCGGCTACCTCAGCGCGGTGCAGATCGGCGATCAGAAAGTCGCGATCTATAAGACCGAATTGCACGCGAAGGTAAATGGAAACAAGCTCGCCATCATTCCCGTGATTCAGCAGTTGGTTTCCGAACTTGGGACGTCGCTGGTCATTACCACGGGATCGGCGGGAGGCAATGGGGGTGTTCTGAATTGCGGTGATGTCGCGGTCACCAGCGAGGCGCGCTTTCGGGTGAGCACGGAATATCCGACTTTCCCCAAGATCGATTCCCTGAGCAATTCCGACGTCGCGTTGACGAATTCGGTCCAAATCAACGACAAGTACCTTGCATATGCTGCGGCTAACTTGACCAAGCTGACGCTGCCCATGCTCGCGCAATGCTACGGCGAATTCCAAACGCGGGCCGGCTTCAAATTCTTAAGAAAAAACACGACGGCGCCGGCCATCTATGTCACAGACATCGATCCTGTCCCAGGACCGGAACCGATGGCTATCGTTTCGGCCGATTTTCTCTCCGTGGACGACACCACGAATGCCGAAGGCCTGCAGGCGCTGGGCATCATGAACGACAATGACGACGCTTACGCGTGTTTCGCGATCGACCAGATGACTGGTGGCAATAAACCGAAGTGGCTCTCGGTGCGCAATGCTTCTGATCCCCAGGTCATGGCTCCACCTATCGCGACTGGAAAAACTCCAAGCGAGATCAAAAAACAACTAAGTGCGATCGGTGGCGCGATTTTCGGCGTCTACGAATACGTGACAACCATTAACAGCGCCCTGGCGTGCTGGGCGATCGTCGCCGGAAACGCCGATTCGTCTGCATCTTCTTCGACATCCAAAACCTCTTCAACAAAAAGGATTGGAAGGAACACTATGGAAACTCGAAAAGTATTTCATGACAGCGTACAGGAACTCCCCGAACAGGCTGGCACGACCGCCAACGGTCTGAATATCACTGCCGCGCGAGCCGATCACGCGAGCGAGAAGATGCCGGTCACTTTCTCGCTTGCGATTCCGGATAAGCTCCGGAAAGAGTTGGAGATGAAAGTAGCCAAAGGCGAAACCGTGTCGCCGGCAGAGCTGAATTCGAAATATGCGGTTCCCGAGACGGAGGTTGATCCGCTCCTCAATTGGCTCAAGGGGCAGGAATTCCAGGTGAAGCGTGTTTCCGCCGACCGGACGAGTGTTTTTGCACAAGCGACGGTCGCGCAGATTGAAAAGAGCCTCCAGGTGCAGATGGTGCGGGTAACAAAAGACGGATTGACATACACCGCCGCCAGGAATGCGCCGAGCCTGCCCGCGGACATTGCCGGCAGCGTTCACGCCATCGGTGGATTGCAGCCTTATCGACATGCTCAAAAGCATTTCCGGCATGGTCCCAAACAATTCGCGACCTCGACCGCTGTAGGGGCGAACACACCCCCCTACAAGATCAATGAGATTCTCAAAGCCTACAACGCCGACAATCTCGATGTCACAGGAAAGGGGCAAACCATCGCGATACTGATCGACACGTTTCCGCAAGACAAGGATCTGCAGATTTTCTGGAAGGATTGCGACGTAGCGACAACATTGCGTCAGATTCAGAAAGTCAACGTGGGGAGCGGGCCGCTGCCCGCCCCGGAAGGAGAAGAAACGCTCGATGTATGTTGGTCCAGTGGCGTGGCACCGGATGCCACAATCCGCATTTATGCCACAGGTTCGCTGCAGTTCCCCGCTTTGGATCTGGGACTCGACATGATCATCGGCGATCTATCCACTCAGACTGGAATGCATCAATTGTCGATCAGCCTGGGCCTCGGCGAAACGTTTATGCAGCCTGGAGATGTCCGGACACAGCACCAGAGGTTCCTGCGATTGGCCGCCGCCGGTGTGAACGTTTTCGTCTCCAGCGGCGACGCGGGATCCAACCCAGACTCCACGGGCCATTCAACCGGTGGACCGCTTCAAGCGGAATATTCATCCTCCGATCCATGCGTGATTGGGGTCGGCGGCACAAGCCTCGTTCTGGCGCCAGATGGAAGTGTGGCGCAAGAAACCGGTTGGTCCGGCGGAGGTGGGGGCAAGAGCAAACTGTTCGCCCGACCAATTTGGCAAACGGGAAAGACTCTGCCGGCGGGAACCCAACGGCTGGTGCCCGATGTTAGTTTGACTGCGGATCCCAACGAAGGCGTCTTTCTAATCCTAAATGGCAAACCAATCCCGGGGATGCTCGGCGGTACAAGCTGGAGCGCTCCGACATGGGCCGGCTTCTGCGCATTGATCAACGAGGCCAGAGCGAATGCCAAAAAACCGCCGCTTCCTTTCCTCAACACCTTAATCTATTCGCTGCTCGGAACCGGCTGCTTCCGCGACATCATCGGCGGCAGTAACGGAGCCTACGACGCGGTAAAAGGATACGACCTGGTCACCGGAATTGGAGTGCCGATCATGGACCAGTTGATTGCCAATTTGATCAAGTGATCTGCGCTGAGCTCTGGCCCAGCAAACCGGGCTCGCACGTAAGGCCACCGGGAAAACTCATGGCTCTTCTTAACCGCTACGACCCGCCGGCATTTCTCACCGACTACAATGAGATTCCCGGACAATTGGACGCCTGGCATCGCGCGGTATCTCGATGGTTCGATCAATCGATCGGCTCCGAGCGGCAAAAAACCAAAGGTCCCATTCAGTTCTACAACGCGGCAACGTTTGATCCGGGCGGTCTGCTGGTCGAACAGGCCGTGACGTGGAACGCGTTTCCCAAGGAATTGATCCGCCGCTTCGGCCGCGATCGGGCGCTACTGTTGGCCGACACACTCTGGCCGGTCGAAGCATACGAAACACCGCGACCTGAACCCAATATACCATTAAAGGGTGACTCGGCCGCTCGATATCGACCGCAGGAAGAGTATTGTGAGTGGCACGTCCTTCGCGACCCTGATTCAAATAAGATTCAACGCGTCACGTTCACTTCCGAGCCTCCGGAGTATTGGATGGCGCTCTATGGTTCGTTTCCGAGTGATACCGATACAAATGGTCAGCCATTCCCCGGCAGCCACGATGTTCTGCTTCGGCTTTACCGGGATTTGGTGAACCCCGGCGTGCAGCTCGAAGATCTCCTTACGACGATGGAAATCAGGACTAAGTCCGGCAAGACAATCAAGGCAAAACAATACAATATCCGCAACAAATGGAATACGACGCACGGAATTGTGCACCTGACGGCCCCACCGAACTTTCTCACCGCAGAAATCCAGCTGGGAGCGGACGCCTCGGTTCATTATCTAGACCCGCAGGGCCGGGTTCTCGTCGAGCCCGACGCGCTAATTGCCTACGCGGGATATGGAGGCCCCAATCGCAACAGCGATCCAACGATCGGAGCATCGGTCAACGCACTCTCAAGGCTAGGCGCATATGTAACACTCCAAAATCCGGTCGGTCTCTATATGGATCACATCGATCTGTCTGGCTGGTTTGCCCCCGACGGCAAAGGTGTCAGCGATTGCACGCGAATCATGCGCGGCACGCCTGGAATGATTGAACGCCTGGTCGTGGAGGTGCCTGAAAATCGTGGATTCAGCGTCGGCGAAATCACCATCAACGGCGTCCCGATCCTCTTTGGCGGGCAGATCGCCGAATGCATCACTGTGAAGCTTATCGGGCTGGCGAACGTTCTGCCCGAGGCGGATAAGATTGTCGCAATACCGGCGCAGCCGCAGACGATCAGTTCCGTTGACCCGTTGTATCCGTCGCTCGTGAACGGGGGCATTCCGCCGGGAGCAGTGCAAGCGTTCGTGGGAGAAGGCGCTGCGGAGGGTTCTTTCGTAGGCAAACGACGTGTCGTTCAATCGTCCCTCTTCAAAGCGTCGAAACCATCGCCTCCACGTCGCATACTTTCGCGTCGATGGAAATAGTGCGCACACAAGCATGCGCCCTTCTAGGGAAAGGTGACAAATGGAAGAACCCAGCAAGTTGGCCGCCAACCAGCCACTGGCAGTGACTCCCGTCGAGCCGGTCCTGCCGATGTCGGAGATACAAGGCATCGTCGTGCCCGGGTTTTTTAAGCCCCACCAAACATTGTTGGGTATCGTATGTGGCGAGAAGCCTGAAAGGCTCGAACAATTCAAGCGGCTTTTGCTCGAATTGAGCAAAGAAATCTCCACCGCATCCCAAACGCTCAACGACCGTCGGGAATTCCGCGCAAGCCGAATGAGCAAAGCAAAAAAACCTAAAATAAACCGAACCTTGATCGCGTTGGCGCTGAGCTATTCGGGCCTTAAGAAACTCACTCTCAGCGCCGACGCGATTCCAAGCAATGCCTTCCGTCAAGGCATGGCCGCGCGATCGACATTCCTCGGCGACCCAACAGATCCGAAAAACGAAGGTAGCCCCCTTAACTGGAAAGTGGGTGGGCACGCCTCACCGGTTGATGCACTGATTGTCGTTGCCGGCGATGCGCGCTCAGGTGTGGATCACACGGCTGAGCGACTTGCCCGCCGATTGACAAAAGCGGGACTCAACATCGTCTATCGGGAAAATGGGGATGTGCGATCCGATGACCCGGGACACGAGCATTTTGGATTCGACGACGGGATCTCACAACCGGGAATTCGCGGCCGGGCTACCGACGCTCCGGACGACTTCATCACGCCGCGTCATATCGCGGCCGCTCAGCATCCTGAACATTCGCTTTTCGGATATCCCGGGCAGGATCTGGTCTGGCCAGGCGTGCTGTTACTCGGCCATTCGGTGACCAGCCCCGACCCCCTGATACCCGGAACAGAATTACCGGCCGTTCCGGATTGGACACGCAATGGTTCTTTCCTGGTCTTTCGGCGACTTCGTCAGGATGTCCGATTGTTCTGGCGGACAATGAACCGGGAGGCCCAGCGCCTGTCGGCTCTTCCCGGTTTCGCTGGTATGACGGCTGAAAAGTTGGCGTCGCGAATCGTGGGTCGCTGGAAAAGCGGCGCACCCGTAAACCGGGTTCCCGCCGCCGACGATCCCACCCTCGGGAGCCAGCCACTTGCCAGCAACCATTTCCGTTTCGATTCCGACGCCACCGTTCTGCCCCTGAATTCGGGCTACGTCGACCCGTTCCCGCAATCCAAGGCTGATCCAGCCGGAACCACCTGTCCTTGGGCGGCCCACATCCGCAAAGTGAACACGCGCGATTCGGGCACCGATACCGGTGGTCGCGATTCCACGTACATCCGCCGACTGCTTCGAGTTGGAGTTCCGTTTGGAAAATCTCTCAAAGATCCGTTTTCGGAAGAGAAGGACGACCCTCAGAAGGGCAACCGTGGGCTGCTTTTCCTTAGCATTCAGAGTTCTATTGAAGATCAGTTTGAATTTCTGATGGCGCGCTGGATGGGCGATTCAACTCGCCCGAAGACTCCGGGAGGTCATGATGTGCTCGTTGGGCAAAACGACACGGCTAGCGAACGGCGAATTCGCAAGTGCGTCATTTTCGGCTCGGGCTTGCAGCAGTCGACAGTCGCGACGTCCGCGCAGTGGATTATTCCGACGGGGGGTGAATATTTTTTTGTTCCTTCTCTGACCGCTTTACTGCAGGTGATTGGTTCCTCGGCTTGAAAAGCGTTGTCGGCATAGTCGCTGATACTTGGCGCCCACGGAAACGCGGGGTACTGTCTGAATTCCTTCTTACGGGGGTTTGAGATATGGCCATTCAAGTCAAGCTTACTGACGAACAGACAGATTCCCTCGATTTAGCGCTATCCAAAGACGGCGTGAAAAAGGCCGACTACGCGACATTCTGCCAACTCGCCATAGACCTCTTCTGCGATTGCATCGCCGGAAAGGCGCGGTATCGGTCACTGACGGAATTGAACATTGAAGTCGTTCAACGCATATACGAACAGATGCTCGATGGCGAGTGCCCCTCGGCAGACCGTCTCTTCAACGGCTTCAATCTCCCGCCCGGTCAGGCTGCTTACATCGCGCGCGTGCTCGTCGAAAAGGCGGTGCCTCGATGGAGGAAAATCGGCCTCGTCGAATTGCGTTCTCGTCTTGACGAGCAGGTGGAAGAGAAGAAGTCGATATCGCCCGGAGATGCAAAGCTCAGCAACGTGCAATTTGATATCACGCAGCGGGCGCGCCACGAACTCATCAGCATCTGCACCAATCTGATGAAATCAGAGGGAAATACGTTCATCATGCCCGAGAGTGTTTCCGGGCAGGGCGATTACAGACGCGTTAAGATGCTTGTCGTTACGCTGCGACGGATTCAAAAGCATATGATAGATAACAAACTGGGGAAAGCATGATACCCACAGTCCTTGCTCAAGTTGCATCAGATACCTATTCAGTGGTCGGGCTGCTTCTCACTTTGATAGGCTTGTTAGCGACATTTTTTTCGGTTCAGCTTTCGCAGTGGCTCATGTCTTTATTGGAACTCCGCGCAAAGTGGAAGGCACACGTTAACAACAGTTCCAACGAGTCACAGGACGCGCTCCGAGAGGCGCGGGCGACGTACCAAGGTCTTTCATTCAAAGTCGTGCTGCTCGTCACAATTCCATTGGCCGCGTTTGTTGCAGTAACGATAGTGCAGGCATTCAAGCTGCTGGCGGGTTTGGCGCAGACACCTGAAAAGAGCGGTTTGTTTTGGTCGCTCCTGACATTTACAGTCTGCTTCGCCTTCTTGACCTGTACACTACTCATCTGGGGCTATTGCGTTCGGTCGGAGGTCGGCGACGAGATGAAGAAGAAAGATGTCGCATAGCCGCGCGAACCTTTCGAGTCGGATTCGCAGTTTCCTCTCAACGCGAGAGGCCGCAACTGCCGGCCTCAAACGCCGACGCTATCAGGTAGAAGCGGCAGCGAAGCTCGTTCGGCTTTTCGCTCGCGGTATAAATTCGTTGCTGCCGCTTCCCACCGGTACTGGAAAGACATTGATTTGCAACCTTGTCGCGCGCGCAACCATAGAACAGTCGCCAGGATTGAGGGCGCTGATTGTCGTTCCGCGTCGCGTCTTAGTCACCCAACACCTGAAGTATTTGGACTGGATGGCGAACGCCGTCGAAACTTTCGCATTAACTGACCAAAACGTTTCATCCGCCGCACGAACAGCGCGATTCCTCAACGCGAGTGCAGTGCTTGTCACAACTCCCGAGCTCTTCGCCAACCAAGTGAAATCTGGATTGATCGCTACTTCGCTCGCCTCGTCTTTTCGCCTGATTATCGCCGACGAGTTCGATGAATTCCTATTGTCGGAGTACACCGACTCGGGGTGCGAATGCCGCTTCGATATCGCATTTCAGAACTTGCTTCATGCCGTCGACAGAAACGCGAAGTTTTTGCTGATGAGCGCTACATCGCCCCTTCTCGATGGAGGGCAGAAAATAGCCGGGCCAGAGGTCGTAGCCGCATCAGATTTGGTCAAACGGTTTTTCAATCCCACGGTCATTGCAATCCCGATTGCGCACTATCGCAATTTCGTACCTGTTACAAAGCTGCATTTGGCCGGCGTACGGGATTCTACTGCCGAAGACCTTGATTTCGCCGTTCATGAAGAGATCTCGATGTTGCTTTCGGTGTTGGAAGATTTGCATACCGGGCAGGTAGACCGACCGTGGGTCATGGCCCGGCTGGACGGACTGTCAGAGGGCCGTATAAAAAAAGTTCGCTCAAAAAGTGGTTCGCTAAAAGGGTTCGACCCGAAAGTCACTAAGCTCTTCTCTCGCATTAGACATATGCTTTACCTGCGGTCCTTCGTATACGAGGACATGTGCCGCGGCCTTTCTGCTGAGTCATGTGAGTTTACCGGTGTCAAAGATCCTGCGACGGGCGTTGTGGTACCATTCAAAGACCGTGTCCGGTTACGCGGCCTGACAGATGGCTTCCAACACCAGCCTGAACTTGGCGAAAAGTCGGCAGTCATCCGACGGCTGCTTCGAAGGAAGGATCGGATTGTGGTGATGTTCCGTTATGTCCGCCTGCTCAACGCGGTTTCATCTGCACTGAGTGAGCGCGGAATTGAATCGGCTCACCTCCACGGAGAGATGAGCGACCGCGAGCGAGCTAGATCGCTTGATGAATTTCGGAGCGGCCGCACGCCGGTTCTTCTTATGACGCGCGACACAGGAAAGAGGGGCCTGGATCTTCCCCAAGCTCGCGCAGCCATCTTTTACAGCCCAAAGGCGTCAGAGACTTCGACTTTTCAGGAAGCCTCTCGAATAAGAAGCACAACGCACGACGTCAAAACCTGCATAATTTTATATTATTCTCAAACGGACGAACGAGACAAGTTGGCGCGGCTGGTTGAACAGATAAAAGCGAGGCCCGATCGAGACTACCGGGTCATTGAGAGTAGCCCCGGGCGCGGATAGAGGGTCATTTCAAATAACCCCGCCCTCTCTTTTTTAGACACATGGGGGTTCAAATCGCTCCCTACGCATCGAAGCGCAGAGTCGTTGCGCCGCAAGCTCCAATGCCGTCGTGATGTTTATCACGATGAAGTCTACATCATAAAAAAGGCTCAACTGGAGACGCCGGAGCGTAGCTCAAAAATCATCCGCCACAGAACATCGACTTTGCCCTTGGCTATGAGGTCAGCGGGAGCATCGCCATCAAAGGCATCGTTCGGCTCGGTCAACCAATGCCCAATCGCTTGCGATCGCACCACCCTGCCGAGCTCACGCTGCAGCCGATCCAATTCCGTCACGCGCCGGCCGATCCCTTCGGACAACGGCCTTCCTCCCTCCAGATCGATAATCGTGCGTTCCGTCACGCCCAGGATTCGAGCCATTACTTTCTGTGTCACGTCCAGCTTTCGCCGGACAGCCTCGATTCGATTGGTGGTTGCGACAGCCATTGGAATACCTCTTCAGCTATTTTCGGCTGTAATCAGGCCAAAGTCAAATTATTTCAGGAAATATTTCATGTGGCAATTTCCGCTGCCCAACGCCCGGGCGGCTCATCTAAGCTTACTGGCGTTGCGGATCGTGGCCTTTGACGAACCCCGCAGATTGCCCGGGAACCAGACCAGGTTCATCCCTCCGTCACACGCCGGTACAATTAAGGCTTCCAGGCTACTGTGATATGCTGCTCGTCCAATTGCTTGAGTCAGGGATTCTGCGCCCCGTCGATTCAATGCACGCCAGTCGTCGTCACGCATCCTCGTGGCGGAAACTGCCAGGGTTTTGCGAACCATGCCATCGGTCAGATCGAGAACTTTGGCTAATTTGATATTGACCGCAACTATCACGCGCGGCAGCGCCTCGGCAGGGTCCAGGCCATAATAAAGATGATTCGCCTTGGCTTCCGCCAGGGCCGTCGCATCGGAAAAGGCGGTATACACCGTCGCAAAGGACGACGGCGGATTCCAGCGGCCGCCGTTTTTGCGACTGCCTTCGCCAGTCAGCAAATCGCCTTCGGTCGCGTAGGTCGGCTCGGCGCATCGGAAAACCACGTCTAACAGGGGGCAGGCGCGAGCAACGATGGCCGTCATGCGGCGAAGGTGCTGGTCGAAATCCGGATGATCGCTCACGCCACGGGTCATACAATGAACCATCTGAATCAACCGAAACCGAATCTACCGATGAGCAGGTGAAAGGCAAAAAAGTACAGGACGGTTCAGCCACAGCAATCATTATCCCAGGCGATCCCG
>Ga0182024_10002921_pt1 | contig 41625 bp, 33 predicted proteins | sample P32metaG_FD_120480 | JGI IMG/M metagenome (GOLD analysis project Ga0182024, IMG submission 120480) | Permafrost microbial communities from Stordalen Mire, Sweden - P3-2 metaG (Illumina Assembly) | ecosystem: Environmental > Terrestrial > Soil > Wetlands > Permafrost | place: Sweden: Stordalen... | reverse complement strand
CGCCCGCAGCCCGCGAGGAAGCTCCTCGAGCGGGCCATGCTGATTCGCGCGGGCGCCGTTGATCTGTTTCTGTTGCGGCTGCTCCGCCAGGAGGGGCAGCCGGACGGTAAACGTCGTGCCTGCAAGCCGTCCGCCGCTATCCACGGCGACGCGGCCGCCGTGCATTTCCGTAAGAGAGCGGACCACCGTGAGGCCGATTCCGAGGCCGCCTTGCGCACGGTCGAGCGATGTTTGTCCCTGGGTAAAAAGTTCGAATACATGCGGTAAAAGTTCGGCGGGAATGCCGACGCCATTGTCGATGACGGAAACCACAGCGTCGGCATCCTCGCGCCGCGCGACGAGGCGGATGCAGCCCTTCTCCGGAGTGTATTTGACCGCGTTGCCGAGAAGGTTCACGAATATCTGCTCGATGCGGGCCGCATCGCCATGGATGCGGAGCCCGGCGTCCGCGATCTCGGAGGTGAACGAGTGGCGCTTTTGCTCCATTGTCGCGCGCACGGCATCCACGGCGCGGGCGAGCACGGCATCGAGCTCGAGCGGCTCGAGGCGCAGCTCGATGCGACCGCGGTTGATCCGCTCCACGTCGAGCAGATCGTCGACCATCCGCGAAAGCTGCGCGGTCTGGCGGTCGATGACGCCGCTGGCCCAATGGCGTGACACGGGGTCGTCCAGCGCATCCTCGCTGATCCGCACGGCATGGCGGATGGCGCCGAGCGGATTGCGCAGCTCATGGCCGAGCATGGCGAGGAACTCGTCCTTGCGCTTGTCCGCCTGCACCAATGCCTCCTCGGCCTTGCGCTGCTCGTGGACATCCGTGCAGGTGCCGACCCAGCGGATGATCTCGCCCGCGGCATTGCGCACTGGTGCGGCCTTGATTTGAAACCAGCGGTATTCGCCGTCGCTCGCGCGGCGGCAGCGGCAGTAGGTATTGCAGTCCGCGCCGGTTTCGAGCGAGCGCGTCCAGTCGGCCATCATGCAGGGGGCATCGTGCGGATGCACGATGGAGAGCCAGTCCTCCATGTTCAGCTCGCGTGAGAGGCCGGTGTAGCTGCGCCACTTGGCGTTTTGGAAAGTGCTCTTGCCTGCCGGGTCCGTCTCCCAGACGAGGTGCGGCATATCCTCGGCCAGGGCGCGGAATCGCGCCTCGCTCTCCCTGAGCTCCGCGGTGCGTGTGGCGACGCGCTGCTCCAGCTCGTCATTGAGCTCGCGCAACTGGTCCTGGGCGCGGTGGCGCTGCTCGATCTCCGCGAGGAGCGCCTGATTGGCCAGCTCGCTCTCGTGCGTCTTGCGGTACAACGCGGCGAAGACCGCGACCTTCGAGCGGAGGACGGCGGCGTTGATTGGCTTGTGAAGGTAATCGACCGCGCCGGTGCTGTAGCCTTCCAGGACGTGCTCATCCTCGCTGAAATACGCGGTGAGAAAAATGATCGGCACGGTGGCCGTTTTCTTGCGCTGCTTGATCATGTGGGCGAGCTCGAAGCCGTTCATCTCCGGCATCTGGATATCGAGGATCAACAGTGCGAACTCCTGCGAGACAAGGGCGAGCAATGCCTCGTTCGCAGAGCCGGCCTTGACGAGACGATATTGCGAATCGTCCAGGACGGTCTCGAGGGCGACCAGGTTTTTCGGTTCGTCATCCACGATCAGGATGCTGATCTGCTCGCTCTCCGCGGAGGAGGGGAAGGCCATCGCCTCGCCGCTCCCGGTTCCAAACACCACTTCCGTGACGCCTTCACTTTTCTGCTTGGTCAGTTGGTCAGGGCTCATGGTTGGAGGGGGTTCACCACGCGTGGGTCCGATGAATCACCGGAAGAGCCAGACGCGCATGAGGGAGAGGAGTTGATCGGTGTTCACCGGCTTCGCGATGTAATCGGACGCGCCCGCATCGAGACATTTCTCGCGGTCGCCTTTCATCGCCTTCGCGGTGAGGGCGAGCATGGGCAGCGTGCGGAAGGCGGGCATGCCGCGGATTTCCCGCATGGTCTCATAGCCATCCATATCGGGCATCATGATGTCCATGAGCACCATGCTGAGGTCGGCGGTGTTTTGAACGGTCTCGATAGCCTGGCGGCCATTGGTGGCGCTGACAACTTCCATGTCCTGGCTCTCGAGCAGCGAGGTCAGGGCGAAGATATTGCGCGCGTCGTCATCGACCACGAGGACCTTGCGGCCGCGGAGGACCTCGGTCGAGCCGTGCAGCCTCTCCAGCATGCCCTGTTTGTCGGAAGGGAGATCGGTGACGACGCGGTGGAGGAAGAGCGCGGTCTCATCGAGGAGGCGCTCGGGGGATTGCACGTCCTTGAGGACGATGCTCTTGGCCATCGACTTGAGGTTCAATTCTTCCTCGGCGGAGAGATCCTTGCCGGTGAAGACGACCACGGGGACATCATTGAGCGCGTGTTCGGCCTGGACTTTGTCGAGCAACTCGAAGCCGGTCATATCGGGGAGGCGAAGGTCGAGCACCACGCAATCGAACGGCTCATCGAGCATGGCGGCCAGGGCTTCCTCGCCGGTGCCGACGGCTCTGAGTTCGATATCGTCATGGCCGAGCAATGCGATGATAGACTCCTGCTCGATCCTGTTGTCCTCGACGATCAGGAGGCGCTTGGTGCGCGGGCTGGTGAAGGTCTTGATGCGGTCGAACGCGGCTTCGAGGCCCTCGGTCGTGGGGGACTTGACGATGTAGGAGAAGGCGCCGTGCGCGAGGCCGTGGCGGCGCTCTTCCTCCATGGTGATGATCTGGACGGGGATGTGACGGGTGGAGGGATCGAGCTTGAGCTGATTGAGGACGGTCCAGCCGAGCATATCGGGCAGGAAGATATCGAGGGAGATGGCGGCGGGGTGGAATTGGCGGGCGAGCGAGAGGCCGGTGGCGCCCTTGCTGGCGACGAGGCCCTTGAAGCCATGGTCGCGCGCGAGCCCGAGCAGGATGCGCGCGTAGTGCGGGTCGTCCTCGATGATGAGCATTACGCCGTCATCGTCGGTGATTATTGCGCGGTCATCGTCGACGTGCTCCTCGCGTGCGACGGGGAGGACGGTCAGGTGCGGACGCGCGGCCTCTGGGCCACTGCTGGCGCCCGATGCGCCGCCGGCGGTGGGGCCGGTGTAATGGAGCGGCAGGTAAAGCGTGAAGGTGCTGCCCTCCCCATGCACGCTGCGCAGGCGAATCTCTCCACCGAGGAGCGCGGCGAGCTCGCGGCTGATGGCGAGGCCGAGGCCGGTGCCCCCGTATTTGCGCGAGGTGCCGGCGTCGGCCTGCTGGAAGGCCTCGAAGATGAGGCGCTGCTTCTCCGGCGCGACACCGATGCCGGTGTCCTCGACGGCGAACGCGATGACCTGGGGGGCCTTTGCGAGCACGGGGTGATCCGCGCTCCAGCCGCCGGTCGCGAAGCTGACCCGGACATCCACGTGGCCCTGGGAGGTGAATTTCACGGCGTTGGAGAGAAGGTTTTTGAGGATCTGCTGGAGGCGCTTGGGATCGGTGGTGAGGGCGCGCGGCAGGTCGGCGCCGAATTCGACATTGAACGGGAGGTTCTTGCTTTCCGCGACGTGGCGGAAGTTGCGGTCGATATTATCCCGCAGGCCGGCGAAGGAGATTTCCTCCGCCTCGACGGATACGGTGCCGGACTCGATTTTCGAGAGGTCGAGAATATCGTTGATGAGATTGAGCAGATCCGAGCCGGAGGAGTGGACGTTGCGGGCGAAATCGATTTGCTTGGGAATCAAGTTGCCGGGCTGATTCTCAGCGAGCTGCTGGCTGAGGATGAGGATGGAATTGAGCGGGGTGCGCAGCTCGTGGGACATATTGGCGAGGAACTCAGACTTGTACTTGGAGGTGAGCGCGAGCTCCGCGGCCTTCTCCTCGAGCGCGCCGCGGGCCTGCTCCACCTCGCGATTCTTGCGCTCGACCTCGGCGTTCTGCTCGGCGAGGAGCCGGGCCTTCGTGCCGAGCTGCTCGTTCGTCTCCTGGAGCTCGCTCTGGCGCGATTGCAGCTCGACGGTGAGCTGCTGGGATTGCTTGAGGAGGCCCTCCGTGCGCATGGTCGCCTCGATGGTATTGAGCACGACGCCGATGCTCGTGGTGAGCTGGTCGAGGAAAATGAGATTGGTGGATGTAAAGGGACGGAGCGAGGCGAGCTCGATGACCGCTTTCGTGTGGCCCTCGAAAAGCAGCGGCAATACGACGATGCTGGAAGGGGAGGACTCACCGAGGCTTGAGCTGATCTGCGTGTAATCCGACGGCACCTCGGTGATCAATATCCGCTGCTTTTCCACGGCGCATTGCCCGAGGATGCCTTCGCCAAGCGGGATGCGGTCGGGCTGATTCGGGCGCTGGGCGTAGCCGGCGAGGAGCTGGAGCGTGGGCTTGCCGTCATCATCGGCGGCCATTTGATAAATGGTGCCCTGCTGCGCCTGGACGAGCGGAACGAGGTCGGCGAGCAGCGTCTTGGCGACGGTGAAGAGGTCGCGCTGGCCCTGGAGCATGCTGGTGAACCGGGCGATGTTCGTCTTGAGCCAATCCTGCTCTCGGTTGCGCTCGGTGGTCTCGCGCAGGTTCGCGATCATCGTGTTGAGGTTATCCTTGAGCTCGGAGACCTCGCCTTTGGCATCCACCTGGATGGAGCGGGTGAGGTCGCCTTGCGTGACCGCGGTGGCCACCTCCGCGATCGCGCGGACCTGGGTGGTGAGATTCGCGGCGAGCAGATTGACATTGCCGGTGAGGTCCTTCCACATGCCGGCGGCGCCGGGGACGTTTGCCTGGCCGCCGAGCCGGCCATCGACGCCGACCTCGCGGGCGACATTGGTCACCTGGTCGGCGAAGGTCGCGAGCGTGTCCGTCATGTTATTGATGGTCTCGGCGAGCGCGGCGACCTCGCCCTTCGCCTGCACGGTGAGCTTCTGGCGCAGGTTGCCGTCTGCCACAGCGGTCACGACCTTGACGATGCCGCGGACCTGGTCGGTGAGATTCGAGGCCATGAAGTTGACGTTATCCGTGAGGTCCTTCCAGGTGCCGCCGACGCCGGAGACCTGCGCCTGGCCGCCGAGCTTGCCCTCGGTGCCGACCTCGCGGGCGACGCGGGTCACCTCGGAGGCGAAGGCGTTCAATTGATCGACCATCGTATTAACGGTATTCTTGAGCTCCAGGATTTCGCCCTTCACATCGACGGTGATCTTGCGGCTGAGATCGCCGCGCGCGACGGCGGTGGTGACCTCGGCGATGTTGCGGACCTGGGCGGTGAGATTCGCGCCCATGGTGTTCACGGAATCGGTGAGGTCCTTCCATGTGCCGGCGACGCCGGGCACCACGGCCTGCACGCCGAGGCGGCCTTCCGTGCCGACCTCGCGCGCGACGCGGGTGACTTCCGACGCGAAGGACCGGAGCTGCTCGACCATGGTGTTGATGGTTTCCTTGAGCTGCAGAATTTCGCCGCGCACATCAACGGTTATTTTTTTGGAAAGATCGCCATTCGCCACGGCGATGGTGACCTCGGCGATGTTGCGGACCTGGCCGGTGAGGTTCGAGGCCATCGAGTTGACGTTGTCCGTGAGGTCCTTCCATGTGCCGGCCACGCCGAGCACCTGGGCCTGGCCGCCGAGCTTGCCTTCCGTGCCGACCTCGCGCGCGACGCGGGTGACCTCGGAAGCGAACGCGCCGAGCTGCTCGACCATCGTGTTCATCGTTTCCTTGAGCTGCAAAATCTCGCCCTTTACATCGACGGTGATCTTGCGGCTGAGATCGCCGCGCGCGATGGCGGTGGCGACGTCCGCGATGTTGCGGACCTGGCCGGTGAGGTTCGAGGCCATCGAGTTGACGTTGTCCGTGAGGTCCTTCCATGTGCCGGCCACGCCAGGCACCGCGGCCTGGCCGCCGAGCTTGCCATCGGTGCCGACCTCGCGGGCGACGCGGGTGACCTCGGCGGCAAAGGAGCGCAACTGATCGACCATCGTGTTGATCGTTTCCTTCAGCTCGAGGATCTCGCCGCGCACGTCGACGGTGATCTTCTTGGAAAGATCGCCATTCGCGACAGCGATCGTGACCTCGGCGATGTTGCGGACCTGCGAGGTAAGATTGGAGGCCATCGAGTTGACGTTGTCCGTGAGGTCCTTCCAGGTGCCGGCGACGCCTTCCACCGCGGCCTGGCCGCCCAGCTTGCCCTCGGTGCCGACCTCGCGCGCGACCCGGGAGACCTCGGAGGCGAAGCCGTTGAGCTGATCGACCATCGTGTTGATCGTGTTCTTCAACGCGAGGATTTCTCCGCGCACGTCGACGGTGATCTTGCGGCTGAGGTCGCCCCGGGCGACGGCGGTGGTGACTTCGGCGATGTTGCGGACCTGGCCCGTCAAGTTCGACGCCATGGAATTTACGTTGTCCGTGAGATCCTTCCACGTGCCGGCGACGCCCTGGACTTCGGCCTGGCCGCCGAGCTTGCCCTCGGTGCCGACCTCGCGGGCGACGCGGGAGACCTCCGAGGCGAAGCCGTTGAGCTGATCGACCATTGTATTGACGGTGTTCTTGAGTTCGAGAATTTCGCCCTTCACTTTGACGGTAATCTTGCGGCTCAAGTCGCCGCGCGCGACCGCCGTCGTCACGTCTGCGATGTTGCGGACCTGCGACGTGAGATTGTTCGCCATGGAATTGACGTTATCCGTGAGGTCCTTCCACGTGCCGGCCACGCCGCGCACCTGGGCCTGGCCGCCGAGCTTGCCTTCCGTGCCGACCTCGCGCGCGACGCGGGAGACCTCGGAGGCGAACGCATTCAACTGGTCGACCATCGTGTTGAGCGTGTTCTTCAACTCGAGGATTTCGCCCTTCACATCGACGGTGATTTTTTTGGAGAGGTCGCCATTGGCGACCGCGGTCGCTACGTCGGCGATGTTGCGGACCTGGCCGGTGAGGTTCGAGGCCATCGAGTTGACGTTGTCCGTAAGGTCCTTCCACGTGCCTGCGACGCCGGGCACCTGCGCCTGGCCACCGAGCGCCCCCTCGGTGCCGACCTCGCGCGCCACGCGGCTTACCTCGCCGGCGAAGGCGTTGAGCTGATCGACCATCGTGTTGATGGTGTTCTTGAGCTCCAGAATCTCGCCGCGCACGGCGACGGTGATTTTTTTGGAAAGGTCGCCGTTGGCCACAGCGGTCGTCACCTCGGCGATATTGCGCACTTGCGAGGTGAGGTTCGTTGCCATCGCGTTCACGGAGTCGGTGAGGTCCTTCCACGTGCCGGCGACGCCGCGGACCTCGGCCTGGCCGCCGAGCTCGCCCTCGGTGCCGACCTCGCGGGCGACGCGGGTGACCTCCGAGGCGAAGCCATTGAGCTGATCGACCATCGTGTTGATTGTGTTTTTCAGCTCCAGGATCTCGCCGCGCACGTCGACGGTGATCTTCTTGGAAAGATCGCCATTCGCGACCGCCGTGGTGACCTCCGCGATGTTGCGCACCTGGCCCGTGAGGTTCGATGCCATGAAATTCACGTTGTCGGTCAGGTCCTTCCATGTGCCTGCGACGCCGGGCACCGCGGCCTGGCCGCCCAGCTTCCCCTCGGTGCCGACCTCGCGGGCGACGCGGGTGACCTCCGAGGCGAAGCCGTTGAGCTGATCGACCATGGTGTTGATGGTGTTTTTCAACGCAAGGATTTCGCCCTTCACATCAACGGTGATTTTCTTCGAAAGATCGCCGTTCGCGACGGCCGTCGTCACCTCGGCGATATTGCGGACCTGCGCGGTGAGGTTGGAGGCCATCGAGTTCACCGAGTCGGTCAGGTCCTTCCACGTGCCGGCGACGCCGGGCACGGCGGCCTGCCCGCCGAGCTTGCCTTCGGTGCCCACTTCGCGGGCGACGCGGGTCACTTCCGAGGAGAAGCCGTTGAGCTGATCGACCATCGTGTTGATGGTTTCCTTCAGCTCGAGGATTTCGCCCTTCACATCGACGGTGATTTTCCGCGAAAGATCGCCGCGGGCCACCGCGGTGGTAACCGCCGCGATGTTGCGGACCTGCGCGGTGAGGTTGGAGGCCATCGCATTGACCGAGTCCGTCAAATCCTTCCACGTACCGCCGACGCCGGGCACTACGGCCTGGCCGCCGAGACGCCCATCCGTGCCGACCTCGCGCGCCACGCGGGTAACCTCCGAGGCAAAGGAGCGGAGCTGATCGACCATCGTGTTAATCGCCTCCTTGAGCTGCAAAATCTCGCCGCGCACGTCGACGGTGATCTTCTTGGAGAGGTCGCCATTGGCCACGGCGATGGTTACGTCCGCGATATTGCGGACCTGAGCGGTGAGATTGCCGGCCATCTGGTTGACCGACTCGGTGAGATCCTTCCAGACGCCCGATACGCCTTTCACCTGCGCCTGGCCCCCGAGCTTGCCTTCGGTGCCCACCTCGCGGGCGACGCGGGTAACCTCCGAGGTGAATACGGAGAGCTGCTCGATCATCGTATTGACCAGCTTGGCCGAACGGAGGAACTCCCCCTTCAGCGCGCGCCCATCCACCTCCAGGTCCATTGACTGCTCGAGGTCCCCCTTCGCGACCGCGCCGATGGTGCGCGCGACATCCGCCGTCGGCCGCACCAGGTCATCAATCAGTGTGTTGATCGACTCGACTTTGTTTGCCCACTCGCCCACCGCGCCGGGCAGGGACATCCGCTGCTTGAGCCGGCCCTCCTTGCCCACGGTCACACTCAAGCGCCGCACCTCCCGGGTGATCCGATCCTCGTGTCCTATGGTCTGATTGAATGCCTCTGCGATCCGGCCCTCCGTCCCGATCCAATCCGATGGCAGCCGCACCGAGAAATCTCCATCCCGAAATGCAACGATCGCCGCGAGAAGCTGCCGCGCCCTGCTCTCCGCGGTCTCCTCCGCTACGAAGCGTCTCGGCTTTCTCCGGGAGGAATTACCGTTTTTCGCGGGGTCGCCGGGGGAGGACTGATCAGGAGGGCTCAGCTTTGCTATCATGGTGGGATCGGCGTTCATGGAGAGAGGGCTGGCTAAAACGCGAATAATTATAACGGTTTCGCGTCATAAATCGAGGCACAAACTCGTACCCCGATCTCATTATATGGACATATCGTCTAGTCAATAAGTAAGTCAAAAGTGCTGCGATACGCAATCGTGCGTATAAATGCGCTTACGGTTACTTTCTGTAAACCGTACCTTGGTGGTTGCCCGCATTGTTCACTAAGTCGACACGCGGGAAAGACAGCCTGGGCGCGCCCTCGCGACCTATCGTAAAATGCCCATGGGGCCGCGGCGCGAATCCCACCGCGGCCATCAGGACAGCGCCGTCATTGCGGGTTTGCATTCCCGCCGGGGCCCACGCCGCTCTTACTCTCGGCACTCGAGCCGACGGGGCTCGCGTTGGGAGTGGGACTCATATCCATGGCAGCTTCCTTCTTCGCGTGGTGATGTGCCGTGCTGCCGGTGCCGGCCATTGCCTCGATCATGCCCAGGTGCTCCTTGATCACGGGGAGGGTATCGGTGGCGAACTGCTTCAAATCAGGGTTCTTCGCGCTATCGATCTCCTCGTTAAAGAGCGCCTTATCTCCAATGTGGGCCTTGACCATCGCATGGATGTAAGCCTTGTCGAAGGCGGCGCCGGTCTCCTTGGAGAGTTTGTCGATCAGGGCTTGCTGCTCGGCATTAGGCTTGTCCGGGATCGTGAGCGAATCCTTGGCGGCGACCGCCTTGAGGCTGTCATTCGCCTTGCCATGGTCCGTCACCATCTTCGCGCCGAAATCCTTCACATCCGGGCTCCCGCCATTTTGCTGGGCGAGCTGGCCCAGCTCGACCTCCGTCAATCCTCCCGCAGCGGCCTTCGTTGCAAAGGTGGCATCGGTAAGAGCGGGCTTGTGATGTTCCGCGGCAAGCGAATGGTCGAGAGTGAGTATCCCGCCAAGGGCAAGCGAGTAGAGTACGAATTTAGTTTTCATAAGTGGGGTTGTAGGAATTACTTCGGGCAACCTCCTGCAAGCGGTTGCCCTCCCGGTCGAGGGACCCGCCCTGATCAGGGGCTAAGCAACACCCTGAGTGGAGACGGGGGAATTGGCGCAGCGACACCTAAGGAAACGGAGTGAACTTACACTTTACCGGGTCCGCGTTCGGGCGGCCTTCTTAGCCGCTGAGGAGCGCTGGGCGCGGGTACGCCTGGCGGATGCGGCGTGCGCGTGGCGGGAAAGTGCTGTTTTCGATGCCGCGGAGTGGCCTTCGCGCTTCAATGCCCCGCTCGTTGCGCGGGAGCGCTTGGGCGAGGTGGTTCCGCGGGAGCCGGATGTGCCTTTTTTCATGTCGCGCTTCGCTTTTTTGCGTGTTTCAGCCGAGGTCGATCCCGCTTTGGGAGGCGATAGCTTTACGCCTGCCCGCCTGGCTTTGGAGAGACCGATGGCGATTGCCTGCTTGGTGGACCGCGCGCCGTGTTGCCCCTCGCGGATGTGGTCCATTTCCTCGCGCACGAATTCTCCGGCTTGCGTGGAGGGCGCCTTGCCTTCGCGTTTCGCGCGATCGGCCCGTTTCAATGTTTTTTTGTCTGGCATAGCAGCTTTTATTTCGTCGCTCACGGCGCGCGCGGACCTGCCGATACATCCGGCGCCGCTTCTCTCAGCGAAGAACAAACAATGACTTCCATCCCGTTGCGTAGTTTCGGCAGCAGGACTGATGTCAAAATATCCGCTCTTGGTCTCGGCGGCCATCACCTGGGTGATGCAAAGGATGAGGCGACCGCGATCCAGATCGTTCAGGAGGCGATCGATGGGGGGATAACGTTTTTTGATAATTGCTGGGAGTATAACCGGGGCAAGTCGGAGAATTGGATGGGGAAGGCGCTGAAGGGGAAGCGGGATGGCGTTTTTCTCATGACCAAGGTATGCACGCATGGCCGCGATGCAGGGCTGGCGATGGAAATGCTCGAGCAATCGCTGCGGCGCCTGCAGACGGATCACCTCGATCTCTGGCAGATTCACGGCGTTTCCTTCGATAACGATCCGGCGCTCTTCATCCGCCAGAATGGGGCGGCGGAGGCACTGCTGAAGGCAAGGCAGCAGGGAAAGGTGCGGTTTCTCGGTTTCACCGGGCACAAGGCGCCGCATATCCATTTGAAGATGCTGGACACCGGATTCCCATTTGACGCTGTGCAGATGCCCCTGAATGCGTTTGACGCCACGTACCAGAGTTTCGAGCAGCATGTGCTGCCGATGCTGAATAAGCGGGGAATCGCGGTCATCGGGATGAAGCCGCTCACGGGGAAAGGGGAACCGCTCATGAAAGGGATCATCACGCCGGACCAGGCTCTGCGTTATGCGATGAGTCTGCCGGTATCGACCACCATTACCGGCATGGAGAAGGTGGAGGTGTTGCATCAGAATCTGCGGATCGCCCAAGATTTCCGGCCGATGAGCCGGCAGGAGATGGAGGATGTGCGGGAACAATGCCGCGCGCTCGCGGCGGATGGACGCTTTGAGCATTACAAGAGTACTCTTCAGTTTGATAATCCCGAGGCGCGCGCGGCGCACCACTTCCCCATCGATCCCGAGCAAAAGGAGGTAAAAGAAATGTTATTGGAAACGGTGAATACCGGGCGGCCCTTCCCTGAGCTCAAATCATGAATGAAGATGCATCAGGGCAACGCAAAATCCACCGGCGCGACTTTATGAAAGGCGCGGCATTGACGGGAGCGGCCCTGATCGGAGGAGGGCTTGCGATGGCCCAGGATACTCCCGCGCAGCCGGCGGACGCGGCCTCCCTTGTCGCCGCGGGCCCGGAGGGAACTCAGGTTCCTCAGCGGCAATTGGGGAAGACGGGGCTTTTGGTTTCGGCATTGGCGGTGGGCGGATTTCATCTGGGCACGGCGAGGGACCAGCACGAGGCGAGCGAAATCGTGCACCGGGCGATGGATGCGGGCGTGAATTTTTTTGACAACGCGTGGGAGTATCATGAAGGCGAGAGCGAGACGCGGCTGGGCGTCGCACTCAAGGGGAAACGGGACCAGGCGGTCATCATGACCAAGGTCTGCACGCACGGCCGGGGGAAAGATGTGGCCATGCGAATGCTGGAAGAGTCGCTCCAGCGGCTGCAAACCGATCACATCGAGGTCTGGCAGATTCATGAGGTGATCTATGATAACGATCCGGACTTGATCTTCGCGACAGGCGGAGTAGCCGAGGCGCTGCTGGCGGCGAAGAAGCAAGGCAAGGTGCGCTTTGTCGGTTTTACCGGGCACAAGGATCCGCTGATCCACCTGAAGATGCTCTCGCACGATTTCCCGTTCGATACGATCCAGATGCCGCTGAATTCTTGCGATGCGAGTTTCCGAAGCTTCGAGACACAGGTTTTGCCGGAAGCCAATCGGCGGCAACTGGGAGTGCTGGGGATGAAGAGCCTGGGCGGTGGGGGAGAGATGGTCACGACCGGGACGATCACTCCCGAGGAGGGGCTTCGGTACGCCATGAGCCTGCCCGTCGCGACGACCATTAGCGGCATCGATTCCCTTTATGTGCTGGAGCAGAATCTGGCGGTTGCGCGAGGTTTCAGGCCGATGAGCGACGCGGAGATGGCCTCCCTGCGGGAGCGATGCCGGAAGGCTGCCGGAGATGGCCACCTGGAGCGGTTTAAGACAACGAAGTTATACGATGGAGACGTGGGGCGGGAGCAGCATGGCTATCCTTCTGCCAAGGAACTGCCGATCTAAAGTGTCTTACGCAAAACTTTGACACGGGCCTAGGCAAATAACTGACAGGAAGGTGGGCGGAAATTAAACGGCCGTTCCTCAGGGGTGATCCGTTACGAATTGTATACGCATGCAGGCGTGCGGTGACTTCAAAAAAGAGAAATACTATGCAAAAGCTGATTAACAAAAGAATCGCGATCCTCGCCGCGGACGGTTTTGAACAAGTGGAGCTTGAGAAACCGAGAGAGGCGCTCGAGAACGCCGGCGCCACCACCGAGATTGTGTCGCCATCATCGGGAAAGATTCAAGGGATGAATCATGACGAGAAAGGCGATTCGATCGAGGTTGATGTACCTCTGGAGAAGGCCGACGCCAGCGAGTACGATGCGCTCATGATTCCTGGCGGGCTCATTAATCCGGATACTCTGCGCAGTAACAAGGACGCCCTGGATTTTGTGCGGAGCTTTTTCGCAGACGGCAAACCGGTCGCGGCGATCTGTCACGCTCCGTGGGTGCTCATCGATGCCGATCTGGTGAAGGGCAGGACGCTGACCTCCTGGCCTGCGATCAAGACGGACGTGAGGAACGCGGGAGGCCATTGGGTGGACCAGGAGGTCGTGGTGGACCGGGGTCTCGTGACGAGCCGGAAACCGGATGACATCCCCGCCTTCAACGCGAAGATGATCGAGGAGTTTTGCGAAGGGGAGCATGCTGGACAGATGGCGAGCGTATCCCAGCGGTAGGTGCGGAACGGCCAAAGTGCCCATTAACCGCGAAACCATTGATATGAGTACCAAATTGCAAATCAAAGGGAACTGGAACGAAGTCAAAGGGAAGCTCAAACAGAAATACGGACAACTTACCGATGATGATCTGACCTTCGCCCAGGGCAAGGAGGACGAGCTGCTAGGGCGCCTTCAGCAACGTCTCGGCAAGGACAAGGAGGAACTTCGGCGCACGATCGAGCAGATGTAAGCGGTCGCACAGTGGAAACCCTTCCACGCTACGCCCTCAGAGATGAGGGCGTATTTGTTTGTGGCGGCGAGGGGGGGCGTGGAGTTGCGTAGGGGATTTGCCGATCCGCCGCGCCGGGCAGCCGGCCTCCGTCTCCAGGCCGATAATCTATTACCATGAAAAGAACATCTTATTACTGGATCGCAGGAATCGCGCTGGCGAGTCTGCCGCTCTCGGGCTTACAAGCCGGATCTCTGGGTAACGACATCTTGCTCGCCCAGGCGGGCGGAGGCGGCGCCGGCGGCAGCGGAGCAGGCGGGGGAGCCGGCGGCGGCAGCGGCGCCGGGGGCGCAGTCGGCGGGGGAAGTGGAGCGGCGGGCGGCGGTGGAGGGGTCTCCGGTGGCGCAGGGACGGGCAGTAGTGTGAGCGGCGGCGGTGCGACGGGATCGAACCTTGGTGGTGGAAACGCCAGCGGGCCATCCACCCCCGCGGATCCGGGCGGGTCACCTTCCTCAATGAATCCGTCGGGGTCAATGATAACCAACCCCGGAATCACAACGCCGCCAAATTCCACGACGACCACCCCGGCGCCGACAAACCCGTCCGGACCGACCACGACAAATCCTTCGGGTTCCACGACGAACCCGTCCGGCGTCAATACGCTTAACCCTCCAGGGTCCAGTGTTCCCCAGACGCCTGGGAGTCATAATCCTCAGTGAGCTTTCTGAAGCTTGGTTGTATGAGTATCGGCGGGTGGCAGAATCCATCCGCCGAGCGTTTCCGGTAAATAGTGATGGTTAAAACGGCGGGACGGATGTCCAGGGACGGGTCGCATAATCAGCCATTGCCAGGCAAAGCAGTATCAGCAGCCAGAAGAATCCCGCAGCGGCAAAGATCCACGTCACCCGACTACTGTGGCGAACGTGCATAAAGAAGAGAACGATCAGGAGCGTCTTTGCGATGGAAATAACCATCGCTATGGGCAGGTTGAGTTGCCCGAGATCAATATAGGCCGCGCCGACTGTGGCAGCCAGGAGCGCCATCAACGCGATAAAGGTGCTGATGTAAGTGCGGGGTGAAGTCATGGTAAGCTAGCTTCAGCGGTGACCAACAAGGTACAGAAGTGGAAAGAGAAAGACCCAAACGATATCGACAAAATGCCAGTAGAGCCCACTGATTTCAATCGGGAGATCGCTCGATAGGCGCCCTCGCCAGGCCATGATCGCGAGCGTCGCAAGGACCACGATTCCTATCGTTACGTGTACCGCGTGCAGTCCAGTCAAAGTAAAATAGAGCCAAAAGAAAAGCTCAGCATGACGTGCTTCCGCGCCCTGCCATTTGAAATCCCATCGGGGCACCAGGTGCTCGACGAAGTCCGTATGATACTCGAATCCCTTCACCGTCAGGAATGCCAACCCGAAGAGCACGGTCAGGGCGAGACACGTGACGAGGGACTTCCGTTGTCCCATCTGAGCCGCGCGTACCGCGAGGGCCATGGTGAAGCTGCTACACAGGAGGATCGCCGTGTTGGGTCCGCCATAGATTACATAAAGACGATGGCTCGCGGCCTGAAAAGCCTGGGGGTAGGTGAAACGAGCAAAAGTGTAGCACATGATCAACCCGCCGAAGAACATGACCTCCGTGGCCAGGAACGTCCACATGCCAATGATATCCGCGTCGCGTTGCTGCTCCGCGGTTTCAAATTGATGGGCTGTGCCGGGATGAACTTCTGGCATAGGAGGTTTGGGGGGGTATGGTTTATCGAAGTCCTGTTTGATCGATCAATTCCGCCTCAATCGCCGAATAATCGTAGGGATCATCCGTGACGAGCGGCGTTTCCTCAAAATTATCGCGGGGTGGCGGGGAGGGCGTCCGCCATTCCAGGCCGGTTGCGCCCCAGGGGTTTGCCGGCGCTCTTTCCCCATATCGCGCGGACCAGACTAGGTAGATCAACGGCATCAGGTAGCCGATGCCGAGAATGGATGCGCCGGCGGTGGAAAGCACATGAAAGATGTGAAACTCGGGTGGGTAGGAATGGTAGCGGCGCGGCTGGCCGAGATAGCCCAAAACGAATAGAGGGAAAAACGTGAGGTTAAATCCTACGAAAGTGACCACTGCCGCGATACGTCCAAGAAGCTCCGGATACATGCGGCCGCTAATCTTTGGCCACCAATAGTGCAGGCCACCCATGAAACCCGTGACCATACCCCCGACCATGATATAGTGGAAGTGTGCGATTACAAAGTAAGTGTCGTGCAATTGCACATCGACCGCCATTGCGGCTAGAAAGAGTCCAGTGAGGCCACCGATAGTGAAGAGACCAATGAATGCGAGAGCGTACAACATTGGGGTTTCGAACGTGATGGAACCCTTGTAAAGAGTCGCCGTCCAGTTGAAGACCTTGATCGCGGAGGGTACCGCTACAATAAAGCTGAGGATCGAAAAGACCATCCCCGCGTACATTGACTGGCTGCTGACGAACATATGGTGTCCCCACACGAGGAACCCGACCACTGCAATCGCGACGCTGGAGAAAGCGATGAAGTAATATCCGAATATCTTCTTTCGCGAGAAACAGGTGATGAGCTCACTTACAACGCCCATGCCAGGAAGGATCATAATGTAAACGGCGGGATGGGAGTAGAACCAGAACATATGCTGGAAGAGAACCGGGTCACCGCCGAGGTTGGGATCAAAGATGCCGAGGCCCCAGATGCGTTCCACTGAGATCGCGAGCAGCGTGATGGCGAGCACCGGAGTCGCGAGGACGAGGATCAGGCTGGTGGAGTACAGGCTCCAGATGAAGAGGGGCAGCCGGAACCAGGTCATTCCCGGCGCCCGCATCTTGTGAATGGTAACGATAAAATTGAGGCCGGTGAGGATCGATCCAAAGCCGGCGACGAAAACCCCTGCAACCATTGTGATCACATTCGGATTGGCGAAGGTGGTGCTATACGGTGTGTAAAAGGTCCAGCCCGTGTCAACTCCCCCGACTATCACGGAGTAGACGACGAAGGCGCCCCCCAGCATGAAGAGGTACCAGCTCAACAGGTTAAGCTTTGGGAAAGCCACATCGCGGGCGCCGATCATCATGGGAATCACGAAATTGCCAAGCACCGCGGGAATAGAAGGGATGAGGAAGAACCAGACCATCAATACGCCGTGAATCGTGAAGAGTTTGTTATAAGTCTCGGGAAGAACGAGCCGACCGTCGGGCCATAACAGTGATACTCGCATCATCGCCGCAGCCACGGCCGCGATTGCGAAAAAGAAGACGATCGAGACCAGATAAAGAATCGCGATCCGTTTATGATCGGTCGTGAGCAGCCAGGAGCCAACCGTATGTTCGGTGAGATAGCTCTCCGCGGCTAGCCCTGAAGTTTCTTGCACTGAGCTCATGGATTGGAACCCGGTGATGGTTCGCTAGCCAGGCTCTTGATGTAGGCAATGAGCTGCATAACCTCGTCTTCGCTTAAGCGGCCTGCGAAGCTCGGCATCAGATTTTGGTATCCAGCGGCGATTTGCGACGCGGGCAGAAGAATCGAATCACGGATATATTTGTCGTCGGCCGTCACGACCTGGCCTCCTTCCAATGGGACGGGACCTCCGTAGAGACCTTCAAGACGGGGGGCGTGGATTTTTGAACTCACGCCGTGACAGCCGCTGCAGCCGACCTGATTAAATAAACGTTGGCCGGCTGTGGCCATCGTTTCGCCCTGTCCAGTTGTGACCAGCCACCTTTGATAATCTACTGGGTGCATGACGTCCACCCAGCCGATCATGGAGGAGTGGCTCGTTCCGCAGAATTGGGCACAGAAAATGTAATAGCGTCCTACTTTAGTCGCTGTGAACCACTCTGTGGTGTAGCGCCCCGGGACGACGTCCTGCTTGACGCGAAAGGCCGGGATGAAGAAATCGTGAATTACATCCTGGGAGGTCATCGTGAGCTTTATGGGCTGGCCAATAGGAACGTGCAACTCATTGATCTCGCGGTTGCCTTCGGCGTGTTGGAGTTTCCACATCCATTGTTTTCCGACGACGTCGACTTCGAGGGCGTTGGAGGGCGGTGTCTCAATATGGAAGAAGACATCGGCCGCCCACGCGAAGATTCCCATTCCAATGATAAATGGGATGATCGTCCAGGTTACCTCGAATTTCCACGTGGCCAATCGCGGTGGAGTACGATCCGCCTTGCTCCCGCGACGATACTTGACTGCGAAGTAGGTGAGCGGACCAAAGACGATCGTCAGGATAAATACGCTGAGGCCGGTCAACGCCCAAAAAATGGCGTCGACGTCTCCTGCGTTCGTTGAGGCGCTGGGCGGTATGAGATGGAATGGCATGGTGCTCTAGGCTCGAGGCACGCGTTCGTGTGCGACTGACCTGCCGATTATAAGACCGAGGAAGACGACCGTGCCGATGCCGCAGACCCGGACGGCATTGATAATCAGCGGGCCATACTTTCCTGTGATCGGGCTATAGTGAAAGCAAAGGAGGAATAGTTGCTGGACCGGCGAGCCGGTCTTATGCGAGGCAGCGGCTACGAGCGAGGAGTCCAAATCCCGGGCCGAATAATCCACGCCAAAGAAGTATCGCGCTACTTTCCCCTCCGGCGTCAGTACTACAAAGCCGCTCGGGTGCGCGTATTGCTTGATCGCAGGGTCATAAGCGTAGTGGAATCCAATCTGGCCGGTCAGCGCCTGGATGGAATCGGCGTCCCCGGTGAGAAACGTCCAGCCATTCTCCGCGCCCGGACGGCCGTAGCTCCGGAGGTAAGTGCGTTTTTTCGCAGCTGCGAGGGTGGGGTTTTCGGTGGGATCGATGCTGAAGTTGATAACGATGAATTGCTCACCGACATTCGCTCTCATATCCTGCAGGGCTTCAATCAATCCGTTTAAGACAAGAGTGCAAAGCATTGGACATCCGTAGTAGCCGGGCACGAGAATTACCGGCTTGCTTCCAAAGTAATCGCCGAGTTTTACCGTCGCCCCGGCCTCATCGCGAAACGGGAGGTCCGGCGAAACTTGTGAACCAATCCGTTGATCGAAGCGAATGGCTCGCAGCGTGGCTTCGGAGAGAGGCGCGGAATTGCCTTCAATGAGGCCAAAGAAAAGGACGAAAAGTAGGGTTAGCCTTCTCATTTTGTTGGTTGTTCTTTCGGCGTATTCCGTTCCATCGGACGCGCTTGTTGTAAATCGAGGAGAGTGCGTGTGGGTATCGGAACGCCGGGCTGTCCGCGAACTGGCAGGCCACGTTGCGCTATCAATTGAATGGCGCGCTCTAGCGGGATCTGCACCAGCCCGGCTTGTTTATCGATCCATCCGTAGCGATTCAGTTCCTCCTCGTCGCGCATCCGCATCGTGGCGAGATCGGCCTCGGGGACGACCTGCAGGCGCGGCCCGGGAATCTGTCTGACGGATTGCGCCACAGATAGCGCGACGTGCTCACCGGCTGTATCCCGCTCCGCCTTTCCGTGGTGACTTGCCAGCACTCGGTAGAGCACTGCGATTCCCAGCAGGAGTAGTGCACAAAAGACAATGAGGCCCAGGGCGGCAAGGGACACGCCGTGCGGGTGAACATCGGTTGTCTCGAATCCCGCGTGCGGAGGGGCGCTTTTGGTGGTGCTATCCTTCATGGCTCGAATATTGACGTGGATCGTTACGGACAAGCAGTGGATGAGATCTGAGCCGTTTTGCGAAAGCCGCAACCCAGATGCCGCCGACTCCCAGAGGCGCGGCAAGGTCCAGCCAGTGGAAATGGATGCCGTTTGGATAGAATGACGGAGCTATGAGCCAATACGTGTCTACAACATGTGCAAAAAGAACGACGGCGGCGACGGTGGCAAGCGCGTAGATGTTCCTCTTGAGGCTGCGCGATAGCAAAAGCGAAAACGGGATTAGAAAATGCAAGAGCACGAGAAACCAGACGACTGCTCTCCAGCCTCCGGCGATCCTGTGCGTGTACCAACTGATCTCAGTCGGAAGATTGCCGGAGTAGATAATAAGCAGTTGACTAAAGGCCATATAAGTCCAGAGCATTACGAAGGCGAATAAGAGCATGCCAAGATGGTAGAAATGGATGGAAGTCACGATCGAGGCAAAAGGCTCGCTCCTGTGGAGCCAGGCGAGGAAAAGAATGCTGAATGCGAGCCCGGATAACATTTGCCCTATCACAATAAGAACGAGGAACATCGTGGAATGCCAATCCGGCTCCAGGGAGAGCACCCAATCGACGAAGACGAAAGTTGCGGTCAAAGGGTAAAGGATAAGGCCCGGGCCGCTCAACGCGCGAAGGCACCGGGTAGGCTGGACGTCGCTCGTGCGATCCTGAGAGAATGACAGATGGTTCAATAACATTGCGAACGCGCTCCAGAGCAGGAAGAAGATTGTTGCACGCATAATGAACATTTGTGTGTTCAGATAATGGCTCCGATGTTGGAGGACAGGATCGGCGGCGACAGCCTGCGGATCCGTCCAGTCATATAGATAACGCAGGCCAAAACAGACCGGGACAAAGAGCAGTCCCATCAAGGGGAGCGTCATCGTTGCGGCCTCGTAAAAGCGTCTTACAGGAAAACCCCATCTTCCCCCGGTAAGATGATGAATCATCAAAAAGCCGAGGCAGCCAAGGGCTATACCGAGCCAGAAGAGGTAAGCGAAAAGATAGGAGATAAAAAACTGCTTCGTATCCAGGAAAGCGCCAAGGACACAGAATCCGAGCCCAATGGCGGCGGCTATCAGGGCGTTGTTTTGCAATCTTCGCAACCGTATTTGGATGGCTTCGTCGCTCATTGCGTGGTGAGGTTAGCGCGTCGGTCGGGAGGGACGTCATCAAGAGCCGCGTGCCGGCTCAATTGCAGTGCCCGGATATAAGCCACGATCGCCCAGCGATCCGCGGGCTCGACGCGCGCGGCGTATGGATACATGACGCCGTAGCCATAGGTAATCACGTGGTAAAGGTAGCCGGCAGGCGCGTTCCGCAAGCGGTCTATTTGATAGGATGGCGGGGCAGGGAAACCACGTTGGACAATCATTCCGTTGCCCTCGCCGGCGCGCCCGTGGCAAACGGCGCAAAAGATATCGAAACGCTCCCGCCCGCGATTAAGCATCGCGAGTGTGACCGGGAGGGGAAATGCCTCCACCAACTTACCGTCTTCAGCCTGTCCTTCGTAATACTCAGTGTCCAAATCAGCGTGACCACGTGCGACAGTATGCGGTGGCACGGGACGGGCGCTCGCGCCATCCTCGAAGTAGTCGTTCGCCGCAAATGTCTTGTATCGGGGCTGATTGTACATATCGCGCCTGCATCCGCAGAGTGCCAGGACGGCAGACAGTAGGAGAAGAGGGAGGTTGCTCGTCATGTCTCCACCTCCGAGACGCTCAGCGGATCGAGCGCTGTCAGGAAAGCGTGCGTGACTATCGGATCAAACATCGGGTCTGCGGCTTCGATGCAAAGGAAGAAGTGGTCAATGGATGCCCGCTCGAAATTAGGGGCACCGAAGACGGGATGATAGGGCTGCGGAAGCCTGTTCATTACCAGCGAGCCGAAGAATCCGGAGAGCGCCGCGCAGAGGATGGTTAGCTCGAATGTTATTGGGATAAAGAGAGGCCAGGAATTCAATGGCCGGCCTCCGATATTCAACGGATAACTAATGACATTTGCATACCACTGCATGAAATAGCCTCCTACCCCGCCGCAAATGCCACCCACCAGGACTATCAACGGCACGCGCGTGCGCTTCCTTCCGAGCGCCTCCGGCAGTCCCTCTACCGGGAAAGGCGTGTAGCCATCCATCTCGCGGTAGCCGCGCTCCCGCGCGAGCGCCGCGGCTTCGAGAAGTTGCGCGGGGCTTTCAAACTCAGCGATGAGTCCGTAAGTGGCAGAGGCGGTTCTCATGCGGCCGTTTTCGCCTCCTCGGAGAGCAATTCACGAGTTTCGGATATTGAGATTATCGGCAGGAAACGGATGAATAGAAACAGGAGGGTCAGGAAGAGCCCGATTGTGCCAGCCAGCGTGGCCCAGTCCCACACGGTCGGGATGTACATCCCCCACGCGGAGGGCGTGAAGTCCCGGTGAAGACTGGTGATTACAATGACAAACCGCTCGACCCACATGCCGATATTGATGGAAAGGGCAACGAGAAAGAGAAGAAGCGGATTCCTCCTGACGCGCCGCGACCAGAGGGCTTGAGGGATTACCACGTTCAAACCCATCAGCGACCAGAAGACCCAGCCATAGGGGCCGAATGCGCGGTTGTACATCATGTATGCGTCGAATTTGTCTCCGCCGAACCATGCCATGAATGCCTCTATAAAATAGCCGTAGGCGACGATCTCACCGGTCACGAGCATGACATTTGCCATGTTATTGAGGTAGCGCGGAGTGATGAGGCCTTCCAGGCCGTAGAGCTTGCGAATGGGGATCACTATATTAAGGACCATTGCAAAGCCGGAGTAGATTGCTCCGGCTACGAAATAGGGCGGGAAGATCGTCGAGTGCCAGCCTGGCACTATCGCCACGGAGAAATCGAAGCTTACCACGCTATGAACGGAAATTACAAGTGGAGTAGCGAGGCCCGCGAGAAGGAGGTACGCTGATTGGTGCCGCTGCCAATGCAGCGCCGAGCCTCTCCATCCCAGTGCGAGGATGCCGTAAATGCGTTTTCTCCCAGGAGTATCCGCCTTGTCGCGGACAGTTGCCAGATCGGGCAACAGGCCGAGATACCAGAATAGGAGCGAGACGGTGAAATAGGTGCTGACGGCGAAAACATCCCAAACGAGCGGGCTTCGAAACTGGGGCCAGAGACCCATGGTGTCCGGATAGGGCAGGATCCACCAGAAGACCCAGGGTCTTCCAAGGTGAAGGAGGGGAAAGAGGCCGGCACATGCGACGGCGAAGAGCGTCATCGCCTCCGTGAGACGGTTGATCGCCGTTCGCCATTGCTGGAAGAGGAGAAGAAGAATGGCGGAGATAAAGGTACCGGCGTGTCCGATCCCGATCCACCATACGAAATTCACAATCGCGAATCCCCACGCCACCGGAATATTAATGCCCCAGATCCCGACGCCTTTTACCAATAGCCATGTTACCGCGACGAGAAGCAGCATCAGCAAGAGGAAAGCCGCCGCGAAGCAGTAATACCAAGCGCGCGGAGGCTGTCTCGCCAGCGGAATGGACGTGATCGTCTCCGTGACGCTGGCGTAAGTCTGGCCGGGAGCCAGCAATCGCCGCGGATAACCCAATGGAGTGAGATCAGATGTTTCCTCGTGCTCCCCGGTGTTCATGATTTTAGGTCCGGGTTGGGATTGCGCAGTTTCGCGAGGTAGCTCGTCCGGGGCCGGGTATTCAATTCGCCAAGCATCCAATAATCGAGCGGCTGGGCCTTCCGTTGTGACACCCGGCTATGCGGGTCATTGAGGTCGCCAAAGACGATCGCGCTCACGGGACAAGCGGCCTGGCAGGCGGGAATGACCTCTCCATCGCGGATTCCGCGGTCCGCCTCCTCGGCGGTGATCCGAGCCGCATTGATGCGCTGGGTGCAGTAAGTGCACTTTTCCATGACGCCGCGGCTTCGGACGGTGACATCGGGATTCTTCACCATTTTCTGAATGGGAGTCATGCCGGCATTGAACTCGAGAAAGTTGAACCGGCGGACTTTGTAGGGGCAATTATTCGAGCAATAGCGCGTGCCGATGCAGCGGTTGTAGACCTGGACGTTCAGGCCCTCGTCATCGGTGACCGTCGCGCCGACCGGGCACACCAGTTCGCAGGGAGCGTTTTCACAGTGCATGCACGGGACGGGTTGATGATTGAACTCGGGGCTATCGATGCTGCCGCGGAAATAGGCGTCAACGCGTATCCAGTGCATCTCGCGTCCCCGGGCGACCTGGTCTTTGCCGACTACGGGAATATTATTCTCGGCCTGACATGCGATGGCACAGGCGCCGCAGCCGATGCAGGTGTTGAGATCAATCGACATACCCCATTTGTAGCCGAGGTATTTGAATTCATCCGGATCGTAAAGAGTCTCATCCCGCCCGGGGCGACGTTCAAAGTCCCTGTCGATAAACCGGGGATTGGCCTTGTACTCCTCCAGTGTTCCCTCCCGGATGATATCGCGCCCTTCGACGTTATGATGCTGCTGTGTGACCGACAGAGGGTAAGTCGTTCCGGTCTTGCGAAGCTGCAAGCCGCGGGAGTGCCAGAGCGCATCCGAGTGCCTGAGCAGATATGCACTAAAGCCGGCGTGATTACCTACGGCGCCGGCGCTTTCCCGGCCATAACCCATGTGCAGCGTCACAGACTTTTCGGCCTGGCCGGGGGTAATCCATACTGGAGCTTGCAGGACGCGGCCGCCCATGCGCAACTCGACGACGTCCCCGTTTTGCAACTGTTCGCGCTCGGCCAGCTTCGCGCTGATCAGCGCAGCGTTGTCCCAGGTAAGTTTGCTAAATGGCTTTGGCAACTCCTGAAGCCATGCGTTATTGCTGTAAGTACCGTCCCAAAGCGTGGGATCCGGGCGTATAATCAGTTCGAGTGTTTGCGCCTCCGGCTGTTGTGAACTTGTGCTCTCAGCGGGCGAGAGGACCGATGTTATGGGCCGGATGGGGAGGGGAGTATTCGGCAAGATGCCGTCCGATAGGGCCTGACGCCAGTTTTTTTCGAAGTCGGGAAACAACCGCTGCGTTTCCCAATAATCCCGCACGATGTCATAGCTGGAGCGCCCTGGCTGGCGTGCCAGCGCATCGACCAATTCATGTGCAGTCTTGCCATCGTAGAGGGGCTCGATCAGCGGTTGAATAATTGTGACCGTGCCATCAAACGCGCGAACATCGCTCCAGCTTTCAAGGTAATGGGTTGCCGGGATGCTCCAATGGCAGTAACGCGAGGTCTCGTTTTCATCCATGCCGAGGCGGACGCACGTTCGTACCTTTTGCATGCCTGAGGCCAGGTTCAGATCTATAGGCGCATCATATACCGGGTTGCCCCCGATGATGATCAATAAGTCAATGGCACCGTGCTCCATCTCGCCGGCCAATGCGCGCAGCGATTCGAGCTGGTTTACCGGAGCCGGCTCGGGGGGGGCGGTGTAAGAGATCGTATGTCCCGCGTTGCCGAGTGCATTGTTGATCCGGTGCGCGAGGGCGTGTACCGCGGGGGGCTGGCTTTCACCCGCGATTACAATTCCGCTTCCCGCGGATTGCCGCAGATCTTGCGCGACTGCCTGGATCCATTCCGCGTGTGGACTCGCCGCATCCGGTGCGCCCGCGACGTGCGCGGCGAGCGCGCGGGCAAGCTCCTCGACCTCCCCGGCAGCAAGTGGGAGCCGATGGTCCGCCATCGCGCCGGTAAGTGTTGGGGTGGGCTCGGCTACATAAAGCCTGTTCATGCTCGCATTTCCTCCGGCAGTGACCCGGCGGCGCTGCGCGAAGTGCCGCGCGTAGCGGAGACTTGCGGGGTGGGAGACGAGGAAATCGGAATCGAGCGCGACCACGACATCCGCCCGATCAAAGGAATAGTGGGTCTCCACAACTTCGCCGAAGGCCTGCCGGGCACCTTCGCGCACATTGTCCCGCGTGACCGGTTCCCATTGGCTCCATTTCGCGGCGGGATAATCCGTGAGGAGTGCCTGCAATTGAGAATGGAGTGTTGGGGAGGTAATCGTTTGTGTAAGGATACGAAGCCGGGCTCCTTGATTGCCTTTCTGCGCGCGCATCTCCTCGTCCATCGCGGCGAGGAACGTCTGCCAATCACTCGGCTCCGCGCCGTGGCGAATCGCCTGCGCGCGGTCGGGATCATACAGATCAAGTACGCCCGCCTGGGCGAAGATACTTGTCGCGCCGAGGCTCGCTGGGTGATCCGGATTTCCTTCGATTTTTGTAGGCCGGCCCTCTTGGCTCGTTGCGATGACGCCGATCCCGTACCCGCCCATTGTCATTGCTGTCGCGAAGTAGAGGGGCTTGCCTGGAGTAACTTCCGGTGGTTGCCGGACGTAAGGCACTATCTTCTCGACCGGCTGTTTCGTACACGCTCCCAAGCCGGCCAGTGCCAGGGAGGCGCCCATGATCCTTACAAAATTCCGCCGGCTGATCTCGTCGCGCCATTCCGAGCTCTCCCGGGGAAACTCGCGATGCAACCATGCCTGGTATGATTGCGTGCCCGCGATTTCCTCCAGGCTCCGCCAGTATCCACTGCCATGCGCACCGGCGAGGCGCGCGCGGAGCTGCGAGAGGTCCAGGCGTGGCTCTCTGGCGCCAGTGTCTTCCCGCTTGTATGCGTCGCAATTCATTAATGGTGACACACGCTGCAATTTTCGAGTCGCGAGGCGTGCACATGATACTTCGCGACCAACTCTGTTCCCAGTTGCTTCTGGTTTTGCGGCTTCTCCCACTTCATGTCGAATACTTCCTCGCGGGGCCGGATTTCATTCTCCGGGGTGCGGTGGCATTCGAGGCACCATTTCATGTAGAGAGTATTCTGCTTCCAGGTCAGCGGCATTTGATCCACCTGGCCGTGGCAGGTGGTGCAGCCAATGCCCTTGTTCACGTGGATGCTGTGGTCAAAGTAGACAAAATCCGGCAGATCATTGACGCGATTCCATTGGATCGGAACGCCGGTCCTGAGGCTCTGCCGCACGGGCTCCAGCAGGGCGGCCTGGGTCCAGAGCTGGGAGTGACATGTCATGCAAGTCTCCGTGGGCGGAAGGCCCGCGTAGTGCGAGGTTTCCACAGATGTATGGCAGTAGCGGCAATCGATCCCGAGCCCATCGACGTGGTGCTTGTGGCTGAATGGAACCGGCTGCTCCCGGGGCACGCCCACCCATGTTGTATAGGGCGACCAGAATACCGCATCTGTCACCCAGCCCGCCGCCACAATGAAGAGCGCCACGCAGGCAATGCCGGCCCTGGCAATGGTATTGGATCGAGGCGAGAAGATCTGGCCCATCTTTCAATGATCGGATTCTGGACGCATCCCAGATGTGCGATTGCGGCATATTACCTGGCAGGTGCAGCGAGGGGAAGTCCTGATGGTCAAGTGCTATTCCCGCATCATGAATTCCCTCGTTCTACTTTGGGTTTACCCGCTCGATGAACTGCGCGTGCGCGAACGCCGCGACCAGCGATACGCCGCCGGCGATATTGCCCGCGAGCGTCGGCAACATATAACCGAAGAGATAATTACCGAGCGTCTTCTCCCCCACGGCCACCAGGTAGAGTGCATCCACCGATCCTGCGATGATGTGGCTGAATTGCGCCAGACCGACGATGTAAGTCAGGATAATGATCATCCAGAGGCGCCCGGCTTCCGCGAATGGCAGGAGCCAGACCATCAGCGCGATCAACCAACCGGCAAATATCCCGCGCAGCAGCACTGTCCCCGGATCGGTCCGATACGCGTCGCGCGCGATCTCCGTGATCGCCTGGCGAATCTCGGGGCTCACGGCGTTCGTCATCGCCAGCACCCATGCGAATACGAACGCGCCCAGCAGATTTGCCGCGAGCACGATCCCCCACAGCCGCGCGACATTCGCCAGCGTCGCGAAATTCCATTTCCTGAGCAGCGGCAGGATCACCGTCAGCGTGTTCTCGGTGAAGAGTTGCTGGCGGCCCAGGATCACGATGAGAAAGCCGACGCTGTAGCCGAATTTCGTGATCAGGGGGCGCCACGGCATATCCGGCAGATGCGCCCGCAGCAGGCCCTCGGATAACAACGAGAAACCCATCGATAGCCCGGCGGCGAGGGCGGACCAAGCGAGGGCGGAGTTCGTCCTCTCCAGCTCGTGCTCGCCTTCGGTCTGGATCGCCATGTAGAGGATATGGCCGCCCGGGGAGGTCCGCTGTTCAGCCTCCTGCTGGTCCGCCTTCATGCCCACCGTGGCGGCGTCGCGTTTGGTCGTCACAAGATTGAATACGGATGCTGGGGCGTTGGCGAGCGGGAGCATATTCCTCGGGGCGCGCGGGCTCCTGGGGCGCCCGGAGCGCTTTTATCCGCGTCCCATTTCGATTCGCTCGACTAATAGATGCCAAACGCAAGCCGTTATCCGTGAGCGCATTAGCCCTGACGAATTCCAATTGGCAGCCGCACAGGATCGTAGGACCCGCACCTACCGCCAAATCCGCGATTCCCGCTCAAATTTCCATTTTCGTTCCGTGGCGGAAGCCGGTACCCTCCGCTTCCCATGACCCCTCACGAGCTCCCGTTCGAAATCCATGAATTTGACCGGCTCCTGGAAAAGCCCAACAGCGTTCCGACCGGCTTCTCCGGTTTTTTCAATAGCGGCGAGATTTGGGTGGCGCGCGTGCCGGCTCGGCTGGATGTCATGGGAGGCATCGCCGATTACTCCGGCGCCAATGTGTGCGAGACCGTGCTCGGGCGGGGCATGCTCATGGCCCTGCAGCCGCGCACGGACCGCACCCTGCGCATCCGCACCCTGCAGGTGGGCAAGTCGAATCTGCCGGTAGAGACGCGCATCCCGCTGGATTACTTTACCTCCGGAGATGGCCTGTGCAGCTACGGCGAGGTGCGCACCCTTTGCCACACCAATCCGCTCGTGGCCTGGGCGGCGTACATTGGCGGCAGCATCTTTACCTTGCTAAAGGAGGAGTCGGTCAAGATGCCGTACGGCTTCAGCCTGCTGCTCCTGAGCGCCGTGCCGATGAATGTCGGCATCGGCAGCTCCGCCGCGGTCGAGATTGGCACGCTGACCTGTCTCAATGCGTACCTCGGCGGCTCGCTGGACGCGGCGCGCATCGCGCGGCTCGGCCAGATGGCGGAGAATCACGTCGTCGGCGCGCCGTGCGGCATCATGGATCAGATCGCCATCACCGCCGGCCGTAGCGGCAAGCTCACCCACATCCTCTGCCGCCCCGGCACCGTCATGGGCGAGGTGGAGATTCCACCCGGCACCGGCTTCGTCGGGATCAACTCCATGGTCCGGCATTCCGTAGGGGCGAACCCGTACAGCGATACACGCATCGGCGCGTTCATGGGCAAGAAAATCATCAACGGCATCCGGGCCGAGACAGGCCGCGCCCCGCTCGATTACCTGACCGAGCTCTCCGTCGAGGAGCTGGACGCGCAATACCTGCCGCAGATCCCCGAGACGATCATCGGCTCCGCGTTTCTCGCGAAGCACAAAACCCACGACGACCCCGTGACCACCATTCACCCGGATGCGAGCTATCGCGTCGCCGGGCCCACGCGCCATCCCATCGAGGAGAATGAGCGCGTCCTCAAGTTCATGGAGTCGCTGAAAGCCGCGAAAGCGGGCGACGAGAAGGCGCTCGCCACGGCTGGGGAGCTGATGTACGGGGCGCACGAGAGCTATCGCACCAACTGCCAGTTATCCGTGGAGGAAGTCGATTTCCTGGTCGAGGCGGTGCGCAAGCGCGGCGCGCGCCAGGGCCTCTACGGCGCGAAAATCACGGGCGGCGGTACGGGGGGGACAGTCGCCGTGTTTGGCAAGCTGGCGGCGCTGAAGGAGCACATCCCGCAGATCGCCGTGGAGTATTCCCGCCGCGTCGGCGCCATGCCGGATATCTTCGAGGGCACCTCCCCCGGCGCCATGGAATTTGGGGCGCGCCGTTACAACTTCAGCGCGGGCGGGTGGCGCGGTGTGCAAGTCTGACGCCGCCGTCTTTGTCATTCAACCAATGAGCAACTCGCCTCAGGTTCGCAAAGCCGTCGTCCCCGCCGCGGGCCTCGGGACCCGCCATTTCCCCGCGTCGCACGCGGTGAAGAAGGAGCTCTTTCCCGTGGTCGGCCGCGATGGGATTGCGCGAGCCCTCATCCATTACCATTTGCTGGAGCTCGTCCAGGCTGGGATCGAGGAAATCTGCATCATCGTCCAGCCGGGTGACGACCGGCCCATCCGCGACTATCTCCAGGGCCCCGACGACGCCTACCTCAAGCGCCTCGCGAAGTACCCATCCCTGCAGGCAGAGGCGCGCCAGATGCGCGACCTGGCCGGGCGCGTCACCTTCGCCGTCCAGCATGAGCAGGAGGGGTACGGGCACGCTGTTTACCAGACAAAGGACTTCGCCGGCGATGGGATGGTGCTCCTCTGCCTGGGCGACCACCTGTTCCGCGGGCACCCGCTTTCTCCTTGCGAGGAGCTCGCCGGCATGGCTGCCGTCTCCGCTGGCCGCAGCGTCTCCGCCGTCAATGCCATTGGCCCGGACGAGCTGAAAGGCTACGGGACCATCGCGGGCCGGCGCCGCGCGGATCATCCGCGTCTCATCGACGTCTCCCTCATCATCGAGAAGCCCGATGTCGCCACCGCGCGGGAAAAGCTGCGAGTCGATGGATTGGAAGAGGACGTTTTCCTGGGGTGGTTTGGCATGCACCTGCTCGCGCCATCGATCTACGAGATTCTCGCGGAGATGATCCGCGACGGCACGCGCGACAACGGCGAGTTCCAATTGACCCGCGCGCAGGAGTTTCAGCGCCAGCGGGAAGGCTATCTCGCCCTGGAAATGGAAAATGCGGAACGTTTCGACTTCGGAATCCCCGATGATTTCGTCCGCAGCGTGCAGGCCTTCCGCTGGGGCCAATAGAGAGCACCGCGAGGCATCGCCCGGCGTTTTTAACTTCTTTTCATCGCGCGGGCCGCTCGGATAATCTGAAAAACTGCATGGAACTTAAGCGATTGAAAGCCCTCTACCTCATCGCAAACGGCGACCTTCGTACCTTGGCCAATCAGCAATGCCAGGAGGCCCAGGCTGCGATGGAGAAGCAAGTGACCGAGGCGATCGAGCGGGAGGGCTGGCGGGTCCGGCGCGCCCACCCTTTTGACCCGAAGAAAAAGCACGGGTTCATCGACAGCCAAAAATACGGGATGCAGGTCTTTCGCGATATCCCCGCGGAGGCGCCCCTGGTGGTGGCGGAGGCAGTGTGGCAATACTCGCACCATATCCTGCACGGGCTCGTGACGCACCGGGGGCCGATCCTGACGGTGGCCAACTGGAGCGGCACATGGCCGGGCCTCGTCGGGATGCTGAACCTGAATGGCTCGCTGACCAAGGCGGGCGTGAAATACTCCACGCTCTGGAGCGAGGATTTCCAGGATGATTTTTTCCGCAAGGGGCTGCGCCAATGGCTCGCGACCGGCAAAATCAAGCATGATACCTCGCACGTCCGGCCGCTCTCCGCGGTGCCGGTGCCTGCGGCGATTGCGAAAACGGCGCGCGCGTTTGCAACCGGCCTGCAGAGGGAAAAGGCGATCATGGGCGTGTTCGATGAGGGCTGCATGGGGATGTACAACGCGATCCTCCCGGATGAGCTGTTGCACAAGACCGGCGTTTACAAGGAGCGCCTCAGCCAGTCGTCGCTCTACGCACGCATGCTCACGGTGTCCGATGCGGAGGCACGCGCAGTGTATGAGTGGTACAGGAAAAAGGGGGTAAAATTTCAATTCGGTCCGGACGAAGCGGTGGATCTCACGGAACCGCAGGTGCTGGAGCAATGCAAAATGTACATCGCCGCGATGCGCATCGCGGATGATTTCGGCTGCTCGACCATCGGCATCCAATACCAGCAGGGCCTCAAGGACCTCGTGCCGGCGAGTGACTTGGTCGAGGGCACGCTCAACAACGTGGACCGCCCGCCCGTGACGCGCGAGGGATCGAAGGAGGTGCTCTACAAGGGCGAGGCGCTTCCGCATTTCAATGAGGTGGACGAGTGCGCGGGGCTGGATGGGCTGATTACGTATCGCCTCTGGCGCGAGCTTGGTTACGCGCCGGAGAATACGCTGCACGATCTGCGCTGGGGCAGGCAATACACCGGCAAATCCAATGGCGCCGCGCTCGATGCGTATGTGTGGGTATTCCTCATCTCCGGCGCGGTGCCGCCGGAGCACTTCATCGGCGGATGGAAAGGGGTCACCAGCGTGCGCCAGCCTCCCATGTACTTCCGTCTCGGCGGCGGCACGATGAAGGGTGTGAGCAAGCCGGGCTGGATCGTATGGAGCCGGGTGTACGTGCAGGGGAGCGCGCTGAAATTTGACACCGGCCTCGCGGAGGTCGTGAAATTGCCGCAGGAAGAAACGGAGGATCGCTGGCGCCTGACGACCTCTCAATGGCCCATCATGCATGCCGTGTTGCAAGGCATCACGCGCGATCAAATGATGGCGCGGCATCCATCCAATCACATCCAGGTCGCCTACGCGCCGGACAAAGCGGGTGCAAAGAAAGCACTCCTCACCAAGGCGGCCGCCATGGACGCGCTGGGGCTCCAGGTCTTCGTCTGCGGCACTCTCTAAAATGAGCAACCGCGCCGAAACCGCTGCGGCTCTGATAGCCCTTTCCCATGAACTGGGCGCGGAGCATCGCGGCCTCGCCATCCTGGGCGAAGGGAATACCTCCGCGCGGCTGTCCGAGGATACCTTCCTCGTCAAAGCCAGTGGGAGCACGCTCGCGACGCTCTGCGAGAGCGACCTGGTGGAGTGCCGGTTTGCCCCTTTGCTGGCGATGCTCGACCGCACGGACCTCACGGATCAGCAAATCGACGACGAGCTATTCGCGTCACGCGTGGATCCCGCCGCGCGCAAGCCTTCCGTGGAGGCGCTCTTTCACTCGTGGCTGCTCTCCCTGGGCGGCATCGCGTATGTCGGCCACACACATCCCATCAGCGTCAACCAGCTCCTATGCTCCGGCCGCGCGGCGGACTTTGCCACGCGCCGCCTTTTCCCGGATGAAATCGTCTGCTGCGGGCCCGCCTCCGTCCTCATCCCCTATACCGATCCCGGCCTCAAGCTGGCGCAAGTGATCCGCGCCGGGACGCTCCGGCACAAGGAGCTTCATCGCGTGCTGCCCCGCGTGATCCTGCTGGAGAACCACGGCGTCATAGCCTTGGGCGCATCTCCCGGCGCGGTGAAGGCGGCCATGTTCATGGCGGATAAAGCGGCGCGGATTTTCGCGGGCGCGGCCGCGCTTGGCGGACCGCGTTTTCTCGATGCGGAGCAGGTGGACCGGATCGCCAACCGCATCGACGAGCACTACCGCCAGCGAGCGCTCAAGATGTAGCCTGAGCTAATGCTCGCCCGCCGGCGAGACTCCCCGCAGCCCATCCGCCTGCGCCAGTCGCGGCCAGCGGAAGGAATAGAACGCGACAAACGCAAAGCAAAACATCGGCACGATAAAGCCGCGGGAGATATCCGTCTTATCCGCCACATAGCCCATCAATTTCGGCAGGATCGCTCCGCCCATGATGGCCATCACGATGAACGCCGAGGCCTTCTTCGCGCGGGCGCCCAGCCCATGAATGCCGAGCGCGAAGATGGTCGGGAACATGATGGACATAAAAAAGTAACTCAGGAAGACACACGCCACAGAGAGCCAGCCCAGTTTGCAAAAGATCAGGAAACAAACGACCACATTGAGGAGCGCGTAAAGACCAAGGATGCTGTGCGCCGCGCATTTCTTCAACAGGCCGGCCCCGGTGAAGCGCCCGATCAGGAAACAGACGAAACCGAGCGAAGCCAGATTGGACGCACACTTGTCGCTGACGGCCAGCACGCCCGCCTTGTTGATCTCGAACCATCCCGAGAGCCATCCGCGCATGAAGCCCGCGTGCGCCGCGAAATTCGTCATCGCCGCATTCCATGAGTCCGGGATCGCGGGCACCTGCGTGGTCATGTAATTGATGAAAAAGCTGAATATGCCCGCTTGCGCCGCCACATAGAAGAACTGCGCCGCGACCGCCATGACGAAGTGCGGATGAGACCAGATCGAATGGGATACATTGGGGTCCGAATCATCGAGGTGATAGTCATCCTCGGTTTTGATATCGGGAACGTCCGCGAAGTAGAAAACGAACGCGAGAATGATCACCACGACCGCGACCGCCGCGTACGGGATATAAAGCGTCTGGCTCCCGGTACTGACTCCCGCCGCGTCCTTCGAGTAAAAGAACATCCCACCCGCGATCGGCCCGAAGATCCATCCGATGCCGTTGCAGGATTGCGCCAGGTTGATCCGCGTGGCCGCGTACTGCTGGTCTCCGAGCACCGTCGTGTACGGATTGGCCACCGTCTCCAAAAACGTAAGTCCCGAGGCGATGATGCAGACTCCCAGGAGAAAGGCCCAGAAAGCCGCGATGTGCGTGGCTGGGATGAACCAGAGGCCGCCCACCGCCACGATCGCCAGCCCCACGATGATGCCGCCCTTGTATCCCAGCCGGCTCGCCAGCACGCCCGCCGGCAGAGACATCAGGAAGTAACCGAGGTAATGCGCGAATTGGACCCAGGCCGATTGCGACAGGTTGAGGTGCAACACTTCCTGGAAGTGCTTGTCCATCACATCGATCATCCCGTTGCAGAATCCCCATAGGAGAAAAAGCGAACTGACCAGTGTGAATGTAAATACCAGGTTCCTGCCGTCCGGGGTGACGAAGATACTTTTCTTGCTGGCCGTATGATTATCCATGGGGGGGTGGGGGGGGTGAAGTGGCGTTTCAGAGAATTGTCTCTGTGCAATCGTACTGGAGGATAACTCTCATGTCTGCCCTGTACTTGCGGCAGGATTTTTCCAGGGTGTGACCCCTTTCTTCAAGAGGAGGTTGCCGTATTTGCGCGTCTCGCCGCTCATGACGATGGCGAACGCCGAATGCGCGCGCTCGTAGAAGGCGAAGCGGTCGATGCGCGCCGGGGCTTTGACATTGGAGGCGTGGCGCCGCGCGACGTTCATGTATTGCTCCTCGACGGCGGGATCGAGCAGGTCTCCCTCCACGGCCTCCATCATCACGAGCGGATCGGCATAGCTATCGAGCTCGAAGAGCGGGAGGATGCCGTCCAGCAGCGTCGTCACATCCAGGCCGTCCGCGCGGATGATGCGGGTATCGAACGAGTGGCCGGGAAAGTGGGCATCGGCGAGGATGATCTCGTCGCCATGGCCCATTTCGGCCAGCGTTTTAAGCAGCTCGGGACTTACACAGGGATGGATTCCTTTAAGCATGATAAGTGACGGTTGATCAGGATGCGGGAATCAGTTCCTCATCGAAACAGACTGCCACCTTGCCACACTTCCCGGAAGCCATGAGAGCATAAGCTTCCTCAACCTTCTCGAGCGGAAACCGGTGGGTAATCAAATCGGCGGGATGGAGGTCCCAGCGCACGAGGCGCTCGACCAGCTCCATGATCCGCCATGTGGAGGTGACCCACGAGCCGTAGAGCGTTTTCTGGTCGTGGATCATATCCGGCGAGGGATTCATTTCCATGCGCCCGCCTTCGCCGATCATGACCATCCTGCCCCACTTGCGGGTAGCCCGGATGGCCATGGCGCGGGCGCTGTGATGGGCGGAGCATTCCACCGCCCTCTCGACGCCGTGGCCCTTGGTGAGCTTGCGGATGTCCGCTTCGTTATCCGGTCCGGCGATGAGCACCTCGTCGCAAAGGCCCAGATCCCGCGCGATGCGGTTGCGCTCCTCGATGGCGTCCACGCCGATGATTTTGTTTGCCCCGAGCTTCCGGCAGAGCGCGGCGGCGGCGAGGCCCACCGGGCCCAGGCCCGTGATCAGCACGGCGTCATTGCCGCTGATGCCGATTTTTTCCAGCCCCTCGTAAACCGTGCCGAACCCGCATGCCACCTGGGCGCCGTCCGCATAGCTGAGTCCCGCCGGCAGGTACACTAGGTCCTTCTCCTCGGCGATCAGGTAGCCAGCCATCGCGCCGTCCCGCTGCCAGCCGTACGCGCGGCGCAGCGTGGGATGCGTGCAGGAAATCATATATCCGCGCCGGCAATCATTGCAGAGGCCGCACCCCGAGATGTGATAGACGATCGCGCGGTCACCTTCCCGCGCCTGTTTGCAGCCGGGCCCGACTGCGACGATCTGCCCGCAGGGCTCGTGCCCCGCGATCACTCCCTGGTAACCCTCCGGCCCCTTGCCCAGGTGCTCGTGGTAAATGCAGCGGATATCGGAGCCGCAGATCGTGGATGCCTTGACGCGAAGGAGCACCTCGCCATGTCCCGGCGCGACGACGGGATACTCGCACAGCCTGGTGGTGCTATCCCCGGGGAGGATTGCCCCCTGCATCTTGTCAGGTATCTTCATATTGGTAAGTCATTGCCTGATTACTCCATCCAGGTCCCAAAGGTCCTCCCAGCCGCTTGCGTCCTTCCAAAGAAAAACCTGTCCCTTGATGAGCCGGCAGTTGCGGTCGATCTTCGCGATCGCAGCCATATCCGCCTGCGAAAGCGGGTCCCCCACCACCGCCCGGAGGTTCGCCGTGTAATTGCGTGGGTTGGTCGACATCGGGATCGGGATCTGGCCGCGCTGAACGGCCCACTTGATGCAGATAATCGCCGGATGCACCCCGTGAGCCTTCGCGATTGAGACAAGCACCGGGTCCTCGATATCGACGGTATCCTCCGGCGTGCGGTCTCGCTCCGGCCGCCCCGGCGAGCCGAGCGGCGAGTAACCGATCGGCACCATGCCGCACCCCACCACATAATTGAAAAGCTCCGGCTGTTGAAAATGCGGGTGCAGCTCCATCTCGTTGCAGGCCGGCTTGACCGATGCGTCCCGCAGCAGGAGATCGAGCTTCGGGATCGTCATGTTGGATGTCCCGAGGTTTCTCACGAGCCCCATCCCGAGCAGCTTTTCCATCGCTTCCCAGGTCTTCATGAAATTCGCGTGGATATATGGCCGCGCGCCGGCGCTGCGGGATTCGACGCTGCAGCCGGGTGGGTGGAAATTCGGGAAGGGCCAATGGACGAAGTACAGATCGAGGTAATCGAGTTGCAGATCATCCAGCGAGCGCTTGCAGGAATCAATGACCGCCTCCGGCGCATGGCAATCGTTCCACACTTTCGAGTTGATCCAGAGTTCCTTGCGCGGGACGCCTCCGCGCATGATCTCCTGGAGCGAGCCTCCGATCTGCCTCTCGTTCCCGTAGACCGAGGCGCAGTCGAAATGCCGGTACCCCATCGCGGCGGCGCCGAGCACCGTCTCCGCGGCGGCCTCGTGGCTTACGTGGTCGGAGCCGAATGTCCCCATGCCGACCACGGGGATTTGCCCCGCGGGCATCATGCGGCGGGGTACGAGCGCGGCATCCACCGCGTCGGCGGATGAGAAACCGGAGGGAGTTTTGACGGACATCAGTGTGGGGGGGGTGATTCGGCAGGCAGGCTATCCTGCGCGAGCCATCCTTCCAATGGCCTCCCTTGACATAAGGATGGATATTTTTTACCGTTTTGGCCCCGATGGCTGGACGCACCCTACCGAGCTTTATCTCCCCGCGCGTCATCTCGGGGCGCTATCTCTTTCTCGACTTTGAGCCGCCGGCCGCCGCCGATCTCGCCGTGACGTGCGCGGGCTGGGAGGAGTGCTCCCCGGGCTACGAGATCCAGCGGGACGGGTTCCGTTACCTCGCTCTCGAGTACATCGCGGGAGGCCGGTGGGAATTGGAGACACGCGGCAAAAAATGGATCGTGGGACCGGGTACGATTTTTGCCTATGGCCCCGGCATTGCCTATTCGCTCAAGGCGCTTTCCGAGGGTCGCCTGACGAAATACTTCGTCGATCTCTCCGGCCGCTCCGCGCCACTGCTTCTCGCGCGGACCGGCTTAAAGGGCGCGGCCCCCGGGCGCGTCCTGCACAAGCGCTGGCTGCACGATATCCTGGAGCAATTGATCGAGACCGCGCACCTGCGGCCGAGCGCGCGCAAGACCATCTCGAAGATGCTGCTCGCGCTGCTGCTGGCGCGCCTCCGCGAGGACCTGCGCACGGGGCCGCACATCTCCCATGCGCGCCAGAGTTACGACCATTGCCGCAGGTACCTCGCCGATAATTACATGAGCATCCGCAGCCTCTCGGAGACGGCGCGCGCATGCGGAGTCTCCGCCGCGCATCTCTCCCGGCTCTTCAACCGCTTCGACACCGAGCCGCCGAAATCATTTCTCCTCCGCCTCAAAATGAACCACGCCGCCGAGCTCATCCTGCGAGGCAGCCTGCCCGTCAAGGCCGCCGCCGCCCAGGTCGGCTTTGACGATCCCTACCACTTCTCCCGCTGCTTCAAGCGCGTCCACGGCGTACCGCCCAGCCGCTTCGGCAAGTAATCGCTCCGGCGGCAACCCCTCTATTTCGACTGCGCGGGTGCCGTCGAGGTGAATGATCCTTGCAGATCGCGATCGAGGGCCGCGCCGTCGAATGGGATGACGATCACCTTGCTGCCGTGACCATCGTTTCCGTTTTCCTGCTCCTTGGGGGCATCGATCACGGCCAGGGTGATCGCCGTCACATGGCCGTTCTCGAGCAGCACCCCGGGACGTTCCATCTTGTTCCAATGATTGACGGTGCCATCGGTATAGCGCACGAAATCCGTCGTCGGATCGTAAGCGAGCCCTTGAAACTTCCAGTCGTTGATCCCATCCACGGAGGTGATGTGGTATGCCTTGCGGGTGCTCCAACTGTTTACCACGATATGATACAAACCGCCGCTGTACCATACGACCGGATCTTCAAGATGGGTGAGCGGAAGGCCTGTCACCTTCGGGTAAACGCTCGGCCCTTGCACCGTGTACGGGCCCAGGATCCCGCTCTTGCTGATGAGAATGGCACCTGAGCGCGGTACGATCTCGAACTCTCCATCGGGTCGAATCATAACGCTCACATTCGACATCCTTCCCAAGTCGCTGAACTCGTTTTTCGCAACCTGGATCGCCCCGAGATGCTGCCAGGGCCCGTCCAGTGAGCTGGAAACGAAAACGTCCCCCGGCCTCGTCTCGCTCACGACTACGGCGTAGCGCCCGTCCGGCAGCGTCAGCGCGGTGACGTTGTGGCCTTTGCCTCCCTCGTCGTCCGGCCAGCAAAGACCCTTGTCAATATAAGGCCCGGTCACGCTATCGCTGACCGCGTGGACCGCTTTTGAATTGCCCCAACCCCTATGGCCTTTGGCCTGATCCCATCGGCTCGCGAACAGGTGATACTTGCCATCCGGCGCCTTGATGATTTTTCCATCCCAGTAATTCCACTGGCTCATGGAAGGATCTTCCAAGCCATTCCCGGTATCGCGCGGACCCACTCCCGCGGCGCCCCACGCATCGCGGGAGAGGGGATGCGTGATGGGCGTCGGCAGAAAGTAATCGATGAACGTTTTGGCAGGGGCGGAGTTCGTCCCCTGCCCGGCACTGGTGCATGCCAGGACCACGCAGGTTGCTCCCGCGGCGGCCAGGGGGTTGCGCGAAGAGATTGATAAAACACGATTTTTTAGTGGCAAGAAACGGGGGAGAAGCCAGGCGAGCATCCCGCCACCATGAACGTCGACGGCGCCGGAATCAAGGACCTCGGGAACCTCATAGGAACCGAGTTGAGATCCGCTTTCCCCACGCTGCCAAAGCGGCATCCATCCCATCGGCGCCCGCCATGCGGACCCATCACGCAGTTAGCTTTTAGGCTTTAGCAGATTCATCCTGAATAGCAGAGAAATCTCTGATGAATTGCCATTTCCGGTTTCCGAAATTTGTTTGGGAATTTTCAGGCATATTCCCTGTGGAAGTAGGTTCTAAACTTTTCCGATAACAGGCAGTGCGCAGGTCTTGCCAGCGTAATGAGGAGGGTCTTGCCCTTCTTAGAAAACTGCTGACAGTTTTGCTGACAAGCGCCCGAAAACCGGCCTACTTTTTGTCGCAAGTGGCTCGACGTGAGCCACATAAGAAATGGTTGCGGGGGTAGGATTTGAACCTACGACCTTCAGGTTATGAGACAGATATCCATAGACGTAACGAATTGATATAAAACTGGATAAGTATGTTTCAGAATACGGTGTGCTAGTTTTTGTGTTAGAAAAATGGGCATTTTTGGTCAAAAAGGGGAAAAGTGTGTTAGCCGGGTCCCGGAGCAGGTTTTTTCGGCTTTTTTCAGGCCCGCGCTGGGCAGGCCGTGAGGCCAGAAATTCAATGCCAGCGCGGCGGCAGCGAGGTTGAGCGATTAGGGCGAGAGGGAGGAGAACCCTTGCCCCCAACTCCCGGAGGGTTGACAAGTGTACGGTAGCGGCGTACACTATCGGCAACCTTTGAAGGAGGGTCCAAACAATGAGCGACACACAGATCAAAATCGGCATGACGCCACCCCATCCGGGCGAGTTTTTCCGGGACGAAATTCTCGACGAACTCGGGTTGAGCGTGGCTAAAGCGGCGGAAATCCTCGATGTGCGCCGGGCCACACTCTCGGACCTGGTGAACGGCAACGCATCCCTCTCGGCGGAAATGGCGCTACGCATTGAAAAGGCTTTCGGCCTGAGCATGGACACGATGCTCCGCATGCAAGCTTGGTACGACGCCCAAACCATGCGCCGCCGTGCCGGTGAAATCGACGTGAAGCGATACCTCACTGAGCCGGTATCCGGGCCGCGCTGACTGGAACATCAAAAATCTTCCCTTCAAGAAGCCACCCCTCAAAATTGGCAGGCTCAATTGGCGATTGAAAAACATACTTCGTCTCAAGGCGTTCAATCCCGCAGAAAAGGCATATCGCGTTTCGCAAAGTGGCGCAAGACGCGGTTGCTTTTCTGCCCGCCAGGGCAAGGGGATGGATCGCGACGCCCTCTGTTTTAGGGAGATCGCAATCGAAGCCAATTTGTAGCGGCTTCATAAATTTGAAAGGAAGCGATTTACCATGATTATCCACAGCGTTCAGCACCGAGGACTTTTGCGCCTCATTGAGGACGACGATACCCGCGAGCTTCGTACCGATCTCGTGAAGCGGCTCCGCAATATTTTGGCGATGCTCATTTCCGCCTCTGACATGAATGGGGTTTCCGGTCCTCCTGGATGGCGCATTCACCAGCTCAAGGGCGACCGCGCCGGAACCTGGAGCATTTCCGTCAGCGGCAATTGGCGGCTCACCTTCGACATCGAGCAGGGCGAAATCTGCAACTTGAACCTGGAGGATTACCATTAGTAGAGCATTCATCTCGATCCGAGGGGGAACCGCAGACACTCTCCCTTTAGGGCGTACTAGATGCGCGGCTACGCGGTATCTCTAAAAAATCCAATTCGTGAATAATCCAACATGGAGACAGCATTATCTGCCAGCGGTGTATTTGCAGCAGTTTTCGGTAGATGGAATGAACGGCCATCGTCGCTCTGACATCTGGCGATTTAGTGAACGGCTCAACAAAACCGTAGTGGTCGAGGATCAATGCCACGAGCGGTTTTATAATTCGAAATCTGATCCCAATGGAGCCGAAGAAATTTTTCAGAACTATGAAGGTCTCTATGGGCAACTAGCCGGGCAAATCTGGCGAGGCGAACCGGCGGGCAGTGCGCGCAATTATTTCGGTTTGGTAGCGTTTATGGTTAGCCTTCATTTTCGCAATCCTGCGTATGCTAATCTTACAAAAGACGAGAGGATTACTGTCTATATCGATTTGGAAGGAGAATTCCTCTTCCAATCTCTCGGTGTTAAGGTCGAAGCCGCCGCACCTTCACGAGAGCATTTAGAATTATTTACAAGCACATGGAAAATTCGTTTGATGACCGCAGATCAAGCTAACCTTTTAACCTGCGACAATCCTTCACAGATTTTTCATCGTGAGGGAATACCCTGCCTGATAACCATGCCCGTCACTCCCTTTTGCTGCGCGGTTGCCTTCGACAACCGGTGCTTCCCCGCAGCCTATTCTCAGTCATTATCCGGGAATGATATTGATCGTTTGAACCGCCTTCAAATCTGCTCGTGTCAGAAGGCTCTCTTCTCACACCAGCAATTGACGGCAGACGAGGATGCAAAAATTCGAATTCTTTGGGCGAACCGGCAACCCCCACCCGGTTTCGTAAATGACGAAGAATGGCGTCCCAACTATCGCGGAATTGAGCCATTCGACTTTTTATCGCTAGCGTAGCGCCGGGCCGCACCGCAATTTAACTTGCGGTGCGGCCAAAAGAGAATTATAGAAGCTTCTCCAATCGCGGGGTGGAGCAGCCTGGTAGCTCGTTAGGCTCATAACCTAAAGGTCGTGGGTTCAAATCCCACCCCCGCAACCAATTACTCTCCCCTCTGAGTGTTGAGAATAAAATCGGTCG
>Ga0182024_10002920_pt1 | contig 41626 bp, 30 predicted proteins | sample P32metaG_FD_120480 | JGI IMG/M metagenome (GOLD analysis project Ga0182024, IMG submission 120480) | Permafrost microbial communities from Stordalen Mire, Sweden - P3-2 metaG (Illumina Assembly) | ecosystem: Environmental > Terrestrial > Soil > Wetlands > Permafrost | place: Sweden: Stordalen... | reverse complement strand
CATAACCACGCAGGTCACGCCCACCTTTACCGCCATTCCACCGCTGTGTCAAAACTCAACAGGGACCTCGCTGCCCTTGAAATCCAATGAAGGAATAAGCGGCACATGGAGTCCTGCGACAATCAGCACATCTGATATAGGTTCGACAACGTATACGTTTACTCCTTCAACCGGACAATGCGCCGTACCTGCTAAATCAACCATTGAGGTTAGCCCATTGCCTGTTGTTAACCTGGGGTCAGACCAAACCATCAGCGCGGGTGCAAGTGTTCCGCTGGTGGCTACCATAACGGGTATAACGGGAGAAGAGATATCCACCTATCTATGGACTCCCGCCAGTGGGCTTACTAACCCCAATATAGCAAATCCTGTTGCCAGCCCCGTTGTGACGACGACCTACACGCTGGATGTTACCTCTACAGCGGGATGTGAAGGCAATGGAAGTGTAACGGTTAATGTGGTAAAGACCAACCTGCCACCGATCCTGATACCCAATGCATTTTCGCCCAATGGAGACGGCATCAACGATACCTGGGTTATTACCAACCTGTCCTATTATCCGGGTGCAACGCTGGATGTCTTTAACCGCTACGGTCAACTGCTGCTTCATTCCGAAGGCTACGGCAAACCATGGGATGGAACCTACAATGGAAATCCCCTTCCCATGGCCACGTATTATTATATTCTGAATCCAAAAAACAATACAAAGAAAATGGCAGGATCTGTAACCATATTCAGGTAAACTTAAAATTAGCAGCAAATGAAAGAAAAAATGATTGGTGTCTGTTGCTTATTTTTTTTGGCCTCGCACTCTGCCCAAGCCCAGCAGCAACCCTACTATACGCAATACATATTGAACAACTTCATTCTTAATCCGGCTCTGGCAGGGACCGAAAACTACTGGGATTTTAAAACCAGTTACCGCAGCCAATGGGAAGGGATAAATGGCGCTCCGACAACGGCCTATCTGACCATTCACGGACCGTTGGGCAAAAGTGATGGATACGATAAAGAGACACCTACTACCGTTCATTCTTCCGACGATAGACAGCTGGGCGGAAAAGAATTTTGGATGGAATATACGGCGCCTCCTGCCCACCAGGGAATAGGTCTAACGATTCTGGATGACAAAACTGGTCCCTTGAGCAGGGTTGCAGCTTATGCTAGTTATGCTTATCATTTGCCGGTAGGCGTAAAAACAAGCCTGAGCGTGGGCGTATCCCTTGGCGCCCAGGAGCTGATGGTGGATGCAAGCCAACTGAACTTCGGGCTGGCAAACCCGGTTGATCCGACCGTATTCGGAAGTAAATATTTAAACCAAATAAAACCTGATATCAATGCCGGCCTGTGGTTATCAAGTACAAATTTTTTTATCGGGGTGGCGGCCCAGCAAATCGTTCCGATTCCAATTGATTACAATGATGAAAAGATCTCGGCAGACAGCATTACCCTGCTGAAGGGTAAATTACTTCCCCATCTTTTCCTTACGGCGGGATATAAGTTGTTTATTAACGATGACCTCAGTTTGCTGCCTTCGGTGATGGTTACCTATGTGCAACCTGTGCCTATAGGCGTCGATATCAATGCCAAAATACAATATCAGGATCTGTTCTGGCTGGGCTTTTCTTACAGATACAAAGAAGGTTTCGCAGCCCTGTTAGGCCTGAACATCAGCAGTACGTTTAACCTGGGCTACTCCTATGATTATACGACTACTGCGCTGAATACTGTAAGTCATGGCACGCATGAAATCGTGCTGGGCTTTTTACTCAGAAAAAATGGTGATGCTTCTCCGAGAAAAGCCTTTTGAATTTATGAATTAAATCGTTTGCGCATGTAAACAAATGACTCGTAAAGAAGTGTTTCAGGATTGATAATAATATGCTTGCGAAAATGTCAAATCACATTTCCGTAGTATTATTACACAATAAAATGATAAATTTATGATATCATCAATTTTGACCAGAATTAGCGATAAAATGACCCTTTTATGCAATCCCTAGGTTCCGTATTCCTGCGAATTTCATTGATTTTTGCTTCATTGCATGTATACTCACAGGACAAAATCTATTTGGATTCCGCTCTTAAAATAGGTAAAGTACTAGACATAACTTCAGCGACCATAACCTATAAGGAACTTCTTCAGAATACGAATAGTGTGGCAAATACAAAAAAAGTGATTTTGCTATTTAATGAAAATGGGAATTTCCTTGTGCCTTACAAAATGGACTTCATGGATCTACAGGCGAAACAACAACTAAAGCAATTCCTTGCTCCAGGATCCAATCATTTTGTGGCCGATCAGATTTATTTCACGTCGAAAAAAGAAATTGAGGATACGATTTCCAATGAAGACAATAAATTTATTTATATCAACCATAAGGGCGTTGTACATAAGGTTGATAAAAAAATGGTTGCGGCGGTAATTTATAGGGACGGCCAATATAAATTTTACAATACCGTGCCCAAAACCGCGGATATTCTTTTGTCGTGCATAAAGGCATCCTATGCCGCTGCCACCGTAAATTCCGGCTTAACTGCCAGCCAAAACCAAATGAACCGGAGCTCGATTGAACCCACGGTGAGTGCAGGACAAGGAAAGAATACGGCATCGGACACTTCAAAATCTCCGGTTGGGAGTACATATAATTCTACGGATACTACCAAGAAGTCTGTTCCGGCCAAATTAACTTTCGAGGATTTAGCCGGGAATGTTTCAAAAGAAGAATTTAAACAAAAGTCTTATAACAAAATACATCAGTTTAACAGCTACCTAAAAATTCTTTGCGATAAAAAGGCAAGTTTTGATGATCAGGACAATGCTGTTGACCAGGCAGTTAAATTGTTTGTAGATGGCGCCATCATTGAAACCTCATCGGTAAACAGCGATACAAAAGGACATTATAAAGTATACGATTACCTGGAAAATCTTAAGAACCTTAAGTATGACAAAATCGATATAACCTGGACCCGGGTGGAATATGTAAGCGATATAAGAGTAGGAGCGGATGGTAAGTATTATGGTGCAATTAGTTTTGAACAAACGTTCCGGGGCTACCGGGATGGTCAATTAGTGTATGAAGACGTTACTAAGAAAACGGCAGAGGTCGAGCTGAAAGTATATGAAAAAAATTATTTGGGAAATACCATTAATCAGTGGGATGTTTTATTATCTGATATTGAGGTGTTAACCACTAAAAACCTTTAATTCAGCAGTTCAATATAAAATAATGAAGCCTAATATTCTAAGAATTGGGTTTTTTATGGCGGTTTATTTTTCATCATGTGGTGCTCACGGTCAGGTGTTCGAGAATGACGAAGGAGGCAAGGAAAAACATTTTATTTATGAAGTAAAACAGATTGATGAATTTTTTGAACGGTTCAACAATGATTCCTCCTCTTTTATCAGAGGAGTCTATAAATCATATCACATTAAATACAACATTGCCAGGTCCAGGCTAATTAAAAGCTTGTTTAATTATGAGACGAAATCATGGGATACTTCGGCGATTAACAACTTTGTTTCCGCCGTTACGGATAAAAAAAACCCTTATACTCTTGATTTTTACGGTGACAACTGGTACGCGGAACTGGAATGCAAATTCCAATATCAGGCATCCACGATTACTATTCCGTTGATTTTGAAAATTGTTACCGTCAATAACAGGGGAGCGAAATGGGTCATTTCTGCTGTTGGCCCGAATACAGTAAAATCAATAATTACCGTAACTAAAATGCCGGCAAGTAAAAATTTGACTAAATGCATAAGCCCTTCCAGTCACGCGGCGAGTTTTATTGCATTAAAAAAGGCATTTGCGGACAAGGAAAACCTTTCCAATTGTTTTGAAAATTCGTTTTTTGATAGATCCAACGCTGTGGAATTTTACAATGCCATTTTGAATGATCAAATCGATTTTCTATATGTAAAAGAGATAAAATATCACTTTTTGCAGACCGGAAAATGGATATTCAGGGTGGAATATTTTCCAAGAGAGGCGCTGAACTCCGGATGGCTCATTAGTTATATGAAAAAGGTCTCTGCGACTGAAATGGAGAGTTATAAACGAAAGCTTTTGGGCTATAATTAGCCCTAATTGTAAAAAACCTTACTTCAACAATTAATTACACATGATTATGAAGAAAGTATTCTCTGTCCTTATTTCTTTAATCTTGCTTTTTAAATCGTCTTTAGCTCAGGATTCTGTTTCCTTGGACGATGTAAAAATAATAAAGGCGAGAGCTGAATTTATGATTACAAGGAACTTGCTGGCCTTACTGAATACCATATCTTCTACGGCAGGGGATGACAATGATATTAAGGACATGATTAATCAGAGCATAGGGGAAGGGGAGAGAAAAATGTTTCTTACCCGGAAAATCACTATTACCGATGATGTGAGCAGTCCGAATTTCAGGAGCTCAGCCAGTTCGCACGACGTGTCCATAGAGCAGTATTTAAATGATTTTAATACGTTATATGCTAAAAGCGAATCCCATTCTGTAGTTTTTGGAGACATCAAGACATCGAATGTCAAGAAAGGTAAAAAGAACATGTATGTAAAGGTTTATTTTACTTCCATTTTTAAAAATAAATGTAAGGCAAGCCTTGATACGCCATATGTTTTAACTAACCGGGAAGCAGAAATCTATTTGAAAAAAACTGATAATAATAAGTGGGTAACTTATATCTCAAGAATAAGTTTCCTGGATCCTTCAGATACGGTCAATGATTTCTCCGATGACATTGCCCTGATCGGCGCATCGAAATTTAGCGGAACATCAACTTCCGTTGATAGTGTAAGTAAAGCTCAACTACAGCAGAATTTTGAGAAGGAATTACAGGAAAATGTATTAAAAAAGGAAAATGCAAATTACGATGCGGAAACAAAAGCATTTAATGCAAAATTAGAAGAGGGAGACAAGGCTTATGCTAATCATGATTACGCATTGGCCATGGATGCATACACAGACGCCAAAAATTTGAGGCCCTATGATATTACTCCACGTACTAAACTTGACAAACTGCTAAAAGAGCAGGAGGGGCTCAAAATGGATGAAGAATCGAGATTTCGCCAGTATATTCAAGAAGCTACCCTGGAGGAGAAAAAGCGAAATTATCAAGACGCCATCAGCCTGTATTCGAAAGCGATTGATCTGAAGCCTCAGGAAACAAGTAATTATGAACCTCGGATAAGAGAATTAAACGCTAAAGTCAGAATCCTTTTTGATCTGGATGAAAAATACAAAGATGGATTTTACAAGGAAGTAATTAAGGAGTATTCGGATCACATTAAAAAAGACAAGACGAATTCTGATTTTTATTTGGGAAGGGGTAAATGCTATGATAAAATAGGAGAGTTAACCAAGTCTCACAATGAGGAGCTTAAAAGCTATGCGGAGGCCCTAAAAGATTATACCAAATCTTATGACTTGGATAACAATAATCTGGAGACGATCAGAAAAAGGGCCGATCTGTATAAGCGCATGGGTAAAAACCTTGAGGCACTTCGGGAATACCGGACCTATCTTTTGGTTTATAAGGAGGATGTATCAGTTTATGAAGAGATCTCCAGACTTCACCTGCTGGTCAATGGCAATATAGATGATGCCATTAACGATCTGAATGAGGCATTGAATGTTGATCTGCGGAACGCCAATCTTTATTATGAACGAGGATTATTATATAAACAAAAAAAAGATTATGCCGACGCTGATCAGAATTTTTCAGACGCCATAAAATTGGATAGCAATAAGGCACTTGCATACTATAATCGGGGTGTTTGCAGGATTTACCTGAAAGATATAGAGAATGCTTCCATCGATTTTGGCAGTGCCAGGCGAAAAGGGCTGGATTCAGCAAGTGTCAGAGACATAGAATCAATAGCGGAAACTTTCTTTGCCCGGGGGTATACCAAATTTAAGGGTGGAGATCGGGATTCTGCGGCCAGCTTATTCAATTCAGCGATTTCCGTAAAGCCATACCAAAGTAATTACTGGTTTTACAAAGGAGAGTGTTATTATTTAGGAAATAATTACCAGGATGCCATAAGCGCCTATAGCCAGGCAATCGTATTAAAAAATGATTATGCCGAAGCCTTTCTCAAGCGGGGGCTTTCAAATCTTCACTTGAACAAAAACAAGGAGGCTATTGATGATTTTACCCAATCCCTTCAAATTAATCCTCAAAGCTATGAGGCGCAAAAAGGAATTGGGGACGCTTATTTTGCCCTTAAGGATTATAAAAATTCCAGTATCGCCCTGGGGCTTTGTCTGGACATGAAATCATTTAAGAGTGCCGACCAGGTAAACCTCACCGCGGAAATATTTAACACGATTGGTAAATCGTACTATAACTTAAATGATTTCGATAAGGCCCTGGACAATTTTAAGAGCGCAGTGAAAAAAAATGATGGACTTGCCGAACCACATTATAACAAGGGACTTACCTATTTCAAATTAGATAACGTAAAGGACGCTATCAAAGAAATGAAATATGCGATTTCTTTGGATGGAAACCATTATGAATGGCAATATAATCTCGCACATGCACTGCAGGACAGTAAGACTTATGACGAAGCAGAACATTACTATGCCAATGTAATAAAGATGGATAGTACTAACGCTCTTCCTGATGCAGTTTATTATCACGGATTCTGCGAGTATAAGCTAAAAAACTACTCCGCTGCTTTGTCGGATTATCAGAAATCTCTCTCTACCCGCCCGGGTAATACACTTGCATCTGTTTATTGTGAAATGGGGAATATTTACTTAAACGTAGGAAAGTATGACTCAGCTTATGATTACCTGAATAAGTCATATGTAAAAGATTCAACAAACGGGCTTATTTTATATAGCATGGCCAGTTGTATTTACCTGAAAGGGAATACGGAAGAATCATTGAAATGGTTTGAGCGGTCTTTTCAGACAAAAGCCTTGGAAAAAAGTTATGTCGAAAACGATAATCTCTTAAATTCATTAAAGGATGATAAAAGATATAAGGACCTGAAACGAAAGTATCATTATTAATCCACACGCTTTTCCAAGTACCATATGTTCTGACAACGTTTTGTAGATGACTGTTCTAAGATATTCTAATATCATTTAGCAATGGATCTTATTGGTGTATATCATTTGTATGAAATTGGCGGTAAAAAGAACCAGGAGGATTACATATGGCCAGTTTCAGGCAATGCTTCCCTAAACGATAGGATTTTTATTGTTTGTGACGGAGTTGGCGGCTCGGAAAACGGTGAAATTGCCAGCCGGCTCATTTCTGAATTTATGGCCAGGCGGGTCGTTGAATATTCCGATACACAAATGTCTGCGGACATGATCAATGAATTGTTGACCGAAGCCAGGCAAAAACTGATGGACTTTGCCGAGGAGCAAGGACTGAATGATGATATGGCTACTACATTTTCTTTAGTCATATTATATGACCAAAAAGCATTCATAGCGTGGTGCGGGGATACCCGGGTATATCACCTACGAGGCGGAGAGGCTTTGTATAAGACGGAGGATCACTCATTGGTGAATACTTTGGTCAAGGAAGGAGAAATTACGGAGGAAGAGGCTCGTTTGCATCCGCAGAAGAATATTATTTTACGGGCGATCAAGGCAGATGCATCGCCGATAGATGCTGATGGACATTGGATCAAAGACCTGAGAGACGGCGATTACTTTATGCTGTGCACCGATGGCCTGTTGGAAAATGTAACAGATAAAGACATTAAATTTTTACTGAATCAGAACGACAAAGGGAAAATTGACCTTGTAAAGTCGTTCCAGCAATTCTGTTTTAACAAGACAAGGGATAATTATTCCATGTACCTGATAAAAATTAGGTTGGCCAAAATGCCAAAGCCGGCCAGATCCAAAACCGGATTTTTCATTTTTTTGCTCTTGCTGGTTATCATATCATCGGTTTTACTGGGTGTTTATTATTCGGACAGGAATCATAAAATGGAAAATCGGACCCTGATAAACAGACCAAAGGATAGTGGCTCGGCCAGGTTAGATGAAGGTCAGGTGAGAGACTCCCTTCCTTACGTGGAAATTGAAAAGGATGATCAGGCAGACTCAGAGCTAATGAAAAACTCTGGTTTGGGAAAAAAAGTAAATGAAGATTCCATAAAGTGGAAAAAATCCTTACAACACGGTAAGGGCAAGACGAAAGAGGACAAATGAGATACCATAACAGATAGATAGTCCACCCGTTGGATGTGCTGACTGTTATGCGCCGGTAAGAAGTAAATAAATCTAGTACAATGCTGTTGTTTAATAGATATGAATATAACCCACAGGCCGATTTTATCGGGAAAGGTGGGTTTTCAAAAGTCTATAAGGCCTATGACAAAAAATTCCAGCGCTGGGTGGCTCTTAAAATCTATAAAACCAGTGAACTCGCTGAGCGATATAGTCCAATGGCGGAAATACAGCGGGTAATCAATCTGGACCATCCAAATATTTGTCGGTATATCGATTTTGAAGAGCTGGAGAAAGAAGATTCTCTCGGTGAAAAGGAAAAAATTCAGATAGGAGTAATGGAATTACTGGATGGAGGCAATTTCGCAAAATATTATCGCGCTTCCAACGATCTTTCTGTTTTCAGAAAACTATTGATTGACGTCCTCCATGGTCTAGCTTACCTCCACAATAAAGGAATCATTCACAGGGATATTAAACCTGCCAACATACTAATAAAGGAAACGGAAAATGGTCCGGTCGCTAAGATAACAGATTTCGGTATCAGCAAGAAGTCGGGTTCATCAAACAGTGGTACTTCATCCGCATTAATCGTTTCCATTCCATATATGGCTCCCGAACAACTCAATGTTCAAAAATATGGAATTGATGAAAAAGTTTCATTTAATATTGATTTCTGGTCCCTCGGAGTAGCCGTCTTTGAAGTTATTACGGGTGAATTATTGTTTAAAAATAATGATCACGATACATCGGAGCAGATCATGATGAACATACTATCATCGGATGTGCCAGAAAAAATCAATCAATTACCACAGCCGTATAAAAGATTTGTTGAGGAATGTCTTCAAAAGGACGCTAAACAGCGTGTTAAACGCGCTGAAGATTTGTTGTCAATTTTAAATAATTACGACGCTGACCGTGAATCCAGACAATCAATCTTAGTTGTGAGCAGCTCAGTTGACCCGAAGATTGAATCTGAGGATCGTGAGTTGGGAAAAGTGCCGGAAGGGGATAAAAAAATCAATATGCCATTGATTCCGGAAGAAGACCCGCATATCTCCAGTGAAGTACAATTGGATTCAATAGATGAAACCCGGATACTATCCAGACCAATTAAAGAAGCAGATAGCAGGCAGGATCCAAAGGTTTCCGAATCTGATAATGACCTCGATGAAACACGCATTCTTCACAAGCAGGGTGGAAATATGGAGTTGGACTCCGATTCTACTAAACAGGAGGGAGATCAGGATGATAATGAAACGCGATTGTTATCCAAGCAAGGAAAAGAAATACTGCTTGATAACTTAACCAGGAAAAGCGATGAGCCAGGCAAAATGGATGAAACTGAACCGATTCCGGATTCCTTGAAACAAAAGCAGACTACGTCATTCTTAAAACAAAGGGACGGAGTTGTCATATTGTTTTCGAGGTATGAATATGCTCCAGATAAAGACCTAATCGGTAAAGGAGGGTTTTCCAGAGTATACAGAGCTTTTGATAATAAGCTTAGTCGATGGGTTGCATTGAAAATCTATAGGGTGGAAGATTTTACGGACCGATACAGCCCGATTGCGGAGATAAAAAGAGTAATCACATTTGATCATTCCAATATTTGCCGGTATCTGGACATTGAAGAAATTGAAAAGAGAAATTTATTCGGTGAAAATGAAACAGTGCAGGTGTGTGTGATGGAGCTTCTGGATGGTGGGAATTTTTCAGAGTATTATAAGAAAAATAACAATCTTGAAATATTCAAAAAACTGCTAAACGACGTTTTTAGCGGTCTTTCTTATTTGCATAAAAACGGCATTATTCATCGTGATATTAAACCGGCTAATATTCTGATTAAGGAAACAATTGACGGACCTGTAGCTAAGATTACAGATTTCGGAATCAGTAAAAAATCTGATTCTGTAAACAGCGAGAGTTCTTCCGCCTTAATAGTTTCCATTCCATACATGGCGCCTGAGCAGCTCAATGTAAAGAAATATGGATTGGATGAGAAGATCAGATATAATCTGGACCTGTGGTCGCTGGGAGTGACTATATATGAAGTTTTAACAGGAAACCTCCTATTCAAGAACAGTGATAATGAGAGTTCTGAGCAGATTATGGCAAACATTATGGCTCCGGAACTCCCAGAAAAAATCAATGAGCTTCCTCAACCTTACAGAGATATCGTATTGCATTGTGTCGTGAAAAATGCCCGTGACAGGGCTCAGAAAGTAGAAGAGTTAATGGTTTTGCTAAATACCAGTAGGTTAAGCTCGGGGGGCGTGTCTGCAAGTGCGGAAAACAGAATTGCTGACTCTGTTGAAGGCAGAGGAGGTTCACCTATTCAGACTGAAAATATCAAAACAGCAAATCCGCCTAATCAGAATATTCAGCATACCAAAAAGCTTCCTATATCAGTATTTGTTGAAGATGAACAAGATAGAAATCGAAGGGGAACTGGTAGGGATGTTTCCAAGCCGGCAGTCAGACTAAGGCAAAGAAGGGAAATTAACCTACCTGTGATCGTGCTGTCAACCGTTGCCTTATTGGCAATAATTTTATTTTTTTATTTTAGGAAAGACCATGCAACCGAAAACGTTGCAAGAAACTCTGCAGATACCTTACAGAAAACAAACGGACTTAAGATTGACAGCATAGTGGGAGCCCACGTGAACCAAACCATTGAAGAATCAAAGCCAAAGGTATCCGAATTAAATAAACCGGTCATTGATTCTGTAGAAAAAAAGAAAGCAAGTCCTTTGCCTGGACCAATTCATAATGAAAGTGTGATTCGAAACATAAATAAGAAAGACCATCCCTCCATAGCTCCCCGGGTTAAGAAAAATCTTTCGGAAGAGTTATTGGTGAAATTTACTCCTGACGAGGCGTGTATAATTAAAATAAAAAATTTAAATGCCGGATACTTGCAGGATACCGAGGAATTGGGGGCACATAAAGTGATAAATGTATATTTAAAGCCAGGCAAATATGTTATAGTCGCCTCCAGCATCCGGGATAGTTCCAAGACAAGAACTTTTCCGTTTGATGTAAAGTCTGAAAACGTCAATCAGGTAGTGAATTATAAAATCTCCTTTTGAACCCATGGATTTGGATTTGGTCCTTTTATTGGATTCAAATTTCAAGAGAATGGACCATAAAAAACCGGCAGCACCTAATATTTTACCGAATCCGGTAACAATGAAATTAAATTTATTTCTAAGAAATAAATCTTTGACGACAATTGTCTCTAATATATTTATCCATATTTTCCTTCGTGTTTTCCAGAAATAATAATCTTTTAGATGTCAAATTGATATCTTTCTCATAATCTTGAACTGCCCGGTCAAGATGATCCAATTGTCTTTTTACCTCCTCAATTAAATCTCTCTGCTCATCCTCCATCGTAACAATTTCTTTTATATTATCAGCAAAATCCCAAACCATCGTTACTGACTTCTGGATTTGTATGACTTTCCCTTTAAATAACACATGTTTAAAACCCGCTTTAATGGCAGACTCTAAATCACCACCTTTTTTTATCTGATCAACTACATCGCTAGTGATATCAAGACCCTTCTTGATTGTATATGAAATGCCTTTCCCTTCTGGAACAACAAATTCCAAAGTATCGTTGAACTTTTCACATATCAATTTAATTGATGCAGCTATTTGTCCGGTTACTAATGCGCCATGGGAAGTTGCATATTTTGTGGAATCAAGTAAATCCTTCCTCATTTTGAGGAGATCATTTTTCGCTTCCCGATCGAGATTTAAATGCCTTTCTCCCTTGCGGAAATCATTATCCAATTGGTTATATCTGTATGAAATTATTTTTGAGCAGTCATTTTCCATATTACTATTTTTATTTTAATTAGATAATCTGTTTTTAATTTCCTTCATAACGGATTTTCAGAATCAATTCCCAAGGTCTCCCCCGCGCTACTATTTAATGATCGTAATGATAGGTTATAAAGGGTAAAGCTGAAAATTCTTTTTATAATCAGCGCCTTCTCCCTAAAGAGCTCCTTGAAAATTCCTTATAATTTACTGAAATTTGCTATAATAACATGTATGTTACGCTTATATTATTAAACTCTCTTTTGTACGGCTTCACAATATCATTTGCTTCAAATCATTATATCAGTTTTATTAGGCAATCTAAATATACGCTTACGGCAATCGGCAACTTAACGGGGACAATTTCCTTTCACTTGAAATGTGAGCTCCCCGATGGTTCGCTTAATTAAAAGTTACAAAAACTTTTTAATGATCGTCTCGAGGTGGCGCCGCTCGCGCTGCTCCAGCTGAGATCCACAGGGTCCTACCTGATCACGCTCGTGATCAAGAAGCTGGGGTTTGCGGGTTCGGTCCGGGTGTTTTAGATGAAACATGAATTTTATTTTGTTCCTATTTTGTGTCTAACAATTCTACGAAACATTGGCGGGTAAAGATTTACGGCGTTTAACGGTGAAAGCAATATTGTTAATGAGTTCTAAAGGGGTAATCCTGTTAATTAATTTATTTTTACATTTGACTTAAGTCTTAATGAAAAAATACAGCTTCCACAAGAGCTGGTTGCCCCAACCTGTGCAATACGCCTGAACTGACTTGAATTTTAAAAGTAGGATCGTGAAGACGAATATCCTTTTATTCATTGCAATTTTTTTTTGCATTTACTTAACGGAACAAATGGAATTCACGGCAGAAAGCGTAGCCTCTTCGGTAACCCCAATGAAACTGGAGAAAGTTTTTTTACTTTGCCCCCTAACGCTAAAACAAAGGCAGATCCTGAATGACTACATAGATCTTCCGCTCTAAAGTCAAATCTTGCCGAACTATAGGATCTGGCAGGATTGACCCCCTATGGTCACTAGAGAATAGCTTTAAATTCTTGTGACGATTGGGGATCACTTAGATTGGATTTTCCATTTCTGATCTAAATTGTGTTTTCCCAGAAAAATAAATTAACTTATGGTTCTATTATTGAAATGATATGGAAAAGTTGAATTTGTTTTGACGTTAAACACAACCTTGCTCAAAACTATTTTGTATGGGAAAAATTTTAACCATCCTGATTGCATTTTCGTTTTTATCCATAACAATAAATGCACAGATATTCAAGAAGCTGACTGATAAAATAGAAGACAAAACGAGTCAGTCGGTTGCTAATAAGACCGATCAGCCCGTTAATAAGAAGCAAGATCCGAATATGGCATCCAATGCTGATACATCGTCGCCTGCTGTCATTAAGGCCTATTCCAATTATGATTTTGTGCCAGGGGATACAATATTATTTGAAGATAATTTTTTAGATGACCAGGACGGCGAATTCCCGGCTCATTGGGAATTGCAGGCTGGTCAGGGCGTAATAAATAAAATCAATGATGCGCCTGCCTTCGTCCTTACAGAAGGAAATTTAGTGCGGGTTTCGCCGCGCATGAAAGAGAAAAAGAATTATATCCCGGCCAATTTCACTATTGAGTTTGATTTTTATGCAAATGGCGGCTACTTCCCCCCAACGGTTTTGTTTCAGTCTGCTGAAGGCGAGGATAAAAATGTTGAATTTGGAGATGTAGTTACGACCTATTACTTTTCCAATAACTTCAACGCACCTTACCCGGGAGACAGGGACAACTTCAAGGATAATTGGCACCACGCTGCCATGGTAAAAAAAGGAAATCAGATAAAATGTTATATTGACCAGTATAGGGTATTGGTAGTGCCTGACTGCGGGATATTCAAGCCTGTAAGCCTCCAAATGGGCGGTGTCGCTGATGAAAAAAATCATATCATATTTAAAAACTTCAGGTTTGCGTCAGGAGGTGGCATGAATATGGTAGGCAAAAAATTTACAGACGCAAAAATTGTAACCCATGGAATTAACTTCGATATTGATAGGGCTACCCTAAAACCGGAAAGTATGGGCACACTGAATATGATAATGCATGTGATGAAAGATAATCCAGATTTGAAATTTGAAGTGGACGGTCATACAGATAATAGTGGTGCGGCAACTCATAATCTAAGTTTATCACAACAAAGAGCGGGCGCAGTAAAAGATCAGTTGGTAAAAATGGGAATTGATGCATCAATGTTAACTACCAAAGGACTTGGCGACACCAAACCCATCAGCGACAATAATACGCCCGAAGGTAAAGCAAACAACCGCAGAGTAGAGTTTGTAAAAATGAAATAATATTTGAAAAGATGATATAGGCCTCAGAATCTAATAATGAAACCTACTTGACAGTAGCCATTAAAAATAAGAAGGCCAGCAAACACTAATGAAAACATCCTCCTTTCATTAGTAAATGCAGGGTGATTATTAAATGTCTGATTTCTTGTTGAAAGATGAATTAGGGATTCTCAAAATGTTTCCCAGCGGATTTTATTACGGACTATCTTTCTGGTTGGTGACTTTCATTCGGATTTTAATTTTTTAATTTCGTTTTTTGCGTGCTCCTTTGCTTGGTAGTCGCCATACTCTCTCCATCCAGTTGGCCGGTTATAATGAAAACATGAATGGAGAGAACAACGAGGCCATACCGAACAATCTGCGGGTCATTAGGCTGTATAACAAATAAAGCTTATTAGACCATTATAAATAATTCTTTTGATCATACCTTTAATGCATACATTTATTCTGAATTCTACCCGCCGTCAGCCCACCCTTCTTTACCCTGTACATTTTTAATCATTAAAATTTTCAAGAATGAAAAAAACGATTGCAATGGCTTTTGCCATTTCTTTATTATTTGCCTGTACGAATCAAAAGACTGAAGACAAATCAGCAACAACAACTGATTCTGCTGCTGCGACTACAGCTAAACCACAGGCTGTAGAATTTGCAGATGCCAAGTATGTCGAGATGGGTAAAATGGGAAATGCTTCCCTGTCATCTGGCAATATTGATGCCTGGATGAATAATTTTGCCGACAATGCCGTTTACGTTTGGAATAATGGAGACAGCCTTTCGGGAAAAGCAGCCATCACGGCCTATTGGAAAAAAAGAAGGGGTGACGTGATCGATTCCATCAACTTCACCCAGGACATCTGGTTAGCTGTTAAAGTGAATCAGCCACAGCAGGCCGCACAAGCACCCGGAGTTTGGTTATTGGGCTGGTATCTTACATCGGCAAAATACAAAACCGGAAAGAGAATGGCCCAGTGGATCCATACCGCCTCACACTTTGATGCCAATGATAAAATTGACCACGTGGTTCAATTCCTGGACAGGGCGCCCATTAACGCAGCGACGAAAAAGTAATTTTTTTCCAGACATCTTTGTTCAGTAAACGGCATAGCATCATGCCGTTTTTATTACCTCCGCTACGCTAACTACAAGCGCTGTCATGAATCGCTTGAGAAATATTTATTTTGGTAGTCTGTTTTCTGTGATTTATATTAGACCAGTCTTGATAAGTGCTTGTGCCCGCCTTCTCCCAACCTTTATGGAGTCGTCTTAGTTGAAATTAGCGAATGGTCGTTTGCAGCGTTGAATGAATTTAAATTGTCTTTGCATATCCGGTGGCTTATTTGAGTGGACTTGCCATGAAAGAAAACAGCACTTTTTCTGATTCCTATTTATTGAGTATCCAACAACGCGCAGCTGCTGGTGACCAAGTGGCATTTAAGAAGATCTATTACCATTTTTATAAGAAATTATACCTGTTTTCACTAGCATTGGTCAAAACCAAAGAAGCGGCTGAAGAAATTACAGAAGATGTTTTTATCAGAATATGGCAAAAAAAAGGTCAAATTTCGGCTATCAATAATCTGCGCGTCTATTTATACATTGCTACAAAAAATACTGCGCTCAGTTATTTGTCAAAAAAAGCAAAAGACAATTTAACTGAGCCTTTTGACAACATCAATATAGACCTGCATAAATCAACCTTAACGCCTGAGGAGCTCATGATCACTGCGGAGATGTACCGCAAAATCCAACTGCAGGTAGAAGCATTGCCGCCGCGTTGCAAAATGATATTTAAATTAATTCGTGAGGATGGATTAAAGTATAAAGAAGTATCTGATATTCTGAATATTTCAGTAAATACCATCGATGTTCAAATTGCCATTGCGGTAAAAAAAATCGCGGTTGCGCTAAAACCTGAATTTGGCTTCCTGGTTGAGGACAAATCCAAATCAGGGAGCATAGAAAAACTCCCACGCAGGACATAAATACCCGTGCATTTCCGTCCGGACAGGCCCCATAAACAACGGGAAACAAACTTTATTTTAAAAAACCGGCCGTTCGTTTAGTAGATAGGTTGGATTTTTCAGTCCTATTAAGTTAGCACTATATGACATGGAAGATAATCGCTTATGGTTTTTGATTGCCCGCCATTTGTCGGGAGAGATAACTGCCCCCGAATCCAAAGACTTGCAGGACTTACTGCAAAAACACCCGGATAAGCATCACCTGTTTGAAATACTACATTCTTACTTTTTTCTTCAGGAGGATTCAGAAGAAGGAGAAAGCGATTCGTCAATGGATGATGAACGGAGATTTCGCAGAATCATCGAGCATAGCGAATATAACCCTGATCCCATCCCCCAGCCTGCGATTAAGCCGGTTATAAACCTGGCCCGTCATAGATTTTGGCAATATTCAGCCGCCATTGCATGTATTGTGATTTTGGCCGGTTTAAATTTCAATTATTTTCACCAGCAAAACACTAAAACTGAAAATATAGCGGCCAAAGGAAATGAAATCATTTCCAGATCAGGGGCAAGAACAAAATTACTGCTTCCAGACGGATCACAGGTGTGGCTGAATTCAGGTAGTAAGCTGAACTATTCAAACGCCTATAATGTAACCCTGCGCGAAGTGGATTTGGAAGGCGAGGCTTATTTTGATGTCGTGAAAGTTGCGGGACGTCCTTTTATTGTTCACGCTTCTTCCCTAAATATAAAAGCATTAGGGACTGTATTTGTTGTAAAGTCCTACCCACAGGATGAAACCATCGAAACGACCTTATTACGCGGTATCATTGAAGTAAGCCGAAAGGATTTCCCGGATGGACCAAAAGTTATCCTGAAGCCGGATGAGAAACTCATTTTCAATAAACAATTGGAAACTGAGCCGCGCCATTATGCAAGTGATACTTCTGCTAAGTATGCGGCAACAACAATGGGCAAGATATCCGTTGCGGCTGTTTCAAAAACCATTCCGGATAGCAATAAGGTAGAAACCTCCTGGGTGTATAACCGCTTAGTTTTCGACGGGGACAGTTTTCAGGAGCTTGCTAAAAAAATGGAACGATGGTACAACGTAAAAATTACCCTGAACAGTAAGGAACTTTTGCACTACCGGTTTAAAGGGGCATTTGAAAATGAATCCATCAAAGAGGCCCTGGATGCATTGCAATTGACAGCCGAATTTTCTTATAAAATCAATAACAATGAAATCAATTTATTCAAAAAATAAGTTTGTCAGCAGCTGATGGCGAACTGGAAATGAGGACTATTTTTTAAAAGACAAAGCGGAAACCAATGCACTTAAGAGGCGATGAGTGTTTCGGATTATTAATCCCTAAAACTAATAACATGAAAAAATTATCATTTCCTGCCCGTAGAAGCAACCAGAACATGCTCTTTAAATTGCTAATCATCATGAAACTTTCCCTTATGTTCGTTCTGCTTGCAGTCCTGCAGACCAATGCAGGAGTATTTGCACAAGGCACGGTTACCCTGAATATGCGACAAGTGGAAATTCAAAAAGTGCTGAATAAAATTGAAAAAGAAGGAGAATTCAGATTCCTTTATAACTATGATCTTAATTCATTAAAGAAAAAAGTAGATGCTGATTTTAAGGAATCTCCCATCAAAGACGTTTTAGACAAAATTTTCGCAAATTCAGATCTTACTTACAAGATGCTGGAAAATAATCTGATTGTCATCATGTCTTCAACGCAGGTGATGCAGAATATCCGCATAACAGGAAAAGTTACGGGTGCGAATGGAGAACCACTGTCAGGCGTAAGCGTTACTGTTAAAGCCTCTGGCATTGGAACCAATACTGACAATAATGGTGTATATACAATGACGGTTCCGGATGACGCAACATTAAGTGTTTCTTATATTGGTTATGAAAGCAAGGAAATTAAAGTAAATGGGCAACCCGTTGTAGATATTCAGCTTTCCCCCTCAAATAAACAATTGGATCAGGTGGTCGTGGTTGGTTATGGCGTTCAAAAGCAAAAAGACATCACTTCTGCGATTTCCGTTGTGTCTACGAAAGATATTTCCAGCCGGCCGATCGTAAGCCCGGTAGAAGCAATTACCGGAAAAGTTCCCGGCATTCAGGTTTCGGTGCCTTCCGGCATGCCAGGCAGTGACCTTTCTGTGAAAATAAGGGGTATCGGCTCGCCCAATGGCAGTGAGCCATTGTATGTAGTGGATGGCGTTTTGACAAATGATATCAGATCCATAGACCCCAATACAATTGAGACAATAAGCGTTTTAAAAGATGCCTCAGCCGCGGGAATATACGGAGCGGCCGGTTCTACAAACGGTATCGTGATGATTACCACCAAACAGGGCTCAAAGGGCAAACCCAGGGTCGACATCAGTCTTTATACCGGGATTCAGCAGGTAACAAAAAAAATACCTGTCTTAAACAATCAGCAATGGCTTGATTTGGAGTCAGAAATATTTGATACGACGCAAGCAGGTTTTCTTGCCACCATTCCTTCTTACTATAATTTAAATACAACGAATAATAACTGGCAGGATTTGATTTATCATAATGCCATGCAAACTGGCGTAAACGCCGGTATTTCGGGCGGTTCAGAAAAAGGAACATATTATTTGGATTTTGGCTATTTGAACCAGGACGGAATTATGGTAGGTTCAAATTTCAAACGCTATTCAGTAAAATTGAGTATTGATCAGGCTGCTACAAGCTGGCTGAGAATCGGAGCAAATGTCAGCTTCAACAGAACAAATCAGAGAACCGTTCCCGTCAATACTTCTACCCAATTTGGCGGTGCCGTTGTCAGTGCCTTGGTAACCCCCGAATATATTCCTATATATATGCCGGTCGGCTCTCCCCATCCGGGCGTTTATGGTTACAGCACGTTCTTTTCAGGGGATAATCCCTATTCAGACATTTATAATAATACCAACAACACCGTTGGGAACAATTTTTTGGGAAATGCCTACGCCGAGGTCAGTCTTCCATTCAATCTTAAACTTCGCACGCAACTGAATTCCGTGATAGAAAATTCGAAGTACGATAACTTTTTAGATCCGTATAAGAGTTTATACGGAATCAGTTTGAACGGACAGGCAAGTGACAGTTATTCGGAAACCAATCGCTGGGCCTGGGATAATACGTTAACTTATTCCAAAGTATTTGGTTTGCATTCCCTTAATGTGGTGGTGGGAACCTCTGCTTTAGAAGAATCCATCACCCTTTCGGCTTCATCGGGCCAGGGTTTTGCAACAAGTTCCATTCAAACCCTAAATGCGGCAAGCAGTCATTACACCGTAAGCACGCAAAACTTTGCATGGTCAACCAATTCCTATTTTGGCAGAATTAATTATTCCTACAATGATAAATACTTATTTACGGGAACTTTCAGAGCGGACGGAACCTCGAGAGTCGGGATCAATAATCAATGGGGTACTTTTCCTGCGCTATCAGCAGGATGGAGAGTTTCCAACGAGGAGTTCATGAAAAATGTGAATTGGGTTTCCGATCTCAAAATCCGTGCAGGATGGGGTGAAACAGGCAACCTGCCGCCCTATACCGTTTTATATCCTTCTTATACCCTGTTAAGTCCGGGCGCTCCATATGCGTTCAGCAGTAGCGCAACGGCCGATCCGGGAGTAACAACAACTTCTCAAATCGGAAACCCGAATCTGAAATGGGAATCCGGAGCACAAACCAATATTGGTTTTGATGCGACTTTCCTTGGTCAGAGATTGACGTTTTCTGCAGACTATTATTACAAGAAGGTTAAGAACATGATATTTTCACAGATGGGAAGCCTGGTGTTTGGCGGCCCGATCACTCAAATCAATGTCCCTGGTTATGATATCAACAAAGGCCTTGAATTTAATATTGATGCCTCCGTTGTAAAACAAAAGGATTTCGGCTGGGATATTAACTTCAATATATCATTTAACAAAAACCTGATCACAAACCTTGATACGACGCTTACAAGCTCTTATCAGACAGGGGCGATAACTGTTGGTGGCAGCCATGCTCCCATTTATACAGAAATTATTAAAAACGGATATTCACTTGGAACTTTTTGGGGATACCAGGCTTTGGGAGTCGATCCGGCTACAGGAAATGAAAAATTTGGAACCGATCTCACGAGTTTAGGAACCGCTTTACCCAAATTCATTTTTGGATTCAGCAATACCTTTCGTTATAAAGATTTTTCTCTTTCACTGCTGATTGACGGCGTGCAGGGAAATAAAGTTTATGATGAGACCCGGATGGAGATTGAAAACCTGACTGGTTATGCAAACGAAAGCGCAGCTGTTTTAAGTCGATGGAAAACGCAGGGTAGCGTTACGGATGTACCTACGGCAATAGCCAATGGAACGACCAATGCTGCCAACGCCGCTTTGTTGCAGAGCCAGGTGTCTTCCTTATATGTTGAAAACGGTTCTTTTATACGTATGCGCAGTGCAACCCTGTCTTACCAGGTCAATCAGAAAGTATTAAAGCATATCGGCATTGCGGGTCTTCGGTTTTATGTGACAGGACAAAACCTGTTTATTATAACTAAGTACAAAGGATACTATCCCGAATTGGACAGTTTTGGCCAGGGTACCAACAATCAGGCTGTAAATGCAGGGCAGGGTCCGTCTTTATACTCCATAGGCGTAGATGCCGGAGCATACCCGGCAGCCAGAACCATTACAATAGGTGCGAATGTTCAATTATAAATTTCTTAAATATATTTTTATGATTGCGAGAAATTCTTTCACATACATATCCATCGCGGCAGCTTTTTTATTGCTGGTTTCGTGCAGTAAAAGCTTCATAGATAAGATACCACAATCCAGCCTGACAACCGGGAATTTCCCCAATTCAGCAGCTGATGCCGAGAGTGAACTCACAGGCGCCTACGACTGGATGGTTTATTATACTAATTTTTATCAGTATGATAACTTCATGAACACAGACGGAAAGTCGGATAACTGTTATATTAATAGTGACAACGTAACCGCTGAACAGCCGCTTGAATATTTTTCAACCGTGACTGCCGCCAACACAAATATTCAGAGGGACTGGCAGGAATTATATAACGATATCAGAGCGGCCAATGCGGTGCTGGATGATGTACCCAAAATTAATGATCCTGCTTTTACCAGCGCCCGGAAGGCCATGATTTTAGGTGAGGCCAGATTTTTACGCGCCAATCACTATTATTGGCTAGTTACCGAATGGGGCGAGTGTCCGATTATTCTTTCTGTCACCAACGGAGGCAATTTATATCCTGCACGCAATAAAGTCCCGGAAGTCTATGCGCAAATTATAAATGACCTGCAATATGCTGACAGTGTTTTGGATGTTACACCTTATAATGGGGAATTGGGAAGAGCAACCAAGGGCGCTGCAGAAGCATTGATGGCTAAAACCTATGCACAAATGGGTGATTATACCAATTGTCTTGCCTATTGTAATAAAGTGATAAGCAGCGGTACCTATTCATTAGTAGGTAATTTTGCCAACCTTTGGGGAGCGGCGAACAAAAACAATTCAGAATCCATTTTTGAATTGCAGGCAAATGGCAGTACATATGGGTTTTTCGGATTTGAAATATTTGATTTCGTTGCCTCGGATGGTTATCCCAAACGTGACATTGCCTCCGCGAATCTGATCAATGCTTTTAAAGCGGCCGGTGATACCCTTGCGCGATATCAGGCTACTGTCAACTGGCAGATTCCCGGCGCGGCTTTCACGATGCCGCCGAATGCGTGGGATCCCAGCCAGCCCATACCATTTATGAACAAATATCCTGACGCAGACGGCTATAATTCTACGGATGATATTGTTCTGATCCGCTTGGCAGATATTATTCTTTTAGGTGCGGAGGCAAACAATCAACTGGGGAATACAACTCCGGCAATTACGTTGTTAAATCAAATCAGAACCCGCGCAGGCTTGCCCAATACTACTGCCGCCACACAAAGTGACCTGGCTATCGCAATTCTGAATGAAAGGCAATTGGAATTGGTATTTGAATGTACGCGCTGGAACGATCTGCAAAGGGCCGATGCAAACGGAACTTTAAGCATAGTGACGTTGATGGGGAGCCAGTTAGATTCTCATGGAAATAATCTCAATTACAACATGAATCCAAATAAATACCAATATATTTTTCCAGTGCCACAGGAAGATTTACAATTGAATAAAAATCTTAACCAGAATCCCGGGTACTGATTTTTTGTGCTGTTTTCATTCGAAAACTAAAGTTCGGAGGTTATGAGAACTTGGAAAGCTTCGGCCGTTTTAATAAGCAGTATTCTTGCTCTGTTATCATGTTCAAGAAATAACAATTCAGGCGGCGGTCCCGGTACAGGCTCAACGGGAACCAACCAAATGAGTGACGTTAGTTTTTGGCTCACTGAAGGAAATCCAATGGTATTATTTCAAAGGCAGAATACAGCACTTTTGTTTGGTACAAATGTGAATAGTGATCAGTTCATTGATGTGGATAGCACCCAAACTTATCAAACCATCGATGGTTTCGGTTTTACGCTAACTGGAGGAAGTGCTCATGTAATTAGTCAAATGGATGCAATCAGCAAAGCCTCATTGCTGAAGGAATTATTTGGAAATGATAGTACCTCGATTGGCATCAGTTACCTGCGTCTTTCCATAGGATCTTCTGATTTAAACGCATCCGTTTTTAGTTATGACGATATGCCTTTGGGACAAACAGATACAGGTCTTACCCATTTTAGCCTCGCCCCCGATACGAGCGAGTTAATACCCCTGCTGCAGGAGATTGTCGCCATCAATCCCTTAATAAAAATTATAGCCACGCCCTGGAGTGCGCCGGTTTGGATGAAGGATAACAATAACTCAATAGCTGGAAGTTTGCTTGCAACCTACTATAATGTATATGCACAATATTTTGTAAAATATATTCAACAGATGAAGCTGAAAGGCATCAGCATTGATGCCATCACACCGCAAAATGAACCGCTTAATCCATACAATAATCCGAGCATGGTCATGCAGGCGGCCGATGAATCTACATTTATAAAAAACTTTCTTGGACCTGCCTTTCAATCCGCAGGAATCACAGCAAAAATTATCGTTTACGATCACAATTGCGACAGGCCCGACTATCCTGAAACCATTTTACAGGATGCAACTGCATATGCTTTTGTAAATGGTTCTGCCTTTCATCTGTACGCCGGGGATATAAGTGCCCTGGGTCAGGTACATAATCTCTACCCTGATAAACAAGTATATTTTACTGAACAATACACGGCTTCCACGGGGGATTTTGCTGGAGATCTGGACTGGCATGTGAAAAATGTGATCATTGGCTCCATGCGAAACTGGAGCCGGAATGCCCTTGAATGGAATCTTGCAAACGATGCCTCTTATGGCCCCCACACAATTGGAGGATGTACAACCTGCAAAGGGGCACTGACCATCACCGGTTCATCAGTTACCAGGAATGTAGGCTATTATATTATTGCCCATGCTTCGAAATTCGTACCGGCCGGATCTGTTCGCATATCAAGTACAGTAACCAGTGTTTTGCAAACAGCGGCGTTTTTGACTCCTGAGCAAAAAAAAGTGATGATTATTGAAAATGATGATCAGGCGCAGGATATAATTAATATCCGCTTCAACGGAAAATGGGTTACTACAACGGTTCCGGCCGGGGCGGTCTCCACATATGTTTGGTAGGAACCCAGGCTTTTGTCCGGAATGTAATTCTTCATCATGGCGTCAACGGCCCCGGCGTTGAATGCCGCTGCAAACTTATCTTCAAGTGCACGGATCGCAGCTTCATCTTCCGACGGATCCACTGCGGCCGGTTGATAAAAACTACCCATTTTTTATAAATGTGTAAACGTGCCTGTTTCCTTTTTCATTGATGATGGTATGGGTGCATTTGACGGATCCTGATTCGCTTATTTCAAACACCCGTGTGTTACTCATCGGAGCGGGCTGCCCAGGAGACTGAAAAGTATTGTTGCCGATATAATCTAAAATGCGTCCGAAAGGATCGAGTTTCTTGCCGTACACTGTATTTTGCCAGAGTCGCTTGTTCCAGACAAAAAATGTGCATGTGATCTCTTCCTGTTCCTGACAGGTATAGTTTCCCGCCAGTTTTTCGAGTGATGCCGGTTCGGCGTCCGGCTTTTCTGCCAGGCTGATATCATACACTACTTTTTTCTTTCCGTCTGGTGCGGTCCCGACAGCTAGTATTCTTTTTTTGGCGGCCGGCGCGCTGGAAAACGGATCGTTGTCGAGATAGGGGTCGTTTGTAAAATAGAGTTGGGTGATTAGTGGCTGATAACCCGCGGCAGTGATCATCAGATGAAAATGTGCCGGACGCATGGGTCCGCCTGCAGCATTATAGGGTACTGGTAAAATGGTGCTGAAAAAATAACGACCTTCTTCATCTGTGAATGTCGTGCCACGGTAACGATATTCGTTCGAGTCATTATCGTATAAGCCGTTATTGGCGCAATGCCATAATTCGATTTTAGCTTTTTTGTAGGGAGTCGTGCAATCAGCATGCCGTACGACACCGCTTAATTCCACCGGAATACCCGGATCGCCGGGAATAATAAAATTGGTTTTAAGCGGCGCGTTCGGCCGGTAGAAAGGTCCGATGATATCTGTCGTCGTTTCGCAATCGCCCACATACCGGTTGCCGTCAAAATGAATAAACCCGGAAGCGCTCACGGCGACCACGCCAAAGCTGGCATTTTTAATAAAAGACCGGCGTTGCATGCAACAAATATCCATTTTTTTTCAATTCAAACCATTCAAGTCTATCTTTCCGTTAAATACCCAATCGATTAACGATAAAATCGGTTAAAGATAGTTGATCGGAACTCCCATGCAACAAATTCATTTCTTTGCTGTAATTAATTCGGAGGGTATACCTTGTCTGTCTTATTGCCGCCAAAAATCAATTCCTATATATGTTTCGCAGTAGTATAAAGGCCGTACTCCGCAATTTTTGGAAAAACAAAAGCTACAGTTTTTTAAACATATTGGGGCTGGCGATCGGGATCGCCTGTGCAGGTCTTATTTTTTTATGGGTGGAAGACGAGACCAACTTTGACCGGGTGCATGTGAAAAAAGACAGGCTCTATATGGTGTTGAACAACTGGCCCTTTTCACAGCATTTCAGCACCTATGAAAGTACGCCGGGACTGATGGGTCCTTCAATAAAAGCAGAGATTCCAGGTGTTGCCAATATCTGCCGGACCACCGAGGATAAGTCTACCCAGTTGATCGCTATTGGCAATAAATCAGTCTATTCTGACGGGGCTTATGCCGATTCTTCCCTGTTTAGCATGTTCACGATTCCCTTTGTCCAGGGTAATGCCAGCACGGCATTCATCCAAACCCATTCCATGGTCATCACCGAAAAGGCAGCCAGGAAGTATTTCGGTCGGGAACATAGTGTATTGGGCAGAACAGTGCGTCTCAACAACAAACAGGATTACCGGATCACCGGTGTTGTGAAAGATTTCCCCGAAAACAATTCGATCCAATTTGAGTGGCTGGTGCCCTTCGATATATTTTATAAAGAGAACAGCTGGTTATCTAACTGGGACTCCAACGGGATTCTCACTATGGTGGAACTGGAAAAGACAGCGCATGCAGACGCGGTTAATCAGCAGCTGCATGACCTTATCAAGAAAAGAGTTCCGAAGACCATCGTGAGCAGTTTTCTTTTTCCAATGAAGGACTGGCATCTGCGCTTTGATTTTGAGAACGGGAAACCCACGGGCAGGGGACGGATCCAGTACGTACATATGTTCAGCCTGATTGCCTGGATCATCCTGTTTCTCGCATGCATCAATTTTATGAACCTGGCTACGGCCCGCAGCGAAAAACGCGCGAAGGAAGTGGGTGTAAGAAAAGTGCTCGGTTCAGGAAGGGGAAAACTCATTGCGCAATTCATATCGGAAGCCCTGTTCCTCGCCTTTCTTTCGGTCATTGTCGGCATTCTAATTATGTTGATCACATTACCTTTCTTCAATACACTTGCGCAAAAGCAGCTTGCACTGAATCTGACGGATCCGGTCCATCTCTTTAGTCTTTTAGGTATCACCATAGTTTGCGGTCTCGTGGCGGGTAGCTATCCTTCTTTATATCTGTCTTCCTTTAACCCCGCTTTTGTACTAAAGGGAATTAAAATGAAAAGCGGGAGCGCTGCCCTGATCCGGAAAGGCCTGGTAGTGATGCAGTTTTCCGTCTCCATCATACTGATCATCTGCACCATCATTATTTTCCAGCAGATTGAGCATGCAAAGAATCGCGAACTCGGGTACGACAAAAATAACCTGCTGGTGATGGATGTGCAGGGCAATATGGGTAAGCAATTTAATGCCATCAAACGGGATCTGCTGAATACGGGAGAGGTGGAAAAAGCGGCTCTCTCGGATCACGAGACCATTTATGGAGGAAACAACAGTGATCATTACAGCTGGGACGGGAAGGATCCCAATGCGACCATTATTATTTCACAGCGGAATGCGAGTCCGGAATTGCTCTCCACAAGCGGCATCCACGTTGTACTGGGACGTGATTATTACCCGGATCCGGTGCTGGACAGCAATAACATTATCATCACGGAATCGCTGGCAAAAATCATGAACCGTCCGAATCCGGTCGGGGCAATCATTCGTGCAGACAATGATCGTTTTACCGTTATCGGTATGGTAAAGGATTTCGTTTATGGCAACATGTTTGGAACTACGCCTGATCCGCTGATTTTCTTCTGCAATCCGCATTATGAAAACGAGTATGTGATGTATGTGAGAATAAAAAAGCAAGCAAATACCGGGAAGGCCGTCGCGCAAATTGAATCGGTGATGAAAAAAGACAACCCGCTGTATCCGTTCCAGTACCGGTTTGTGGACGATCAGTTCAATCAGCTTTTCCTCGCTGAAATGCTGGTTAGTAAATTGTCGCGTGTATTTGCCGTACTGGCCATTTGTATTTCCTGCCTCGGTTTGTTTGGACTGGCTGCATTTACTGCGGAGCGCAGAACCAAAGAAATCGGTATTCGCAAAGTACTGGGAGCCGGGGTGATGCGGTTGGCGGGATTGCTTTCCGGAGAATTTCTAAAACTAATTGCGATCTCTTCGCTGCTGGCTTTTCCGGTCGCCTGGTATGCGATGCATTCCTGGCTGCAGAATTATGCCTATCATATTGCGATCAGCTGGTGGGTTTTTGTTTTGGCGGGTGCTGCCTCCATTTTGATAGCATTGATCACCATCAGCTTTCAGACGATCCGGACGGCTATAGTAAACCCGATCCGGAGCCTGCGCTCGGAGTGAGTTTCTGCAATATTATCTTACTTTACGCTCCTTATAAAGGCTCTGAATTTCTTGAAATTCGCCTTATTGTCAAAATCGCACATGTAATATTCATAAGGATAGAAATAAGACATTTCGCAGTGAAAGCAAACACATACTTGCGCAGAGGGGCTTAATTTTCATCATAGAATAGGAAGAAAAAATGAAAGAACTTGAATCAAATGGCACAAAATGAAAGTTAATTTTAAATTCTTTGTTACAATCCCTCTTTTATTAGTTTCTATGGTTTGCTTCGCCAACGACGGCGCTTTCCGGGTAAATGGAAACCAGTTGATACCAATGTATGAAACGGATATTTCTGTAAAAAAAGAAATTCTTTCTATAAAGGCAATCGGCTCGGGGCAGGCAAGCGTTGAGGTATATTATGAGTTTTTCAATCCAAAAGAAACCAAAGAACTCGAAGTCGGTTTTGAAGCCTTTACTCCTTGCGGTGATGTGGATGCAAAACCGATGGACGGTGAACATCCCTATATCGGGAATTTTTCCGTTTCGATCAATGGTCTTTTGATACCCTATAAAGTGGCCATCGAAAGAGACAGTTTATACTTTAGAAACGGTAAATATAAAACGATGTCGAAGGCGGATGTCTTAAAAGAAAGTGAGGACAATGACATGGTTAATTTTTTCTACGTGTATCATTTCCGTATCCTGTTTAACAAAGGCCTGAATATTATTCATCATACATACGTGGTAGACTTGTCCAGCTCGGTTGAAGAACTCTACAGTTTTGAATATGTGCTGACGGCCGCGGGTCGCTGGGCAAATCGGCAGATTGATGATTTTACCTTAAATATTGACGTGGGAGATTTCCAGGATCTGAGCATTAAAAATACTTTTTTTAAAACGGCTGCTGACTGGCAGATAAAAGGTACAGGAAAGCGAATCGTCCGAAAGTCGGATGAGGCCGATGAGGAAATGACTGAATTTTTTATCCGCAAAGGTTCCCTGATTTTTCAGAAGAAAAACTTTAAGTTGGTCGCAGAGCTGTATATACACGCCTACAACAGTTATGATTTCAGAGAAAAGCAACTGAGAGCGCGGATACACTTTTTAATTATGAAAGAGATCCCTTGCCATTCTCCATAGATGATCAGGAAGAAATTAATAAGCCTGGCAATGAATTCTCAAAAACGGTCTTGAAAAACCTGCCATTTGCACGAAGGGGTTATATTTTCAAGAACCAGGAATTAAGTACTTATTATTCCCGGCAGAAATGGTATCTGCCTGATCCCGCTTATGTTCCGGATTTAAAACTGATAACCCGAAAGGAACAGCTCTGGCTGAAGAACCTGTGAAAAAGGTTTTCGGAATAAATCAGTGAACTAATAATGACCTTTCCAATTAATTTTAATTCGAAATACCGGACGTGCGAAATCTTTGTATGCATCTAAAAGACTGTCGATTTTCTTATCCCATTGTTCCTGGATCAGAATACTCATCGAGTGATTGGTTTCTGCTTTCTAACATCCCTTAAAGCGGATAATTTTTCTTAGACTTTTGGGTAAAACAAAAAGGCGGTCTGGAAGCGAGCTGGTTTAGGCGGGCAATAAGTTCTTTTGAAGGCGGCCGTTGCGTGCGCTGAGGGATTTCTAATTCTTTAAATATCTCATCAGAATTTATATCGGGTTGTGTCGGCGATACATTTAATGTCTTCAGAAAATCAGCGGATTTTTTCATATCAATCGTTGTTTACTTAAATGGTAATCGATTGAATGTAAACAAACCCTATACCAAGGAAAGAATGTCTTTTGTTAATTGGCTCGATTTTTCATTGTACTGCCTTTAACGTTGCCTTTTTAACGTATTTATTGATTACTTTCCTCATAGTCTTTTTTTACTTCTTTTTTCGGCGGCTTTTCCTAGTTCGTTGCATATTAGGTTTATAGAAGCTCCACTTTAAATTTTGCATGGCCTGGGACGATGCCATGACAGAACGGCCTTCCATTTAGAAATTTCTTAACTTGACTAAAATCGACGTTATGAATATTGAAAAAGCGATATTGGCAGGAGGATGTTTTTGGGGTGTTGAAGAACTTATCCGTGAGCTCCCGGGCGTTACCTCAACGGTTGTTGGATATACGGGCGGTGATGTACGGAATGCCACTTATCGGAACCATGGTAAACACGCTGAAGGAATTGAAATTGAGTTCGACCCGGCCCGGTTGTCATACCGAAAGCTTCTGGAGTTTTTCTTTCAAATTCATGATCCAACAACCCGAGACAGACAGGGGAATGACAGGGGAACATCGTATCGCTCTGCCATATTCTACCTGAATGAGACGCAGAAGGAAACAGCAAAGAAATTAATTGAAGAGATGTCTGCTTCGCATAAATGGCCCGGGCCAATAGTGACTGAGGTCGTCCCGGCTTCCGATTTCTGGAATGCCGAAGAGGAACACCAGAACTATCTGCAAAAACATCCCTATGGATATACCTGCCATTTTATAAGACCTGAATGGAAAATGAATGAATATTGAGGTTATGAGTTGCAAGAATTTTGTCAACCAGGTTTTCTTATGGTGTTTTAATTTGCCTTAGCAAACTCGCCATTAGCGGTAATGGTAACTTCGTCGCTTAACATAGCAGATCCGGCCTGCGGGGCAAAACCAAAATCAGATCTTTTGATTACACCAGTCAGCTTAAATCCTGCATCGTCCTTTTTACTCATAGGGTTGATAACAGTACCGCGGTACCAAAGATCCATGGTAACTGGTTTGGTGACACCATGCAGGGTAAGGTCACCGCTTAATTTATAATGATTTGTAGAAACCGGAGTAATTGAGGTACTGGCAAATGTCATGGTTGGGAATTTAGCAGCGTCGAAATAGTTAGCCCCCTTCAGATCGTTATCGCGGTAATCAACATCTGTATTTACAGAAGCGGTATTTACCGTTAACTGAAATTTGGCGTCGCTGAAATCAGGTTTACTTGCTACAATGGTGCAGGTAAAATCTTTGAATATGCCATCCACGTCGGATACCATTAAGTGCGTTATAGTAAACCCAATTTTAGAGTGCATCTTATCGTTGGTCCAGGTAGTTTGTGCGAATACACCGAAGCTGAACAAAGCGGTAGCCATTAATAAAATAGTCTTTTTCATGATTGCTATTTGATTTTGTTTATTTATTCTGCAATTTAGACATTTAAATATTATTTTATCACCATTTCAAAAAACTACTTCCGCTCTCTTTTCTCATTCTTATCAGGAAGTAGCATGCAAATAACCTGGGAACCTCTTCCCATATTTAAGGGGGATAAATTAGAATTCCAATATTGATAAGCACTATTCCGTTCTCAAGCTTTTCACCGGGTTTGCCATGGCTGCTTTTACCGCCTGCAAAATTACCGTAAGCAATGCAATGAATGCAGCAACTAAAGCCGCCATTGCAAATAGCCACCAATGAATAGTTGTTCGATAAGCAAAACCCTGCAACCAATTCTCCATAATATAGTAGGCGACGGGTATGACAATTATTGTTCCAAGTAATACTGGTTTTAATAAGTCGCCCGACAAAAGCAGCACGATATTTTCGACAGAGGAGCCAAGTACTTTTCTTACTCCGATTTCTTTTGTCCGCTTTAATGCAGTATATGATGCAAGTCCGAACAAACCTAGGCATGCAATAGCGATTGCAATTGCAGAAAACACACTCAGGAGAGATTCTTGTTTGATTTCTGATTTGTACAGCGCATCAAATTTATCGTCAAGAAAACTATATTCGAATGGAAACTCAGGGGCATTGGCAACATATATTTTTTTGATACGGCCAATTGCCTGCTGTATTTGTGCAGTTTTTAATTTTACTAATGCAAGTCGCCTATCGTCTTTTTTAGTTGATACAACTAACGGCCCTATTGTCTGCTTCAGTGAAGTGAAATGATAATCTTCTATTACACCAACGATTGTTCTGCGCAAACTATCACCCGTTATATTTTTTATCCATTTGCCAACAGCCTGTTGAGGCGTGTAACCGAGTAATGTTGCCGCAGCGTGATTAATGATCACCGAGTTGGTTGAATCTGTCGGGAACTGCGGTGAAAAATCTCTCCCTGCAATTATTTTTAAACCAAGTGTCTTCACATATTCAAAATCGGCAAACTCGGTATTCATCATTAATTTTTCACCAGGTTTACTTTGAGCTTCAAAACCATAAGTATCATAAAAACCTCCCGGTTCACCCGTCATTAAAGAGACGCTTGACACAGCAGGGTCTGCCTGTAATTGATTTTTGAAATTTATTTTATTGTCCCATATCTTACCGTTATCCAGTCTTACGATCATGGATTGTTCTTTGTTAAAACCCAAATCGGTAGTGCGCACATAATGCATTTGTTTCATCACAATTGTTACGCTAACAATGAGCGATACGGATATGCCGAATTGAAAAACAACTAATGCTTTCCTGAAAAATGCACCATTTTTTCCCAGCTTTAATTTACCTTTTAGTGCATCAATCGGTGAGAAAGAAGAAAGCAGGAGCGCCGGATAGCTGCCTGCCACCACGCCAACAACAATAATAACACTGCCAAGAAAAATATATAATAACGGGTTTGTCCAGTAAGAAGGCAAACTATAACCAAGAAAATCGGTATAGGCTGGCATCACCGCCTGCAATAAGAAAACTGCAAGGGCAGATGCGACTACTGCAAATAAAAGCGATTCAAAAATAAATTGCCAGGCTAGCTGCCTGCGTACGGCTCCCAATACTTTTCTCAGTCCCACTTCTTTGGAACGATCTGTTGCACGCGCCGTAGCAAGGTTCATGAAATTGATGCAGGCAATAAGCAGGATCAATACTGCAATGCTCATAAAAATGTAAACCATTTTTTTACTACCGTGTTTTACCGCATCAAATGGATTTTCGCCTTCAAAATATATACCCAGCAATGGTTTCATAATAAGATCCATTTTGAAGCCGGCTTCACGATAAAACTTTCCCATGTATTTATCCATGAATTGAGGAAAAAGATTTTGCAGCTGGTCAGGATGCACTGAAGGATTGAGTTGAAGGTAAACAAACAGGCCGTTCCCGGGCCATTGATTCATCCAATAATCATTCCTCCAGTTTGCCAATGGCACTACCATATCAAAATCCATGTGTGTGTTGGGTGGAACGTCTTCTGCGATGCCTGTAACTTTGAAATGCATTTTCTCATTGAAGTCTATCACTTTCCCGATCGGGTCATCATTACCAAAATATTTTTTAGCAGCCGATTGAGTCATCACGATGCTCAATGGATCATTCAATACTGATTCAGGATTACCCTTAAGCAGACGAAAGCTGAAGAAGCTGAAAAAATTGCTATCGACAAGGTAAATTTTTTTCTCGTTGAAAGAAATATTCTTGTAGCGCACCAGGTCATTATCCGGTTGAACGCGCATCGTTGCTTCTATTGCATCGCGATAATCATTTGCCAATGCGCGGGCATATGGAGGAGATACCCAGGGTATGTTCCTTTTTTCTCCATTGGTTTCGCCAACGCGGTAAATGCGGTAAATGTATTTCGCGTTCTTTTGAAACTTATCATAGCTGAATTCATTCATTACAAACAAAAAGATCATTAAACAGCACGTAATTCCTACTGTTAGGCCCAGGATATTGATCAATGAAAATAATTTTTGCTTCCTGAAATTTTTGAACGCGAGGAGGAGATAATTTCTAAACATAGACAATACTGTTTTAGCTATTATTAGTTGTACCTTTTTTCAAATGAAACGGACTTTGAGCAGACGGTGCTCACTTCAAACTGATAAAAATATGCCAGCTTTATAAAGAGTTGAATACTATATAATTAATATAAAATAATACATACGACGGCGTTCGGATTTGATACAACTACTGTCCTTTATTGATATGCGTGATGAACCGCCCGCGTTAACGAAGCAGTTGAGCTAATTTACAATGTGAGCAACGGTTTCATTGGAAATGAAAATGAACAAACAGGCGATAATTTTGATTTGTCCGCTCCGGCAAACAAGTTTGCCTCGCTTGCAAATTAAAAAGCCATTCAACTTCGTTGAACGGCCGCTTTAAATCTTTGTGAACTAATTAGCTGCAAGTAAACCCGTTATTATTTAATTTTTAAAAGACTGGCGTTGATAGCAATTACTACTGTACTGATACTCATTAGGGCAACTCTAGCTGCAGGACTTAGGAGGATTCCGGAATGAAACAATTCACTTGCGGCATCGGGTAATGGAATGATATTATATCCGGTCGCCCAAGGCAGATTCTGCATCATTTTCCAGTAAGAGGTTATTTTTTATAAAGGTCCTGGAAGTTAATGGAAGCAATAAGTATTTCTGATGCTGCTGTTAATTTAATGAGTCTTTGTATCGTTTTGGTTTCATCAGGAAATGTTTTTCAAATACGCGGCCAAAGTGGCTTAGGTTGGTAAAGCCAAGTTTATAACCTGTTTCAGAAACGGTCAGATAGCTAAGTAAGTGTGTCGCTTCATTCATGCGGGCCGCTTTCATTCGTTTTATTCTTAAAACAATGCACGACGGGAATTAATACTTTAGCCAATGTTGAGTGAACCCATTTGGACAAATGTCGAACCATTTTATGGAAGATTTAAGGAAAATCGTTGAACTGGGAGCTTAAAATGTGCCCGGGGTTTTATTTATTCCTTTCATTATATTTATTAAAAGTTATCATCGAATGATGGTTTTTTGCTCCGTTTTCAAATAATATTTTGGGCATCATAAATCGAATCTATATAATTATAAAAATTATAGATGAAAATTATTAATTCATTCAAGTTATGTTTGCCACTTAAGGTTTTAAAAATCAATCAAAATGGGAAATAACACACCTGCTGATGAGTCAAAATTAGCGGAAGTTAACACGGGTGATGCCAAGTGCCCCTTCAGCGGCGGCATACTAAAGAAAACCGCAGGCGGTGGTACCAGGAACAATGACTGGTGGCCAAACCAATTGAAATTAAGCATCCTCCGTCAACACGCTTCCCTTTCCAACCCGATGGGAGAGTCGTTCGATTACGCTAGTGAGTTTAAGACCCTCGACCTGGATAACGTAAAGAAAAACATCTTCGAACTGATGACCACTTCGCAGGACTGGTGGCCGCCCGATTTTGGTCATTATGGTCCGTTTTTTATCCGTATGGCCTGGCACAGTGCAGGTACTTATCGCATCTCCGACGGTCGCGGTGGTGCTGGCTCGGGTACCCAGCGTTTTGCACCACTCAATAGCTGGCCCGACAATGCGAACCTCGACAAAGCACGCCTGCTGCTCTGGCCCATCAAGCAGAAATATGGCAGGAAACTTTCCTGGGCCGACCTGATGATACTAACAGGCAACTGTGCCCTGGAATCGATGGGCTTTAGGACATTCGGTTTCGGTGGCGGACGTGCAGATGTCTGGGAGCCTCCGGAAGACGTTTACTGGGGTTCTGAAACCGTGTGGCTGGGCGGCGACAAACGTTATACGGGAAAAAGAGAACTGGAGAACCCCCTGGCTGCCGTTCAGATGGGTCTCATCTATGTGAATCCGGAAGGTCCTGATGGCCATCCTGATCCGCTGGCTTCTGCCCATGACATTCGGGAAACCTTTGGCCGTATGGCTATGAATGATGAAGAAACCGTGGCTCTGATCGCGGGCGGACATTCATTCGGTAAAACCCATGGTGCCGCAGACCCCGCCAAGTATGTTGCCATGGAACCTGCAGGAGCAGGCATTGAAGAGCAGGGCCTTGGCTGGAAAAACAGCTTCGGCAAGGGTAATGCTGACGATACCATTACCAGCGGTCTCGAGGGTGCATGGACTACGACGCCAGCAAGATGGAGTAATAACTACTTCGAAAACCTCTTTGGTTTCGAATGGGAACTGACAAAGAGCCCTGCTGGAGCACACCAGTGGAAACCGAAAAATAATGCCGGTGCTGGTACGGTACCGGATGCGCATGATCCTTCAAAGCGTCATGCACCTTTTATGCTCACCACTGACATCGCTTTAAAAGTGGATCCGGTTTACGAGAAAATTTCCAGGAATTTCTTCGAACATCCTGACCAGCTTGCCGATGCATTCGCGCGTGCGTGGTTCAAGCTCACTCACCGAGATATGGGTCCCCGTGTACGTTACCTTGGTAAGGAAGTGCCTGGGGAAGAACTGATCTGGCAGGACCCGATACCGGCCGTTACACATGCGTTGATCAACGAAGCAGATATAACTGCACTAACGGAAAAAATACTAAGCTCCGGATTGACTGTGTCCCAGCTGGTATCTACAGCCTGGGCATCTGCATCCACTTTCCGCGGTTCAGATAAACGCGGTGGCGCCAATGGCGCACGCATTCGCCTGAGCCCTCAGAAATACTGGGAAGTAAACAATCCTGCTCAGTTGTCGAAAGTGCTTGGCATACTTGAGGGCATTCAGACATCTTTCAACAACGCGCAAGCTGGCAATAAAAAAGTTTCTCTTGCTGACCTGATCGTTCTGGGTGGATGTGCTGGAATTAAGCGGGCTGCAAAAAATGCAGGGTTTGATATCACAGTACCCTTTACGCCGGGACGTGCTGATGCATCGCAGCAGCAAACGGATGTTGCTTCATTCGCCGTGCTTGAACCAGCAGCTGATGGCTTCCGCAACTATCTGAAGCCTCTGCATACTGCATCTGCAGAAGAACTGTTGATTGATAAGGCGCAACTGTTAACACTTAGTGCACCTGAGATGACAGTTTTGGTTGCTGGCATGCGTGTACTCAACAGCAACTACGACCAGTCTGCATATGGCGTATTTACCAGTCGCCCGGAAACGCTCACCAATGATTTCTTCCTGAACCTGCTCGACATGAATACTACCTGGAAAGCGGTTTCGGGAGTTCAAAACCTGTTTGAAGGTCGTAATCGAAAAACAGGTGAAGTGAAATGGACGGGTACCCGTGCGGATCTCATATTCGGATCCAACCCAGAGCTGCGTGCGATTGCTGAGGTATATGGATGTGAAGATGGTGAAGAAAAGTTTGTCATGGACTTTATAGTTGCATGGAACAAGGTGATGAACCTCGACCGCTTCGACATAGCCTGATTCAAATCAATATCTTTATTTGCCCCGCCTGTGATTACTTGACCATTTTATTTATTTTCCTTTGGGTGTCTGACTGACGCAATGAAATATTATTTCTGGAAAACCTGCGTAACTTGAGCATTCCGGGGTCCGCTTTCCAGCACATGAATACAACGCCACTCATTTCAAAACCGCATTATCCCATACTTGACGGACTCCGGGGTGTTGCGGCCGTGACGGTGGTGGCTTTTCATATCTGCGAGGCCAATTCAACCAGTCCTTTTACACAGATTATAAACCATGGCTATCTCGCTGTTGATTTTTTCTTTTTGCTTTCGGGCTTCGTTGTCGGTTATGCCTATGATGACCGCTGGGGCAAAATGAGTGTGGGAGATTTTTTCCGGCGACGGCTGATCAGGCTGCAGCCGATGGTAGTTCTTGGAATGATTGTGGGTGGAGTGTGTTTTTATTTTCAGCAAGGCGGATTATGGCCTGGCATATCACAAGTGCCTGTCTGGAAAATGCTGCTGGTCATGCTGATCGGCTTTACGCTGATCCCCCTTCCACCTTCCATGGATATCCGCGGCTGGGCTGAGATGCATCCGCTGGATGGCCCTGGCTGGTCTTTGTTTTTTGAATACATCGCGAATATCCTGTATGCCTTGATTGTCAGGAGATTTTCAAATACTTTGCTTTTTATTCTGGTGGTTCTTTCTGCCGCTGCGCTGATTCATCTGGCAGTTACGAGCCCGCAGGGCGATCTGATCGGTGGCTGGTCAATTGATCCAACCCAGTTGCGCGTCGGATTCTCGAGGGTTATGTATCCATTCTTCGCCGGTCTGCTTTTATTCCGCTCAGCCAAAATTCCCAATATAAAAAATGCTTTTCTGTGGAGCAGCCTGCTGATCATCGTTGTGCTTTCCATCCCCAGAATCGGTGGTGATACACATCGGTGGGAGAATGGTCTTTATGAAGTACTCGTTGTTATTTTTATATTCCCCCTGATTATTTATTTGGGAGCCGGCGGAGAAGTCAGAAGTAAAACAGGAGCGCGCATCTGTAAATTTCTGGGTGATATTTCTTACCCGATATACATGACCCATTATCCGCTGATCTATATCTATACGGCCTGGGTATTTGATCATAAACCGTCGGCCGGACAATCATTTGGGATAGGCGCCGTAGTTATGGTTTTTGCGATCACGCTCGCTTATGCGAGCCTGAAATTATTCGATGAGCCGGTACGTGTATGGCTTAAAACAAAATTTTTGAACAGCAAATAATAATCACAAAGTATCTGTATGAAAGAACTTCTGAAAATAACGATTCGGCTGTACTGATTTTTGTTCACACAATAAAAGCACAGGCGCAATAGCCAGGTAAAAATAATATCCAGGACGTGGTACCGCGATTTCCCAAATCACTACCCTTTTCAGGGTATTTTTGCGCACCAAATGAGGTATACCCCTTTCAAGGGAGTCCTACGACTTTCATATTGATTTTCTTTGACCCATTAAATCAATCAATATGAAACTACGTACATTATTACTGCTCATCATCCTTTCACCAGCCATCGTAAACGCGCAGCTGGGACTCAAGGCAGGTCTCAATTTTACCAATGTAACCAACCCCTCTTCCGTCAACAATCAAAGCGGTTCCGGATTCAACGCCGGTGTCTTCTTTTCGACTCCCTACAAAAGAATCCTGGGTTCAAAAACGGAATTGGTATTTTCCCGGCAAGGCTATAATTATGAAACGGGTTCCGTCACCGGGAAAGTCAACCTGGACTATATCATGCTGCCTACTTACGTGTGCATCAATATCACTAAGTATCTTCAGATACAGCTGGGTATGCAGTTGGGTTATCTGATGAGTGCGGCTGCAGACAGTACGAATAAGAGCAGTGGCGGGTCTTCCGGCTCCATCAATGGGGTACTGAGTTTTTACAACCGGTTCAGCTATAGCGTCGGTGGCGGCGTGGAAGTACATCCTTTCAAAGGGATGCTGGTCGGAGCGAGACTAAACGTTAGTTTAAATAACTTATATAAGTTACCCGATTCAGGAGGGTCAGTCACCCCACCTTCCTTCACTTCCGATATTAACATTAAATCAAACCTCCTTCAGGTCTACATAGGCTGGAAATTCGGGCATCCATAAATAAATCCCTGTTGTAAATTATTATTAATCATCATTCTTCGTCCAGACGGGTTTTTGTGGACGATATCATTTTTCAAACCTTAACAAATGAAATTAAGATCTCCATTTTGCCGGGCTTATTTTTTAGCGCGCAAAGTAATTAACCAAATTTTCCTTTTATTCATGTTCATTATTTGTTTTTATGGATGCAAAAAAACAGATTTGGGAACTCCTTCCAATTCGAATAATTCTTCAACCGGTAGCGGAACCATAGCGATTACGGGAGTTGGTATACCCGTTGGCATCTCTGTAACAAAAACGATTGGTGCGGCCGGTGGAACACTTGTCTCGGCTGATTCTGTAGTGGAATTGAATATTCCTCCGGGCGCATTATCGTCCGATGTGAATGTCAGCATCCAGCCGGTTACCAACGAAGCGCCGGGCGGTATCGGCCTCTCGTATGACTTCTTACCCAACGGTACCGTTTTCAGTACGCCTGCTACGGCAACATTTCATTATTTGGATGACAGTCTGAATGGAACACTTCCGGAATTATTGTGGATCCTTTATCAGGACAGCTCGAATGCATGGGTGGCAAATCCTGCCCTTCAGGATCTCGATACGGTGGGGAAAAAACTCAGTATCCAAATCGGTCATTTTTCCAAAAGATCGATATCCAAAAATGTAGAAATATCCGCTTCTACACTGATCCTTCATTATAACGATAAAAGTACCCTTACCGTACAACAAACAATCATGGGTAAAGCGCCTGCTGGCCAAACCGGACCAGTTACTGTTGGAGCAATTAGTTATTTAGAAACCGTTCCTAACCCAAATGTCTGGAATTGGCAGGTGCAGGAAGTTCTTTCTAACACAGGTGCACCCATTGGGAATATCTCGGGGAAGGGCTCTGAAGTGACTTTTAATGCCCCGCCTCAAATCAATAATAATATTTTTGTAAGGGTGACTGCTACTGTCGGACCTATTACAGAATGGTGGAGGGGATCTAAAATTATAAAGCCCTGGGTAACCTTAACGCGTATTCTCCTGCTGGAACCCAACGAATTTAATTATTCAGTTTTTTTCGCTTATAGAAACCCCCACATTGCAGGTTACATCAGTGAGCCGCAGCTTTATGAAGATTCCACAACTTTCGATCTTACTATTACAATACATCCAGACGCTCCTCCAAATCAATTTCAAAATGTAGCTACGGCGTCTATAAAAAATATACAAAATAATGGTCCGACTGTAACTCCACTAATTCAAAGTTATACTGTGCCCGACGGCGATATTTTTACCTTTACTTTTAATCCGGATCCAATCGGTTTATACAATATCCGAAACGTTACGCTGGATGATTCTCTTATAGACAGTGATTTATCGCTTATTCTCAATTTCAATAGTGACGTTGCAGAATCGCCAAGTTATTGGGTCCTGGATGAACCTGAGGACGGGGGAGTAAAAACTTTTGTTCCAAGCATACAATTAAACGGTGGAATACCAGCAGTTACAACTAGTCCATTTAGAATAAATAATAAAGCACAAGTAATTGGAGACCCCAAAGCGGGGCAATATTTTGAGTTCACTCCTAAATATCAGTAGTCAGGAAATTGGTATATTTCCGAAGAAAGACAATATTTGACAAGAATCATCTTGAAGTATGGATATTCGTTTTGACGGTCATATTATTTTTACGCTCATGGCTATGCTTACACTGAACGATGTTTTCAGTCAGACTGTGCCTGACAGTTTGTTAAAAAAACTGAATACAGCCACGAATGATTCTGTGAGAGCAAGAACGATCCTGGACATCGGTGAAGATATAGAGTCGAGATCAACGGAGAAGAGTCTGGTATATTACCGACAAGCACTGGAGCTTGCAGAAAAAATTCAAAACAAACGACTCATTCTTTCATCGCTGGTCAACCTGGGCATTGGCAATATGGAAAGCAATCATCTGGACACGGCAGTCGCGTATTTCAATCTGGCGATGCCGGTGGCCGCGGGGCTTCGTGACACCAACCGCATAGCCGTCGTCTATTCGAACCTGGGCAATGCGTACCGTTATAAAAAAGACAGAATACAGGCGCTGGAAAATTTTCAGCGGGCAGCAGATCTGCTGGAGAAAAAAAACGATTCTCTTCGTCTTCCGGGCGTTTATCAGAATATCAGCATTTTTCTCAGTGAAAACAATGACTATCGGGAATCGATCGTATATAGCAACAAGGCCTATGTGATGGCGTCTGCACAGGGAGATGATTATACCGCATGCAACGCCCTCATCAGCATGTCGGATGCCTGGTTTAGTCTGGGTGATCCCGGCAGGCAATATGAATTGCTGCAAAAAGCAAACCTGCTTGCCGAACGCACGGGTGACCTCGAGGAACATAGCACGATTTACAATAATCTGGGATCTTACTTTTTCACTAAAAAAGATTTTCACCAAGCCCTGCGGCAGTATATGCTTTCCTATGGATATGCCCTGCAGATGGGCAACCACTATCATCTTTGTGAGGCCTCTACCCGGATGGCAGAGATTTACAAACAGATGAACAAACCCGATAGTGCGCTCGCCTACGCAAAAAAAGCGGAGGACCTGGCCCATGAGATCGGATCCCGTTCGGATTTAAAAGAGATTTATTTAACCCGCGCAGAAATCGAAAAAAGCCTGGGCCATGCAAATGAGGGCTATGCATTTCTCT
>Ga0182024_10002919_pt1 | contig 41634 bp, 33 predicted proteins | sample P32metaG_FD_120480 | JGI IMG/M metagenome (GOLD analysis project Ga0182024, IMG submission 120480) | Permafrost microbial communities from Stordalen Mire, Sweden - P3-2 metaG (Illumina Assembly) | ecosystem: Environmental > Terrestrial > Soil > Wetlands > Permafrost | place: Sweden: Stordalen... | reverse complement strand
CCCCGCCCCCGTGGCCGGGCCAGCCGCGCCCCCCCGACCAGCCCCCGGCCGGCTCCTGGCCCCCGCCCCCGTGGCCGGGCCAGCCCCACCAGCCACCTCCGGGCTACTGGCCGCCCCCCCAATGGCCGGGCCAGCCGCGCCCCCCCGACCAGCCCCCGGCCGGGAGCGTCCCCCCGGGCGCCCCCGAGCACAACCCCGAGCCCTGACCGGCCCGGCGACCCGCCCCCCCCGGGCGGGTCGCGCCCCGCCCGTCGGCGGGGGGATCAGCCCTGGGGGATACCGGCCAGGGTGACGACCCCGGGCAGTCCGGCCGGGACGGCGTCCTCCATGGCGGCCACCGGCCCGGTGGCCCGCACGGCGAGGGCCGCGGCACCCGCCCCGGCCAGGGCCGGGGCCTCGATCACGCTGAACGCCCCGGGGGCGATCTGCTGGGCCGGCACCGAGCTGAGCCGGGCCAGGCCGGCGGGGGTGACCGTGGACACGGTGACGGTCACCGTGGTCGTCCCGGTGTTGAGGAGGCCCAGGGCGAAGGGGGCGGCCCCGGCCACCGGGGGTTGGGGCGCCAGGACCGGGTTCGAGAGCACCCACTCGCGGGAGGCCACCATGGTGGCCGACCCGCCCACGGCGGCGGCCGACCCCCACTGCGGGGTGGCGCCGGCACTCGACGAGGCGACGGTCCGGTCGACCAGGACCCCCGGCCCTCCGCTGGCGGTGACCGTCGTGGCGAAGTCCTGGTTGGCCGGGACCCGGTCGGCCGCGGTGCCGGCGACCGTGGTCGACAGCACCCAGGTGGAGTCGGCCGGGACCTGCTCGACGTAGGGCGCCACCGGGCCCGACGGCAGGCGAACCTGCACGCTGACCCGCTCGGGGACCTGCCCGGGGTTGAAGATCGAGAACTCGGTCTGGCCCCCGGTGACGTCGACGCTGCGCGGGAAGAACCAGCGGCTCTGGGGCTGGGGCGAGCCGAGGCGCAACGAGAGTCCGGTGACCCCGTTGACCGAATACTCCTGGAGCTCCTGGGCCACGATCCGACCCGAGGTGGCCTGGACCACCGTCGACACCGACGCCTGGTTCTGGACGTAGGCGGCCACGCCGGCCACCACCACATGGCCCGGCGCCACCACCAGCCCCTGGAAGGGCATCGGTGCCGTGAGACCCTGGGGGGTGGCGAAGGCCAGGTCGACCACCGACGCGGTGGCCGAGGGGTTGTAGAGGGCGACGAACAGGGTGCTGCCGTTGGTCGTCGCCCCCGAGGCGAAATACCACGAGGACGACGTGGTGGTGGCGCACGGGCTTTGGGCCCAGCCGTAGCTGCCGTCGACCAGCTCGCTCACGCTGACCCCGCCACCGTCGAGGTCGACCCGGCTGGCCAGCCACGTCCCCTGCTCGACCAGGCCGGGGACCACCGTGATCTGGGAGCCGGCCGGGATCGACACCGCGAGGACGGCGCTGCCCCCGGTGTCGTTGACCACCGACACCGACCCGGACACGGCGGCGGCCGAGCGGTTGACGAGGTAGAGGGTGCCGTTGGCGCTGCCGCCCTGGGTGCCGGTGCCCCCGGTGCAGTACCAGCTGGACGACTCGGCGTCGGTGGGCGGCGCCAGTGCGCCGATGAGGGGGGCGCCGGGACCGGCGGCCGGGGCGCCCGAGCGCCCCACCAGCCCGCCCAGCACCAGCACGGCGACCACCAGGACGAGGACGGGCAGCCGGCGCACCGAGGTGCTGTGGGCGGCCCGGCGCGGGCGCGTCGTGCTCACGCCCCCTCCCCCGGGCCCACTTCGGCCGCCACCGCCTCGGTCCCCGCGTGGCGGGGCCCGCCGGGGCCGGGGGCGTCGGGACCGACCGCGGCGTGGCGGGGGCGGCGGCGCCGGCGCAGCGGCTGCCACCACCAGTCGAGCCAGCCCCGGCGGCCCAGCAGCAGGCCGGCCACCACCACCCACAGGGCCAGCATGGCCGCCGTACCCAGGCCGATCACCGGGTCGGCCGAGAACGAGAGCTCGGCCGGGCCGGCCGGGCTCCCCGGGTACTGGGCCGCCCACCCGAAGGCCGGGCGCCCGGCCACCGGCCGGCCGTCCACGGCGAGGTGCCAGCGCCCGGCCGGGGCGTAGGCGGCGAGGACGGTCCCCGCCGCCACCGGTCCGCCGTAGCCCGGCGCCCCCCGGGGCCCCGGGAGGACCGGTCGCCACCCGGACAGGTCGGCGGCGACCGGCGGCGCCGAGCCTCCCGGGGCCGGGCCGCCGGGCCGCTGCGCCCGCTCGGCCAGGTACTGGGTGTTCTCGAACACGGCGAACCCCTGGCCGCCCCCGGGCACCTGTTGGAGGTCGTCCTGGCCGACCAGGGCGGCAAGGAGGTCGGGGGGTGTCGGGAAGGCCGTTCCCGGCGCGCTCCCGCTCACCCCGGGGGCCAGGCTCTCGACCACCACCACGTAGCGGATGGCCGCCGGGGCCAGCAGCTGGCCCAGGTTGGCGGTGCCGCCGGCCCGGGCCAGGTCGACGGCCTGGGCCACCGTCGACGTCGGGCCGGCCCCGGCCGGGGCCCACAGGTCGACCGCGTCGGGCGTCCCGCTCTCCGAGGTGGCGTAGGCCAGGCCCGGCTGGATCGGCCAGGCGCCGATCGGCAGCGCCCGCGGGTCGCCCAGCCACAGCACCCGGAAGGCCCCCCGTGCCGCCTGGGGGGCCATGAACGCCAGGGGCTCGCCGTAGCCGGTGGACGGGAGGCCCCAGTGGCCGTTCCCGGCCTCGGCCGCCACCGGGACCAGGCCCCCCAGGGCGGCCAGCACCGCGCCCAAGGTCACGACCTGGCGCCAGCCGAAGCGGTATCCCGACAGGTCGGTCTCGAAGGCCGACACCCCGAGTCCGACCCCGCAGGCCACGGCCAGGGCGGCCGGCGCCAGCAGCACCGTGACCGGCGGCGAGAACGAGCCGGTCCACCCCTGGGTCACCGCCAGGGCCAGGAGCCAGGCGAGGGCGGCCACCGTCCACAGCCGTCCGGCCCAGGCCAGCCGGGCCTGTCGGCCGATGAGCAGGGGGAGCAGGGCGGCGGCGATCAGGAGCCAGCCGAGCAGCGTGCTCCCGGTCGGGCCGACGGCGAAGCGCACCAGCGTGGTCCACCCCGGCTGGTCCGAGGGCGAGCCGGCCAGGCCGAAGACGGCCAACGCGCCGTGCCCCGCCGCCAGGGTTCCGATGACCCAGGGGGCCGACAGCACGGCGGCGACCACGGTGGCGCCGACGGCCACCGTCAGGGCCCGCCACGCCCCCCCGGCCTGACCGACGACGAAGGAGCCGGCCACGATGCCCAGCGCGCACAGCAGCACCACTGGCGCCATGGCCGGGGCGAAGGCGACGGCGACCGCCTCGATGACCCCGAGCATCAGCATCTGGCCCCCCGGCGAGGTCCGCCAGGCCCGGGTCGGGCCATTGCCGGGGGCGGAGGGGCGGGGACCGAACGGCGGGAGCCCGGTGGCCCGGGCCAGCCGGGCGAAGATCCAGGGCACCGACGCGTAGGCGACCAGGCCGTCCCAACGCCCCTGGGCCAGCGCGTTGTAGGCCAGGGGCAGGCCGAGATAACAGACGGCGGCGACGAGGCGGGCCCGGGGTGAGCACAGGGTTCGCAGCAGCCGGGCCACCCCGAGGGCCCCCAGGGGGACGCAGCCGAGCACCAGCACCTTCTGCAGCAGGCCCATTCCCCCGAGCAGGGCGGTTCCCAGGACCCCCAGCACCCCGAAGGCCGGGGTGGCCGGGGCCGTCGTCCCCAGCCCGGCCGGCTGCCAGCCGGCGACCAGGTGCTGCCAGGTCGCCCCCCAGCCGAGCATCGGCAGGAACTGGCCGACCAGCGGCAGCTTGGCCGCGAAGAGGTCACGGGTCCCGAACAACAGGACGGCCACCACGGCCACCCAGACCGCCAACCGGGATCGGCTCGAGCCCAGCGCCTGGCGCCGGCGCCGGCGACCGAACCGGTCGCGCCCGGACCGGTGGCCCAGGTCGTCGAGCTCGTCGAAGTCGGCGTCCTCGGAGAACGCCAGGCCGACGCTCCCGGTGAGGAGTGGCTCGACGCCGCCCTCGAGCTCGTCGCCCGCCGCGCTCTCGACCACCGAGGGCGTGCGGCCGTGGGCCACGTCGAAGCCCTGGTGGGAGAGCCGGGAGAGGTAGGTCGAGAGCCGGGCGCTCCCACGTACCTGCAGCCGCCGGACCTCGGAGTCGGGGAACGTGCGCTGGGCCCTGACCGCGCTGCGGCGCCGTCGCAGCTCGCCGGGGTGGCGCAGGTTCCAGCGCCAGGCGCCGGTCAGGGCCCGGGCCCTCTCCCGGTCCCCGACGCTGAGGGCGACCACCCACTCCCCCGCCGCCAGCAGAGCGGCCTGGGGCAGGACCCGGAGCAGGTGGAAGGCCGAGTAGCAGGTGAGGACGACCCGGAGCTCGTGCCGGCGCTGCAGGGCCTGGAGGCCCGGGGGGTCGGCGCCGTCGGGCGTCGGGGCCACCGGCCGCAGGCCACCGGCGACCGCCTCGAGGTGGCGCACCCGGGCGTCGGGGGCCACGACCACCCGGCCCCCGGCCACCTGGGCCCGCCAGCTCAGGTCGAGGTCCTCGCCCATGGCCACGATCCCCGGATCGAACCCGCCCAGCTCCTTGAACAGGTCGGCCCGGATGAGGGTGAACCCGCCCGGTGCCACGAACACGTCGCGCACCGCGTCGTGCTGGCCGTGGTCCACCTCGTTGGCCTGCACCCGCTCGACCACCGCACCGGTCTTGTCGGCGCTCATGCCCACGTGGAGCAGCACCGAAGGGTCGGCCCAGTGGACCATCTTGGGGGTCAGGATCCCGGCGTTGGAGCGGAAGGACTCCTCGACCAGGATGTGCAGGGCGTCGGGGTCGGGGGCGCAGTCGTCGTGGCACAGCAGGAAGAAGGCGGCCCCCTCCACCATGCCCAGCACTTCGTTGGCCGCCGCCCCGAAGGAGCGCCCCGGGTCCAGGCGCCGGACGAAGGCGTCGGGCAGCGCCGCCGCCACCTGGGCCCTCGGGTCCGCGGACCCGCCGGCCACCAGGACCAGCACCGAGAGCCCCTCGTAGTCCTGGGCGGCCAGGGCGGCCAGCGCCTCGTCGAACCACGGGCCGGGGTCGCGGGTGACCAGGACGGCGACCACCGCCGGTACTCGCGCGTCCATCGTGGCAACGAGGCTACTGCCTCGGCGACCGGCACCCCTGGGCACGAACGCTCGCGATAGTTATACAAAAGTGCTTGCAACTGTATATTGAAAGGTATACAGTTGCATCAGTCGAACCCCATCCGGCCGACGAGGAAAGAGGAGAACCAGATGCCCGAACTGACCGATCTTCAGGAACTGACCAACGAGGTGACCACCATCGCCAAGGACGCCGCCTACGTGGTCGTCGGCCTCGGGGTCCTCGGCCTCCAGAAGGCCCAGGTGCAGCGGGTCGGGCTCAAGGGCAAGCTCGGCCAGGGCCCGGGCCTCGACGAGCGTCTCGGCGACCTGCGCAGCGCCCTCTACGCCGGGGTGAAGCACGTCGACGAGATGGTCGAGCAGGCCTTCACCTTCGTGGAGACCACCCTCGAGCCCCTCGAGGAGCAGCTGCCGGCCACCGCCCGCGATCTCGCCCAGAAGGCCCACGTGGGGGCCCGCGGGGTCAGGACCCAGATCCGCGACGCCGTGGTCCCGGCCGCCTGAATCCGGTCGTCCCCTCCACGGGGGGGCACCCGGCGCCTTCGGGCACCCCACGAACGGCCCGCTCCGGTGGGCCGTTCGGCGCGCCCGGGGTCAGCCCGCCCGGGCCCCGGCGGCGGCCAGCACGTCGGCCAGCGTCGTCTCGAGGGGGATCTCGGGCTTCCACCCGGTCGCCTCGTGCAGCCGGGCCGGGCTCCCGCGCAGGACCGGCACGTCGACCGGCCGGACCAGGTCGGGATCGGTCACCACGGTGAGGTCGGCCCCGGCGAGGGCCAGGAGCTGTCGGGCGATCTCGGCGATCTCCACGTCGTGCCCCGAGCACACGTTGAAGGTGACGCCCGGCTCGGCCCCGGCCACGAGGAGGCGGTAGGCCTTCACGACGTCGCGCACGTCGGTGAAGTCCCGCCGGGTGGTCAGGGTGCCGACCCGCAGCTCGCCGGTGCCGGCCCGGAGGGCGTCGACGATCCGGCGGGCCAGGGCCGGGACGGCGAAGGTCGGCGCCTGGCCCGGGCCCACGTGGTTGAACGGGCGGACCACGATGACGGGCTGGCCGTAGCCCCGGAAGGCCTGCAGGGCCACTGCCTCGGCCGCCGCCTTGGAGGCTGCGTACGGGGTCACCGGGGCCGACGGGGACTCCTCGGTGAGGGGCAGCTGGTCGGGCCGCACGGTGCCGTAGACCTCGGCCGAGCTCACCACCAGGACGCGGGGGGCCTTGGGCAGCGCTCGGGCGGCGGCCAGGACGGCGGCGGTGCCGAGGACGTTGACCCGGAGCACTTCGGCCGGCGCCTCCCAGCTCTCGCCGACGTGGGTGAGGGCGGCCAGGTGGTAGACGGCGTCGGGGGCGGCCTCGGCGACGACCGGGCCGAGCGCGGCTTGGTCGGCGATGTCGGTCTCCTTGTCGATGGCCACCACCTGGTCCCCGGCCTCGCGCAGGTGGGCCGCCAGGTGGTGGCCGACGAAGCCCCGGCCGCCGGTGATCAGCGCTCGCACGTCAGCACCCTACCGAACCGGCTGTCGGGGTCCCCATGGTGGGTCAGTCCGACCCCCGCTGCGGGCGCCCGGCGGCGTGGCGGTAGGCCACCAGGTGGGCCTCGGCACTGGCCTCCCAGGTCCGGGCGGCGGCCACGGCCAGCCCCCGCTCCCGGCGCCCGGCCCGGGCCGTCGAGCCCGGCGGCTCGTCGAGCACCGAGGCCAGGGCGGCGGCCAGGTCCTCGGTGTCACCGGCCGGCACCAGCAGGGCGGCGTTGCCGGCCAGCTCGGCCATGGCGGTGCCCGCCGTGGTGACCAGGGGCGCCCCGCAGGCCAGCGCCTCGAGGGCCGGCAGGCCGTAGCCCTCCTCGAAGGACGGGTAAGCCACCGCGGCGGCCCGGCGCAGCAGGGCCGGGACGGCGGCGTCGCTGACGTAGCCGGTGCGGACCACCCGGTCGCGGTGGACGCCCGCCGCGGCGATGGCCTTCTCCACCTCCTCGCCCCCCCACCCGTCCTGGCCGGCGATGACCAGACGCAGCCCCGGGTGGCCGGGGGCCAGGCGCTCGAACGCCCGGACCAGGGCCGGGACGTTCTTGCGGGGCTCGACGGTGCCGACGAACACGATGAAGGGCCACCGGTCCCCCAGTCCGATCGCCCCCAGCGCCGAGTCGTCGGCGCCGGGGGCGGACTCGGCCGGGGTGAAGCGGGTGTGGTCGACCCCGTGGGGGGCGATGAAGACCGGCGCCCGCACCTCGCAGACCGCGGCCAGGCGCTCGGCCGTGGTCCGGCTGACGCAGACCACCGCCGCCGCCCGGCGGGCGGCGACCCCGATGGCCCGGCGGAACACCCGCACCTTGGACCGCTCGTGCCACTCGGGGTGGTCGAAGAAGGTGCAGTCGTGCACGGTGACCACCACCGGCACCCGGGCCCGCTCGGGCATCGTGTAGTGGGGGCCGTGGTGCACGTCGGGCGCCACCGAGTCCAAGAGCGCGGGGAGCCGGGCCTGCTCCCAGGCCAACCGCAGGAGCCGGGGCCCCGGGGCCGACGTCAGGACCCGTCCGGGCGGGCCCCCGGCGCCGTCGCCGACGAGCCGGTGCCAGCGGGACCCGTCGTGGCGGCGGGCGGTGAGGATCAGGTCGACGTCGGACCGCCGGGCCAGGGCCGCCGCCAGGTCCAGGGTGTAGCGCCCGGCCCCGGCCGGGGCCGCGGGGACGGCGCTGACGTCGAGGGTCACCCGCAGCGGTGACCGGTCACCGCTCACCGGCCGAGCGACTCCCACAGGGCGACGTGCTGGCGGGCCACCCGGCGCCAGGTGCGCCCGGCGGCCAGGGCCCGCCCGGCCGTGGTGAGGGCCGCCCGCCGCTCCTCGTCGGTTGCCGCGTGCAGCAGCCCCTCGGCGATGGCCTCGACGTCGAGCGGGTCGACCCGCACCGCCACCTCCCGCTCCCCCGCCGCCACTTCGACGCTCGGGACGCCGGTGCTGGCCAGCACCGGCGTCCCCAGGGTCATCGCCTCCAGCGGGGGCAGCCCATAGCCCTCGGTGAGCGGGACGTAGGCGAAGAGGCGGCCCCCTCGGTAGAGGGCGGCCAGCACCCCGTCGGAGACCTCGCCCACCGCGACGACCCCGGCGGGCGGGCCCGGACCCGGTCCCGGGTCGGCCAGCGGGCCCGCCCCCCAGCCCTGGGGGCCCACCACCACGAGGGGCCACGGCTCGGGGAGCCGGGGCCGGACCGCGGCGTAGGCCGCGCAGAGGCGGTCGAGGTTCTTGCGGGGCTCGAGGGTCCCGGCGGTCAGCAGGTACTCGCCGGTGACCCCGTGGCGGCGCATCAGGGCGGCGGTGGTCACCTCGTCGGGCTCGGGCAGGTGGTCCGAGCCCAGGGGGACGACGGTCACCGCCTCGGGGGCGGCCCCGGCGGCCACCAGTTCGGCCGCCACCGCCTCGGACGGTGCGACCAGGCCGTCGGCCGTCCGCAGGGCCCGGCCCAGCGCCGCCTCGTGCCAGGAGCGCCCCCGGGGGGTGGTGGCCTCGGGGAAGAGGCGCCAGGCCACGTCGTGCACCGTGATGGACAAGGCCGGCCCCGGTCCGCCGTTGGGGCCGGCCCGGCGGCGGACCGGGGGGGCGGCCAGTGAGACGGCGTGGACGACGTCGAAGCCGCGCGGGGCCCGGGCCAGCCCGTGGTCCCAGGCCCGGGTGAGCAGCGGCCCCGGGAGACGCGAGGCCCGGATCGGCAGCTGCCAGGGGGCCAACGGGTCCTCGTCGGCCGGGCCCCGCCGCCCGCCCGGGCGGCTGACCAGCAGCGAGACCAGCGGGGAGGTCCGGGTGGCCGCGTGCTCCTGGGCCTCGAGCTCCCGGAGCCCGTCGAGCAGGCCGACCGCATAGCGCCCGATGCCGCCGGGGACCTCCCGGCGCAGCTGCTCGACGGCGAGCAGCACCCGGAGGCGGCCGCCCACCGCCCCGACCCGGGTGAACGGCTCGATCGTGGTCACCGCCCCCCCCGGTCGGCCCGGGCGTCGCGGTAGAGGGCGGCCAGCCCCTCGGCGCACCGGTCCCAGGTGAAGCAGGCGGCCCGTCGGCGGCCCCGGGCCACCAGGTCGTCGCGCACGGCCGCCGAGTCGAGCACCCGGGCCAGGGCGGCGGCCAGGGCCTCATGGTCCCCGGGGGCCACCAGCTCGGCCGCGTCCCCGAGGACCTCGGGCAGGGCGCCGGCCCGGGTGGCCACGACGGGCACCCCGGCCGCCATGGCCTGGAGCGGGGGGAACCCGAAGCCCTCGTAGAGCGAGGGGTACGCCAGCACCGCGGCCCGGCGCAGCAGCGAGGAGAGCTGGTCGTCGTCCAACCAGCCGGTCCGGGCCACCCGGTCCGGGAAGGCCGAGCGCCCGAGGGCCCGGTTCAGCTCGTCGCTCCCCCAGCCGCCCGGTCCGGCCAGCACCAGGGAGACCCCGGGGCGGGCGCCGGCCAGTTCGTCGAAGGCCCGCACCAGCCCCGGCAGGTCCTTGCGCGGCTCGGCCGTCCCCACGGCCAGCACGTAGCGGTCGGTGCCCGGCGGGAGGATCCGCCCGGCCACCTCGGCGTCGCACCCGGCCGCCGGCTCGGGCAGGGCCGGCACCCCCGAGGGCACAGCCCGCACCCGCTCGGGGTCGGCCCCGAGCGCCTCCACCACCTCGGCTGCGACGAAGGCCGAGGGCGTATGCACCCACGCCCCACGGCCCAGCGCCCGGCGGATCAGACCCGGGTAGGCGAGCGTCGGCCGGTCGCACAGCTCGGGGAAGCGGACGGTGGTCAGGTCGTGGACGGTGGCCACCCGGGCCGCCCGCCGGGCCGGCGGGACCACGAAGTTGGTGCCGTGCACCACGTCGACCGGCCCGATGAACAGCTCGATCGCCGGCCGGTCCCGGCGGGCCCAGGCCGCCTGGAGCGGTCGGGCCGGCATGGCCCGCTGGCCGGTCGACACGCCGGGCGGGGTCAACGGGCCGATCCCCCGGCGCCGGCGCCAGCTGACGGCGAAGGCGGCCACCGAGAGCTCCGGCCGCCGGGCCAGGCCGGCCAGCGCCCCGGCACAGAAGGCGCCGACCCCGGTGGGCCGGCCGAGCAACGGGGTGGCGTCGAGCGCCACCCGCAGTCGCCGCTCGGCCGCGTCGTCACCGGAGTGCGGCGGGGACGGCACCCGTCGAGCCTTGCACACCGCACCCGGCCCGACGCCCGGGGCCGGCCTCAGGCGGCGACGCCGCCGTCGATCGACAGGATGGCGCCCGAGATGTACGCCGCCTCCTCAGAGGACATGTAGGCCATCGCCCCGGCGATCTCGGAAGGGAAGGAGAAGCCCATCGGGGTCATGATCCGGTCCATCAGCTTCTTGTCCGCCCCCTCGGGCGGCATGAAGTTCCAGATGATCGGGGTGTCGACGCCACCGGGGGCCACCCCGTTGACCCGGACCCCCCGGCCCAGGTACTCGACCGCCAGGGCCTTGGTCAAGAGGGCGACGCCGCCCTTCGACGCGCAGTAGGCGGCCGAGTACGGCTGGCCGATGACCCCGGCTGTCGAGACGACGTTGGTGATGACCCCGCCGGTCTGGAGGAGCGAAGGGATCGAGGCCCGGCAGACCAGAAAGGTGCCGGTGAGGTTCACCGCGATCATGGTGTTCCAGTCGGCCAGGGTCGCCTCTTCGGTGCGGGCGAAGCCGCCGGTCCCCGCCACGTTGCACACGACGGTCACCGGGCCGAGCTCGCCGGCCGCCCGGGCCACTGCGTCGCCCACCGAGGTCTCGTCGGTCACGTCGCAGCGGATGGCCAGGGCCCGGCCGGGCCCGGCCGCGTTGATCTCGCCGACCACCGTCTCGACCGGCTGGAGGGCGATGTCGAGGCAGGCCACCGCCGCCCCCTCGGCGGCCAGCCGACGGGCCGTCGCCCGCCCGATGCCCGAGGCGGCGCCGGTCACCAGCGCCGTCTTGCCGGCGAAGCGGTCCGGCGTGCTGGTGCCCACCGCCGTCCCCCGGTCGGGATCGGGCTCACCGATTCGTGTGGTCGGACTCATGGCTCTCCTCCTCGGGCACGCCGGCCCCGCTCGGCGGCGGGGCCGGGCCCCTCCGCACCGTCCGGATCACCGCGCCGGCCCGCCCGCACCGACCGGCGAGAACCGGGGCGGGGCGGCCCCCCCGGGGCCGGTCCCGCCGGGATGTCGGCCCGCGAGGCGGGCGGCGGCGGCCCTCGCCGCCGGGGCGGCCAGGGCCCGCTTGTCCACCTTCATCATGGGGGTGAGCGGCAGCTCCTCGACGACCACGAAGGCGTCCGGCACCTTGTAGTCGGCCAGGTGACGCCGGCACAGCTCGCGCAGCCCGTCGGTCCGGGGGGCCGCCCAGCCGGCGGCCGGGACGACGAAGGCCACGCCCACCTCGCCCAGCACCGGGTCGGCGGCCCCGACCACCGCCGCCCGGGCGACGGACGGGTGGCCGGCCAACACCGCTTCGACCTCGGCCGGGAACACGTTGTAGCCGCCCCGGAGGTAGAGCTCGTGGTCCCGCCCGGCCAGGGTCAGGTTGCCGTCGGGGTCGAGCGACCCGAAGTCGCCGGTGCGGAGCCAGCCGTCGGGGGCCAGCACGGTGGCCGTCGCCTCGGCGTCGACCACCGACCTCGAGCCGGCAGCGCCGTCGGGGCCGTCGGGGCCATCGGGGCCGGGGCCCCAGTAGCCGCGCATCACCGCCCCCGACCGGATCCGGACCCGACCGACGTCACCGGCCGCCAGTACCCCTCCCGCCTCGTCGGTCACGACCAGCTCTACCCCGGGGACCGGGCGGCCGACGGTGGTGGCCACCACCTCGTCGGGGTCCTCGGGCCGGGTCCCGGTACCCAGCGAGCTCTCGGTGGACGTGTAGCGCACGACGACGGGCACCCCGAGGCGCCGGCGCATCTCGGCCACCTGCCCGGCGGTGACCGGGGCCGCCCCGGTCCCGGCGATCCGCAGGGCCGAGAGGTCGGCCCGGTCCAGCTCGTCGAGCTCGAGCACCAGCGCCCACTGGGTGGGCACGCCCTGGGCCACGGTGACCCGTTCGGCCACCAGGACGGCCAGCGCGTCGGCCGCCCGCCACGGGGTGGGGGTGATCACCGTGGTGATCCGATGGGCCATCTCGTCCCACGCCCTGGTCATGTAGCCGACGTGGGCGAAGGGGAGCGGGGAGAGCCGGCGGTCGCCCGGATGGCTCAGCACGTCGGTCCCGGCGGCCACGGCGGCCAGGTTGGCGTGGTCGAAGACCGCCCCCTTCGGTCGGCCCGTGGTACCGCTGGTCCACACCACGGCGACGGGGTCCGAGGGCTCCAGCCGACGACGGCGTGCCGGGCCCGGCCCCCGGGCCGATCCGACCGCCTCGGCCCGGGTGACCACCGGTCCGGCGGTCTCGGGGAGGACAACCGCGAGGTCGGGGTCGCATACGGTCAGGACCGGCCCGGTCCGGGCCATGATGCTCTCCAGCTCGGCCGGTCCGAGGCGGGGGTTGACCCCGCTGGTCACCGCCCCCAGGCGCATCGCCGCGGCGTAGCAGACGGCGTAGTCAATGGACGACGGAAGGACGAGGCAGACCACGTCACCGTGGCCCACGCCGCGCCGGGCCAGCAGGCCGGCCACGCCCTCGGCCGCCCGGTCCCACTGGGCGAAGGTCATCGAGCGCCGGGGGCGCGCCGGTCCCTCGACCGCCGGCTCGACGTAGGCCTCGGCGTCACCGTGGTGGTCGGCGGCCCAACCGAGGACCTCCACCGCGGTCCGGTTGGCTCCGGGGGAGATCTGACGCGCCGGCATGTCGAGGGGTGATGGTAACAGGGCCCCCTCGGGGCCCCCGGGGCCCTGACCGGGCGGCCGCCGGGTCCGGGAACCCGTTCAGGGGCGACCGGTCGGGGCCCCGCCGAGCTCCCCCAGCACGGCGTCGGCCAGGGCCGGCCACGCCGCGGTCGCCCAACCGCCGAAGGCGGTGTCGGTCAGCACGGCGCAGGCGACCCGGGCCTTCGGGTCGACCCAGAGGAAGCCGCCGGCCTGGCCGAAGTGGCCGAAGGTGGCGGCGCTGTTGGCGCGCCCCGTCCAGTGCGGCCGCTTGTGGTCGCGCACCTCGAAGCCGAGCCCCCAGTCGCAGGGCCGCTGGAACCCGAACCCGGGCAGCACGCCGTCGAGCCCGGCGAAGGCCACGGCGGTCGCCGCGGCCAGGGTGGCCGGCGCCACCAGGCGGGGGGACATGAGCTCGGCGGCGACGGCCAGCAGGTCCCGGAGGGTGCCCGACATCCCGGCGGCGGCCGACGAGCCGGGGCCGAGGCGGGCACCGGTCATGCCCAGGGGCTCGAGGACCGCCTCGCGCAGGTAGTCGGCGAAGCCGAGCCCGGTGCGGGCCGCCAGGTGGGCGGCCAGTACCTCGTAGCCGGCGTTCGAGTAGATGCGCCGGCGCCCCGGTGCCGCCAGCACCGACCGGCCCGACGGGGCCAGCCCCGAGGCGTGGGCCGCCAGGTGGGCCACGGTCGACCCGGGGGGCCCGGCCGGGTCGTCGAGGGCCACACTGCCCTCCTCGAGCGCGACGAGCACCGCCAGCGCCGTACAGAGCTTGGTCACCGACGCCCAGGGGTAGGGCCGGTCGAGGTCGCCGACGGTGCCGGCCACCGCGCTGGCTCCCCTCAGGTCAACCGCGCTGACCGGCCCGGCGCCCTGCCCCCAGAGGACCCCGGCGGCGGCCGAGCCGACCGGCCAGGCCGACAGTGCGCCGAGGGACTCCACTGCGGCGCCAGCGTACCGCCGGGGCCCACCTAGGCTGTCGCCGTGCTGGTGGCCCTGGCCGGAGGTGTGGGTGCAGCACGGCTGCTGTCGGGCCTCGTCGAGGTGGCCGACCCGGCCTCGATCACCGCCGTGGTCAACACGGGCGACGACACCGCGCTCCACGGCCTGCACATCAGTCCGGACATCGACACCGTCACCTACACCCTGGCCGGGATGGACAACACCGAGACCGGGTGGGGGGTGGCCGGCGAGACCTGGAACGTCATGGAGGCCCTCGGGGGTATCGGGGGCGCGACGTGGTTCGCACTGGGCGACCGGGACCTGGCCACCCACCTCTACCGGAGCGGCCGCCTGGCCGACGGTGCGACCCTGAGCGACATCACCGGTGAGCTGGCCGCGGCCCGCGGCGTGGCCACCCGCCTGCTCCCTATGTCCGACGACCCGGTCCGGACCAAGCTGACGGTCGCCCTCGACGGCGTCGAGCGCGAGGTCGACTTCCAGCACTACTTCGTGGGCCTGGGCCACGGTGTGCCGGTCAGCGCCATCCGCTTCGACGGGGCCGAGTCGTCCATCCCGGCCCCCGGGGTGCTCGACGCCATCGCCGGCGCCGAGCTGGTCGTGGCCTGTCCCTCCAATCCATTGGTGTCGATCGCCCCCCTGCTGGCCGTGCCCGGCATCGCCGCCGCCGTGGCGGCCCGGCGGCCCGACGTGGTGGCGGTCTCGCCGATCGTCGCCGGGGCCGCCCTCAAGGGCCCGGCCGACCGGTTGCTGCGCGAGCTCGGCCACGAGGCGACGGTGGTCGGCGTGGCCCGCCTCTACGCCCCCTGGGCCGGGACCCTGGTGATCGACACCGCCGATCAGGCGCTGGCCCCGCTGGTGGAGGCCGAGGGCCTGCGTTGCGTGGTCGCCCCGACCGTGATGTCGTCGGCGGACCGGGCGGCCGCCCTGGCCGCCGTGGTACTCGATGCCCGCCGGTGAGCCGACCGGGGGGCCGGGCGGGCTGGCGGCGGTGACCCCGGCCCCGGCCCTGCGGATCCTGCCGGTGACCGGCATCGCCGAGGTGCGCCCGGGTGACGACGTGGCCGCCCTCCTGGCTGACGCCCTGGTCGCGCCGCCGGGCGGGGAGGCGGCCTTGGTGGACGGCGACGTGGTGGTGGTCACCCAGAAGATCGTCTCGAAGGCCGAGGGCCGGGTGGTGCCCATCGACGCCGACGACCCGGCGGCCAAGGTGGCCCTGGTCGAACGGGAGTCGACCCGGGTCCTGCGGCGCCGTGGCGACCTGCTCATCACCGAGACCCCGCACGGCTTCGTGTGCGCCAACGCCGGGGTCGACCTGTCGAACATGGCCGAGGGCACCGCCGCCCTGCTCCCCCACGACGCCGACCGTTCGGCCCGCCGTATCCGGTCCGGGCTGCGGCGCCGGCCGGGCGTCGAGGTGGCCGTCATCATCTCGGACACCTTCGGGCGGCCGTGGCGCCAGGGGGTCACCGACGTGGCCATCGGATGCGCCGGGGTGGCGGCGATCGTCGACCTCCGGGGCACCGGCGACGCCGCCGGCCGGGAGCTGGTGGCCACCGAGATCTGCGTGGTCGACGAGCTGGCCGGCGCGGCGGAGCTGGTGATGGGCAAGGACCGTCAGGTGCCGGCGGCCGTCATCCGTGGGGTGCCGGCCGAGTGGCTCCGGACGTCCTCGGTGGCGGCCGAGGTCATCCGGACCCCGGGCGAGGATCTCTTCCGCTGATCCCCGGGCCGGGGGACGGGGCGGCTACCGGCTCCGGGACCGCACGAACTCGAGCACGGCGGCGGTCCCGGTGGGCAGGTCCGTCCAGGGCTGCCAGCCCAGCTGGATCGACGCCCGCTCCACGTCGAGGACATTGCGCAGGAGCTCGCCCGGTCGCAGCGGCGCGTAGAGGGGTGGCTCGTCGACCCCGGCGGCCGCGGCCATCACCCCGTAGAGCTCGTTGACCGAGGTCTCCCGCCCGGTCCCGATGTTGCAGATCAGGCCCCCGCCCTTGCTGGCCGCCCGGACCAGCGCGTCGACCACGTCGTCGACGAAAACGAAGTCCCGGGTCTGCTCCCCGTCCCCGTAGATGGTCACCGGCGTCCCCCCGAGCAGCCGGTCGGCGAAGATGGCGACCACCCCCGCCTCGCCGTGGGGGTCCTGACGCGGCCCGTAGACGTTGGCCAGGGCCACGGCGGCAAACTCGAGGGCGTGGAGCTCACGGTAGGCGACCATGTAGTCGAGGACCGCCTTCTTGGAGACCCCGTAGGGGGAGAGGGGCCGGTGCGGCTCCGACTCGCGCAGGGGCAACGCATCGTCCGCCGGGTCGCCGTAGAGGGTGCCGCCGCTCGCCGCGAACACGACCCGCTCGGTCCCGGCCGCCCGGGCGCCCTCCAGCACGTTGATCGATCCGATGATGTTGACCTCGGCGTCGAGGGACGGCTGCTCGACCGACACCCGCACGTCGGCCTGGGCAGCGAGGTGGAAGACCACCTGGGGACGGCGCCGGACGACCAGGTCGGCGAGCTCGGGGAGGCGGATGTCGAGCTGATGGATCGTGAGGGCCCGACCGGCGGTGGCCCGGGCGTCGGCCAGGTTCACCAGCGACCCGGTCGAAAGGTCATCGACCACGTCGACCTCGTGCCCCTCGGCCAGGAGGCGGTCGACCAGGGTGGAGCCGATGAAGCCCGCCCCCCCGGTCACCAAGGTCCGCACGACCGGTCCCCGCCCGCTACCCGGGGATCCGCTCGGCGTCGACCACGGTGCCCGAGGGCACCACGGCGCCGAAACCGAGGACCGAGATGGGGCGGACGTCGCATCGTTCGCCCACGGTCGAGTCGGCACCGAGGACCGACCCGGCGACGACCGAGTCGGTGGCCACCCGGGCCCCGTCGAGCAGCACCGACCCGGTGACCCGGGCGCCGGCCTCGACCACGCAGCCGCCGCCGAGCACCGAGGCGTCTACCGTGGCGCCCTCGGCGATCTCGGTCCCGTCACCGATGAAGCAGGCCCCGACCACGGCCCCCTTGACAATCGGCGACCCCGTCGTCCACCAGCCGCCGTCGACCCGGCGGGCCCCCGGCGCCGGTGGACCGGCCCGGCGCCCCTCCACCAGGTCGCGGTGGGCCTGGAGGTAGGCGGCCGGCGTCCCGGTGTCGAGCCAGTAGGCGTCGTCGGCCCGGGCGAAGAGCCGGCCGGCCCGTACCATGGCCGGGAACGTCTCGCGCTCGATCGACACCCGACGGCCGGCCGGGATCCTCTCGAGGACCGACGGCTCGAGCACGTAGGTGCCGGCATTGATGAGGTTGGTCGGGGCCTCGTCGCGGGCCGGCTTCTCGATGAAGGCGGTGACCCGGCCCTGCCCGTCGGTGGGGACGACGCCGAAGGCGGACGGGTCGGGAACCGGGGTGAGGTGAATGGTGCCCTCGGCCCGGCGCGTCCGATGGAAGTCGATGAGGGCGCTGGCGTCGAAGTCGGTCAGCACGTCACCATTGACCACCAGGAAGGTGTCGTCGACCCGGCCGAAGTCGGCGGCGAAGCGGACGGCCCCCGCGGTGTCCAGCGGCTCGGGCTCGACGGCGTAGGAGAGGCGGACCCCCGACGCCGTCCCGTCAGGGTAGGCGCTCCTGAACGCGTCGGGCAGGTAGCCGAGGGAGAGGATGGCCTCGTCGACGCCGTGGGCGGCCAGGTGGCCGAGCACCCGCTCGATCATCGGCTGACCCACGATGGGCAGCATCTGTTTGGGGGTGGACAGGGTGAGCGGGCGGAGGCGCGTGCCCTCGCCGCCCACCAGGACGATGGCCTTCAATTCCGGGCCACTACTTCGTCGTCGCGGTGGTACTCGACGCCGGCTTGGTGGTCGGGGTCGTGGTGGCCGCCTTGGTGGCCGCGGTGGTCGGGGTCGTGGTGGCGGGGGCGGTGGTCGTGGGCAGGGTGGGCGTGGGGACCACCGTCGAGCCGGTCGGCGTCGTGACCACGGTCGATCCGGTGGGCAGGGTGGTGGAGGTGGACGTGCTGTTGGCCGCGTCCAACAGGGCGATCACCACCGAGCCCGAGGGCCGGGGCGGGGCCTTGCCCTCGGGCAGGAAGCCGATGCTGACCAGCTGGTTCTGGCTGAAGCGCAGATTGCCCGGCTCGCCGCTGACCTGGACCGGCTTCTCCTTGGTCAACAGGGCGTTGGACCAGGAGAGGGCCTGGACGATGCCCTTCTGGCCGGCGTCCGGCGTCCCCTTCGGACAGGCCTCACCGTTCGTGTAGACCGGACCGCCGGGCACCCGGACCTTCGACGAGGTGACCTCCATCGGGGGGTAGGCGGCGACGAATTTCCCGAAGGTGGCGTTCGCCCCGGCCTGGGCCGACTTGAGGGGCTTGATCGTGATCACGCCGCTCCCCGCGGTGAAGAAGCCCGAGCTGGTGGCGGTCGCGGTGTTGGAGGCCGGGGAGGGGGACGGGGTGCCGCAGATGTTGAACTGGTAGCCGGCGTACCAGGTGGTCCCGATGGCGGGCTGGACCGAGCTGGCGGCGGCCGACTTGTTCCGGTGCTCGTAGCGGGCGAAGACCACCGAGACCAGGCCGAGGACCACGATGATGGCGATGGCGGCGTACCAGTTCGTCGGGACCTGACCGCGGTAGGTCCGGCCGCCTCCGGTGGCACCGGCACGCTGCACCCACTTACCGGTCGAGTCTCTGGCCATGGCGGGAGCAAACCCTACAGCCTGGCGAGCGACCCCCCGACGGCGGGTGCCCGCCGTGACAGCGCCTGGTAGAGGGCGGCGGTGTCGGGATGGACCAGCTCACAGGGGTGCGGCGCGCCCGCGGCGCGCTCGCCCGGCCCCTCCCGGGCGCCCCCGACGAGCCGGGTCAGCTCGGCCATGGCCGACTCGACCCCGGCCGGATTGCCCTGCGCGTCGGCCGCCCGCAAGAGCACCCGGTAGAGCCGCTCGTCGTAAGGGCTGACCAGCAGGGCGCGGCGGGCCGCCGACCAGGCGCCCCGACCGTCGCCCCGACCGAGCCGGTACCCGGCCAGTTGCAGGGCCACGACGACCACCGCCTCTTCGACCTCGGCCGTGAACCCCTCCAGCACGGTCCAGTCGGGGCTCCGCAACCCCTCGAACGGCCGACCCCGGACCAGGCCGAGGGCCTCGGCCCAGGCCCCGGCCCGGTCCGACCGGGCCAGGAGGACGAAGCGGTCCCAGTCGCACCCGACGGTCGGCGCCAGCTGCAGGCGGCTGTGGCTCCGGGGAAGGTGGTCGCGCCCGGCGGTCGAGGGGCCGAGGGCCCTCCGGGCCGCGGAGGCCGTCGAATACCGGGTCGGTGCGGCCGGGAGGCGGTCCGGCCACAGGGCGGTGGACCAGGCCTCGCTGGTGGCCCCGCGCCGGTGGAGGGCCAGGAACACGACGAGATCCAGGGTCCAGGCCCGCCCGAACGGGCGGGCGGCCCCGCGGACCTCGACCGGCCCGAGCACGGCGACCTCCACCTCGGGCCGCCCGGAACCGGGGTCACGGAGCGGCGGCACGGGAACGAACGGTCGCCCCGGGCCCGGGTGCTGCCCACCCCGGCCGCCTCCCCGGCGCCCCGGGCCGGGCCCACCGCCGAGGGGACGTCGGCCCGGGCCGGCCCGGGGCGCCGGATGGAGAGGGGATGCCGTGAGGCGGCCCGGCCATGGTCTCGGTGGGACCTCCCCGACCGCTTTGCCCGGAACCTCGCCGGACACTGGATCAGCGGGTCCCCGACACCGCCACCGCCTCGACCCCTCGCGGGTCGCCGTCGGCGTCAGAGATGACCCGGACCTGTTCGAACCCCTCCGCCTCGAGGACCGGGCCGATCGCGCCGGGCTGGTCACCTCCGACCTCGAGGAGGAGGTGACCGCCCTTCTTGAGCCAGCGGCCGGTCTCGGCCACCGCCCGTCGGACCACGGCGAGGCCGTCGTGCCCCCCGTCGAGCGCGGAGAGCGGCTCGAAGGCGCGCACGTCCCGGGGCAGGTACGCGATCTGGTCGCTCGGCACGTAGGGCAGCACACCGACCACCACATCGACCGTGCCCCCCCACGACGTCGGCACGCCGCCGAAGAGGTCTCCCTCGGCGACGGTCACGCCGTTGCGTCGGGCACACATTGCGGCGAGGGGATCACGTTCGGTGCCGAGGATCGAGGCCTCCGGTCGATGTTCGAGGAGCACGCGGGCGATCGCCCCGCTCCCGGTGCCGAGATCGATCGCCCGCCCGCCCGACGAAAGGAGCTCCACCGCCCGCTCGGCCAACGGTTCGCTCTGCCAGCGCGGGACGTACACGCCGGGCAGGACGACGATGTCGCACCCGCAGAAGACCACCGTCCCGGTGATCCAGGCGAGCGGTTCGCCTACTGCTCTCCTTCCGACGAGGGCCGCCAGCACCCCGGCGTCGCCCCCGGCCGCCGCCGCCAGCTCGCCGGCCTCCTCTTCGGCGGCCACGCAGCCGGCGGCCGTGAGACGGTGGGCGGCCTCGGACAGGTCATCGCTCGAGAGCCCGGGCACCGCTCGATTCGACCACGGATCCCGTGATGGTGTCACCGAGTGGTGCTGTTCGGGTCCGACCGGCGTGTTCGGGCCGGCGAGCAGGAGGATCAGCCGGTGGTCGTGCTCGGATCTCTCCGGACCCCGGGAAACCGACGGCGACCGAGAGTCCTCCGTCGTGGCGACTGCGAACCTCGAGGGGACGCCCGGTGGGCGACCCCGATGGATCTGACCCCAAACGGCTGGTTGAACTGGGGGTGGGCGGCTTCGCTCAGTCTTCTGAGACCCGACGCTCGATGCTCTGCACATCGAAGAAGATCGGAAGCAGGTATTTGACATAGAAGGCATGAACAGTGAGTCCGGGGTACATGAGATCCTCGTATCGGACGATCTTCACCCTGTCGTCCTTTTCGGAGTACCGCTCGCAGGCCACCAGCAATTCATCAACCTCTTCGCGGCTGTCTTGCAGCAGGCCGAGGTGGTCATAACCCGGTGACGACATCGGCTTGTCGCTCTCGGCCAAGAGAATGAACTGGTCTGGATCAGGCAGCAGCAAGTGACACAACTGCCCAACCACTTCAGTGTCGAGCGCTGACCATCCGAAGATCGATCCATAGAAGGCATCAACCTCCTCTCGGAAATCGGGGGTAAGGGTTCCGACTGGGAACGTCAGCTCCATGTGATTGAAGCGCATCGCTCGTTCCTTTCTGATAGATGAGGAGATCTTTGTGATTTCAACACCAGTGGGGACGGAGGGATTCGAACCCTCACTGGAGGCGGTTTAAGCGCCCTGCCTCTGCCGATTGGGCTACGTCCCCGGGAATCTGATCGACGACCCGGCCAGGATCCCGCTCCTTTCATGGCGTCGGACAGCACGAATCCTACGGCGTCGAACCCGGGCGCCGACGTGCCGATGGGCGGGCCTGGGGGTCACGTCCCAGGGACCGGTCGTGCTGTCGGGGTGGGCGGGCCGGGTGCCGACCGGCTGGGGACGGCGTCCGCGCCGTGGGCCCTATCGTGGCGCGGCATCGGCCCGGGCTGCCGTTCAGGCCGCCGGGCCCACCGCCGGCTCGGCCGCCCACACCGCCAGCTCGGCGTCGCGCGGACCGTCGACCACGCCGCCGTCCGGGCCGAAGACCATGGTCGCCCGCCGGTCGTCGTCCCACGCCGGCCACGACCCGATGCCGGGGTGCGACGGGTCGCCGGTCCGGGCGAAGGCCAGCCAGGCGTGGTGCATCCGCTCCGAGAGGGCCTCGGCCGCCGGACCGCCGCCGGCGAAGGCCGCGATCAGGGGACGGTGGAGGGCGCCAAAGACGAAGGGGATCTCCAGGGCGTGGCAGGAGCCCAGCTCGCCCCCGAAGGCCGGGGTCTCCCAGGTGAAGAGGTAGACGAAGGTCCGGGGCTGGTGCGGGCGCTGCGCCGCCGCCGTCCGCAGGGACGGCCAGCGGAACACCAGGTCCGAGCCCATGGCGACCCAGAGGTCTCGGGGGACCACCGACTCACCCCGGGCCGCCCGCACCTCCCGGTAGGTGGTCACCAGGCGGTCGGTGTCGAACCCGGGGGCGGCCCGGCCCATCCAGCGGTGGAGGCCCTCGTCGTCGATGTTGGCCAGCCGGGGGTCGCCCAGGGCGAAGAGGGTCAGCTCGTCCCGGGTGGTGCCGATGAGCAGGGGCACCGAGGCGGCCTCGCCGTCGGCGACCGCCTCGAGGGGATCGCGGGGCACGTACGCCCCGTCGACCACCGGGAGGAAGGGCAGCGGGAGCTCACCGGGGTTCGACCGCCGGTTCTGCAGGGCCTGGGTGGCGGCGACCAGTTCGTCGGCGGGGACGGCGACGAGCGCCTCCCGGGTGAGCTCGCCGATCCCGAGCTCCTTGCCCAGCTCCTCCCCCTGGCTCCGGGCGCGCTCGGGGGAGTGGGTGTACGCCGGCCCGCTCTCGATGGCCGCGCGGTGGAACAGGCCCCGGGCGGCGGGGACCCCGAGAAGGGTGGAGATGCTCATGGCGCCGGCCGACTCGCCGAAGACGGTCACGTTCCCGGGGTCACCGCCGAAGCCGGCGATGTGGTCGCGAACCCAGCGCAGGGCCGCCACCTGGTCCTTGAGGCCCCAGTTGCCGACCTCGCCCGGTTCGGTCGAACCCTCGACGACGGCCGGGTGGCCGAGGAAGCCGAGGGCCCCCAGCCGGTAGTTGACGGTGACCACGACCACGTCGCCGTCCCGGGCCAGGGCGCCCCCGCGGTAGAGGAGGAACGACCCGCTGCCCGAGGTGAAGCCCCCCCCGTGGATCCAGACCATCACCGGGCGGCGGCCGGCGTCGAGGGCGGGCGTCCAGACGTTGAGCGAGAGGCAGTCCTCGGCGTGCTCGGTCGGGTCCCCCGGGATGGTGAGGCCTTCGACCGGGCCCGACTGGGGCGCGATCGGGCCGAAGCGGTCGGCCGGGCGGACCCCGCTCCAGGGGTCGGGAGGCTCGGGCGGGCGCCACCGCAGCACCCCCACCGGGGCCCGGGCGTAGGGGATCCCCGAGAACGTCCAGACCCCGGAGCGCTCCACCCCCCGGACACGGCCACCGGCCACCTCGACCACACCGTCCATGGGGGCACCCTAAAGGATCCGCCTCCGGACCCACCCCCACCCGGCCTCCGGCGCCCCCGGGGCGACAACCTGGACATTTGCCCGAGATATCCCTTGGCAGCGGTGTCGGCAGCGTTTACTGTTACGCAAGTGGCTGCTGTGAATTGTCGGAGCACGCGCCGCTTCCTCCTCCACGCCGTCGTGGCCGGGGCTGCCGCGACGGTCATCGTCGCGTGCTGCCCGCTGGTCGCCTCTGCGGCGCCCACCACCACCACCACGACCACCCCAGCGCCGTCGCCCTCCCAGATCAGCGCCACCCAGGCCCAGGTCAGCGGGATAGAGGCGACGATCGCCGAGCAGCAGAAGCAGTCCGCCGTCCTGGACCAGCGCTACGGCGCGGCCGTCCAGCAGCTCGATACCGTCCACGCCCAGCTGGCGGCCACCGCCACCGCCATCACCCAGGCCAGGGCCACCATTACCAAGGACCGGGCCGTCCTGGCCAAGGACGCCGTGAACGCCTACATCTACTCGACCCCCGAGACCCAGATCGCGGCGATCTTCGACACCTCGGCGTCGAGCTCGGACGCCCGGTCCGAGTACGAGCGGACGGTGGTCGGCGACCTCGGGGCCGCCCAGGCGGCGCTCGAGTCCCAGCAGGTCAAGCTCACGGCCACCGAGAACCAACAGCAGTCCGAGGAGCACCAGGCCACTGTGGCGGCCACCCAGGCCCAGACCCTGGAGGCGGCCAACGTCCAGGCGCAGGCGGCCGCCCAGGCCACCTTGAGCCAGGTCCAGGGGACGCTGGCCCAGGAGGTGGCCGCCGCGGCCGAGGCCCAGGCGCAGGCGCAGGCCGCCGCGGCGGCGGCGGCCCACAACGCGGCGCAGGCACAGGCCGCCGCCCAGGCCGCGGCGAGCGCCGCCGGTGTGGCCGGCGCCGTCGGGGGTGCTGGCGCGGCGGCCACGGCCACCAACGCCGCCAACCAGGCCGCGGCGGCGGCCTCGGCCGCCGGACCGGCCAGCACAGGGAGCACCGGCGGCGCGGGGAGCACCGGCGCCTCGGCGGGCGGGGGCGCGCCCCCGGTCGTCACCGCGGGCAACGTGGGGCCCAACGGTTCTTCGAACGCCGGCGGGAACGCCGCCGTCCAGGCCGCAATCTCCCAGCTCGGGGTGCCCTACCAGTGGGGGGGCACCTCCCCGGGCACCGGGTTCGACTGCTCGGGTCTCACCCAGTGGGCCTGGGCCCAGGCCGGGGTGTCGATCCCGAGGACCGCCGCCTCTCAGAGCGCCGCCCTCCCGGCGGTGTCGTTGTCGGCCCTCGAACCCGGTGACCTGCTCTTCTATTACAACCTCGACGGGGACAACATCATCGACCACGTCGTGATGTACGTCGGGTCCGGCCCCTACGGGTCCCAGACCGTGATCCAGGCCCCCTACACCGGGACCACCGTGTCGTACTCCCCCGTCTACACCCAGGGCCTGGTAGGGGCCGGACGGCCCTGACCACGGCCGGTTGACCCGATCGGCCGGCCGGCCCGGGACCAGCACTGAGCGGCCACGGGGCGGCAGGAGGATGACGGGGCGCACCGGCTGGCGTGGGTGACCCCGACCCCGGCGCCGACAGGTACGCGGACCGGCGGGACCGGGTACCCCGAGGCTGAGCACGGCTGGAGGGGATCGGGACCGACATCGTCGACGACGACGGCGCCGTCGACACCTGATCAGCCCGGGGCCGGGGTCGGCGGCGGTCGGTACGATGGCGCGGTGGCACCTCCCCCGAGGGAAGTGGCGACCGGGAGTCGCCCCTCCACCGACATCGTGCCGATCCGGGTCACCGCCGAGGCGGCTGAAGCGCCCGAGGACCCCCGGCTCTCCGACGTCGACGAGTGGGGTCGGTCCGAACATGTCCGGGCCCTGGTCCGCCAGCTCTACGACCCCATCTACTCGAAGTGGCTCCGGGTCGAATGGGAGGGTCTCGAGAAGATCCCGACCGACGGGGGGGCGCTCCTGGTGGCCAACCACGCCGGGGCCATCCCGTCCGACGCCCCGGTCATCATGCACGGCATCGAAAAGGAACTGGGTCGGCCGGTGTACGGCATGGCCGACTACTTCTTCCGGACGGTGCCCGTCGTGGGCACCCTGTGGTCCCGGGCCGGTGGGGTGTCGGCCAATCCGGACAACGCCTACCGGCTGCTCCACGACCAGCACCAGCTGGCCCTGGTCTTCCCCGAAGGCACCAAGGGGCCCTCCAAGTCGTTCACCGACCGTTACCAGCTGCGCCGCTTCGGCCGGGGCGGCTTCGTCGAGATCGCCATGCGGGCCGGGGTCCCGGTCATCCCGATCGCCGTGGTCGGATCCGAAGAGGCCATGCCGATCGTGCTCCGGCTGCCGGCGGTGGCCCGGGCGCTGAAGGTGCCGTACTTCCCGGTCACGGCGAATCTCCTGGTCTTCGGCCCTCTCGGCGTCCCGGTGCCGTTCCCGGCCAAGTTCAAGCTGCGGGTGCTGGACCCGGTCACCTTCGACGTGCCCCCCGGCCAGGAGCGGTATTCGAAGAGCCGGATCATGGAGGAGGCGGAGACGGTACGGGGCAAGCTGCAAGAGACGCTCTACGAGATGCTGCGCAACCGGCGCAGCGTGTGGTTCGGCTGATGGCGACACCGGGGCGCCGGGTCCTGGTGACCGGGGCCGACACCTTCTGGGGCGGCCGAATGATCCAGGCCCTCGAGGCGGACCCGACCATGGAGGTGATCCTCGGGCTCGGGACCAAGAGTCCCTCGGTCCACTTCGAACGGGCCGAGTTCGTCCGGTCCGACCAGACCTACTCCATCTTGAACCGGATCGTGACCGCGACCGGGGTGGACACCATCATCCACACCTTCCTGGTCGTGGACTCGACCCTGATCCCGCCCCGGGCCCTGCACGAGATCAACGTGATCGGCACCATGAACCTCCTGGCCGCCGCCGGCTCGGCCTCCTCGCCCGTGCGTCACGTGGTGGTGAAGTCGTCGACCCTGGTCTACGGCAGCTCGGAGAAGGACCCGAACACGTTCAACGAGGACACCCCGCGCTCGTCGGCTCCCCGGACCCGGGTCGAGCGCTCACTGGTGGAGGCCGAAGGGCTCGTGCGCGACTTCGCCGAGGACAACCCGGCCACCCTGGTGACCGTGCTCCGCTTCGCCAACGTGCTCGGCACCGACATCCGCACGTCGATCTCCAAGAACCTCTCCCGCCCGCTGTGCCCGTCGATCTTCGGTTACGACCCACTGGTGCAGTTCGTCGAGGAGGACGATGTCGTGCGGGCCCTCGAGTACGTGACCCGCGAGCGGATCCCCGGTCTGTTCAACGCGGCGGGCGCCGGGCGGCTCCCCTGGAGCGAGGTGGCGTCGATCTGCGGGACCCGGCTGGTCCCTCTCCCGCCGGTGGGCACCAGGTGGTCCGTCGCCCCCCTGGCCCGGCTGGGGGCGGTCGAGTTCCCGCCGGAGTTGGAGAGCCTGCTCCGTTACGGCCGGGGGGTCGACACCACCCGGCTGACCGACGCCGGCTTCGAGTTCGGCTACACGAGCGCCGGGGCGGTGCAGAGCTTCATCCGGGCCGTCCGGCTGCGACGGGGGGCCGGCCGCCCGCCGGACTCCTACACCTACGAGCACGACGTCGAGCAGTTCTTCCGCCACTCGCGCTCGGTCGTACCCTCCGGCGACCGCTGAGACCGGCCCCCGCACCCCGGGCACCTCAGCCGCGGCCGAGCCAGATCCAGAGCAGCTCGCGGTGCCGCGCCTCCCACTCCTCGGCCGTTATGGCGAAACGGGCGTGGTCCTCCCAGGCACCGTCGATCTCCAGGAACCGCTCGGCCACCCCCTCCCGGCGCAGAGCCAGCTTCTCCACCACCCGGAGGCTGGCCGCGTTGCGCGGGATGATCGAGATCTCCACCCGGTGCAGCCCGAGGGCCTCGAAGGCGAAGTGGAGGACCATGACGACGGCTTCGGGCACGTAGCCCTGACCGGCCAGTTCCTCGTCGATCCAGTAGCCGATGAAGCCGCTCTGGAAGGGCCCCCGCTGGATGGACGACAGGGTGATCTCACCGGCGAAGCGACCGCGCACGAAGACCCCGAAACCGAAGCCGGTCCCGAGCTGGCGCTCCCGCTCGCGGATGGCGCAGCGGGCGGCGAAGCTCCCCCGGTCCTCAGACGGGAGGGGCGCCCCGTTGGGCCGGGGCTCCCAGGGGACCAGCCAGTCGCGGCAGCGGCTGCGCACCTCGTGCCAGGGCTCGTAGTCGTCCTCGGTCAGGGTGCGCAGGTTCAGCCGGCGACCGACCAGCTCGAGCGGTGCGGACTGGACGCTCCGGGCGGTCACCGACCGGTCACCTCGGCCAGGGCGGCGAGCAGGGCCACCACGTTGCGGCGCCGGGCGGTGTGGCCCATGCAGCCGATGCGCCAGACCCGGCCGGCCAGCGGCCCGGCCCCCGCCCCGATCTCGATGCCGTAGCGCTCGAGCAGGGCCCGCCGGCACGCCGCCTCGTCCATCCCGGACGGCAGGTCGGTCGGGACCTCCACCGTGGTCAGCTGCGGGAGCCGGTGGCCCTGGGCCGCGAACAGCGTCAGCCCCATCGACTCGAGACCGTCGGCCAGCAGTCGCCCGCACTCGGCGTGGCGGGCCCAGGCCGCCGGGAGGCCCTCGTCGAGCAGGGCGCCCAGCCCGGCGTGCAGGGCCCCGATCATGGTGACCGGGGCGGTGTGGTGGTAGACCCGGCCGCCCCCCTCGCCCCCCTCGACGTAGCGCGACAGTAGCGTCAGGTCCAGGTACCAGCTCGATGGGCGCGCCACCAGACGCTGTCGAGCCCGGTCCGAGACGGTCAGCGGGGACAGCCCGGGGGGGACCCCGAGGCACTTCTGGGTGCCGCTGTAGGCCACGTCCACCCCCCATTCGTCGACCGCCACCTCGATGCCCCCGAGCGAGGTGACCATGTCGGTAACAAGCAGTGCTCCGCCCTTGCCGGCCCCCACCGGCGCCACCTCGTTGCGGACCCCGGTCGAGGTCTCGGCGTGCACCAGGGCGATGAGGGCCGGGGCCCGATGGGCGGCGAGCAGGGCCTCGGGGTCGAGCGGCCGGCCCCATGGCGCGTCGACCCGCACCACGTCGGCGCCCTGGCGGCCGGCGACCTCGCACATGCGCTCCCCGAACAGGCCGTTCACTCCGATGACCACCGGGTCGCCCGGCCGGACCAGGTTCACGAAGGCCGCCTCCATGCCGGCCGAGCCGGTACCGCTCAGCGGCATGGTGAGGTGGTTCGACGTCGCGAAGACCGTGCGCAACCGGGCCATCGTCTCGTCGAGCAGGTCCAGGAACACCGGATCGAGGTGGCCGAGGACCGGGTGCACGAGGGCGGCGGTGACCTCGGGATAAGGGTTGGAGGGCCCGGGGCCCATCAGGATGCGCTCGGGCAAGATGCGCTCGGGCATCGGCGGCATCCGCGCATCGTGGCAGGTCGGAAGCCGGTTGCGCCAGCGCCGCCCCTCGATGCCCGAGGGGTCTGCACTAGATTCCCAGCGTGGCCCGGGTGCGTCGTCCCAGGCCCGCGTCGGGGAAGCGCCGGAATCCGGGCGGCTCGGGCGGCCCCGTCGACGGGGAGCCCGAGCGGCTGCTGTTCGCGCCCCGCGCCCAGCCCCCGCTCCGTCCCGACGCCGCCTCCGAGGACCCGTCCCGTTACCGTGCCTGGGCCCGGGCCCGGGAAGCCGAGCGGGCGGCGGCACCGATGGGCGTGCTCCCGGCCGGGCGCACCGACGTCCTGGTCGTGGTCGACCGGGCCGATCCCACGCTGCTCGGCGCCTGCCTCGGCTCGGTGAGTGCCCAGACCAGCCACGGGTGGCGGCTCTCGATCGTGACGGTGGGCGGCACGACCGAGGGGCTGGACGCGGTGCTCGACGGCACTCTGGCCGCCTGGCCCGGCCGGGTCGGGGTCCGGTCGGCGCCGGCCGGCACCGACACGGCCGGCGCGGTGGCACTGGCCTTCGAGTACTCGGGCTCCCCGGCGGTGCTTCACCTGGACCAGCACGACGAGCTCGCCCCCGACGCCCTGGCCCTGTTGACCAGGGCCCTCGAGGGGGCGAGTGCCAGCCTGCGGGCCGACATGGCCTACGCCGACGAGGACGACGTCGACGAGGCCGGCGAGCTCTCGCACCCCGTCCTCAAGCCCGACTGGTCACCGGACCTCCTGCTGTCGACCCCATACCTGGGGAACCCGACCGTTCTGCGGCGCGGCGTGGTCGGCGAAGCGGGCGGCATCCTCGCGACGGCCGACGGTGACTGGAAGCACGACCTGCTGCTGCGGGTGGCCGAGCGGGCGGCGCGGGTGACACACGTGGCCGAGGTCCTCTGCCACCGCCACGACCGCAGGCCGGCGACGTGGGGGCGGACCGGAGGTGGCGTGGTCGCCGCCGCGCTGGCCCGCCGGGGCGAGGAGGGGGAGGTGGCCGCCGGGCCGCTGCCGGGCACCTGGTCGGTGCACCGTCGGGCCCCGGTCAGGCCCGAGGTAAGTGTCATCGTGCCCTTCCGAGACGGGGCCCGGTTCCTGCGGACCTGCGTCGACTCGGTGACGGCCACCGCCGACGAGGTCGACCTGCAGCTGGTGCTCGTCGACAACGGCTCGGTCGACCCCGAGACCCACACCCTGGTGGACCGCCTGAGCGAACGGTCCGACGTCGTCGTGGTCCACGACCCGCGGGTGTTCAACTGGGCCGCCCTCAACAACGGGGCCGCCCAGGAGGCCACCGGCCAAGTCCTCATCTTCTTGAACAACGACATCGAGGCCCGGCGCCCGGGTTGGCTCGGGGTGTTGGCGGCCCAGGCCCTCCGGCCCGAGGTGGCCGTCGCCGGGGGCCGGCTCCTCTACCCGGGCGGGCGGGTCCAGCACGCCGGAGTGGTCGTCGGGGTCGGCGGCGCCGCCGGCCACGTCCTGGCCGGGCTCCCGGCCGACCAGCCGGGCTACCTGGGGATGGCGGTGCTGACGCGGAATTGCTCGGCCGTCACCGGCGCCTGCATGGCGGTGCGACGTGAGGTGTTCGAGTCGGTCGGGGGATTCGACGAGACCCTCGGGGTCGACCTCAACGACATCGACTTCTGCCTCCGTGCGCTCCACCGCGGCTACCGGGTGATCTACGAACCGTTGGCCGAGCTCGTGCACTACGAGTCCCCCAGTCGCGGCACGTCGGGGAGCGTGCCCAACATCACCCGGTTCATCGACCGGTGGCGGACCATGATCGAGGACGGGGACCCCTTCCTGAACGCCCACATCACCCGGGTAGACTCCTCGTGCGCGCTGCGCGGACCGGACGAGGAGGGATGGTGGCAGAGATGGCGCTCGACCCTCGATCGATCGTGAGCGATGTCAGCGACCGGGCCCACGACCTGCATTCGATGGACGCCCCGAAGATCCTCACCCACGCCGTCCGTGTCGCACCGGCGCTCCCGCCGGTGCGCGAGGATCCCGACGTCACCGTCCTGCACGAGGAGTGGGCCCGGCTGCACGGCACACCGGGACCGGACGCCCCGGCCGAGTCCGGGGTCCGGGGCCGCATCCGGCGCAAGGTCCGGGACACGGCGGCCGAGGCGGCGGCCCCGGCCCAGCAGGAGAACCGGGCCCTCATTGGCGCCCTCATCCGCTCCACCGAGGTGCTGGCCACCCGGTGCGACGAGCTGGCCGGTCGCCTCACCGACCTCGAGACGGTGCTGGAAGAAGTGATCACCGTGGTGAGCGAGGACCTGGTCCACATCCGGGCGGCGCTCGGCGCAACCGAGACGACCGGCACCGAGAAGGCCGGCACCGGTCCGGCCCGACAGGCCGCCGCCGGGCGGGGCCCGGCCGGCGGGGCCGCCAGGGGTGGGTGAGGCCCGGCCCGGGCGCCGGGTCGCCGTCCTGAGCAGGAGCTGGGAAACCGGGGACAGCGAGGCGGCCTTTGTGATCCGGGGCGTGGCCGGGGCCGTGTCCCGCCACTGTCCCGTCGACATCGTGGCCGTCGGGCACCCCGGGCCCACCCTCCCCGACGGTGCCTTCGACGTCGTCCGGGCCGGGCAGGCCCGCGTCGGGGGCTGGCCGGTGAGCAAGAAGGTGGCCTGGCCGGTCGGCCATCCGACGTTGACCATCGTCGAGGCCGGCGACGTGGGTGCCCTGAAGATGGCCCAGCGGTCGGCTCCCAGGGCCTCGACCGCCGCCGTGGCCGCCGCGTCCGACAACCTCGAGGGGGCCGCCGCCGTCTTCACCGTGGCGCCCGGACACCGCGTTGCCGCCGTCGCCGCCGGGGCGGCCGAGCAGCGGGTCCACGACGTCGGGCTGCACGTGCCGGTCAACCGCATCGCGGCCGAGCACCGGCACAACGGTCTGGGCTTCACCGACTACGTGCTCGTCCTGACCGACCGCCCGGACGCGGAGCCGACCACGGCGCCGACGGCGGCGGCGGCGTGGGTGGCAGCCCGCTACCCCCGCCAGCACGTCGTCGTCGTGGAGTCTGCGGTGGCCTCTGTGTGGCAGCACCGCTCGTTGCGGGGCCTGGTCGCCGTCGACACCCGCACCGACCTCTGGCGGCTGATGGCCCACGCCCGGATGGTGGTCGACCTCAAGCCGGGCCGCTACGTGGCCCGGGAGTGCGTAGAGGCCCTCCGTTTCGGGACACCGATCATCGCGCCGGCCGGCTCGGTCGGCGCCGACCTGGCCGAGGGAGGGGGGGGCCTGTGGTACCGGGACCCGGCCGAGCTCCTGGGGTGCATCGAATGGCTGGCCGATGCCGAGATCCGCGAGGCCCTTGGGTCCCAGGGACGCCGGATGGCCGACGCCCTCTACGGCGATCCCGAGGCCTTCGTCGAAAGGGTCGGGAAGGCCCTGGCCGCGGTGGACAACCCCTGAGGGCGCGGCGGCGCTCCGGCGGCCCTCGTTCCCCGGGGCCCCGGGTCGGCCCCGGCTGTTCCCGGCCAGGCTCGTGGCCCCTGGACGATCCGCGAGTGCGTCGCCGGGGGATCGGCCGACGAACGGACCGGACTCGGCGACCCGTCGCTGCGAAGGGGAGGCCCCGGTGATGGCGTGTCGACGTCGCCGGTGATCCGCATCCGGTCAGCTCGGTCGGACGTAGATGCCCTCCACACCACATGGGCTCGCGTCCAAGGACTGCTCCCGGTAGCCGAGGCGACGGATCTGGGCGCCCTTCGACATTTCGTCCGCGATCGTCGATCCCGACACCAGCGCTACCGTCGGGGGAACAACAGGATGGGTTTCCAGACGGGATGACGGGTTCATGACCTGAAGGGGCACCACGTGGACGGGTGCCCCGTTGGCCCCCTCACTCAAGAGCGCCCAGAGCGGATACTCGATGTCGGCATAGCGCGACACGTACCCCAGTGACGTCTGATGGTCCTTGAGGACCTCGTGCACAGCGACCGTGTACGGGTGCTGGAGACCCGGGCACCAGCGGAAGTACTGGGTGTCACGCGGAAGAGCGAGGTAGTCAGCCGGATCTCCGAAGACCGGCTTTCCGTTGTCCCTCAAGAGGGCCACCGGGGTCAGGACGAGGCTGAGCCCGATGAGCATGGTGCACAACAATGTGATCAGGACCCGGCCCCTCACCGCCGCGAGGATCACGGCGGCACAGGCCAGGAGCGGATACAGGGCCATCAACTGGAACCGCGCCCCCCAGGGCTGCCACTTGAGCAGGGTCAGGATGAGGATCAGGGCGGCCCCACTGGCCAGGATCGTCGGGGCGAGGTCGTTGCCGGCACGGAAGACCCGGGAGCGGACGGCCGGGACGACGAGGAGCAGGGCAGCGGCCAGCAGAGCGAGGTACGCAACAAGATCGCCCGAACCCTCCTCCGTCGGTGTCGCGGTGACGACGGGCCAGCTGGCACTGGTGGAGAACTGTGGGTTGACGTGGTCCCATCCGAGCGTCCGACCGATGGAGGACTCGACGTCGACGATGTGGGTGTTCAGGGTGTAGTCGAGGGTGTCCACGTTCAAGAGCCCACTCTGCACTGCAGTGGTGGCCAGCCCTAACGGATTCAGCGACGTGACGTTCAGGCCGCTCGATGGGCCCTCCGGATCGTGATAGAGCTGCCAATTCCGAAGAGTCATGGGGAGGGTGAGGGCGACGCAGACCACAACCGCGAGGGCGACCCACCGGACTCGCACACTGGACACCCAACGTCTTCTCCACGCCGTGACGGCGAGGACGAGCCCCAGCGGGACCAGAGCCAGGACCGCGTCCGCCTTGGTCACGATGGCCATCCCGGCGGCCGCGCCAATCAACAGCAGGACGGGCACGGAGATCCGGTCGAGCTGGAACAGCACGATCACCAGGTAGTACGCAACCAGGATCACCGACGCCACCACGAGGTCGTTCTGGGCGGTCGTCGCCTGCATCAGAGCCAGGGGCATGGTCCCGGCGAGGAGGAGTCCCCACAGTGCCGCCCGCCGACCGCCCCCCAGCTGTCGGGCCAGCCCGGCGACCAGAACGCTCGCCATCAGGTATGCGAGGAATTGGGGCAAGAAGACGAGTCGGTCGGTCCCGTCGAGGATCAGGACCTGCGTGCTGAAATACTCGGCGAGCCGCCCGTTGTAGGTCTGTTGGGCGATCGTGGTCGGGTAGTCATTCACATTGTGGTTCGTGGCCCAGTGGGCCGCCATGGTCAAGTGGTAGTTCATGGCGTCGAGGTTGTCGGGGGCGGCGACGACGCCCAACCAAAACAGGAATCCGACGATCAGGGCGAAGCCGGCTACTGCGCTGATAACCGAGATTGGTGGCCGCCTCGGCGCCGACCGATTCCGGCGCCGGTGAGTTGGGCGGAGCACCACCGCCGCGGTGAAACCAACGATCGTAAAAGAGAGCCACCAACAGGCCAGCGGCAGCCGGGTGAGGGCATTGAACGCTCCGAGCACTTCGGCGGCGACGAGGCCGCTGGCCAGGTAGAGAACGTAGCCACCGGCCGCCGCAGCCATCCATGCCCCGAAGGTGTTGGGCGCGTGGGTGACCCGGATGGCGAGGCAGCGGACCACCAGGATCGAGGCGATCAGGGCCAGTGGCAGAAGTAGCGAGAGACCGGTGAGATCGGCGCCTATCCGCATGACCACCAATCGTCGCGATCCACGGTCCCGCCGGGTGGCCGACGGATCCCGGAATTCACGGTGGCACTATAGTGAGCATCGGGTGGTCCAATAAATGGGGGCATCTTCGTGATCTTGGTCTCCTTGGTGACCGCGGTCACGCGACGGACCCATCGATCCCGCGCGCTGGCGCCCGAACGTGCCGCCGAGCAATGATCCTTGAGACCTCCCGATGATGTCGGTCCGACCCTTAGGCCAGACGGGCCCTGGGTGGCCATGCCAGAGACAGCGTCTCGTGGGCTAACGAGAGGTTCGGGTTGTAGGCGGGGTCGGCGGCGAGCAGATGCTCCCAGCGGCGGTGCAGGTAGCGGATCTCACGGGCGAAGCGCACGGCATTCTCGCCGTCCGCCTCGCGGGCATCCGACCGCGACTCGTGGTGGAGTAGTTCGGCGTGGGGCGTCCAGCCGACCCGCCAGTTCGCCTCGGTCAGGCGGAAACAGAAGTCGGCATCACCAAAGGCCCCCGAGAGGTGCTCCTCGTCGAAGCCGCCGACCTCGTCGAATGCCTCCCGGCGGACGACCATGCATGCCCAGCTCACCGCCGAGAAGCTCTGGGTCAACATGGCCCGCCCGAAGTACCCCGGTTCCAGCCGGTCGATCCCGCGGTGGATGTGGCCGACGGTGCCCCCGATGCCGGCCACCAACCCGGCGTGCTGCACGCTGCCGTCGGGGTAGAGGAGCTTGGCGCCCACTGCGCCGACCCCGGGCTGGAGCAGCAGGCCGATCATCTCCTCGAGCCACCGGTCGGTGATCACCTCGACGTCGTCATGAACGAAGCACAGCACATCCCCCTTGGCGATCCGGACGGCCGCGTTGCGCTGGGCCGAGTCACTCAGGTCTCCTTCCTCACGGACCACCGTCAATCCGCCAGCGCGGTCCCGCAGGAACTGGCGGAGTGGCGGGCGTCGGTCACCGTCATCGACCACGACCAGCTCGATCTCGGGATAGGTGGAGCGCACGGCGATGGAGTCGAGGCAACGGATCAGCCGCGGCGCGTTGCGGGCCAGCACCACGACACTGACCTCCGGGGCCGGAGTCGGGATCTCCCAACGGACCCGGTTGAAGCCGCTACCGCCGACGGTGAGCACCGAGCCCTTGCGCTCGGTCCGCTGGAGGTGATCGGTGACCGAGCGCTGGGCGGCAGACGCGGCGTAGGGCTTGGCCGCCAACGAGGAGGCCGTCGATCCGGCGTGCACCCGCCAGTGGTAGAGCACGTGGGGCACGTGGACCACCTGACCGGGATCCAGGCGCTCGCTCACCCGGAGTACCAGGTCCCAGTCCTGACTGCCCTCGTAGCCCTCCCGAAAGCCCCCGACCTCTTCGACGAGGTCGCGGCGCAGCATGCAGAGGTGGGCGAAGTAGTTCTGGCCCAGGAGGAGGAACGGGTCGAAGTCGGGCTTGAGATACGGGTGGTCGCGTCGGTGGTCGTCGTCGAGGTGGTCCTCGTCGCTGTAGAGCATCCCGGCACCGGGGTGGTCCGCCAGCGCCAGTACCGCGAGAGCGAGGGCGTGTTCGGCCATGACGTCGTCGTGGTCGAATAGGGCGATCCACTGACCGGAGGCCAGCCCGACGGCGGTGTTCGACGAGGCCGAGATGTGACCGTTCTGGGCGCGCCGTTCGACGAGGATCCGCGAGTCCTCAGCGGCGTACTCGGCCAGCACCTTTGGGACCCATGCCGCCGTCGACGCGTCGTCAGCCACGCAGAGTTGCCAGTTCTCGTAGAGCTGGGCCCGGATGGAGTCCAGGGCTTCGCGCAGGTAGGACTCGGGCGTGTTGTAGACGGGGAGGATCACCGAGACCAGGGGTGGCTCCACTACCTGGGCCAGACGATGGCGGACGACGTCCCGCATCCCGTCGTCGATCGTGTCGTAGGCCTCCACCCACGTCGGGTAACGGAGGTCCTCGAGAAAGGAGGCCGATGGTTCGACCAGATCGATGGCGGCGGCGACCGGAACGCCACCGTCGGGGGGTTCGTGCAGGCTGCGGCGGGCTCGCCCGAGAGCTCGTCGCAGCCTGCCCGAGTACCGGACCACCTTGGAGGACTGGAGTGCCCGCAGTTCCGCCTCGGCCCGGACCAGTTCGGCCTCGCTGCGAGCCATCTGCGCCTGCTGCTCGGCGACCTTGGCCGCCAGCCACTCGCTCCCCTCGATCTGGGCCTGGAGATTCTCCATCTGGGCCTCGTCGGCCGTCGAGCGTGGATGAACGAGGGCGTCGGACCCGGCCGAACGCGGCGCAGCAGGGGGGGATCCCCCCGGTCGGTCCGTCGACCTTGGTTGGGAGGTCATCGCGCGACACCGTACCCGTGGACCGCGTGGCACCACGACATCCAGGGAAAACTACCATGGGCGCCCCCGGGGACCGTTGACCGGCAGGGGCACTGAGACGCTCCCATCCGGGAGACCGGCCCTAGCGGGTCAGCAACCAGATGCTGCCCCCGGTGTTGTTGGCCCACACCGGGAACAGCGCGCTCACCTCGTCGTGGTGGAGGGCGGCGAGGTAGGAGTTGAAGCATTCGATCTGCAGTCGCGGGTTGTCGGTGATCAAGGCCCGGAGGAGGTAGGCCTCGTTCCAGAACCGGCCCTCATAGACCCAGTACGGGGGGTACTCGAACGGGTAGAAGATGTCGTGCAGGTGGACGTGGACACCCGCCGGCAGGCGGGGGACCACGTCCTGCAGCTCGGTCAGGACGTCGCTTCCGATCTTGCCGACGTGACTCGAGTCGATGAAGAGGAAATCCCCCGGGGCGAGGGCCGCCACCACCTCCCGCCACACCTTTTGCAGTGGCTCCCGCAGGACTCGCACGGTTGAGTGGTCCTCGGGGCGCAGCAGCATGTCGAGACGGTCCGGGTAAGGCTCGACGAACAGGCACTCCATCGGCTCGTCGAAGAAGAGGTCGCGCACGTCGAGAGTGAGCGCGCTCGACCAGCCGGACCCGATCTCGACGTACCGCCTCGGGCGGTGGAGACGGAGCATCCCGTACAGCATCACCGCGTCGCCCTCAGCGAAGAAGTCGTTGTCGAACCGATACCGGAGCGCCGGGCTTCCCTCCCGGGTGAACGGCATCTCGCCGGAGTACGCCGCGAGCGTACGGACCAGCTCCAACTGGGCCTCGGCCCGGAGGTCGATGCCGGGGAGGGACGGTGGGATGGTCTCGAAGAGCTCGACGTGGCGTCGGCGAACCTCGGCCAGGTCGGGGATCGGTGAGTAGTAGTGGCCCGCCTCCCACATCGAGAGCTGGGGCTGCTCGTCGTCCGCCAGTCCGGTGGTATCGACCATGATCCGACCCTACCAACGGGACCCGGGGGCGCCATGCGAGGCCTCACCCGTCGTCGACGCCCCCGGGACCCAACCGAGCCGGGTAGTGTCTTGCGGTCGCACCGTCGTGGGACCCGCTCCGGATCGACGGGTCGGTCCGGTCGCCCGCCCCGCCGAGATCGGAACCAAAGGCTCCTGGTCATGTCGCCTACCACCCTGATAACCGGCGGGGCCGGGTTCATCGGCTGCGCGCTCGGCCGCCAGCTGGTGGCCAAGGGCGACTCAGTGGTAGCTACCGACGTGCTCCACCCCGACGTCCACCCGGGGCGGGGGCGGCCGGCCCGCCTCGACCCCGCGGTCGAATTCCACCCGACCGACGTGCGCAGCGGCCCGGCGTGGGATGCCCTGCTCAAGATCATCTCCCCGGACCGGATCGTCCACCTGGCCGCGGAGACAAGCACCGGTCGGTCCCTGGCCAACGCGACCATGCACGGGAGTGCCAACGTGGTCGGGACGACCGAGATGGTGGACGCCCTGGCACGGGCCGACGTAACCCCCGAGCACATCGTGCTGGCATCGTCGCGTGCCGTCTACGGCGAAGGCCAGTGGGCCTCCGATGAGGGGGCCTTCTATCCGGGCCCCCGCACCCACCTCGACCTCGAGGCCGGTCGGTGGGACCCGACCGACCGTCGGGGTCGGGCCGCCAGCCCGCTCCCGAGCCGGGCCGACCGCACGGCCCCCCAGCCCACCAACGTCTACGCCGCCACCAAGCTGGCCCAGGAGCACATCCTGGGTGCCTGGACCGCCGCGACCGGCGCCGATCTGTCGGTCCTGCGCTTCCAGAACGTCTACGGCCCGGGCCAGTCGGTCACCAACGCCTACACCGGCGTGGTGACCCTCTTCGCCCGCCTGGCGGCCGCCGGAGAGGTGCTCGACGTGTACGAGGACGGCAACATCGTCCGGGACCTCGTCTACATCGATGACGTCGTCCAGGCGCTGGTCGCCGCCTTGGAGCGGCCGCCGGGGGGTCGTCGGACCGTCGACGTCGGCTCGGGTTCGCCCACGACCATTCTCGAGATCGCCCACCGGCTCGCCCAGCGCCAGGGGGCGCCCGAGCCTCAGGTGAGCGGGCGGTTCCGCGATGGGGACGTGCGGGCCGCGTCGACCGAGATCGGGCCGGCCGAGGCCGAGCTTGGGTACCGGCCGGCCTGGGACCTCGACCGGGGTCTCGAGGCCCTGGCGGGCTGGGTGGCCGACGCGTCGGCCCCTGGGGCCGCCGGTGGCCCGGGCATCTCGTGAGCGGGGTGGACCTCGGGGATTGCGGGCCCACGGACCCAGCCGGTGATCCCTGGCGCCCCGGGCGGATGGGATGATGAGGCGGTGCCTGCGCCCGCCGCGTCACCGCTGTCGGTCCAGACGGTGCTCTACGGGCACAGCCCCGACGACCTGAGCCGGTTCCTGCACGGACTGGGGGCGGCGGTCCGGGTCGCCCGGCGAGGAGGGGCACTCGGCCCGGTGCGCCTGGCGGTCGGTGACTGTTCGACCGAACCGGTCGTCCCCGCCGATCGGCTCCCGGCCCTGACCGACCAGGTCGCCTCGGCCGGCATCGGGTCGTTGGAATACCGCTTCTTCGGCGAGAACCTCGGGTCGGCCGGGGGCCACAACGCCCTCTACGGGGAGCTCGGCAGCGAGCTGGTCCTGATCGTGAACCCGGACGTCTATGCGATGCCCGACCTCCTCTCGCCCATGCTCGATCGGATGGCCGAGCCCGCCGTGGCCATCGTCGAGGCCCGGCAGGTCCCCCTGGAGCACCCCAAGTCCTTCGACCCGGCGACCGGCGATACCAGCTGGGCGTCGACCGCCTGCGCGCTGGTCGACGGCGGGGTCATGTCGAGCCTGGGCGGTTTCGACCAGGAGAGCTTCTTCCTCTACTGCGACGATGTGGACCTCAGCTGGCGGGCCCGCCTCGCCGGGCGACGGGTGGTCTACGAGCCGGCGGCCTGTGTGTTCCATGACAAGCGCCTCGATCCGGCCGGCCAGGTCGTGGCCGGCGAGGCCGAGGTCTACTACTCGGCCGAGGCGGCCCTGATGATGGCCTGGAAGTACTCGCGCGACGACCTGGTCGAGGAATGGGGCGAGGGCCTCTTGACGACGGGATCCAGCGCCCACGCCCGGGCGGTCGAGACCTTCCGGAGTCGGCGGGCCGGCGGCCGTCTGCCCGAGCAGCTGGATCCGGCGGGCGACGTGGCGCAGTTCGTCGGCTACGCCTACGCCCGGCACCGGTTCGCTTACGACGATGAGTGACACCCCGGGGCCGGCGGGCGCCCCGCCGCTCCTCACCGCTGTGGTCCGCGCCGGGGGGGGCGGGGCCATCGCCGAGCCCCTCCTATCGCTGGCCGCCCAGACGACCCAGGACTTCGATGTCGTGGTGCTGGTCGAGCCCGCGGGCGACGGTGCGCTCGGCGACGTCGAGGACCTGGTGGCCCGCTTCGCCCCCGACTTCTCCGCACGGGTGCGTGTCGTCATGCGGGGGGACGCCGCCCCGGGCGGCCTGGCCGCCGGTGCCCGGGAGGCCCGGAGCGCCTACATCGCCGTCGTCGACGCCGGCGACGTGGTGTTCGCCCACTGGGCCGAGGCCTTCGCGACCGCAGCACCCGGCAACGACGGCCGGGTTCTGCGGTCCCTCGTCGCCACCCAGGAGGTCGACGTCTCGACGGTCGGGGGACGGATCGCGTACACGAGCACGGACCGGCCCCGCTGCCTCCGGCCCAGTGCCTTCGACGTCCTCGGGCACATCGACGCCGCGCCGGAGCCGATCTTCGGGTTGGCCCTCCCCCGTCGGGTCGTCGCCGGTCGGTCCCTACCATCGGTGCCGGCGGACCCGGACCTCGAGGACTGGGCGATCGTGCTGGCCGCCGCCCTGGACGGTGGCGTCGCCGAGACCGGCGAGGTCACGTACCTGCGTCGGCTGGTCGCCGGCGCGCCGGGCACCGGCGGGGGGACCGGCGACCGGCGGCGCGACGACACCCGGAGGTCCGTCGTGGCCGAGCTGGACCGGCGGCCGCTCACCCTGCCGGCAGGAACCCTCCAGATCCTGCGGGACCACGCTCTCGAAGCGGCGACCCTGCGGGCCGTGGTCGACGGCCTTCGGGCCGACCTGGACCAAGCCAGGGAGGATGCGGGGCGCCAGGCCACCGCCCGGGTCGAGGCCGAAGGACAGGTGGAGGAGATCCGGGCCTCGGCCAGCTGGCGACTCTCCGCCCCGGTGCGCATGGCCGGACGTCTGGCCCGCGAGGTGCGCGACCGGCGATGAGCACCGCTGACACCGTCACCCTGGACGCCCGGACCAACGACCGAGGCCGGCGCGCCCTGCACCGACGGGGCCGGACCAGCCAGCGACTGAGTACGGCCTTCGACCCCGAAGCCAACAGCCTGGGGTTCATGCGCCTCGCCTTCGCGGCGGTGGTCCTGGTCAACCACGCCTTCCCGCTCGGCGGATTCCACGGTGGCGTGGACCCGACGTGGGGCTGGACAAAGGGCCAGCAGGACCTCGGGGGCTTCGCCGTCGACGGGTTCTTCGTCGTGAGCGGCTTCCTCGTGACCAGGAGTTTCCTCTCGTCATCGACGTCGGTCCGCTACCTGTGGAAGCGGGTGCTCCGGATCTTCCCGGGCTTCTGGGTCTGCCTGGTGGTCACCGTGGTGCTGTTCGGGACCCTGGCCTTCCATTACGAGCACGGGACCCTGCACGGCTACCTCCACGGCTATCCGGACCCCCCCACCGACTACCTGCGGCGCAACGCACTGCTCACGATGAATCAGTACGGGATCAACACCCTCCTGGCGCAAAATCCCTACCCAAATGCCTGGGACGGGTCGCTGTGGACGTTGATCTATGAGTTCAAGTGCTACCTGGGCGTGATGGTGCTCGGGATCTTCGGAGTGCTCCATCGGGGCCGCCTGTTCGTCCTGGCTCTCACCATGTTCCTCTGGGTGTCCGAGGTGGGCGAGTACTTCAATCCGGCCCTGGTGAAGCGGGCGGTGCCGCTCTTCGCCGACGTCGAGCTGGTCCAGCTGGCCTTCATGTTCTCGCTCGGCGCATGCCTCTATCTGTTCCGCGAGCGGATCCCCGTCTCCGGCTGGTGGGGCGGACTGGCCTTCGCCGCCCTCGTCGTCTCGGTGGTCGTCCACGGCCTGTTCTATGCGGTGGGCCAGCCCGCCTTCGCCTACCTCTGTCTCTGGGGCGCCGTCTGGATCCCGATCCGCAACTTCGACCGCTTCGGGGACTTCTCCTACGGGCTG
>Ga0182024_10002918_pt1 | contig 41645 bp, 33 predicted proteins | sample P32metaG_FD_120480 | JGI IMG/M metagenome (GOLD analysis project Ga0182024, IMG submission 120480) | Permafrost microbial communities from Stordalen Mire, Sweden - P3-2 metaG (Illumina Assembly) | ecosystem: Environmental > Terrestrial > Soil > Wetlands > Permafrost | place: Sweden: Stordalen... | reverse complement strand
TCGCCGTAACCGATCACTCCGATGTTCGCGCGATCGCCGGCATCGCGGGAGAACCAATCGACTGCCGCGAGAATCTTCTGCACCTCATAGCCGATCACGTGCCGGCCCATCTCGTAAGCCGGGCGGTTCACGTACTCGCGGTGCGGCTGGTTCGTCCGCTGCCCGGAAGGTGGCATTGAGAACGTATCCGCCCGGTCGATCAGCATCGGGATGATGACCCGGCAGCCGTTCTCGGCCAGCCTGCGCGCGAACTGACTTTCGGCCGCAATGCCCGGCGCGAGCCCCACCAGCATTTCGGGCGTCTGGTCCGCATCGGGCATGGCAATCACGTCGGCAACAGCGCGGCCGGTTGTCGGCACCAGTAGCAGGCCGTCGCCTTCGATTTCGCCGATGACGGGCCACCTCACGGCATAGACATCGAACCCCGCTCCGTGGCCAATGAGCGCCGGGGAATGGGTCGTGGCGATGAGTTCCGGCGCGTCGAAAGGCGTTCGCGGATCGACCACGCCAAGAATCTTTTCCAGGTGCTCACGGTTCGGGCCGGCGCGCCGATGACGGATGGAGTCTTCCGTCTGATTCATCAAAAACCGATCGATCCCGCTGACCATTTGCTCGGCACAATCCCCTTTCAACGTCAGCGGCTGCGTGCCGGGGAGAGGATCGGCGCTGGCGGACATTACCACTGAGGTCAGGGCGAAGAGAGATAAAAATAGGATTCGGCAGGCGGGAAGTCTCCTGCCCTCTCCTGGTACTCCGGGAGAGGGATGAGGTGAGGGTTTGCTGATCCCGGCTCCTTGATCGAGGTGGAAACTCAAGCGGCAAACCCTCACCCTGGCCCTCTCCCGGAATACCGGGAGAGGGAAATGGGAATGCACGACGCCTGGAGTGCGAGTCATTTGGTTGACGACTCCGAGTCTCTCACAAACACCGGCTTACCCGCCAAGTACGTCTGCAATACCTTTGTCTTTTCAATCCGATCCGCGGGGCACGTCAGCAGGTCCGTATCGACGACGATGAAATCGGCGAACTTGCCTGGCTCGAGGGAGCCAATCTGATTCTCTTTAAAAAGCAGCCACGCGTTATTGATCGTGTACATGCGGATCGACTGCTCGCGGGAGAGGGCCTGCTCGGGATGCAGCGCGCCATCGAACCAGCGGGCTTTGCGCGTGACGGCGGTGGCGATGCCGAGGAACGGGTCATAGGAGTTGATGGCCCGGCGGGCGCCGATCTTTTGCATGTGGTCCGATCCGCCTCCCACGATAGCGCCAGCCGCGAAGAGATCGTGCAGCGGCTGAAAGCGGGCGAGGCGGTCGTAGCCGAATTGGGCCGAGAGGGTGCGGGCATCAAGGTAGAGCCAGACCGGCTGAACGTCCGCGCTGACGCCGAGCGATTTGAACCGTCTCACGTCGTCGGGGTGGACGAAGTTGCAGTGCGTAATGCAGGGGCGCGTCGCCTGAAGCGTGCCGGGCGGCAGATCTTTTTCGATCTGCTCGTAGGTATCGAGCAGCGTTCGCACGGCTCCATCACCGACCGAATGGGCGGTGAATTGCAATCCGGCTTCGGCCGCGGCGCGGGCGATGGGCAGCAGCCGCTTGGGCGGGATCAGGAGCACGCCGCGGTATGCCGGGTCGGTGATCGAGTAAATCTTGCTGACGCCCCATGGGTCGAGCATGTAGGCGCTGCCGGTCAGCATGCCGCCGTCGAGGAATGTTTTGATGCCAATGAGCCGAAGCATCGGGTCGTCCTTGCGGAGCGCGTTTTGGCCGATGCTTTTGATGTGGTGGATGATCGAATCGAGCGAGCCGATCGTCGCGACGTGCTCGGAGATCGCCAGGCGCACGGTCAATTCTCCCGAGTCGCGCAGCTTCTGATACCTGGCGATCGCGTCCGGCTCGGCGGCGCGGTCGCAGACGCAGGTGAGGCCAATGGAGTTGTAGTCCTTGAACAACTCGACCGTGCGACGGTAGCGGTCCTCTTCGGTCGGCGTCCTGCCGGTAGGCTCGATTTTCACGTAGCGCGTGCAGCCGCGCAGGATTCCGGTCGGCTCGCCGGTGCTGGGGTCCTTCTCGGCGTAACCCGGTCCACCGTCATTGACCTTGAAAGCCTTGTCGATGCCGCTGATTTTCAGGGCCAACGTGTTAAGTGAGGCATCCGGCCCGGTGGAGAAGACGACCGGGTTGGACGGGGCGGCGCGGTCGAGTTCCTGGCGGGTGGGATAGCGCTGTTCCTTCAGCCGGGTGATGAAGACCTGCGAAACTTCGATCCATTTACCGTCACCGACAGTCTTCGCGCGGGAAGAAACATAGGAGAGCACATCATCAATCGATTCCATCTCCGGCACCGGATGATCGAACTCCGTCATCGCGGCGGCAGGGTGGACGTGTGAGTCGATCAGGCCCGGAAGCACGAATCTGCCGGCAAGATCCACCACCCGCGTGTGCGGCCCTTTCGACTTGAGAATCTGCTCGTCGCTGCCCACCGCGGCGATGCGGCCATCTTTGATCGACATCGCCTGGGCGATGGCGAAGGTCGTGTCGACCGTGGCAATTTTCCCGTGGCAAACGATCAGATCGACGCCACCCTCGGCCGCTGTCCATTGTGCGCAGAACAGCAGCGCGACAAGGAAGGCAAGGACGCAACGCCGCCGATCACCCATTAGGGACATGGTTCTCACGGTGTCATATTAATGGATTCCTCTGAATTTTGACTGTTTGCGTGACGCCGCGCGCCAGAGATTCGCCCGACGATTGAAGGTATAACACCGTCCAAGGCGGACCATGAAGACCGGACCAATACATCGCGCCATGCTTTTATTTCTGGGATTGGGCGGGCTGTCGGCCGCTCTGGCCGCCGGATGTCACGGGCATGAGGATTCAAATCCACAGGCGCGCCCGGTTGATTCGCTCTCGGCCGTCGCCCAGCCCGCGGCGGCGGCGACCTCCGCGCCGTCATCGGTTCTGTGGGACAACTCGGCCAAGGGGATCAAGCTTAAATATCCCGCCGACTGGCAATCGAAGAAGAACCCGGATTATGAACTGATGCTGCTTCCCGCCGGGGCGTCGAAGGAGGATCGGCGGATCACCGTCGATATCCCCGACTTGCCTCCGCATCTTCCGTTCATGATCCAGATGGGGCGGGTGGAGCACGACTACGTGCAGGACCTGAAGAAGGATCATCCGGATTTGCAGGTGCAGGATTCGGTGAAGGTGAACCTACCCGATTCGACTGCCAAACTCGTGCGATCTCTCTGGCATCAGAACGGGACGACCTATCACGACATGGCGCTGCTCGTCATCCACGCCAGCGCGGTTTACATTCTGGATGCCGAAACGAATGAGGGTCAGCTCGCTGCGACATCGGGTGCCTTCGACTCGATTCGGGCTTCGATCCAATGGACGAAGCACTGAAAGATGGATGCACTTCTCGGGATTTCAGCTCAGGTGGACCTTCGGTCCGACCGCTACGCGAGTATTCAAGAATCTTCCGGATCCTGAATTCTGATCTGACCCCTGACCCCTGACCCCTGACCCCTCCTACTTCGGTAACGTCACGCGCCAGATTGCCCAACTCCCTCCGCGATTCGATCGGAAGTAAATGTACTTTCCGGCTGGGTCCCAAATGGGGTTGTCGTCCCAGCTTCCGTTGGTGGTGATGCGGGTGGGTTTGTCGGGGTGGAGCAGGTCGAGGGTGTAGATGTCGTAGTTGTGGCGGCCGTCGGCGTCGGCGCTGCGGTCGGAGACGAATGCGATTTTGTTGCCGTCCTTAGACCAGACGGGATCGAAGTAGTCGAAGTCGGGGTTGTTGGTGAGATTGACCGCGCCGCCACCGCGGTCGGACATTTTGTAGATTTCGCGCTTGTTGGTCTTTTCATTGACGAGGATGAACAGGACGCTGTCGGCGGTCGGGCTGACGCGCGGCTGGGTGCCGCCGGTCTGGGTCAGGTCGGTCCGCAGGGTGGTGCCGAGCTGCGCCATGTAAAGACGCGGATCGGGCCGGCTGTCCACCAGCGCCTCGTAATAGAGCCGTGGCTTGGGATCGGAATCGACGTTGGGCCAGAGGTCGGTGGTATCGCCGCTGGTGAGCTGGGTGACGCCGCCTTCCCCGTTGGCGGCAAGCTGCCACACGCTCATGTGCCGGCCGCCCCGGTTCGAGCTAAAGACGATCTGGCTTCCGTCGGGGGTGAAGCAAGGGGTGATGTCCAGCGTCTTGCCGTCGCCGATCATCGTCGTCTGGCCGGTCCCATCGGCACGCACCATCTGCATTTGCGACCGAAGGTCGTGCTTGCCGCTATCCAGCAGCACGGTAAACAGCAGCAACTGTCCATCGGGGGAAATGGTCAGCGTGTCGATGACGCTGCCCTTGGACAGATCGGTGATGCGCACCGGAGGCTCAACTGCCGGCCCCTCGGTCACGTCCTTCATCGCCAGCGTGTCCACGGTTTCAGGGATGATCTGCCAGCCCTCGTCGGCGCGAACTGCCTTTGGCCGAAGGAGCGTCACCGGGCGCGTTTTCACTTCCTGAAGGGTGACCGAATAATCGGTCTTGCCGTTGTCCCAGGCGATCGTCAGCTCTTCGGGGATCCACTCCGTATCGGCGGTCTTTTTCGAGACAACCACCTCGTAGGTTTTCAAATCGCCGCGATCATCCACAGGCGGGAATGTCAGGGTGGTGGTTCCGATTCCGCTTTCGTCGGTGCGGATCTCCTGCTGGTCGATCTTGATCAGCGATCCCGCCGGGGTCGTCTGGATGCGAACCGTCTTGCTCTTGGGAACCAGATCGATGTGATAAGTCGTCCGGCCCTCGTCCCAACTGATCGTCTCCTGGATCGGGTCATATCCCGGCTTGCTCACGGCCAGTCGCTGCGTTAGATACTTTCCGGTCCTCGGATCGGCGGGAAATGCGAATCCCTTTGCCGTCACCGGGCTGCTCCCCAGCGTCTGGCCGTTGATCGCTACCTGCGCGCCTGCCGGCGTCGTGGTGATCGACAGGTCCTTGCGCATCGTGTCGAGATTCAGCGTGTAATCGGCAGCCGGATCATCCCAGCGGACGACCTGCGTCGCGTCGCGGTAACCCGGCCGGGATGCGGTCACGGTGTGCTGGGTCCACTGATTTTTATCGTCCACGGTGAAGGGAAGCACCAGCGTGGTCTCGGCTAGCGGCGCATCGCCGACTTGCTTTCCGTCCACGCTGATCACACCGGGAAGAGGCGTGACATGAAACGACAGCGTCTTTTTCTGCGGCTCGAGTTGGATCAACAGATCCGGCTGGTCGTAGCCCTTTGTCAGATCAACTGTCTGCGAGGCATAGCCCATGCGCGTCGCCGAGACATGATGCACATCATCGCCGCCCCGGAATTTGAACGTCTGCGCGATCGGGCCCGGCCCACGATCGGTGCCGTCAATCGTGATCATCGCATCGCCCGGCCGGGCCGAGACGGTGATCTGCCGTTCCGTGACGCAACCGACCAGGAAAAATAACCCACAAACCGCAATGCACCGCATCGAAAGACCTCCCGGATGCGGACACGTCTACTCCATCATCGTGAGGAAGTAAACGGCAACGCGATGCCGCGACACGCGGGAGGCTGTATTGCCGGATCGCAGCCGGTTTCGTGCGCAGGGGTCGTCGAATAAGTCGGCGGCGACCGCCTTGCATTGCGGGGCCGCTAAGAGGCGCTCTCATAACCGGAAGGGAGCCGAGCGGCTCCGCCGCCGGATGCATTGATCGACGGGTTGTGAAACGATCTCTAAGCGCGTTTCCTGGTTGTTGCGGTCTTCTTGCCCGCCCGGACGCGCGTTGCATGGCGCTGGCTGACGGCGGCTTTCTTCCCGCCCTCGGTCGAGGCGGATCGGTTTTCCTTCTTCCCCCGGCCCGAGCCGCTCTTCTTCCCGCCGCCGGTTTCCTTGTTCACTGTCGCCCAGGCGCGCCGTTCGGCTTCTTTCTTCGCTGTGCCGCGTTTCTCGTAGCCTTCTTCGATATGTTCGGCGCGGCGTTTTTGCTTGTCCGTGTAGGCCGACTTGTCGCCTTGTGGCATGTACTTACCTCTGAGACACGAAATTAGCTTTGTCCAACAAACGCAAATGATCCGGCGCCGCCCGGCATGGAGGAGCCACGTTTGGCACGCGGCCGCCCACAGGTCGGGTGGCGCCGGATCGTGTCGTTATCGTCCGCCGCCCGCGCCACCGCCGGTGGCGCCTGGGCCGCCGCCCGCGCCGGTTCCGGCTGCGCCGCCGGTCCCGCCCGCGCCGGTTCCGCCCGCGCCGCCCGCGCCGGGGGTGGTCCGCATGGAGCCTGTGCCGCCGTTACCGGCTTGCGAGCCGTTTGCGCCCGTTCCGGTTCCGGTGCCCGGGCTGGTCCCGGTGCCGGCTGCGCCGGTGCCCGTGCTGTTGTTGCCGCCACCGCTGGAGCCATAGCCGGCGCCGCCGTTGGTCATGCCTGAGCCGCTGCCGCTCATGCCGGCGCCGGCGGTGCTGCCGCCGTTCATCCCGTTGTCGTTCATCCCGGAGCTGGTGGTCCCCGAGCCATTCATGTTGCCGTTGTTGTCCTTCGGTTGACAGCCGGTGAACGCCAGCGTTCCGGCGGTGAGCGACGCGGCAGCGAGAAGCGCGAATGATGTCCGCATGTGATCTCCTTCGAGTGATCCGAGCAACCGATCGCGACGCCGCGAGGCCCCTCGGACTTGGTGCCTAAGACATAGCACGAATGCGTCTGCGCGACAGCGGGAGAATTTCGGAATCATGGGCTGGCCGTCGCGAGCACCCCTCCCCCTCTCGCACATCCGTTTATCGCAAGTCTCTCACGCCGCGGGCAGAGCGGCGCGGGAGACCTCACTTTGTGGGTGGCGCGTGGCCGCCGCGCCGCCCCGGATCGGGTGCGCTGCGAGTATGGGAAGCACCAGCGCCGACAGATCCGGGGCGGCGCGGCGAAATCGCATCTTCCAATGTAGAGTCCACTGGCGCCGCTCTGCCCGCGGCGTGGGGACACCGACGCAAGAGGTGGAAGAACGCGAAGGGGGTCGTTCTGCCCCCCAATGCGTGACGATGCGGACCGGCGGCCAAAGTCGCGTAGAATGCGGCTGAATGGAAAATCTCACCCCCAAGCAGGTTGTCGCGGAACTGGATCGGTACATCGTAGGCCAGGCAGACGCCAAGCGCGCCGTTGCCGTCGCCGTGCGGAACCGCTGGCGACGCCAGCAACTCCCGGAGGGATTACGGCACGATGTGGCGCCAAAGAACATCCTGATGATCGGCCCCACGGGCGTCGGCAAGACCGAGATCGCCCGGCGTCTGGCGGGCCTGACCGGCGCGCCATTCATCAAGGTCGAAGCGACGAAGTACACCGAGGTCGGCTACCACGGCCGCGACGTCTAGTCGATGATCCGCGACCTGCTCGACACTTCCATCGCGATGGTCCGCACCGAGATGACCGATTCGGTGAAAGAGCCGGCCGAGAAGCACGTCGAGGAGCGGCTGCTCGATTACCTGCTGCCGCGGCCCGAGCACGGGCCTTCGTCAACTGACGACGATGAGAGCAGCGCCAAGCGCGAGCGCACGCGCGAGAAGCTCCGCGAGCAGCTTCGGACGGGAACGCTGGAAGAGCGGCAGATCGAAATCGCGACGGAGGAAAAGTCCACCGTCGTGGGGGTGCTGGGCAACGCCGGAATGGAGATGGACGTCGAGATGCAGAGCATGTTCGAGAAGATGCTCCCGTCCCGTCGCGAAACCCGCCGGCTCACCGTGGCCGATGCGCGCAAGGCGCTGTTCAGCCAGGAGGCGGAGAAGTTGATTGACCGCGACAAGATCCACCGCACCGCGATCAGCCGGGTCGAGCAGTCGGGGATGGTGTTTATCGACGAGCTCGACAAGGTGGCCGGCACCGAAAACAAGCATGGCCCCGACGTGAGCCGCCAGGGGGTGCAGCGGGATTTGCTGCCTATCGTCGAAGGCAGCACGGTCATCACCAAATACGGCCCGGTCAAGACCGATCACATCCTGTTCATCGCCGCCGGCGCGTTTCACGGCAGCAAGCCGAGCGACCTGATGCCCGAGCTTCAGGGCCGCTTCCCGATTCGCGTCGAGCTGAAGGACCTGACCAAGGAAGATTTCATCCGCATCCTGCGCGACCCGCAGAACGCGCTGACCAAGCAGCAGATCGCCCTCCTCGGCACCGAAGGCCTCCGCGTCGAATTCACCGACGACGCCATCGACTCGATGGCCCAGATGGCCTTCGAGGTGAATCGCCGCACGCAGAATATCGGCGCGAGAAGGCTCTATACGATCATCGAGAAGGTATTTGAAACCATCAGCTTCGAAGCGCCCGATTTACCCGATCGCGACGTGCGGATCACCGCCGAATACGTGAAAGAAAGACTCGCCGAGATCGTGAAGGACGAGGATTTGAGCAAGTTCATTCTGTAGGAGAGGTTATCCCCCCATAGATAGGCATCTGACTTCGAGCCCCTCGCCCGTGGCACGGCCGTCTCGGCCGTGCGGGAATGGCCGAACCGAAGAACACTGCGAATCGAGCATCTTTTCCTTGACGGTGTTCCACACGGGCGGGACGCCCGTGCCACCGGAACGCCATCGCATTTTCAGTCATCATCATCCTTCTGAGAGCCGCGCGCCACCGTCGGTGGTGGGCCATGCGGCGTCGGCGGCATCATCGCATCGTCGCCCTTGACGCTCTTCCAGATGATCTCGTTGAGTCGATCGGCGGGCGCGCGGTCGGCGTGGGCGAAATCCATCTTGGCCGACTCGTCCATCATCGCCTTTTGCTCGGGGCTGATCGGCGACTTGGGGCTGCTCCTGCCGTTGATCTGGCGGAGGATCTCGCGATCCGGCTCAATCGCGGCATAGGGCGCAGCGTTCGACGGCGACGCGTCCCAATCCATGATCGGATCGCTCGTCGCATCGTATTGGCACATGGGCGGAAGTCCCATCAGCAGTTCCATCGTTCGCAGACAGCTTGCGGTGTTCTGGAACGTGTGATCGACGCTGTGCGCTTTGATATAGGGGCTGATCACGTAACAGACCGAGCGGTGGGCATCGACATGATCGGGGCCGTTCTGGGCGTCGTCTTCGATGATGAAGATGGCAGTCGAATTCCAAATGGGGCTGTGGCTAATCGCATCGACGAGCTGGCCGCAGGCGTAGTCGTTGTCGGCCACCATTGACTGGGGCGAATGGTGGTTCGGGTTGGTGCCCATCGTGTGATCGACGCAGAAACGAATGGTCATGAAAGCGGGGACCGCCGAGCCATCGGGGGACTTGGCCAGCATCTGCTCGAATTCGTGGTGCCATTCCGAAAACCGGCTCGGGGCGTCATGCACGCCGAACGCGGCGCGCGGGCGGAGAAATTCCTTGTCGTTGAACTTTGTCGAATAGTGAAGCGGCGCTTCGCTATCGGGGTAGTTGAGATCGAAGCGGAGGAAATCGATGTCGCTGATACCGGCCAGATCGTGCCCGCCCGGCTGGAGGCCTATGGAGTTGGGATAGTTGGCGGGCAGCATCATCTCTTTCCCGCGCTTGACGCCGTCGGAAAGATAGAAGCCATAGTTGCGATAGGAGAGATTCGCCTTGCGGACCAGATCCCAGATATGGCCGCCGGGCGCCTCGGCCACGTCGGGGATGGATGGGGCGCCATTTTTATATTTTGGGTCGGCCGACAGGGGTTTGCCGTCGGAGTCTTTGGCGGGGAATCCGCCGGCGGGATAGTCGTTGATCGCTCCCTCGTAGTCGTAGCTGCGCCCCCGGCCGCTATAGGAATAGGGGACGTTGCGGGCGACGTATTCGTTGGCCTGCGCCTGGGTGGACCAGTTCCACCCATCGCCGCTCACTTCGCCGCAGTCGTAAAAGTTATCCAGCAGTACGAACCGCTCGGCAATCGCGTGAAGGTTGGGCGTCACCTGCCGGCCGAAGAGGCAGCGGGAGGGATCGCCATTTCCCTGCGGCAAGTCGCCCAGGACCTGGTCGTAGGTGCGATTCTCTTTGACGATATAGATGACGTGCTTGATCTTCCCCGCCTGCAGCCCGATGCCGGCCAACGGGTTGTCGCGGCGGACGTACCTGGGAACCAGCCGGGCCAGTTGCAGCACGCGCTCGGTCTGTTCCCGTAGCTCCTGGCGAGACGGAATCGGAAGGGAAATCAGGTTGCCTTCAAGAAGCGAAAGCGGCGAGATCTGCCCCTTCTTTCCCGCTGGCGGATTCGGATGCCGGGCCACCAGCCCCTTGGCGTTGAGCACGAACAGCCGCTTGCCGCTTGGCGGGATCGCGAGCGCCGTTGGATACCAGCCGACCGGAATATAACCATCGAGTTCCGCATCGTCGGGATCGATCACCGCGACCGCGTTCATGTCGCCGAGGGTCACGTAAAGGCGCTTCTCGTCCGGCGAAAGCGCCAGTCCATTCGGCGTCGCGCCGGCAACGTCCCTGGCGATCTCCGGCCGCAGGAGGATGGTGTGGACGACCCGATCGGAATGAGTATCGACGATCGAAACCGTATCGCTGCTTGCATTGGCCACGAAGAGCCGCGACTGATTCTTGTCGAGCAGCAACGCGATGGGGTGAGCGCCGGTCTCGATCTTCGTCAGCAATTTGGGCGTGCTCGGATCCGATGTATTCAAGACATAGACGGCGCTATCGCGCTGGCTGGAGACGTAGAGCTTTCCGCCATCGCGCAGTACCGCGACGGCCAGCGGGAAGTTGGGCGTTTGAGCCGGGCTGTCGGTGAATTCAAAGCGGCCGATTTCCTTGCCGGTGGATGCTTCATAGATCGAGACGCTGCCCGGCGTCTGGTAGGGCGCCTTGGTCGAGATCGGGTCGTTGTTGGCCACATAGAGCCGCCCTCGCTCATCCAGGAATAAACCCGAAGGGAAATCGCCCTTGCGGGTGGCGATCTGGCGTTCCTGGACGAGCTTGCCATCGTCGCTCAAGTGAAGGACCGCAATCGAATCGCTATTCCCGCCGGCGGCGTAGAGCGTGCCGTCCGGGGCGAACGCCAGCCCGTAGTACAACCCGTTGTGCGGATCGAGCGAAGTGGTGGAGAAGCTCAGGTGTGAGACTTCCTCGCCCGTGTTCACGTCCACCGAGCAAAGCATCTGCCGCGAGCCCTGGTCGGTGGTGATCGCATATTTCCCCGACGGGCTGAGAATCATGTTGAACGGAAAGCTGCCGACTGGCTGCGTGGTGGCCGGATGGGGCTCGATTGCGCGCGAGGTCACCAGCGGCGTCGGGATTGGCGCGGAGGCAATGTCCCTCGCCGCGTTATGCGACTGATCCTGACCGCACCCGGCAAAGCCCGCCGACGCCAGCATGGCCAGCCACATTCCGGCCCGTCTGCTAGTTCCCTTGAATAAGCTCATCCGAATCTCTCCGCGCTGATGATTTGCTCGATCGTTCCTGATACCGCCGTAGTGCGAGATCATTTGGGGGGCCAAATGATTCTGCCTTGGATACCGCGCATTTGGCTCCCGGTTGCCATCGCGGCGGATCGTTCCCACAGATATACTGCATCGGAAAGGAATCCGCTCATGCCAACCAGTGAAGACGACATGAAGAAGGCGCTTAGGGCGTTTAAGAAACGTTTCAAGCTTACCCGGCTCGACGACGATTCGCGCATCGGCCACGGCCCGATGAGCAGCGGATCCAAGGACCAGGTCGTCTCCATCCAGCCGCCCTCGGGGTTCGGACGGCAGGTCTGGGAAGACCTGGCCGAAGCGGGATTTCTCAAGCGCGATGGAGTGGGGTTTTACGAGTTGGTGGAAGGACGATGACGGTCGATTGCGGATTGATGATTGCTGAGTGCTGATTGAAATGCGTTGTGGCGGGTCTTCCAATCAGCACTCAGCAATCCGAAATCCGCAATGTCCCACATCCCACCGCTCAATACGCCTGCGCAAACAACACCTGCGTCTGAGTTTCCTCGCCCGTGAAAATGTCCTTCCCCATCGTTCCGGGTTGATCGAACGGAACGCAGCGAACCGTTGCTTTTGTCTCTTCTTTAATCCTTGCCTCGTTAGCACGGTCAGGCTGGAAATAGCAGCGGACGAAGCCGCCTTTTTCCTTGAGGATCTGCTTCATCTGGTCGTAGGTTTCGGCCGGGTAGGTGTTGGCGTCGCGGAAGGCGCGGGCCTTCTCGAAGAGGGCCGTCTGGGCCGCGTTGAGCTTGTCGCGCAGCCATGCTTCGTTGGCGTCGGCCAGCTTGAACACCTGCTTCGATCCGTCGATGCGTCCCTTGAGGACGAATGACTCGGCGTCGACGTCGCGCGGGCCGATTTCGAAGCGGAACGGCACGCCACGTTGCTCCCAGTGGAAGTGCTTTTCGCCGGGACGCGAGTCGCGGAAATCGGCGACGATCCGCTGTTCGGTCGAGGGATCGAACAGCCAGCTCTCCAGTCCGTGGCGGACGATGTGCTGCGTCTCACGGCCGCCTGTCAGCGCGGCAATCAGCTTCGTCACGAAGCCGCGCACCTTCTGTTCTTCCTCCGGCCCGCGATAGATGGGAACCACCGCCGCCACGTCCGGCGCGACGCGGGGCGGGAGGATCAGTCCTTCGTCATCGCTATGCGCCATGATCAGCGCGCCGATGAGTCGCGTGCTGACGCCCCAGCTCGTCGTGTGCGCATATTTCTGCTGCTGATCGCGGCCGAGGAATTTAATGTTAAATGCCTTGGCAAAGTTTTGGCCCAGGTCGTGGCTGGTGCCGCATTGAAGGGCTTTGCCGTCCTGCATGAGCGCTTCAATGCAATAGGTGATGACCGCGCCGGGGAACTTTTCACTCTCAGTCTTTTCGCCCTTGATGACCGGAATCGCCAGCACGTTCTCCGCGAAATCCGCGTAGACGTCGAGCATCTTGAGCGTTTCTTCGCGGGCTTCCTCGGCGGTCTCGTGGGCCGTGTGGCCCTCCTGCCAGAGGAACTCGGCGGTGCGCAGGAACAGCCGCGTGCGCAGCTCCCACCGCATCACGTTGCACCACTGGTTGATCAGCAGCGGCAGATCGCGATAGCTCTGCACCCACTCCGAATACATGTGACCGATGATCGTCTCGCTTGTGGGGCGGATGATGAGCGGCTCTTCGAGCGGCTCACCGCCGACTTTCAGTCCCTTATCCCCCTTCTCGAGTTTGTGGTGGGTTACGATGGCGCATTCCATCGCAAAACCCTCGACGTGCTCGGCTTCCTTGGCCAGAAAGCTCATGGGGATCAGCAGCGGAAAGTAGGCGTTGACGTGCCCGGTCGCTTTAAAGCGCCGATCGAGTTGCCGTTGAATGGCCTCCCATATGGCGTACCCCTCCGGCCGGATGGCCATGCACCCTTTGACCGGCGTGTAGTCCGCCAGCTTGGCGGCCTTGATCACGTCGAGATACCACTGGGCATAATCCTGCGCACGGGCTTTGATGTTCTTGGCCATAGAGGGTCAACAGGGTACGCGCTAATGCCAGGAGGGCAACTTGCGACGGCGCCACTTCAATCAAACAGGGCAGCGATTGTCGTGGCACGGGCGTCTCGCCCGTGGACGAATCGTACAATGACCCCAAAGCGTGCTTTTGGAAAAACCCGGCATCGATACGTGGTTCTCCACTCCGGACGCGGCGCCCGCCCCCATCCCAACCGTCCACGGGCGAGACGCCCGTGCCACGAAGATTCCGTACATGGATGTTCGCCCGACAACTGAACGATGGACGCGAACACGCGGTCGGATGCTATTCCGCCTCGAGAAACGTCACCTGAAACGCCAGTTGCTCGAGCTGCACCGCCATGTCCACGGTCTGGAGCGCGGCATGTCGCGGCACGGCCAGCGAGACCGGCGCGAAGTTCAGCAGCCCGCGCACGCCCGCTTCAATGAGCTGGTCGGCGACGTCCTGCGCGTTGTCCGCGGGCACGGCCAGGATCGCCAGCCGCACCGACTGTTGCCGGACGATCTCGGCCATCTCCGCCAGCGGCTGGATCGTAAATGGGCCGAGCTTGCGACCCACTTTCGTCTGATCGTTATCGAACACCGCCACCAACTTGAAGCCCTTTCGGTCGAACCCGCGATATCCCGACATCGCCCGGCCGATGTTGCCCGCGCCCACCAGCACCACGCCCCAGGTCTTGTCGGTGCCGAGGATCTTGCGCAGCTCGACGATCAGGTCCTCGACCTTGTACCCGATGCCCGGATGGCCGAACTGACCGAAGTAAGCCAGATCCTTTCGCACTTGCGCATCGGTGAGGCGCAGGCTCTCGCCAAGCTGCTTGCTCGAAATGGTTCGGCGGCCCTTGCGCTCGAAGGCTTCGAGCTGCCGCAGGTACAAGCTGAGCCGCCGGACTGCAGGATTCGGAATCGATTCCGGTCGCGACGGCTCCATGCAACTCCTGGCGAAGGCCGGATTATTTCAACCCCATGCGATGCGTCAAGTGTCGAGACAGTGGCGCGGCGTGACATGGTGCATGCCGGTCGCTATTCTCGCCGGTCGGTGCCGGAAACCATTGTATGACACAACAGGCTGCAAACGCTCCCGCCTCCGACAGTTTTGAGTCGGCTTGGGAGTATTCGGTTAATGTCCAGGGCTGGATGACCCGGGAGCAAGGTCTGGCGCTTTTCCGCGCGGCGCGCGCGGCGCCCGCGAGCACGCGAATCGTGGAGATCGGAAGCCATCACGGCCGGTCCACGATTCTGCTGGCCAAAGGCGCGGGCGCGGACATTTCCGTTCTCGCCGTAGACCCCTACGACGACGATCGCTGGGGTGGCGGAGTCAGTTCGTCTGACATTTTCCGATCGAATCTCGAAAAGGCCGGCGTTTCCCGGCGCGTCGAAGTCTTTCGCGGAACCAGCGAGCAGGCGCTGCCGGCCTATGACAAGCGCCCCATCGGCCTGCTGTATATCGATGGCGCGCACGACCTGCCTTCGGTTCTAATCGACATCGACGGGTGGGAGCCGTACACGATCGATGGCGCAACCATCGCGATTCACGACGCGTTCTCGTCGATTGGCGTCACCCGTGCCATCCTGAAGCGGCACCTTTTCAATCGCTCGTTCAAGTATGTCGGCAGCGTCCGCTCATTGGCGCTATTTCGCCGACAGAAACTCTCAGTACTCGGGTCGGCAGTGAGTGGCCTGAGGACCCTTGGCCGGCTGTCTTACTTTCTCCGCAATGTGCTGGTCAAGCTTGGACGCCGACGCAACTGGCGGTGGGCGCAGCGGGCCCTGGGGCACTACGACGCGGCTGATCCGTATTGATCACCCATTCCATCGCACTAGCGGCTCGGTGTGTTAGCTGTCGGCTCCACGCCCGGCGTTGCGGCCGCGCAGTCTGGCATCTGACCGCGCCACGATTCCGGCCGGTCTGGCCCATCAGGCCCGCGTTGACCCTCATCACACCCTTGCGTACCATCCGCCACTCTTGCTGGAAATGAGGAGACGAATGGCGAATTTGGACTTGAAAAATGCCGGCCCGCGAGGGCCTGCGGGGCTGGTGGATCGGGCGGCGCAGATGGCGGGTGGGCCGGGTTTCGTGCCCGGGCGCGGGCCGGTGGCAATGCCGGTCGCGATGCCCGGCCCGCCGGGACAGGGCGGCGGCTATAACCGCTACCGGGAGATGACCCTCGAGGAAATGCTGCTCGAGAATCGGGTGGTCTTTCTCGTCGGCGAAATCAATCACGTCAGCGCGTCGCGCATCATCATGCAGATGCTCTATCTGCAAAGCGTCAAAAAAGATCAGGACATCAACCTATACATCAACTCGCCCGGCGGAGTGGTGGACGACACGCTGGCGATCTACGACATCATGAAGTTTCTCACCTGCGACATCGCCACCTACTGCATCGGCCGCGCCGAGAGCGGCGGGGCAGTGGTCTTCGCGGCGGGAAAGAAGGGCAAACGCTACATCCTTCCCAATGCCAAGGTGATGATCCACCAGCCGTTCGGCGGGGTGTATGGCCAAACTGCCGACATCGAAATCCAGGCCGAGGAAATTCTCAAGACCAAGAACACGCTGATCAATGTTTTGGCCAAGTGTACCGGCCAGACGGCCGACCGCGTGCGCGAGGACAGCGAGCGGGATCGCTTCTTCGACGCCAAGCAGGCCGTGGAATACGGCCTGTGCGACGAGGTGATCGGAGAAGATGCAACCGCGGATGCCGCCCTCGCGGTTGCCGCCGCGGACGGGACAAAGCCGAAGGAATAACAACCGCTTCGAGGTGTCCTGATAGCCGGGGCCGGAAGGCCCCGGGGCTTCCGCCCGCGGCTAACAGAGGCGGAAAAATCCCATCCATCGCATCCACCGATGAACGTAATCGCGATCGATCATCCGTCTATCGCGTGCTTCGATGTGAAGGCGCAGGCGGAATGGTACTGCCAGACGTTCGGTATGAAGCTGATCGCGACGAACGATGCCAACCCGCCTGCGATGGTGATCGGATTTGGCGATTCGGTGCGCCGCGGCGCGATGATTGAACTGATGCCGGCCACCGAGCCGGGGCCGCGGCCGGAATCGTTCACGCGGTTTCAGCCTGGCATCCGCCACTTGGCGTTTCGGGTCGATGATTTTGACACGGCTTATGCTTCGCTGAAGCAGATCGGCGTCCGATTCATCACCGAGCCGGGCGAGGCGCTGGGCGGCGGAAAAACGATTCTCTTCCGCGACCCGGAAGGAAATGAGCTTCAGATCGTGCAGCGAAAAAAATAACGTGGCACGGGCGTCCCGCCCGTGCTGGATGCGCCCGGCGGAAGTAACCCGGGCCCTGAAAGAACATCACATGAGCGCTTACAACCAACTGATCCCCATCGTCATCGAAAAATCCGGCCGCGGCGAGCGGGCCTACGACATCTACTCGCGGCTGCTCAAAGACCGCATCATCATCCTGGGCGGCGCGGTCACCGACGAGTCGGCCAACGCGATCATCGCGCAGATGCTTTTCCTCTCCAACGATGATCCCAAGAGCGACATCCAGTTCTACATTAACTCGCCCGGCGGAAGCGTGTCGGCGGGCCTGGGGCTCATCGACACGATGAAGTTCCTCCGCTGCGACGTGGCCACCACCTGCATCGGCATGGCTGCCAGCATGGGCGCCTGCCTCCTGGCCGCCGGCACCAAGGGCAAGCGAAATGTGCTGAATAACTCGCAGGTGATGCTCCACCAGCCCCTCATCGGCGGCGTGCTGCAAGGCCCAGCGACCGACCTGGGCATCGAAGCCGCCCACATGATCCGCCTGCGCGACCGGCTCTATAAGTTGATGAGCGATTACACCGGCAAGCCCGCCGACCTGATTCACCGCGATTTCGACCGCAACAAGTGGCTGTTTGCCGAGGAAGCGGTCGAATACGGCGTGGCGGACAAGGTCCTCGACCGCGCCCCCGAAGCCATCATCGCCCCGCGCCGCGCCGATGACGCCGAGGATGATGAGAAGGTTCGGTAGGGCGAACACAAGGTTCGCCCCTATTATGCATAAGATTCCACTGCCCACCCTCGCTCCGGCCGTCTGCATCCTGGCTCTTGTCATGACCGGTTGCGGCAGTCCCAATCAGGCGAACATCGCTCTGCGCAAACAGATCCAGACTCTCCAAACCCAGGTCAACGAACTTCAGGTGCAGCACCAGGGCGACCAGCGGATCATTCAAGGCCTGCGCGATCGCTCCGGATATTTGCCGACGCTCCCCGCCGCCCGCCTTGACGAGCTGTTCACCACGCATGGCCTGGAGTTCGGCCGACTCACCGGCGGCGCGGACCTCGATCCCGCCAAGCCCGGTGACGAGGGATTTGTTGTCTATATTGTTCCGACGGATCAAGCCGGCGAGAAGCTCAAGGCCGCCGGGTCGTTCGACATCGAAGCATTTGATCTGGCCGAACCGAAGGACCCTCTGCTTGGGCATTGGCATTTCGATCTGCAGCAATCAAAAGACACCTGGACCGGTGCGCTCCTGCAATACAACTACGTCCTGACCTGCCCGTGGCAAAACAAAACACCCCGGCATCCCGATATCACGGTGAAGGTAAAGTTCTTCGACGAGCTGACGCAAACACCGTTTGTTGCGCAGAAGGTGATTCGCGCCAGTGTTCCGCCCCAGACGCAGCCGAGTTGAGGTAATGGCCGATCCTGTCGTACAAGGGGTGAGGGCCTTTCGATCTGCCGCTTGGCGGCTTCGCAACTCTCGGGCAGCGGAAGATCTCCCGGCCAGGTCGCTGGCGTTTGAGATGCAGCAACAGCGCCAGTACCTGGATCGTCTTTCCCAGGCCCATGTCGTCGGCCAGGCAAGCACCCAGACCGAGCCGGGTCATGAACTGGAGCCAGCTCACCCCCGCCTGCTGATAGGGGCGCAGCTCGGCATGCAGATCGGGAGGAGCTTCCGAGCCCAACGCTTTCGGATCGCGCAGCTCGGCAAGCGTTTTCTCCAGCCACTCCCCGGCCACGACGCCCGACCATTGCCGCGTCTCGGCCGGCGCGGCCTCGGCCGCTTCGGCCCCAAGCGGCGCGCCCGCCAGCAGACGCATCCCCTCGAAGAAGGATATTCCGCCGCCGCGAGCATCGCGCTCGACTTTCTTCCAATGGTCCAGCGCCTCCTGAAGCTTCTCGCGATCGACCTCGACCCACCGGCCGCGCATCGGCACCAATCCGCCGGAGGACGAAAGCAGCGCGTGCAGCTCGGCTTCGGTCAGGCGCTCGCCTTCAAGCGTCACGCCGACGGAAAAATCGAGCAATGCATCGGCCCCCAGCTTGGACTTGGCGGCATCCCCGATCCGCACGCTCACCCTCGGCCGCGGCGGATGGGCGGCTTTCCACCAGTCGGGCACGCGCACGACGATGCCGCTTTCCTCGAAGACGGGGATTTGCTTTAGGAACCGATACGCCTCTTTGACCCCCCAAGGCATTGGGTGATAAACGTCGCCGGAATCGACCAGTTCCTTGACGAAATCGCTCTTCTCCGCGGCCCGCTGAATAGGCAGCAGCAGCGAGATCAGCGTCTCGCGGTTCTTCGCCCCGGCATACTCCTGAAGCGCCCGCCCCAGCGGCTGATGCTGGAGCCGGCCCTGGGCCGACAAGCGGCTGGCATACGTCGCCAGAAACGCGAACGGCCGCGACTCATCCCGCTTGTTCTCCGCCAGATGAAATGTCACGCGCCCGACAAGCCGCCACAGCGGGTTTTTGGCACGGAGATAGTCCTGGGTTGAGCCTGGAAATGATCGGATTTCGCTGCGGACGTGCTCATCGAGTTCCGTCCACCACTGAATCAAAACCGTAGCGGTAAGATATTCCAGCCCCTTGATCGGCGGAGCGCTCAGGACGACGGCTTCCAACCCCTCCGCGGCCGCCGCCGGCACGGGCGCCAGTTGCGCGCCGGCCTCCAGATCAGGCATCCGGCAAAGTCGCGTGAGATACTCGCGACCCATCGATCGCGCAAAGCTCAGCGACGCCGGCAGGTCGCCATTCAATTCATCGGTGGCCAGATGCAACAGACCGGCCGATCCGCTGGAAGTGAACGCGCCTTGGATATGCGCCACCCGCGAAGGTGAGAGCGCCACCGGATCGTCCGATGGCTCGGTGCGCAGATGGCCTTGCGGGGAGATGACAAGGGCGAGGGAAAGCGCAGATGCCGCTTCGTTCGGATCAGGCATTCAGGTAAACTTTGTGCCGGGGGCGCGACCGAAGGATCTCGGCCTTGCCCCAACTGACCACGTTCTTGAATTCGGGGCTGTGGATGAACGCTTCGAATGTTTCCTTGCTCTGCCACTGGCTGAAAATCAGATAACTGCCGACCGAATTGACGTCTTCGTAGAGGTGAGATTCGACATGACCGGCGACGGTCTTCAAGTGTTCGAGCACGGAGGTGAAGCCGCTTTCAAACTCTTGTTCCTTCCCCGCGATTACGTCGTAATGCATGCCGATGGTGGTCATGACGATTAAAAAAAAACTTCCGGAGGGGTGGCTCCTATCCACCTCCGGAAGTGCGCCACGGCTGTGAAGCCGTTAGTCCGCAAAATCTAGCTCAAACAACGGCGGTGACTATACCGCCGCCCCCCTTTTATGTCAATCAAGGAAGCGGACGCTTGGCAACACTCGGCATCGAATGTAAATTACGTCAAATAATGTCTTTACAACACATGAATGAAGGCCGAAACCCACACTAAATCCTGACAAACACCGCGTCGGAAGAGAACGGGGTGCTTCGCTTCGGCGGCAGGCCTCGAATGGGCTCATCTTCATAGGATTCCATGAAGGAAATCGACGTTGTGATTGGGCTGGTCTGCCATGCCGGCAAGGTGCTGATCAGCCAGCGCCGCTCTCAAGACCCACTCGGCGGCTACTGGGAGTTTCCCGGCGGCAAGCAAGAGCCCGGCGAGTCGCGCCAGCAGTGCCTTGCCCGCGAGCTGACCGAAGAGCTCGCGATTCGCGTCCGTGTCGTCTCGGCACTGGATTCCATCGAGTACGACTACGCCGCCGTCCGTGTGCGTCTCCACCCATACTTCTGCGACCTGCTCGAAGGCGAGCCGCAGCCGCTGGCATCGCAGCGCCTCGCATGGGTGACCCCTTCCGAATTCGCCCAATACCAATTCCCACCCGCCAACGACACACTCCTCAACTTGCTCACCGAACGGCTGGCCGCCAACCCTGCCAAACATTGAAGCGGCCACAGTTCAATGTTGATTTCGCTCCACGCCCGATCTACATTACCCAGTGTCAGGGCGATTAGCTCAGTTGGCCAGAGCGCACGGATCACACCCGTGAGGTCGGGGGTTCGAGCCCCTCATCGCCCATGTAAGTTAAGTCTCGCCGGGGCGAAGACAGCACGAGTATCGGAATCGAATCCGCCCGGAAGGACATCGGAAACCCAATGCGTGTAATTCAGCGGTGGCCACCGCCGCCGCCGCCGTGGAACGCGGCGCCTCCGCGGAACCCGCCACCGCCAAAACCGTGAGACATATTCGATCGGAAGTCTCCGCGCGAGCGGGCGGCGAAATCTCGGTCGAGTCCTGCTTCGGGTCTGGCGAATGACCCGCCGAAATGGGTCGCCAGTGGCTCCGGCCGGTATGTCGGCAGCGCGTCGGGCACTTGATGCATCCCGGACCAGATGCCGGCGCCGCCGCGTTGCTCCCAGCCAGCCTCAGAATGCCGAAAAACCTGGCCATCCCGACCGGCAAAGACATCGTTTCGGGCGTGGGTTTCCACCCTCGCCGACTTGAGCGATGAGGGTCGGTCGGCACGGAACACTCGAGCGGCGTTGCCGTCGCGGGCGTAGACGTTATTCCATCCGGCGGCATGTCCGCCTGCGTGCAACGAGCCGCCGGACCGGGCCTCCGCCATATGCCCACCGATCTCATGGGAGTGAAGGAAACCGGACGGCCCCCACCAGGCGTGTCCGCCGTGTCGCTCGCCTGGGTGATCGCGCCACCAGCGCTCGTGCCACGGGTCGCCGAACCATCCCACGCCGCCCCAGTACAGGCCAACGTCAAATCCCCAGGTGAACGCGAGCGGATCGTAATACGCGCCGAAGCCCCATGTGCATGGCGATGGGAAGTAGGCACTCCCGTACCAGCCCGGGTAGGTGTAGCCGGTGCCATAGACGATCGTCGGGCCATATATATACGTGCCCGTGTATCCGGGCAGGTAGCCGCAGGTGACGTAGTCGGGGTAGAAGTCGTAAACGTAGACGTACCGCACGTGATAATCGGGGCAGCTCGGTGGCAACGTGTAGATTGCCTCTGGCACAGACGCACTGACTGTCCATGGTCCGGTCGCCATCTCCGATTCGTACCAGACGCCCTGCTGGCAGCAGTAATACCGTGCGTTCACCCGCAGCACGTCTTCCGGCGTATTGAGCGCGTACGCGACGCCCGGGCTTTCCGGCACGTCCTGAAATTGCGGGTCGCCGTCGTAGGCGACGGACAGATCAGCGCCCGCGTCGCGGCGGATGTGCGCAGTCTGCGGGACGCCGGCGTCGAGGATCGCCTCATGCGCCTCGCTCGTTCCTGCGATGAACGGCAGTACATCGGCCTTGGGGGAATCCGCCGGGATCTGCGCGAACGCCGGCGGCAGCCGGTCGGACGCGACATACTGCCAAGGCCCCTGGAACGAGCCGGCTGCATACCACCGGCCGGACAACAGAACGTAGTAGCGCCGGTCGGCCTGATCGAGGAAGAGATCAGAGGCGGTGTTGTTCGCGTAGAGCAATTCGCCACCGGCGCCGCCGGGCACCGCAATGAACTGGGGATTGCCGGCGGTGACGATAAGCTCCGCCGGGTCGGTGACGACGATGATCGCCGCATCGGCCACGCCCGGCGCGAGCTCGGCGGCCGTCGGCGCGTTGGTGGGAGCCGACGTTGCAGGCGACGACGCACCGGTCACTTCCACGGCCGGAGCAGGCTGCGTTGCCGGCGGCGACAGCTCTACGCCAGCGGCGGCGATGTCCGGCGGGACATTGGCCGTGGCTGCCCACGGGCCGGCAAGGTCCGGCGCGCTCACCCACCGCGCGCCGGCCTTCAGGTAATAATGCCGGCCGACATTATCGAAAAGCAGAATGAAAGGCGTGTTCGCAACGCGCGACACGCCGGGCACTCCACTCAGCGGTTGGAGCCGGGGCGGCCCGTTCACTGAGACGAGTGTGGCCGGCGTTGTACTGAATAGGATCCGCGGCGGAGTCGTCCCGATCTGATGCGCCTCGATCTGCTCACAGCGTGCGGTGTCGAGGCTGGCCGTCAGTTGATCGAGTGGGAACGTCACTCCCATCGCCGACAGGCGCCCGCCGATCGCGCGGGCGAAGTCCTGCTGGTCCGCGGCCGCCGAGCCGGGAAGGCGGACGTCCGTGACCGTGACGTCGTGGATCGTGACGGTCCTCGTATCACGGTCAGTCGAGACGTGTGCGGTGAACCAGGCGGCTCCGAACGTTGGCGCGGCCGCCCCCGGGCGGGTCAGCGACACCGCAGCTCGCGCTGTGAGCGTGTCACCCTTCATCGCCTCGGGCTGCGGCTGGTACACCTCGACGCGCCCTTCGGTCGCCTCGAGTGCGACCGGCCAGTACGTCACTTGCAAGCCCGTAGCCTCCGGGGGCGGGTCCGGCGGCGCGCTCAAGGCGACGCATCCGTTGATGGCCACCCCCAGCATGAATAGTTGCACAACTGGGTGCCCGAGCAGAACCCTTTGACGCGACTTACGGGTATGAGTGATCAGGAACATCACAAACCTCCATGAGCGCAGAATTACTCTGTTCACAATCGCATTGAATATCTCGGAGATTGGTGCACCTTCGAATCCGCGCTCAGGTACGCCAGCCGAAGCAGCCACACTGCGTGATTCGCATCGGCGATCGTCTGAACGTCGAACACGACGCCCCCGATGCCGTGCCGACTGGGACCGCGACCGGCCATTCGCTCGGCCACGAGCCGGTCGGCGACCTCCGGCGCGAACGGCAGATCGATTCGGCCGTTCCAGCGCAGGGATCCGAGCGTCACATCCTGGCGCGTGATACTCAGCCCGTCGCGATCGGGAACGATCGCCACGCCGGGCCACGCCTCGATCGCCTGCACGACGCACCCGAGCTCTTTCAGCTTACTCGTGCGGCTCCATAGACGAGCCAGCGCCGCCGGTGGCGCCGTTTGGTGAGGATCGCGGGTGACATCGGATTGTGTGATGGAGTGTTTCATAGAATCTCGGCTGTTTAGGAGGCACCGGTGCATGGGTGTGCTAGAGCTGACGCATGAACGCGACCAGCGCCGTCTTTTCGTGCGCGTCGAGCTTCAGTTCCAGGACGAGATTGAAAAATTCCACCGTATCTTCCAAGGTCAGCAAACGACCATCGTGGAAATAGGGCGGCGACTCCTTGATCCCGCGAAGGGTGAACGTCTTGATCGGCCCCTGCGCGGTGGCTACCAGGCCGTTGATCGTCTGCGTCTTGTAGAACCGCTCGACCTTCAGATCGTGCATCAGGTTGTCGGTGTAGAACGGCGGCGTGTGGCACGTGGCGCACTGCGCCTTGCCGAAGAACAACTGTTGGCCGCGCATCTCGGGAGAATCGGGCGCGAACTTCGCGGGGTCGAGTTTGCCGTCCCAGCGCAGGCCGGGCGCCGGCGGGAAGTCGAGCAGGTCCTGCACTTCGGCCATGAAATGGACCTGGCTGCCGCGCTCGAGCGGGTTGATGCCTTTGGCCGCCGCCGAGACCTGGTCGCCATCGAAGTAGGCGGCCCGCTGCTCGAATTCCGTGAAATCCTCAACGGTTTTTAGCGATCGCTGCGAGCCGAACAGTCGCTGAATGTACAGACCCCGCAGGCTCGTCGTGTCGAGGCGGCGTCGGTGGCTCTGCGGCCGGATGTCGCCGACCAGATGGGTCGCCCCGGAGGTGTGCCCGTTGACGTGGCAGTCGAAACACGCCACGCCCTGCATGCCGATCGGCTGATCCGTCTTGCGGTCCGCGGTGGCGTTGAACTGCTGCTGCGGGAACTGCGTGACCAGCAGGCGCATGCCCTCCAGATCCTTGGAGTTGAGGATGCCACGGAAGATCTCCTGAAAGTTGTCCACCGTCACCAGTTTGCCCTGTGAGACGTCCCCCAGATCCGGACGCGTCGTCAAGTAGATGGCCGGCGGAAACTCGGGAAGGAACGCTTTGGGCAGGTCAAAATCCACGTCGAATCGCTGAAGACGGGGCAGTTGTTTTATCTCCATCTGCGGGAAGACCATTCCGCCCACTTCCTGCTTTGGGTGGGGCAGCGGCAGAAATCCCTTGGGAAACAATCCTTTTTCGCGAATCTGGTCGCTCGACATCGCTGCAAGCTTTTCCCAGCTCAATCCCTGCGGCAGGCGTGCGGTCGGGCCGACCTGGATGGGTTTGCCGCGGGACATGGTGAGCGTCGGATCCGGGTGAGGAGTCAGGTCGTAGCGCGTTTCAAGCACTCCGTTCTGGCGGGCCATGACCGAGTCCTTGTCGGCCTTGTCCCTGGCCATCATGGTTTGAAAACTTTCCTTACCCAGCAGGACCGGAGCGATCTGATCGTAGCTCGAAGCGGTGTCCTCCCTGGGCTTATCCCCGTCCGCGTTCGGCTCGGATCGGGTGAAGGACGGGACCGCGAGCAACGCGAGGGTGGCCGCAACAGCAACCCGGAAGAACGAGCGTCGAATCCGCTTTGGGTAGTCGGCTTGCATGGGAATGCTCCTCTCGTTTAGGCGAAGTCGCCGATTAGGGGTGGCGCGTGAACGCGGCACATAGATGACGTCGATCAGACGTTCAACCGGTGCGGCCGGCGCGACCCCCTGAGCAACACCCGCGCCAAATTCGCATCAGCAGTCCAACGCCACAGAAATAGGAGGAACCCAATCGGCCTCCTCAGGCGGTGTGTTAGCAATTCTCTCCGATGGGCCAGAATTCGATCCACGTCCCCGCGCTCGCATCACAACGCGTAGCGGCCGCAGAAATGCGCCGGCCCGTCTGACGCTCGTGAAAATCGCGATTCGCGAACATCGCGGCACGTTCCGAGGCGGGCGATCGGCGGTGGCATGACCCATGCATAGGCAACGCGGCGCCGAAAGAGACGGCGCAGCGGTCGTGAGAGTTCGACCGGCACCTGGAAAGGAATACCCATGCCCATCGCAGAGACGCTCCCAATCACACGACGATGCTTCTTCCTGGGAGCCTCGCTCGCCGCTGCCGCGCCCTCGGCTGCCGTCGCGTGGTTGGCCGCGGCAGCGCCTGCGGCTCATGCGGCGAGCGACTCTGCCGACGCGGCCGATATGCCGGCCGCCACGCTCATCAATTCCGGCGAGGCGCCTTCATACCTACTCGTGTTTCATACCGGCCAGGAAATCATGAAAGGCTTGCTGGCGTTTGCCAGAAAACACGATCTGGTGGCCGGACATCTCACCGGCATCGGAGCGATCAGCGACGCGGAGATCGGCTACTTTGATCCCGAGACAAACGCCTACCGTCGGCACAAAGAAAGCGAGCAGGCAGAGCTCCTGTCTCTCGCCGGCAACCTTGCCCTCAATGACGATGCGCCGTTCTTCCACGTCCACGTCGTCCTGGGTTCGCGGGACGGCTCGGCTCGCGGCGGGCACCTGTTCGAGGCGACGGTTCGCCCGACCGCGGAACTGGTGTTGACCACGTCGCCCAGGCCGGTGCGCCGGACGATCGACTCAGAGACCCACTTGCCCTTGCTCGACCCCTGAGGGTCGCCCAACCGCTAATTGTTAGAAAGGAAGATCCCAATGAGACCAGCAATCATAAAGGGGCGTTCACCCGCGTTCAGCCGGCGGACCATTCCCGTGATCGAGAGGCTCGAGGCGCGCACGTTGTTGTCCGTTGCCACGCATCCGACCGCGGCGCCCCCGCCCGCGAACACAAGGTTCGCGGTCAGCGACATCTTCGGCGCCGCCGCGGGCATTCCCATTTGGCAAAGCGGGCAGCCCGTCCTGGCAGGCAGTACGGGATCCGCGAATACCGTCGCCATTTTCCCGTCATCCGGTGGATCCACGCAGACCGGCACCGGCAACGGCACGCTACTCGGCATCGCATTGGTGCAGGGTGGTGCCTCGACCTTCTCGCTGCTTCCGATTCTGCCTCCGGACGGTCTGGCGGCAGTGATCCTGGGAATGATCGATGCCTCGGACGGCACCGCCGCGGCACTTTTCAATGGTGGCAGCGGCGCGATCGGCATCGCCGGCCCACGCGCCCGAAACTTCGCATAGGAATTCGGATATCCCAACCTTTAATCGGAGACGACTATGAACACCAAACAACTTGGAACCTCAGACTTGAACATCACGCCGATTGGATTTGGCGCATGGGCCATCGGCGGAGCCGGCTGGGAATTCGCCTGGGGCCGCCAGGAGGACAGCGACTCCATCGCCGCCATCCATCGTGCGTTGGAATTGGGCGTTAACTGGATCGACACGGCGGCGGTTTACGGCATGGGCCACTCTGAGGAGGTCGTTGCCCGCGCGCTCAAGGAATGGTCGGGGCCGCGCCCCTACGTATTCACCAAGTGCGGCCTCCGTTGGAACGAGAGTGGAAAGGTTCATCGGACGTCGACATCGGACTCAGTTCGCCGCGAGTGTGAAGACAGCCTGCGCCGGCTCCGCACCGACGCGATCGACCTCTATCAAATCCATTGGCCGCCGGTGCATTCTGACGAGTTGAACGAAGGGTGGGCGACGATGGCGCAGCTCCAGCGCGAGGGGAAGGTCCGTTGGATCGGCGTCTCGAATTTCGATGTTCCGGAAATGCGCCGGGTCGAGCGGATCGCTCCGATCACCTCGATGCAGCCGCCCTACTCGCTGATTCGTCGCGAGGTCGAGCGGGATGTTTTGCCCTTCTGCTTCGCAGAGGAAATCGGCGTGATCGTCTATTCGCCGATGGCATCCGGATTATTAACCGGCGCGATGACGCGCCGGCGTGCGGCGGCATTGCCCGCCGACGACTGGCGGAGCCACGATCCGGAATTCCTCGAGCCGCGGCTCTCGCGGAACCTTGAGTTGGTCCGGCGTCTGTGCGTCGTTGGCAAACGTCACGGACGGCCGGCGGGTCAGGTCGCCGTTGCCTGGACTCTCAGGCACCCCGCGGTGACGGGGGCCATCGTTGGAGCTCGCAGTGCGGAACAGGTCGAGCAGATCGTGTCGGCCTCCGAACTTCACTTGAGCGCGCAGGAGATTCAGGAAATCGACGGCGTAGGTGAAATCGCGGCATGAGCTCATGCTCGCCGCGCAACGCGCCCAAGCCCGCGTGCAAAGAGTGGATTCCGGTCGCCGCAAGCATGGGTCAGTTTCCGTCCGGGTGGGCAAAACGCTTGGCCGGTCCCGATCGCACACCGCCACCGAATCAAATCGGTGGCGGCGTTGTTTTGACTGAAACGATGATTTTGGGAGCGGCAGACGCCGATTTTACGGAACGGCGCACACGTTGCTTTGTGGTCCCTCTGTCTGCAATCGGTAGCCCGTGCCCTTCGGCACCCAGGCGCTGTTTATTGTTCGTCACAATTTGGCAACGCGCTCCGTGCAATCCCTGACGCTTGCGGGAGCGCTCATTCACTGAGGTATGTCATGAGAATCGGATTCATCGGATTAGGGCACATGGGCAATGGCATGGCGCAGACTCTTCTCGGCACCGGCCATGAGCTTGCCGTTTACAATCGCACGCCCGACAAGGCACTGCCGCTGGTCTCGCGGGGCGCACGGCTCGCCGCGGACGTGGCCGATGCCTGCAAGGGCGATGTCGTGATCACAATGCTGGCGGACGATCCCGCTGTTGAGGCCATCACGTTCGGGGAAAAGGGCGTCATCGCAAATCTGCCGCCGGGCGCCATTCACATTTCGATGAGCACGATCAGCGTTGCCCTGTCGGAGCGGCTTACGACCGCGCACGCAAAAGCGGGGCAGCGTTTCGTTGCCGCACCCGTCTTCGGGCGGCCCGACGCGGCGGCAGGGGGAAAATTGTTCGTCGTCGCCGGCGGCCCGTCCGACGCCGTGGACGCCTGCATGCCGATCTTCCAGGTACTGGGACAGAGCACGTTTCGAGTCGGCGAAAGACCCCGCGATGCCAACCTGGTGAAGCTCAGCGGCAACTTTCTCACCGCCTCGGTGATCGAGTCGCTGGGCGAGGCCGTGGCGCTGGTCGGCAAGGCGGGCATGGATCGCCGGGAGTACCTCCGCTTCCTGACTTCCACGCTGTTCAACGCGCCGATCTACAAGACGTACGCCGAGCTGATTGCCAACGGGCACTTCCAGCCTGCGGCGTTTGCCGCCCCATTGGGATTCAAGGACATCCGCCTGACCATCGCCGCGGCTGAAGGGTTGCGCGTTCCCATGCCGCTGGCGAGCCTCCTGCACGATCGATTCGTCCGGCTGCTTGCGCAAGAGGGCGAATCTGTGGATTGGTCAGCGATTGGACAGCTTGCCATGAAGGACTCGGCCGAAATCGTCGCACAGGGCACGTGAATCACCCCCCTCCGCAATCAGGAGCCGGCACATGTGGATCGTTCGACTCGCCCTTCGCCGCCCGTACACGTTCGTCGTGGCCGCCCTGCTCATTGCGGTGCTGGGGATCCTCTCGATCGTCACGATGCAGACGGACATCTTCCCGAGCATCAACATCCCGGTCGTCTCCATCATCTGGAGCTACGGCAGTCTTTCGCCGACGGAAATGCAGGACCGGATCACCACCGTGGTCGAGCGGGCACTGACGACGACGGTGAACAACATCGAGCACCTGGAGTCGAACTCGTTCCGCGGGACGAGCGTGATCAAGATCTATCTACAGCCCAACGCCGATCCGAGCGCTGCCGAGGCGGAGGTGACGGCGCTATGCCAGGAGATTCTCCGGCCCCTGCCGCCCGGGATTACCCCGCCGCTCGTGATGCGCTACAACGCGGCCGACGTGCCCGTGATCCAGCTCAGCATGGGAAGCACAACGCTTTCCCAGCAGGAGATCAGCGACCTGGGAAACAATTTCATCCGCACGCAGCTCGTGACGGTGCAGGGGGCTTCGGTGCCCGTTCCGTACGGCGGGAAGACGCGCGTTGTCAACGTGGATTTGGACCCCGACGCCCTCTACGCGCGGGGGATCTCCCCGCAGGAGGTCAGTGCCGCCATTCTCGCGCAGAACGTGATCGTGTCGCCGGGCACGGTGAAGATGGGCTCCATTGAGTATGACGTCGCGACGAACAGCAGCCCCGCGGTGCTGGCGGATCTCAACGCGATCCCACTTCGGTACGTGAACGGGACGATGGTTTACGTACGAGACGTTGCCTTCGTCCACGACGGATATACGCCGCAAACAAACCTTGTCCGCAACAACGGGCGTCCGTCGGCGTTGCTGCCGATTCTGACCAGCGGCAGCGCATCGACGCTGACGGTGGTGAAGGGCGTCCGGCAATTGCTGCCAAAGATCCTGGCCGGAATGCCTCAAAGCCTCAAGGTGGACTTCCTGTTCGATCAGAGCGTCTTCGTCCGCTCTTCCATTTCAGGGGTGGTTCGTGAGGGCGTGATCGCCGCCTGTCTCACGGGATTGATGATCCTGCTATTCCTGCGGTCCTGGCGAAGCACGCTGATCGTCGCCACGTCAATCCCGCTCTCGATTCTCGTCTCCGTCTGCGTGCTGCACGCGTTGCACGAGACGCTGAACATCATGACGCTGGGCGGGCTGGCGCTGGCGGTGGGGATCCTGGTGGACGACGCGACGGTGGAGATCGAGAACGACTACCGCCACCTGGAAATGGGCCGGCCGTTGCGGCAGGCGATCCTCGACGCCGCCGCGGAAGTGGCCACACCGGCGTTCGTCGCCACACTTTCAATTTGCATCGTGTTCGTTCCGATCCTGTTCCTTGGCGGGGTTGGCGGGTATCTGTTCGCGCCGCTGGCGCTCTCCGTGATCTTCGCAATGCTGGCCAGCTATTTCCTTTCCCGAACGCTCGTTCCGACGATGGTGCTATTTCTCCTGCCTGCGGAGGAGAAGCGAATGAAGGCCCCGCCCCCGAGCCGGCGCTCCATCTTCCGGTGGGTGGGCGATCACTTCGAGGCGGGGTTTGAACGGTTCGCCGGCGCCTATCAGGGCGCCCTCGACTGGGCGCTGGAACACCGGGCCGTGGTGGTGATCGCGCTGCTTGCCTTCTCGCTGTCGTCGTTGTTGCTGTACCCGTTCGTGGGCCGCGATTTCTTTCCGTCCGTGGACGCCGGCGAGCTGCGCCTGCATGTGCGATGCCCGCCGGGCACCCGCATCGAGCAATCCGAGGTCTACTTCCAGCGTGTCGAGGACTATATCCGGCAGGTCATCCCGTCCAAGGAGCTGGCCGTCATTAACGACAACATCGGATTGCCGAACAACATCAACCTGGCCCGCAGCGACAGCGTGACCGCCGGGCCTTCCGATGGCGAGATCCTCGTCTCGCTCGCTGCGAATCATCATCCGACGGCGGACTACCTGAGGACGATCCGCGCGGAGTTTCCCAAGCGGTTCCCGGACCTCCAGCTCTTTAGCCAGCCGGCGGACATCGTGAGCCAGATCCTTAATTTCGGCCTCCCGGCGCCGATCGACATCCAGATCAGCGGGCCGATCGCCGAATCCGACAAGAACTATGCCGTCGCCCAGCAGATTACCAAGGAGCTGACGGCCGTGCCTGGCGCGGTGGACGTTCACGTGCAGCAGATCACCAACTCCCCGCGCCTCATGATCGACACCGATCGGACCCTCGCGGAGCAGAACGGCCTCACGGAGAGCGCGGTCGCGAACAGCCTGTCCGTCTCGCTGAACGGCAGCGGGACGGCCACCACGAACTTCTGGCTGAATTACAAGAACGGCGTTAGCTATCAGGTGGTCGTTCAGACGCAGCAGTACCGGGTGAATTCGATGGACCAACTCAACGCCACGCCGATTGTGTTGGCGGGACAGCCGCAACCCCAGTTCCTGAGCAATCTGGCGACGGTCAGCCGGACGACCGCGCCGCTGCTGTTGAGCCACTACAACGTGCAGCCCGTGTTCGACGTGGCCGCCAACGTCCAGGACACGGACCTCGGCTCGGTTTCCGATCAGGTGAGCCGGATCATCGCCAAGTACAACGGACAAATCTCCAAAGCCAGCACGATCGTCGTCCGCGGGCAGGTGCAGAGCATGAACCAGTCGTTTTTTCAAATGGGGCTTGGGATCTGCTTCGCGGTCTTGCTGGTCTACTTCCTGATGGTGGTGAATTTCCAGTCCTGGACGGACCCGCTGATCATCCTGATGGCGCTCCCCGGGGCGCTGGCGGGCATTCTCTGGGCACTGTTCATCACGCGAACGACGATCAGCGTGCCCGCGCTGATGGGCTGCATCATGTCGATCGGCGTGGCCACTTCCAACAGCATCCTGATGGTGACATTCGCCAACGAGCAGCGTCTGGCTGCGTTCGGCAGCCGCGACGCCCGCGCCTCGGCGCTGATCGCGGGCCGGACGCGGCTGCGGCCGGTCCTCATGACGGCGCTGGCGATGTTGATCGGCATGCTGCCAATGAGCCTCGCCCTCGGCGAGGGCGGGGAGCAGAACGCTCCGCTGGGCCGCGCCGTGATCGGCGGGCTCGCCGTCGCGACCGTCTACACGCTGTTCTTCGTCCCGGTCATGTACAGCCTGATGCGCCGCCGGGCTCCCAAGGATTACGGCGCCAAGGAGGAGGGTTGATCATGGAAGCGACGCTCATGCAATTCCATACGCCGACATCCGCGGCAAACCAGCGCCCAATTCATGAAGCGCCCGCGAATCCTCCGAGCCGAACTCGAACGCGAACGATTCTCATCATCGCGCTCGTCGTCCTCGCGGTGTTCGCAGCCTTCTTGATCGCGGGTCTGGTCTACCGATCAAAGCATGGCCATCAACTGGCCTCGACCGCTACTGCGGTAGCGCAGACTCCCCCGGAGGTGTACGTCATTCGTCCTGCGGCGTCCGCGGCGGCCGACTGGTCCGTGCCGGGCACCACGCAGGCGATCGCCGACTCGATCATTTATGCCCGCGTCAGCGGGTATCTCAGCAAGCGGTATGTGGACATCGGCCAGGAAGTGAAAGCCGGGCAAGTCCTGGCGGAGATCGAATCGCCCGAACTCGACCAGCAATTGAGCCAGGCGCAGGCCAACCTGCAACAGGCACAAAAGCAGTTGGACTTGCAGAAGGCGAACATGGAGCTGGCGCGGATCACGATGGATCGCTACAAGGGGGCGGACAAGGAGCAGGCGGTTGCCAAACTGACCGTCGATCAGTCCGTCGCCGGTTACTCCACCGCCCAGGCCTCCGTGGCGGCCGCGCAGGCAACGGTCAATTCCAACGAGGCCAACGTGCGGCAATACGAGGCGATGACGGCCTTCGAGCGCGTCCTCGCCCCGTTCGACGGGACGATCACCCAGCGAAACGTCGACGTCGGCGCCCTGATCACGGCCGGAAGCCCCACCAACAACACCAGCGTCGCGCCCGCGAGCGTGAGCGGCGCCCCAACCGGATTGTTCGAAGTTTCGCGGATCGATACGCTCCGCGTGTTCGTCAGCGTCCCACAGGTGTTTGCCGCGAACGTGAAGCCGGGCCTGGCGGCGCAGGTGTCGGTGCGCGGCGCATTGAACGCGCCCATGACCGCGAGCGTTGCGCGCACCGCCAACGCCCTGGATCCGGGCACCCGCACACTGCTGACCGAAGTGGACATCCCCAATTCCTCCCGCGTCATGCTCCCCGGAGAGTTCGTGTACGTGGCATTCAAGATCGGTCCCTCCGGGCGGCGGTGGAACCTGCCGGCCACCGCGCTGATCTTCAACAGCAACGGTACGCAGGTGATGCTGGTCGAACCGGGGGGCAAGCTTCACCTTCAGAGAGTGACCGTCGGCCGCGATTTCGGCGACACGATCGATGTCCAGGCCGGACTAAGCGGGAATGAGACGGTGGTCAAACAGCCGGACGTGTCTCTCCAGGACGGACAGGTCGTTACCCCAGTCGAGGCTGATCATGCACCGCAGGCTTAACATTCTCGTCGGCGCACTTTTGATGGCATTGCTGGCGTTCGTAACGCCGGGCTGCGAGGTGGGGCCGAATTACGTTCGGCCGAGTGTTGAACAGCCTGCGGCGTTCAAGTCCCAGCTCGCGACGCAGCCAACAACGCGGCCCGCGCCGCCGATCCCCGTCGAATGGTGGCGGCTCTATCACGATGCGACGCTCGATCAGCTCGTCGCGACGGCCAACCAATCGAACCAGAGTCTTCGTCAAGCCGTCGCTCGCGTCGACCAGGCCCGGGCATTGGCCCGCGTCGCAGCCAGCTACCTGCTGCCGACCGTCACCGCCGATCCGAGCTTCACAAGACAGCGTTACTCGGCCAACCGGGCGAGCGTGATCACGGGACAGGTCATTGGGAACTCAACGGTCATCAATGACTGGCAGGTCCCCTTCGATCTGACCTATGAAATTGACGTGTGGGGACGCCTGCGGCGATCGGTCGAGGCCTCGAATGCCCAGGCCGCGGCCACCGTCGATGACCTGGCGGTCGTGCGTCTCACCGTCACGACCGACGTGGCGACCTACTACTACATGGTCCGCGCGCTGGATGCGCAGGAGCAGATCCTCCAGAAAACCGTCGCCTCATATACTGAACAGGTGCGGCTCGTCACGGCACAACTCAACAACGGTCTCGTGCCTCCGACGGACTTGTACCAGGCGCAGGCCCAACTCGAAGCGACGCAGGCCCAGTTGCTCGACATACAACGCGCCCGGGCGGACGAGGAACATGCGCTGGCGATCGTGTGCGGCCGGCCCGCGCCGGCGTTTACCGTATCGGCCAATCCGTTGCTGGAAGCGGCGCCGCCCGCGGTGCCGGTCGGATTGCCGGGCCAACTGCTGACGCGAAGGCCGGACGTCGCCGAGGCCGAGCAGAACGTCGTCTCGTTCAATGCGCAGGTCGGCGTGGCGACGGCCGACTTCTACCCGACCTTCACCCTGACCGGCACCGCCGGGTTCGAGAGCGCCAACTTCGAGCACATCCTGAACTGGCAGAGCGAAGTTGCCGCAATCGGCCCGAGCATCTCCGTCCCGATCTTCGAGGGCGGCCGGCTGCAAAACAATCTGGCCGCGGTCCAGGCGCAGTACCGGCAGTCCGTCGCTACTTACCTGAATCAGGTGCTGATCGCGTACGGCGATGTTGAGGATGCCCTGACCGATTTGCACGCGCTGACGGATGAAGTGGATCGCCTGCGGGCCGCGGTCGCGGCATCGCAAAAGTATCTCGACGCCGCCCAGGTCCAGTACAAGCAAGGGCTCGTCAACTATCTCATCGTCATTGATGCCGAGCGGACGCTGCTGACCAATCAACTGACGTTGTCGCAGGACATCAACCAGCAACTGGCAGCGAGCATTCACCTGGTCAAGGCACTCGGCGGCGGGTGGGAGATGAACGCTCACGAATAATGGCGCGAGCACATATGGCTTACGCCGAAAGCGTCCAGTTGCCAGTGAAGACGCGTTAATTCCCCGCAGGATCAAGGCGGCGCAAGTATTCGCGCATGCCCCCTATCGATAGCGGATTCCCAAACGGTCCGCTTCGATGGGAGTCAGGCCCATTGCCACGGTCACATTGGTGGCTCCGCCCCGCCCTTGCACCTCCTCGTACGCATCCATGATCACTTCTGAGCGCTCGATTGATCCCACGGGCGCCCAGTCGTCCCACACGACGTACAGATGGACGGGCTGACCCTGGCCGCCACTTTCTTCAATGATAATGGGCTGCTGCGCATCGGGAGCAGGCCGTTTCCACTCATCGACGAGTCGGCTCAGCAGGGTCTGCCCTGCCGGTGAGCGCCCGGATCGGACAAGTTTCTTGACAGGCATGGTTCAACTCCACAAACGGATGCGTGTGTCACGCAGCCAGGTTACGTCATTGTACACCAACTGCACTTCGGTCGCCTGAACCGTCCAATCGCGGTAGCGCAGGTCCACGGACCAGGTGGAATACAGGCGGCGCGTGCGTCGCATGAGTTCCGAATCGAGCCCATTCGACAGCGGTGTTCCGATATCGCGGCGTTTGCCGCGCAAATAGTGCGTCCAGAAAAGCAAGCTATGGTAGGTTTCGCGGTCCACGGACGGATAACGAACATTCATCCACGCCCGAATGGGGCCGAAGAAGCCGGCAACCGGATCAGCGGGTCTGGCGCGATCCGTTCTGAAGCAAGCATGTTTGAGAATCATTTCTGCGGCATAGCCAAGAAGATAGATGCCTCCCAAGCCGTGACCTTGAGTGATCAACTGACAGCCATCCCAGTAACGGCTCTCACCCGCCAATTCAAAATCCGCGACGGTCTCCGGCGTCGCGTCGAGTTGCCGTCGCAACATCGGCTACCGCTCCTGTCGTTTGCTAAACACTACCTTGGGTCGCTCCTCAGATTATCCAATGGTGCGGGCGAGGGAAAGCTGCGCGAGGACGATTCACTTGAGGTAAAATTGACACGGCCGGAATTCTTCACTTACTAAGTCATTTGCCGCCCCGCGGCCGCGCCGGTGATTCGCACTCAGAACCATTATTCCGCCCCGCGGCCCAGCAGTTGCTCAACCGTCCAGGTGCAGGCAACTAGGCGATTAACGATGCTGACGAGCAGAAGAGACCTCACATGGAAGCCCGTCTCACCGCTTGAACCCGATCCATCCTTTGCGCTTTCGAAAGGTCGATCATGTTATCTCGACGCCGATTTATCCGAACCTCTATCGTTGCGGGTGCTGCATTAGGATTGGAGCGACTGAGCGACGGAGTAACTGGGAACGTACAGAAACCATCGCTTCAGCCGCCCCTCACTCCCTTCAAAGACCCGCTGCGGATTCCACCGGTCTTAAGACCGCAAGAAAGGCTCGACGGCCCGGTGTCGTTGACCATCCGGCTGCGCGCGGCCACCCAGCGGCTGCACTCCGAGCTGCCGCCGACTCCCTTCTGGGGCTACGAAGGCTGCCTGCCCGGCCCAACGATCGAAGTGCGACGCGGGCAGCGGCTGCGGGTGGAATACGTCAATGATCTTCCCGCCGACGGGGACTTTCCCGTGCCGGCCGTCGTCGCGCCGAATGGGACGCAAAACCGTCCTGGCCGCGATGGTCGCGCCGCGGACCCGAACGTGACTGCCCTTAGGCCGTGGACCGTGACGCACCTTCACGGCGGAAGAACCGCGGCGGCCAGCGACGGGTGGACCGAGAACGCGGTCTTCCCGGGACAATCGACGGTCTGCTCCTACGAAAACGACCAGCCTGCCACCATGCTGTGGTATCACGACCACGCGCTGGGCATCACCCGCTACAACGTCTATGCGGGGCTTGCGGCCCTCTACATCATCCGCGATCCGGAAGAGGCGTCACTCGGTCTCCCCGCCGGAAAGTACGAAATCCCTCTGCTGATCCAGGACCGCAACCTGGACACCGCACCGGACGGGACCCTCAATGGGCGGATGCTTCACAAGACCACGGACGACACCATGGAGTTTTTCGGGCCGTTTACAACTGTGAACGGGACGATTTGGCCGTATGCGGACGTCGAGGCGCGACAGTACCGCCTTCGCGTACTCAACGCGTCCAACAGCCGAACGTACCGGCTCGTCCTGCTCGACGAGCACGGCACAAACCTGATTGATCGAGTGACGCAAATTGGAACGGACGGCGGCTTCCTGGACGCACCGGTCTCCCCGCCGGGCGACGGGCTGATCCTCGCGCCCGCGGAACGGGCCGACCTTATCGTCGATTTTCGCAGGCTCGGCGGCCAACACCTCACGATGGTGAATGCAGCGGCCGCGCCGTTCAAAGGCGCCGCGTTCGACCGCCCGCCCGGGACGGCCGACGCCGAACACCGCATGCCGTTCCCGCAGGTGATGCAATTCCGCGTCTCGCCGGAGCCGGCGGCCGATCCGTTTGTGACACCGAAACGGCTCTCCAGCTTCCGTCGCATAACTGGCCCCGACCTGGCTACGGCTGCCGTCCATCGAATGATCGCGCTGGTGAAGCACGAGGTTGACGGACGCGACATGTTCATGATGCATGAGTTGGCGCCATTGCCCGCGCGCACAACCGGCGAGCCGCTGATCGAGATCGAGGACGAGTCGGGCGCGATTACCAACTACCGGACTGCCGCGGAGCGTTTCGAGGACACGGTCAACTTCATGGTTGCCGACGGATCGACGGAGGTTTGGCACTTCCTGAACCTGACCAAGAACATGCATCCGATGCACGTCCACCTCGTGCAGTTTCAGGCCATCGGCCGCGACCTTTACGACGTGGCCGGATTTGACGGCAAGACGTTTGCGACCAAGTCGCCGGTGCGCTTCAAGAAGCGGCTCGAACTCGCCCCCAATGAGTTGGGCCCAAAGGACACGATCCGCGTGAACCCGGGCGAGCGGGTTTCAATCGCCATGAAGTTCCAAGGTTACGCGGGCCGCTACATGTATCACTGTCACATGCTTGAGCACGAGGACATGGACATGATGCGCCCCTTCGTCGTCATGCCCGCTGGGGCGATGCTGGAGATGGGAATGGGACCGACGAGGAGCAATTCTCGGATGCCGATGCGAGGCATGAAGATGTGACCGGCGCGCACGCCTGTTCCGCGGCGACTCAAAGCGGCTTGAACCACGCAGGCTGAGTGATCGGCGGCTTGCGAACGCCGGCGATGCGTTTGAAGCTCTTCAGATGACATTCATCGTGATCATTGGCGCGTGTGGTGTGGTCGTCAGGCGCTCGTCCGCTTTGCTTCCCCGCCCGTGGGTGGGGACAGAGCTACGCTGCGAATCATTGCGGAGACAAAGGGGATTTCAAGGACCCGGCCATCGCTGAGGAGCACCCGGTGTACAAACATTCCTCGCTGTTCTCCATCAACATCAATCTCGTCGTAAAGCCAGTGGGTCCTCAGCCTTGAGAACGGCCAATCCTGCGCGGCCGGATGTTCACGAACAGGCTCCGAGAGCATGTATATCAGCGTTACCAGATGGTCCTCCTGTATCAGCGGTAGGATGACGATCGCGGGTCTGAACAGAGGTTCCACGGCTTGTTTGGGACCAAGCAGTTCTGCGTCATGAAGACAGAGGTCGGCGAGTTGTTTGCCGTCGTCTGGGATCTGGCCCCAGATCTGATCCAGATGCTTGCGATATCCCACGAGCGCCGTCTCCCACTCCTCATTAGCGCGGTCGGCTTCTTCCTCGTCTGGCGAGTTGAAGCGTACGTACAGTTCCGGCGTGAAGAAACGCATGACGTGCTCAAAATGCTTTTCGCTTCGGCGTTTCATAAAACGTGTGCCCACCCGGCGGCCGGGGATCTGGCTGACAATGCGGCAGCGCGTGCGATCCAGCATTCGGGTGCGGCGGGCACAGCTTGGCACTGCCGTTGGCGTTCCGTTCGATGTGGCCCGCCAAGCGACGGTTCGCTCCAACGTCCGGACCGCATATCACCACGTCCTGTCCGGCCTTCCGCCTGACCTCGGCCTGTGCCTGAGTGAGCGTGGGTCCTTTGTGCACAGCACCATTGGCGCCACGTTTCGCCTCATAAACCCGGGGTACTGGCGGAGCCGATGAGGGGGGCGGCGAAGCGGGCTTTAGTCGGGCTCTCTTCGCCATATCCACCTATTCTCGGCAAGAGTATAGCCTGCCCGCCTTCCCCGTCCTAGCCGCCCGCTGTCGCGGCCCCCATTTGCTAACCCCCGAAACTGCTCAAGCTGGAATAGTCGTCGGGGCGCCGCCCTAGTGGCCAATGGTATTTGTTCCATCCATCTTCGGCCGCTCGCACTTTTGGGATCGCGGTATCGAGCGTGATTGGGGGAATAGGAAGGACGGACTCCTGCGGCTTGCATGGGACAATCTCCTGCGCACGTCTTTCAGGACCGAACAATTTATCCAACATCATCCCGGAATCGGGAGATCAACTTCGATTGCGGTCGTCACCGTTTCCCGCGGCGCGCTGCAGACTTTCGATCGATAGATTCCACGCTAGTCGCGGTAATTCACTCGCCATTGCGTCGAGTTGTTCCACCAGTTTCCCGGCCTCCTCGAGTTGCCCGCGAGCGGCGTGATCCTCCAATTCAGAGGCGACGGCGCCGGCCGTTGTGGAGAATGCGGATATCATCCCGCACAGCTTGTGAGCGGCCTCGCGCAGCCGGGGCGCGTCCTGGGCACGGAAGGCGTCTTGAACCAACGCTAGATGATCGGGCAATCGTGCTCGAAGCGTATCGCAAATCATCTTGAGAATGTCGGCATCGCCGCCGCACGCGGCCAGCAGCACGCGTGGGTCGATGAGGCGCGAGGGCAATCGATCGGGCGGCGCGGAGGCGGAATCCGCCACGCGGTCGATCACCGCCCACAACCCGTCCATCTGGATCGGCTTGGTCAGGAAGTCGTCCATGCCGGCGGCGATGCAGAGGTCGCGGTCCTCCTGCCGCGAGCGAGCGGTCAACGCGATGACGGGCAGATGCAAGCCGGTGGCCTGCTCGCGCTGGCGAATCGACTGGATCACCTGGAAGCCGTCCAGTTCCGGCATGTGAACGTCCAGGAGCAGCAGATCAAAGTCGGCGGCGTTTGCCAGCGCCAGCGCCTCCCGGCCGTTGCCCACCACGCGCACCGTGTGCCCACCCTTAACGAGCAGCTTCTCCATGAGCTGCGCGTTGAACTCGTTGTCCTCGGCCACGAGGATGCGCAGGGGCTTGGCAGATGACGGGGTGACAAGGCGAGAGGGTGACGAGGTGATCGCAGGGAGCGCGGAGTCGCCCGTCGCCTTGTCACCTTGCCACCTTGTCACCCTGTCATCTTCCGTGCTCAGACTCATGGTCGAATAGACCGCGTCGAGCAACTCGTCCTGCTGGACCGGCTTGAGCAGGTGGGCATCGACGCGCAGTTCCCGGAATCGCGCCGAGTCGCCCGGACGGTCGCCGGAGGTGAGCAGAATGATCCGGCTACCCGACAGCTCGGCTCTCTCGCGAATCTTCGCCGCGAGGGTCAGGCCGTCGGTATCGGGCATGCGCGCATCCAGGAGGACCAACGCATAGGGCCTGCGGACGTTGACGCCGTGCCATAGCGCGTCCATGGCCGCCATTCCATCCCCGACCGACGTGGGCTCCATCTGCCAGTCGCGCAACCATTGTTCCATGATGTGACGGTTGACGGCGTTGTCATCGACCACGAGCACGCGCAGGTGGTGGAGCGAGCCGGGCAGGCGGCGGGCGGTTGCCGCCGACTCGTGCGCCTGCCGTCCGAAACGGGCGATGAAGGAGAACCGGCTTCCCCGGCCCGGATCGCTCTCTACCGCGATACTTCCGCCCATCAGCGCCACCAGGCGCGCCGAGATGGTCAGTCCCAAGCCGGTGCCGCCGTACTTCCGCGTCGTCGACGTGTCCTCCTGTTCGAAGGCCCGAAAGATCGTCGATTGCTTCTCGCGCGGGATGCCGATGCCGGTGTCGCGCACCGTGAAGCGCAGGTTCACGCTGCCGTCATTCGCGGATTGATCGGCGGCATCGACCTCAACGACGACTTCACCCTCGGCCGTGAACTTGATGGCGTTGCCGACGAGATTCAAAAGCACCTGCCGCAAGCGGCCGGCGTCTCCGACAAGAGCGTCCGGCACCTCGGGCCGAACGTTGCAGACGAGTTCGAGCCCCTTTCGGTGCGCTCTAACGGCCAGAGCGCGAAGGGTGTCGCTTACCGTCGTCCGCAGGCAGAACTCGCCCGGGTCCAGTTCGAGCTTGCCGGCCTCGATTTTCGAGAAGTCGAGAAGGTCGTTGATGATACCGAGCAGGTTGTCGGCGGCCGACTTGACCGTTCGGAGGCTCTGCCGCTGGTCGCCGGAGAGCGGCGTATCGAGCACCAACTCGGTCATCCCGAGGATTGCATTCATCGGCGTGCGGATCTCGTGGCTGACGTTGGCCAGAAACTCGTCCTTGGCCCGGTTGGCCGCTTCTGCCGCCTCCTTCGCCTGTCGCAGCTCCCGCTCGATCTGTTTGAGCGCGGTGATATCGAGTAACTGGGCGAGACAATACTCGACCGCGCCGTCGGACCGCCTCACGGCCCGGATGCTCAGGAGCGTGTGGACCACCTTGTTGTCCCGGTGCAGAAAGCGTTTCTCCAACGAGTACCCGTCGATCTCGCCGCGTAGCATGCGCTCGAACTGGGCCACGTCGGCGGCAAGATCGTCTGGATGCGTCAACTCCGCCCACGTTCGCACCTGCAATTCCTCGACGCGATAACCTAATAATTCGCACAG
>Ga0182024_10002917_pt1 | contig 41659 bp, 37 predicted proteins | sample P32metaG_FD_120480 | JGI IMG/M metagenome (GOLD analysis project Ga0182024, IMG submission 120480) | Permafrost microbial communities from Stordalen Mire, Sweden - P3-2 metaG (Illumina Assembly) | ecosystem: Environmental > Terrestrial > Soil > Wetlands > Permafrost | place: Sweden: Stordalen... | reverse complement strand
TTGCGGACGATTTGGTCAGGGGTGTGCTTTCGGTGTTGCACTGTGCCCATCCTCCTTTCAGCCCACCATGGTGGGCAAGAGGACTCGCACAGGTGGTGGACCCGCCGGAGGGGGTCAGGTCAGGTCCGGCTGCCGGCTGCGCATCGGCGTGGACAGCCAGGGTCGACTCATCAGGCTCCTCGAGGGTGTGGAGTGGGAGTGGTCGTCCCAGGATCCGCTGCAGGGGAGCCCGATCCGCCCCGGGACCCGTCAGCCAGCCCCCAAGAATGGCGCGTTGTAGGCGAAGATGCCGCCGTCGGAAGCGACGAGCCAGTACCCGCCGGTCAGCGTGTCCGCGGCCATGCCCACGATCGGGGCGTTCAACGGCGTGCCGCCGGTGGAGCCGTAGAAGCCGGCATTGCCGTAGGCGAAGATACCCCCGTCGGAAGCCACGAACCAATACCCGTGGTCGTTGGCTGTGGGAGCCATGCCATTGACCGGTTGGTTCAGATGGATGGCGCCGGTGCTCCCAAAGAAGGGGGCGCCGAAGGCAAAGATGCCCCCGTCGGTTGCCACCTCCCAGTAACCGCCGGTCACCCAATCGGGGACGATGCCGACGACCGGTTTGTTCAGGGAATTGCCGCCCATCGAACCGCGGAAGCCGGCATCACCGAAGGCAAAGATGCCGCCGTCGGAAGCGACAAGCCAGTAGCCCAGTCCGTCACTGGTCGGAGCGATGTCGACGACCGGTTTGTTCAGGGGCCTTCCGCCCATAGATCCATAAAACCCAGCATCGCCGAACGCGAACGTCCCGCCGTCGCCTGCGACCAGCCAGTAGCCGCGGCCGTCAGGGGTGGAGACGATGTGGTTGATCGGGGCGTTGAGCGTTGTGCTAGCCATTGAGCCGTAGAACGCCGCGTCACCGTGCGTAGAGACCCCGCCGATGACGTTGACGATCCAATAACCGCCCCCATCCGGCGTCGCAGCCATCCCGGTGACCGTGGGAGCCGCAGGCGTCGGTGTGGGCGTCGGTGTAGGAGTCGGAACTGGCGCTGTCGCGTAATCGAGGGCAATCGAACTGCTGTTCACCCCATCGGTGACCAAGATGCCACACCGCAGCAGGCCCTGGCTTACCTGAGCCGCTGTCGGTGGACACACTGCATTGGGATCAGCAGCGGAGAAGGGGTTCGGGACTACGAAGGAACCGCCGGCGTTCCCCTGGCTGTCCGTCGTGGCGTAATCCGCGTCGTTGAGGTCTACTTCATTGCCGGACTGAGAAGAGGGAACGGTCAGAGCCAGTGGGCTGAACTCGGCCGCGACGAGCGCATCGCCGGGAGGAAACCCGCTACATGGCAGGGAAATGGACTCGCCCGGCGTGACCCCAGAGAGGATGGGGTTCGTGGTGGGGTCCTGGCCGTTGAAGGTGCAGCTGGGACCGGTCACGTTGCCGGTCCTTAATCCGCCTACCGCTTGCCTTGCGGCGGCATCGATAGCGGTCACAACGGGTGACCGAAACAGGATGGACCCTGCGCCTGAGAGCGCACCTCGTGCGGCGGCCACAGAGGCCGGACGAAATGCGGTCGCTGCGCTCACGGGGCCAGCAATACCGACCAATACCGAAGCACTTGCGAGCGCACAGACCAACGCGCCGACGATATGCCGGAGGACTTTAGACCGGCTCATTGTTTCCGCTCATCCCTCGATTCACCGGGCATCGCGAGAAAGACGAGAGCCGTGTCCGAAGAGAGCCCAAGTATGTCGGGCAGTACAGGAGCTGTCAATCGGCGACACCCAATCTGGTGGGGTATCTCCGAGCCCGTGATTGCCGTAATGGACCGTGAATACTCTGAGTTCACCGCAATATGGCGCTTCGAGTACACCACAATAAGGACGGTGCCACTCAGATGGCAATCCGCAGTCCTGGGACCATTGGCAGCCTTGCATCGAGTGGACCGTCTGGGGGACCGACGGATCCGAAACGACGCCAGAGGATTGGTACCGAGGCCAGCACACAGGGATCATTGGCGAGAACGCGCATCCAGACCGAGGACTTTCGACTCTATCTGACATCGAACGAATGTGGTCTGATCGTGGGGTGGACTCGTGAGAATTGCCGAGACGGTTCGAAGAACGTCTGGACATTCAGCGGGCGTCTGATGGAGCCGTATGTCGTGCACCATACCGAGTTTGTCCGGATCGCGGATAGAACTTGAAATCGAAACCTCGGGAGAGGTGATATCGGACGATCCGATTCACGCCGATCGGGTCGCTGGGATATATCTGGCAATGCAGAGATGACAAGCTCTGAGAGACAGGTCACTGGCCGGTCGTCAGATCAAGAGTCGGGGCAATCGAAGATTCGCTCCGCGGGCAGGTCGAACTTCAGCGGGGATGCCAGCGAAGAAGTCCCGGAACGAGGCGATGATGTCGACAGCGCCCTTCGCCGAGCGCTTGACCAGAGTCCCCACGCGGCCCTGTGTTCGATCGGATCCAATGGGCACTTTGTGGCTCTCCCCACATCGATACCTCTAGGCGACCATCCGCTCGTCTCTGGACGCTCCCTGCTCGATTACGTCAGTCCCCCCGACCGGCTTGTCGTCATCGAGGCATGGGATCGGGTCAAGCTACATGGTGCCTCCAATGCCATCGTTCATCTGTCAAATGCTCCCGAGCGTTCGGTGGTCATTCGGTATTTCGATGTCCGTGCAACCCATGGCGTACTCATCGGACTGGTCATCGGATTCGACCAGGGTGGCCGTGTAGGTGCGATGCCGACATCGAACACCCTGTCGCCTCGCTTGATTCACGTAAAGAAGGACGAGAATGCGACCATCTTGGAGATCGAGGAGTCTGTCTCTGAGATCCTCGGATGGACCCCAGAGGAGATGGTCGGGCATCGCGGAACCGAATTCATCCATCCCGACGATCTTGATCGAGCCATCGGCACCTGGTTCGAAATGCTGGGGGTTCCCGGCAGTACGTCTCGATGCCGTTATCGACACCAACGGTCCGATGGGTCGTGGAACTGGTTCGACGTCAAGAACTACAACCTCCTCGACGCGGACGAGAGGTGTGTCGCCGTCGAGATGATCGATGTCACCGACGAGATGGCCGCACACGAAGCCGTCCGCGCCCGCGAACTCCTGCTGGAGCGCATCGCTGAGGCCCTCCCTATCGGCTTGATGCAGATCGAACCCGACGGGGTTATCAGCTATGCGAACCATCAACTCGGAGAGATCCTCGACACATCGTTGACCACGACCGTTGGTGACCAGATCTCCTTGCTATCGGAAGACGATCGTCACAAATTCAATGCTCTGCGTGGCGCCGCCTGCTCGGGCACCGAGAGCGATCTAGAGGTCAAGATCGAGACATCCGGCCAACAGGATCGCTGGTGTCTCTTCAGCTTTCGACCGCTGCTTTCGGAGAAGTCCGACGCGGAACAGACTTCGATTGCAGCGATCGTGACTGTTCGGGACATCACCGACCATAAGCGGGCCAAGGTCTTCGCCGAGCGACAATACCGTCTGCTCGAAGAAGCCCAGCGCATCGCTCATCTCGGCAGCTTCGAGTTGAACGCGTCGGACAACACAATTGCGGCGTCTGAGGAGATGTACCGGCTGTTCGATGTCGAGTCCGGCAGTTCGATCGAGGACTTGGCGAAATTGCTCCATCCACTCGACCGCGACCGGGTGTATGGAGAATTTGGTCGTTGTATCGATGACCACACTCCACTTGATTTCGTGAGCAAATTGCTGCTGCCTGACGGGACGCTACGTTGGGTGCACGCCCGGGCGGAGTGGCTCCCTGACAAGAAGGACGGGCGAGGTTCAGTTGTCGGAACGATGCACGACATCACAGACCGTAAGCAGGCCGAGGAGTCTGCTGAGATCGGGTACCAAAAGCTCAACGAAGCCCAGCGTCTCGCCCACCTGGGCAGTTTCGTGCAGGACGCGGAGTCGGGCTTGATCGAGCCCTCGGACGAGGCGAGCCGGATGCTCGGGCTGGCGCCGGACATTTCGCTCGACGCCGTCACCTTGATGGATCTCGTTCACCCGGGCGACCGTGACCGATTCAGTAAAGCGATGGGCGCCTGCATAGTGGATCATGCGCTGGTCGATCTCTCCCTCCGGGTGGTTCGTACCGACGGGACGCTTCGCTGGGTTCTCGCTCGCGCGAAATGGTTCGATGATGAGAGAAGTCACCGAGGCAAGATCGTCGGAACGATACTCGACGTCACTGATCGTAAGTTGGCCGAGGACGCCCTTCAGTATGCGGACTCGAACGACAGCTTGACCGGGCTCGCCAGCCGGGTGGCCTTTCTCGATCGGGTCAACTTCGCCCTGAACAGGGTCGCGGGCCGGTCAGATGGTGTGGCCGTATTGTTCATGGACCTCGACGATTTCTGGGTGGTGAACGATAGTCTCGGACACCCAGTCGGTGATGAACTCCTCGCCGCTGTCGGCCATCGTCTGGCCTCTCTCACCCAGGGCAGTGAGACAATCTCTCGCCCAGGTGGCGATGAGTTCGCCCTTCTGATCGAATCCGGCGCGTCGCTCAAGACGGCCGAGGCAATGGCCACCCGGATGGCGAACGCTCTCGCGATACCCTTCGTTCTCGGCGGTACCGAGTTGAGAGTGACCGGGAGCATCGGCGTTGCATTCGGTCGCGAGTCCCATGACGGCGCGGCACTCTTTCGGGATGCTGATCTCGCGATGTATCTGGCGAAGCGAAAGGGCAAGAACCGCTTCGAGATCTCCAATCCTGAGCTACGGGAGACAGCAACAGAGCGCCTCGTGATGCTGTCCGCCTTGCACCACGCGCTTGATGAGCATGAGTTCGAGGTCTTTTACCAGCCCATTGTCGCTGCACACGACGGGTCGCTCACCGGAACCGAGGCCCTCGTGCGCTGGCGCCACCCAGGCCGGGGGCTCCTCCGGCCGGTCGATTTCCTCGACGTTGCCGAAACCTCGGGGTTGATCGTGCCGATCGGCAAGCTGGTTCGGATCGAGGCCTTACGCCAGGTCGAAGCCTGGCGCAAGGCTGGCATCGTGGATGACGCGTTCTATGTCAGCGTGAACATCTCTGCCCGCCAACTCGCCGATCCGACACTTGTCGACAACGTTGCCCGCGACCTGGTGAACTCCGGGCTTCCACCGAGCGCGCTGGTCCTTGAGGTAACCGAGACCGACATCATGTTGGACTTCGACGCCGGGCTTGATCGCCTGGAGGCGCTGAAGCGGCTCGGGCTACGGCTAGCCCTCGACGACTACGGCACCGGCTACTCCTCCCTCGCTCGGTTGGCAAGGCTCCCCGTCGACATCGTCAAGATCGATAAGAGCTTCATCGATGACTTGACAGCAAGCAGTGACGGGAAGGCTCTTGTGCAGAGCGTCATTGACGTCGCCCGCTCCCTCGGATTGAGCACGACCGCCGAAGGCGTCGAAGAGCCACGCCAATGGACCCTGCTCGTTGAGATGGGCTGCAATGCCATCCAAGGCTATCTGTTCGGCAAGCCGATGCCGCCCACAAGTGCAGCGCGGAGATTGCGGGAACTCCAAATGACGCGGAGAGATGTCGAGCCGGCACCGGCAGCCGTCACCGCTGAGATACGCTGATGCTGACACCCGGCCGGACACATGTGGGTCCTTGGAGCGCGCAAACATTGAGCCATAAGGAGATCTGGGGCGCGAATGCGCTCGTCCGGGGGGCGGGTGTTCTCGTGAGAGCGGGCCCAGCGTGAACGAAAGAACGGACCGTAAGCTGGGAATGGGTTCCAGCGGGGCTCGAGTTGCGAACGGCGGCTCCCCGTTGTCACGGAGCCCGGGACGAAGACGCTTGCGCCTGAGCATCCGGAACTCGCTCTTGGTCGTCGTGCTGATCCCGCTCTCGGTGGCGGTTGGTCTTGCCACCAAGACGGTACTGAATCAGTCGTCGATCCGTAGTCAGGCCGTCGGTCAGAGTCGGTCCTCGTTGGATCTCGACGTGCTCCTGAAGGCCCGTGTCGCCGTCTATTCCGAATTTGTTCCCTCCCTTTCGATCCTCCAGGCGGAGTCGTACCACCTATCTATCGCGCAACTTAACGCTCTGCTCAATGAGAACGTTCGTGCAAGTCTCGCTATGGCCCGACGCGCAGTCGATGAGGACCCTGTATTCAAACCGGGGGGTGTGCTTGCTAGCTATTACCCTCGCATCGTCACCGAGCGTCGGACCATCGACCAGGGAAAGGCCTCACCTGACGAGGCACAGGCGTTTTTCGAGCAGCTCGGCTCGACAATCGACGAGCAGTGGCAGACAACGTTCAACGGGCTGTCGAGGGCCAATAGTCTGTCGAGTACATCAACCACAAGCGCTCGTCTTGCCGCGCTTGAGCGGACCTTCACCGCATTCACATCAACGATCACTGAGGAAAATGATGTCGAGACGGTGCTCAGAACGCCGGCGACGTCCCCAGAGGTCCAGAGCATGATCGTCAGCCATCAACAATTCGAGTCGTCGGCGCTCGGGTTTCCCAAGGGGCTCGGGCCAAGGGGGACCGCTGCTTGGAATGCGGTGGCAGGTAGCCACTCCTCGAAAATCTACTCAGTTGCCGTTGAGCTCGCTTTGGCGGTTGCTCTCGGCCATGAAGCACCGCCATTCGCCATCGACGTGACCGAGCTCTCCGGGATCGCCAAGGCCGAGGTGACATGGGTCAACGAGTTGACCACCGTCGTCCTCGCCAGCTCCCACGACCTTCGGATAGCGACGAACAACGAAGCGAATTCTGCAGCGAGGTCCCTCAATCTCACCTTCCTCTTCATGCTACTGCTCGTCCTGTTGACGATTACTGCGGTGCTGACACTTGGTCGGTCGATCCGCCGACCCCTGACCCGTATCGTCTCTATCGCCAGATCTGTACAGGAGGGGGAGTTTGAACTGCCCGAAATGGATGCGGGCGGACCAACGGAGCTCTCGATGGCGGCCGGGGCGCTCAATGAGATGACCTCCACCCTTCGCGTCGTACAGGCCCAGGCGGTGGCCCTGGCCGGCGGACATCTCCAAGACCCCATTCTCGAGAACCCGCTGCCGGGACGGACGGGAGCAGCCCTGCAATCGGCCCTGAGTGAGCTGCAGCTTTCGATTCGAGCAAATGAAGTGAAGCGACAAGCACTCCACGAGCAGGCCACGCATGACCCTCTGACCGGTCTCCTGAACCGGGGGGCGGCGCTCGCAGCCCTAGAACTTGACCTTGCCCGCGTCGGCCGGGGACAGGGTGAGCTGGTCCTTGCCGTTTTGTTCATCGATCTCGATGACTTCAAGAAGATAAATGATTCGCTCGGTCATCACGCCGGGGATGCAGCCCTGCAGACGGTCGCCGACGTCCTGCGGGCCACCACGCGCGCCTCGGACGTCGTCGCTCGATTCGGTGGAGATGAATTCATCGTGGGCTGTCTCGGGAAACGCAATTCCGGCGTTCCGGAGCTGCTCGCCAATCGGATATGTGACAACGTTGCAAGATCGGACGTCGAGGGTTCGGGGGTAGACGGCCCTCGGCGCAGTCTCCAACTAATGTGCAGTATCGGCGTCGCGGTGTCAGAACAGCGCGACAGTACTGCTGAGATGCTGATCGACCGAGCGGACCATGCCTTGTACAGCGCGAAGATGCATGGACGAGGGGAGGTCCGCTTGGCCGGACCTGGTGATGACCTCCGGAGTGGTGCAGATGCCGGGGCCGCCACTGAGGTGGAGTCAACCGATGATCTTCGGCGGGTCAGTCCGGTCCACAGCGTGTGATCCTGAACCGGATTCCGCTGGTTCCGGAAGCAAGACCTTGTGCTGATCACCGACTTCACCTCCGGGAAGTGCCCGATGGTGGTGCTCCCAGCACTGGATTGACGCCCGCCGCCCGGCTTCGGTCCAGCTTCGCCGGGGCCGGGACGGGACCAGCGGCGCCGAGGAGAGCGATCAAATCCGTCTAGGTGCCCCAGCGTTCTTCATGCGGTGCGTCGGGTGTCCCCGTCGCTCCAACCGCACGCCCCGGTGAGGTTCTGCACTTGGTGGCCACCCGGCCGTCACCCAGAACAACCGGTGGTAACGGGACGGGGCAGCAGGTGCCGACCACGTCCAACCGGTTCGATCCAAGTGCGATCAGGCTATGGATGAGGCCGAGCCCCGGCGACAAGGCCGTAGATCTCGACGAGCGGCGCAGAGTCATTGAGGGGTGATGCGCGGCCCGCGAACAGACCACTACGGGGGTCCCGCCGCTGCTGCCACATCGCGTCGGCGTACTGAGCGGCGAGTTCTCGGTACCCGGGGTCCGGCGCGGCCTCATCCAGGAGGAGGAGATTCCGGAAGAAGATCGCATTGAAAGCGGCGTCCTGGCCCAACAGCTCGGGAATACCGAAGCGGGCCACCGCCGCGGTCGCCGTGAGGCCGGCCTGCTCCAGATAGATCCGCTCCCCAGTGAGGCGATGCAGGAGGACCCCGGTGCCGATCATCGTTCCCTGGTTGTACGACCAGATCTCCTTGCTCACCGTGCCGTCCGGAGTGATGCGGTCGAAGTAGAGACCGTCGGGACTGAGCAGGGCGTCGCGGACCCATTCGTAGGTCCGGATGGACCACTCCCGGGCGGCGGTGTCCCCCGTCCGCTCGCAGAGAAGGGCGGCCAGCTCGGCCGTCGGACCGTTGGAGCAGGTGTTCCGAGAGGTGTTGGAGACGGGCTGCTTCCAGCGAACCCCGCCCGGTTTGATCCATGATCCGGCGGTGGACCAGCCCGACCTGAGGAAGGCGAACAGTCTGATCGCCAGGGAGAGGGCTCGCCCATCCCCCGTGACGTCATGGTGACAGAGCAGGGCCAGACCCAACCACGCGTTGTCGTCGAAGAACGTGTCGCCGCCGGTGCTCAGGGGCGGGACGACCACGGACTCGAAGCCCAGGGGTCCCGAGCTGCTGAAGGCAGCCGAGTGTGAGCGATGGTAGGCCGCAAGCCCGTCGAAGGGGGTGGAGAGGATCGAATCGAGGGATGGCGACCTGTTGAGGGAGGCCAGGGTGCACGCCGCCGACCACGCGTTGGCAAAGGGCCAGAGGTCCTCGTAGGTTCGGGTGAAGAGCAACGATCGCCTACCGAAGAGGTGCCGGGTCGGACTGTAGAGACGCTCCGTGATCGCGCAGAAGGTGGCTTCGGCCCGGTCCATGTTCGCTGAAAGAGACGTGAGTCGCCTCCCTTCGGACGGTGCGGCGGGGGATCGGAGGAGTGGTCCCCCGATCCCCGAGGAAACGAGGGGCGCCGACGACCCTACCCATGGAGGCCCCGAAAGGCAGGTTCTATGGCGAGGTCCGGGGGGCCGGTCCTGTCGGTTGATTGCCCGTCGACTGGGCGGCTCCCCTCTGTACCCCCCCGAGCACCATGCAGCCTCCGGCCGGGGATCGCGTCGCCCGATGTCGAGTATCCGGGCCCGGCAGCGACCTAAGGATGAGCGGCGCCGGTAGGGAGCAGCCCGATCAGGAAGGATGAAGCGATGCGATTCATGCTGCTGCAGAATTACGGGGGCGTCGAAGGTGACGGGCCGCCGATGGCGGAGTGGTCTTCCGAAGAGGTCACGGCCCACATCGCGTTCCAGGTGGCCTTGAACGACCAGCTCACCGAGCTGGGTGAGCTGGTCGACGCCCAGGGCCTCGCCGGTCCTGAACTGGCCCGGTTCGTCCTGTCGAGCGGGGAGGCCGCGCCGGTGGTGACCGACGGCCCATTCCCCGAGTCCAAGGAGCTGCTGGCCGGCTACCGGCTGGTTGACGTCGAGACCCCGGAGCGGGCAATCGCGATCGCCGCTCAGATCTCGGCGGCCCCCGGGGCGAACGGAGCCCCGATCCGCCAGCGGATCGAGGTGCGCCAGGTGCTGAGCGCCCCGGATCCCGAAGTGTGACCGGCTCCGGGGTGACGACCGAGGGCCTGCTGCGCCGGCTGGCGCCGCTGGCCCTCGGCGCGGTCGTCCGCCGCTACGGCAACTTCGGCGATGCCGAGGATGCCGTGCAGGACCTGACGGTTGAGCACCGGGCACCGAGGATCGGTGCGGCGGGACCCCTTTGCGGCCTCACAAGGCCCGGTCCCGCCGGGAGCATGCGGTGGACCGGACGTTGGTGTCGGATCAGGTCCGTCGGCGCCTCCCCCTCCGGCGCCTCCCCGACCGGCGGCGACGGCTCGCCAACGGGTTCGCTGACGAGCGGGCTGGGGCGATCGCCGGGGGCCGGTTGCGGCGGAGCAAGTCGGACATCGCCAGCGCGTACCCTGGGCTCGTGCGGAAGCGGTGGTTCTCCCCTAGGGCGTTCCTGCTCCATTTCGAATTCGGACTGCTGGTCGTGGCCTGCCTGGCCGCCGGGTGGTGGCAGGCCACGAGGGCCCTGGGAGGCAACGGGCTGAGCTGGTTCTACTCGGTGGAGTGGCCGGCCTTCGCGGTGGTTGCCGTCATCGGCTGGTGGCACCTCATCCACGAGGATCCCGAGGCCTACCGGGCCCGCAAGGAGCGCCCTCCGGAGTGGGAAGCCGACTCCTCACCGGGCGCCTGAACGGCGCCACTCCCTCCCGGGACCGGCCCGGAGGTGTCGGATCGGCCGGGGCCCGGCCCCGGGGTCTACTCTCGGTCCCCGATGCAGGGGAGGGCCATGATGACGACCGACGGGTGGGTGGCGCCGGGCTTCGAGTCGGTGCGCGACGCGTTCCAGGCGAACTTCGACAACCACGACGAGGTCGGGGCGGCCTACGCCGCCTATCACCGGGGTCGAAAGGTGGTCGACCTCTGGGGGGGGATCGCCGACGTGACGACGGACCGGCCGTGGGACGAGGACACCCTGGTGCTGGTGTACTCCACCACCAAGGGAATTACGGCCATGTGCGCCAACCGGTTGGCCCAGGAGGGCCGCATCGACGTGGAAGCCCCGGTGGCCACCTACTGGCCCGAGTTCTCCCAGGCCGGCAAGGAAGGGGTGACGGTGGCCGACCTGCTCTCCCACCGCGCCGGGCTGGCCTGGGTGGACGGGTCCATGACCCCCGGGGAGGTGTTCGCCTGGGACCCGGTCATCACGGCGCTGGCGGCCCAGCCCCCGTCCTGGCCACCGGGATCCGCCCACGGGTACCACGCCACCACCTACGGGTGGCTGGTGGGGGAGGTGGTGCGACGGGTCACCGGCCGCAGCGTCGGGACCTACCTGCGCGAGGAGATCGCCGGACCACTGGGCGCCGACTTTTTCATCGGGTTGCCTGAAACGGAGCATCGGCGCCCGGCCAGGTTGATCTCGTTCATCGATGCCCTGGCCGCCGGTCAGCTCGAGGGGTTCGGGAGCGCCCCGGGGGGAGGCCCGGGTCGCGGTCCGGACCTCGACGAGATGGCCCAACTGGCGACGACCTACCTGGCCCCGGACGGTCCGTTGACCAAGGCCCTGGGCGCGCCGGGTGGTGCACTGGCCGACCAGACGCTGTGGGACAGCCCCGACCTGTGGCGCGCTGAACTGCCTGCGGCCAACGGGATCTGCGACGCCCGGTCGCTGGCCTGCCTCTACGGCGCCTGCGTCAGCGCGGTGGAGGCCCCGGCCGGCGACGACTTCCGGGTGCTCACCCCCCAACAGCTCGACCGGGCGCTCGAGCCCCAGACTGAGGGACCCGACCGGGTCCTCCTCGGGCTCGACCTCCAATGGGGGCTGGGTTTCATGCTGAACCGCGGGCTCATCGGGGAGTCGGGCCTCGGCGGCCCCCGCGGGTTCGGTCACTTCGGGATGGGAGGATCGGTGGGCTGGGGGGACGGCGATCTCGAGCTCGGTATGGGTTACGTCATGAACCGCATGTCGATGGGCACGACCGGCGACACCAGGAGCTTCCGCCTGATGTCGGCCACGATCGACGCCGCCCACCGGACGTGAGAGAACGGCCACCGGGGAGCTTTCGAGCCGACGTGCACCGCGTCGCGCCTATCGCCGGCTAACGCGTCGTGGGTCTCCCCACCCGCCGGTAGGTCAGGTCGAAGTCGTGGCGCCAGGTGGTCCCGTCCTCGGACATCTCCCAGGCGCCGCGGATCACCCTGTTCTCGTCGCCGAACGTGCCGGTGAAGCGCTGCGAGAAGTCCAGGGGTGAGAAGTCCGGTGCCGCCCGCAGGAGGCTCCAGCTCCCTGGGCCGAGGGTCATCTGGTACACCCGGGCCACGCCACGGGCGTCGAAGTAGACCTGCGAATAGCCCCCACTGTCGGGATCGAACCCGATGACGGCGAGCGAGTCGGGGGCGGGCTCGGGCGCCTCGGAGCGCTGGGCCAGGAATTGGCCGTGCAGGATCCAGTCGAAGACGACCCGGCCCACCGGCCCGGTCGGCGGGGTTCGGGGGAACTCGGCCTCCATCGTCCACTCGCCGACCAGGACCTCCAGGCGTCTGAGGGCGGCGGCCCGGCGGTCGTCAGCGGCGGCCACGGTCCCTCCGCCGGGGGACCCTGGGCCGGCCGCGACGGGCGGTCACTCCACCTCGGCCTTGATCCGCTCGAGGGTCGTCCGCATCCCGTTCCGGTTCGTCGGTCCCCGGGCCCACCCGAGGACGGCCCAATAGAGACGGAGGGGGACGGTGGGGGTGAGTGTGAACGATTCGGTCACGTCGGTCCCGTCCGCCGCCGGCTCCAGCTCGTAGCGCCACACATTCAGCGGCTTGGCACTGGGGCCGACTCCGAAGGCGAACTCCCGCCCGGGCGTGGCAGCCGTCACGGTGCAGGTGGTCCAGTAGGTGGGTCCCTTACCGTTCCGCTTCACGTGGCCCCGGAACTTTGCCCCGACCGCCGGGCCGGTCGCGCCGTCGAGCCACTCGGCCTCGAAGGTCTCGGGGCTGTAGCGGCCGATCTTGGTGACGTCGCTGACCAGCTCCCAGACCTTCTCGGGGGACGCGGCCATGCGGACGGTCACCGAATCGTGCACGGCCCAACCCTAGGGTGATACGGCGGGGAAGCGCTCCCAGCCGGGCCGCTCACAACAGGGCGGGGTCGCCGAGGGCGCTCAGAGCCGCCGCCACGAGCACCCGGGCGCCGCAGCCGATGGCCGCCTCGTCCACGTCGAAGTCGCCACGGTGCAGGTCGGGCGCCTCGGGGGTACCGGGGCGACGCACCCCAAGGCGGCCCAGCACCCCCGGGACCCGGAGCAGGAACCAGGCGAAGTCCTCGGCCCCCATGCTCTGGTGGGCCTCGTGCAACGCGGACGGCCCCAGCACCGCGGTCACCGCGGCGCGGAAGGCTTCGGTGGCCTGGGCCTCGTTCACCGCCGGTGGGACCCCCCGGACGTAGTCGATCTCGACGTGGGCCCGGTAGGGCGCCGCGACCTCCCGGATGAGCTCGGGCACCAGTTGCCCTGCGGCCTCCCACACCTCGGGATCCAGTGCCCGCACGGTGCCCGAGGCCTCCCCCCGCTCTGGGATGACGTTGACCGCCGAGCCGGCGGCCACCCGGCCCCAGACCAAGGAGAGGCCGGCCCGGGGATCGACCCTTCGAGACAAGAGGGCCGGTGTCCGGACTAGGACGTCGGCCAGGGCCGACACCAGGTCGACGGTCAGCTGGGGTCGGGCCGTGTGACCGCCGGGACCCGAGAGCCGGACCGTGACCGAGTCGGTGGCCCCGGTGATCGGGCCGGTGCGGACCGCCACCGACCCGGCTTCGACCCGGGGATCGCAGTGCAGGGCGAAGACCCGCGACACCCCTTCGGTGACTCCGGCCCCGAGAGCCATCAGGGCGCCGCCGGGAAGAACCTCTTCGGCCGGCTGGAACACCAGACGGACCCGACCGGGGAGCTCGCCCCGCTCGGCCAGGCGGGACAACGCGAGCCCGGCCCCGAGCACCGAAGCCGTATGGACGTCGTGCCCGCAGGCGTGGGCGACGCCGGGGACCGACGACCGGTACGGCACGGTCTTCTCATCGTCGATCGGCAGCGCGTCGAGGTCGGCCCGGAGGACCACCATGGGCCCCCGCGGGTCCCCCACGACGTCGCAGACCAGGCCGGTCCCGGTCGGCAGGGTGGTCGGCGACAGACCCGCCCCGGTCAGCACCTGGGCCACCAGCGCCGAGGTTCGAACCTCGTGCCACGCCACCTCGGGGTGGGCGTGGATGTCCCGGCGCATCGCCACCATCCGCTCGGCCAGACCATCGAGGGCGCGGTCGACCGATGCGACGTCGACCGCGGGAGCCCGGTGGCCGGGGGCGGACATCAGGCGGCGGCGGGCCGGCCGGACCGCATCTCGTCGATCAGGTGGTCGACCACGGCCCGGAGATCGCCGCCATGGCTCGCGGCGACCCGCCGTTGGCGCTCGCAGCTGGGTCCGTGGGCCAGCACGGTATGGGCACCGGCCAGCTGTTCGGCGCAGCCCAGGCGCTCGGCCACCGGCTCGAGCTCGTGGACGAGCCCGACGATCGACTCGCGCAGCGGCTGGGTCGTCCCCCGTTCGTCGACGATGATCTCGGCGCCGAGGCCGTACCGGGCGGCCCGCCACTTGTTCTCGCGGATGATCCAGTCGTGGGGGACCGGCAGGGTGTATCCGCGGTCCAACTGGGTGCTCAGCACCTCGACCAGGCACTGGCTCAACGAGGCCGCCACCCCGATCTCGAGGAGGGTCGGCAGCCCGTCGAAGATCCGGAGCTCGACCGTGCCGAAGTCCGGATGGGGCCGGATGTCCCACCAGATGTCGCGGATGGTGGAGATGGTCCCGGCCGCGATGAGCGTCTCCATGAGCTCCTCGAACTGGGGCCAACCAGACAAGAGGTACGGGGGCCCGGCGGTCGGCAGGCCCTCGAAGACCTTGGACCGGTAAGACGCCAGCCCGGTATCGGTCCCGGTCCAGTACGGCGACGAGGCCGAGAGGGCGAGGAGGTGGGGGATATAGGCGGTCAGGGCGTTGACGATCGACACCGCCTTCTTCCCCGACTGCACCCCCACGTGCACGTGGACGCCGAAGATCTGCATCTGGCGGGCCATCCACTGCATCTGCTCGATCAGCTTGTGATAGCGAGGACTCGGGCTGATCGACTGGGTCGACCAGTCCGTGGTCGGATGCGAGCCCGAGCACATGAGGTCCAGGCCGAGCGGGTCGGCGGCCAGGCGAACCTCGCCGACGGTTCCCTCGAGATCGGCCAGCGCCTCGCCGACGGTACCGCACACCGACGTGATGATCTCCACACACGATTCCAACAGCTCGTGCTTGACCTTGGGGTGCTCGGCCCCTCTGACCCGAGCCAGCTCGCTCAGGATCTCGGTGGCCCCCGACCGGAGCTCCCCGGTCGCCCGGTCGACCAGTTCGAGCTCCCATTCGACCCCGATCGACGAGCGCGGGGAGCCGCTGAAGGCGATCTGCACCGGCCCACAGTACCGACCGGGCGTCGCCCCGCTCCCGGTCTGCCTCCCGGGGAGCTTTTGGCCGCAACCGAGCCGTGCCTGCGGGCTACGTCGCCGGCCGACCTCGCGGTGGTCGGAGTGAGCGGCGGCCGGCCATGGCCGGCCCTACGGCACGAGGAGGTCGGGCAACGAGCGCATATCGTCGAACACCACCGCGCCGTCGAGCCGGAGCCTGGATGCCGGGGTCACCCCACCGGCGAACGCGAAGACCGCCATCCCCGCCGCCAGCGCCGCCGTCACGCCCGACACGCTGTCCTCGACCACGGCGCAGCCAGCCGGCTCCACCCCCATCTCCCGGGCGGCATGGAGGAACACGTCGGGGGCCGGCTTGCCCCGTCCGACGTCGTCGACGCTGAAGATGCGACCGGCGAAGCGCTGATGGAGGCCGGTCAGACCGAGGGTTAACGCCATCTTCTCGTGGCTCCCGCTCGATGCCACACACGTCGGGACGGTGATGCGGTCCAGGGCCTCCACGATGCCGGCGACCGGGACCAGCTCACGCTCGAAGACGTCCCGGTAGCGGGGCGTGAACTCGGTCTCCCAGTCCACCGGCCGGCCGAGGTGGCGCTCGACCGCTTCGTGCATGTGGCCTTCGGAGCGGCCGACGAAGCGCTCGGTGATCTCGGCCTCGGTGAGGGGCCATCCGAGGCCGGCCAGGATCTCGGCCTCGGTGCGTACGGCCAGCCGCTCGCTGTCGATGAGCACGCCGTCACAGTCGAAGATGACCAGCGCGAGATGACCGAGCACCTTCCGATCCTACGGGCGCGGTCGTTCGCCCGATGGGGGGCCCGTCGCCGAGGGATCCTCGGGGTGGTGCGGGTAGCATCGGGAGCGATGGCATCGCTCGCCGGTCGACGCGGGGAAGGCGGCGGCCCACGGGACCTTCCCGGCCGGGGGCTCGGAAGTACGACGGATCGGGCGGGGCACCGGGCGTCGGGGTCATGGCCACCGGCTCCGACCTCCGGTGGCCCGACCGGGACAAGGTCACCGACCTCGGATCGCTCGTGACCACCTGGTCGCACGTCGTGCCGCGCCCCACCGAGCTCGAGCGGTCGGCGCGCCGGCCGCGCCCCGGCGAACCCGGCCGGGTCCCGGCCACGCGCCGCCCCGCCCCGCCGGCCCCGGCGACGAGGCCCGGTGCGGCGTCGGCCGGCGGCACGGTCGCCTCGCACCGCCGCCAGGTCGGGGCCTGACGGCGAGCTGGTTCCCGCCTCGCCGCCCGGGGCGCGGCGGGCCCTGCCCGTCCGGGGCCGACGGCCGACCGTTCGGGTCCAGGGCACGATGATGACCCCGCGAGGAGGGTGACCCGATGACGTCGCCGGCGGTCCCCGGTGACCCGACCCGGCTGCACCTCTACGGCTGGCGGCAGGCCCCGGTGGTGGGCGTGGCCCTGCTGGCCGTGGCCGCCGGCTTCGGCCAGTTCGGCGCCGTGGCCGCACTGGGGGACGTGGCCAAGACCTTCGGCCACCTGACCCACGGGGCCTCGTTCGCTGACCAGGCCGGACTTTCGGGAACCGTGCTCGGGACCGGTCTGGCCGTCCTGCGGCTGGCCTCCCTGGGTGCTCTCCCGCTCGCCGGCCTGGCCGACCGTTTCGGCCGACGGAGAACCCTGCTGGTCACCTGCGCCCTCGGCCTGGCCTTCACCATCGCCGCCGCCGCCAGCCCGAGCTACTGGTGGTTCGTGGTGATCTTCGCCTGTGGTCGTCCTCTGCTCAGCGCCACCGGGGCGCTGGCCCAGGTCGGTGCGGCCGAGCTGACGCCGTCGGGCCAGCGGGCCCGGGCGGTGGCGCTGATCGCCGCCGGCTACGGACTGGGGGCCGGCCTGACCGCGGTGATCCACAGCCTGGGGGAGTCGGCCCTCGGGTTCCGGGGGGTCTTCGCCCTGGCCGTGGTCCCGTTGGCCTTCCTGCCCTTCGTCCGGGCGCTGATCGTCGAGCCCGACCGGTACCGGTCGTTGACGAGGCCCGAACACCGTCGGCCGGTGCTCGGACCGGTGGCCGCCCCCTACCGGCGGCGCCTGGTGGTGGTGGCCGCGTTGGCCTTCTGCGTGGCCGTGATGACCGGGCCGGCCAACAGCCTGGTCTTCATCTACGCCCAGAACGTGAGGCATCTGTCCGGACCGTTCACCGCGGCCATGGTGGTCGGGGCCGGGCTGACCGGGCTGGCCGGGCTGCTCGTGGGTCGCTTGCTGGCCGACCGGCTCGGTCGCCGGCCAACGGTGGCCGTGGCCATGGTGGCCATGGCCGGCTTCGGGGTCCTCACCTACAGCGGCTCGAAGGCCTCGCTGGTCGCCGGCTACGTCCTGGGGGTGCTGGCCGGGGCCGTCTTCGCCCCGGCCGGGGGGGCACTGGCCAACGAGCTGTTCCCGACGGCGGTGCGGGCGTCGGTCGCCGGCTGGAATGTCGCCGCCGGGGTCCTCGGGGCCGTGGTTGGGCTCCTGGTTTTCGGGGCGCTGGCCGACGTGAGCGGGGTCGGCAACCACACCGCCCTGGCTGCCGCCGTCACCTTCCTCCCGATGATCTCCGCCAGCGCACTGCTGCTGCTGTTGCCCGAGACCAAAGGTCGCGAGCCCGAGGACCTCTGGCTCGAAGACCGGTGACCCCGACCCAGGCCCGACGGTCCGGTCGCTGGCCACCGCGCATCGGGCCTTGGCACCGGGCGTCGCGCGCCGGGAGGCCGTAGGCCGTGCGGGCGCCGGGCCGGACGGGGCACAATTCGGCGATGGAGCACGGCGGCAACCGGTCACGCTGGTCGATCGCCTCGGAGGACTCGCTGCTCTGCATCGGGTCGAAGGGCTCGGTCCTCTCGATCGGGTCCGTCGGTTCGGCCCTCTCGGTCGGATCGGTCGGATCGTTTCGGCTCGGTCCTGTCGGTCGGTTCGTTTCTCGCCCTCGGCTCGGTCCTGTCCGCCGTGTCGGTCTGGTCGATCATGTGGTGGCGCTCCAGGCTGGGGGTGATGGCCACCGGCCCGGCGCCGGTCCCACCCGGTCACGCCGAGCGCTGAGACCGGCCAGCGGGCCCCCGGCCGGGGGGGGCTCTTCACCGGGCGAAGAAGTGCCAGCCGGCGAACATCCAGGCCGACAGCATCAGGGCGCGGCCGACCCGGTTGGCCAGCACCGCCGCCACCACGGCCCCCGGCCGGGCCACCCGGTCCGGCGCCGCCCGGGAGCCGACCCACAGGACGGCCCCGGTCACTGCGAGCAGGATCCACACCGAGTCAGCGAGGGCGGTCACGCTCGGACCAGGTACCAGCCGAGGGCGAGCCAGCAGAAGACGACCACGGCCTTGGCCGCCCGCCATTGGGCGAGGGCGTCGTACGCCGAGCTCAGGGTGGGATGGGCGGCACGGCGCCCGGCGAAGTAGCTGAACAGCTCCCAGGCCGCCGCGGCGGCGAACAGGGCCAGCCAGGGCGCGGCGGCCGCCCGGGTGGGCCGGCGCCCGGCGCCGGCCCACCGGCTCCAGGGGTGGACCCCCGGGGTCCCCACCGCCTGGGCCACGAGGACCAGCACGGCGAGGCCGATGGCGGCGGCCACCGCGGCGTCGGCCGCCGGGGTGAACGGCGTGGTGGCCGCCACCAGAACGCTCCCGGCGGCGGCGGCCAGCACCCCCAGCGCGGGGGCGGGGGACACATGTCGCACCGCCGGTCGGCTCTCTCGCCGCGGTCGCTCAACCCGGCCGGTTGAGGCGGGCGAACATCGGCTTCTGGGCCGAGTAGAGCCTGGGGAACTCGGCGTAGAGGTGGTCGTAGGTCCGGTGGGCTCGGGGGTCCGGCGTGAACCGGCCGTCGATCGGCACCAGCGATCGCAGCTCGCCCGGATCGAGATGACCCAGGGCCAACCCGGCCAGCAGCGCCGCCCCCCGCAGGTTGGCGTCGACGGGCTCGGCCACCCGTTCGATCGGGCGGTCGAGCACGTCGGCGTGGATCTGGCACCACAGCGACGAGGTGGCCCCGCCCCCCACCAACCGGATCGGCTCGAGCCGCCGACCGACAAAACGATCGACCGCCTCGGCCAGCCAGCGGCTGTTGTAGGCCACCCCCTCGAGCACCGACCGGACCAGCTCGGCCCGGGTCGTCCGCAACGAGAGGTTGTGGAAGCCGCCCCGGGCATTGCGGTCGTCGACCGGGGACCGCTCGCCGGCCAACCACGGTGTGAAGATGGCGCCGTTGCTCCCGGGGACGACGGTGGCGGCCGCGGCGGTCAGCGTGTCGTAGCCGATCACCGGGCCCGGCGGGCCCGCCCCGAGGAGGTCCCGGAGCCACTCCAGGCAGCGGCCACCGGTCTCGTGGTTGTTGGCCACCAGGTAGGCCGCCGACGCACCAGGACCGGGCGGGAGCCCCGGGACGGTGGCGATCTGGTGGACCGGATCGGTCTTCTTGCGGTCCAGTGGGCAGCTCACCCACGAGGTCGTGCTGATCGTCAGGTGAGCCTCGTACTCGAGGACCGAGCCCGACCCGGCCGCCGCCGAGTGGAGGTCCGGGGTGCCGGTGATGACCCGGACCCCGGGCCCCAGGCCGAGGGAGCGGGCCACCTCGGCGCTCACCTCGCCCACCACCGATCCCGTCGGTCGCAGCGGCGGGAGCTTCTCGCCCGGCACTCCGGAGGAGGCGACCAGCACCGGGTCGTAGGCCATCCGGCCGAGGTCCCGGTTGTCCGTCAGCCAGGCGCCGGCCATCGAGGCGTGGGAGGCCGCCGCCAGCCCGGTGAAGCGCATGGCCAGGTAGTCCACCGGCTCGAGGTACCAGCGGGCCCGTCGGGCCACTCCGGGCTGCTCGTGCTCGATGAACAGCATGTGGCCGATCGGGTCGGCGCCCGAGGTCGACGGCGCCCCCCCGGAGCGCCGCACCCAACGGGCCGCCGCTCCCGGGTTGTAGCCGGCCACCGGCCCGCCCACCGCCCGCCGGCTGTGGGGACCACCGCGCGAGTCCAGCCACAGCAGGCAGTCGCCGACCGGGAGCCCGGCCTCGTCGACCGGGACGGTGCTCGCCCACTGCCCGGTACAGGAGACGGCGACCACGTCCTCGGGCGGCACCGACCCCGAGCCCAGGGCCCGCCGGGCCGCTGCGGTGATGACCTCCCACCACTCCCCGGCGTCCTGGACCGCCCCACCCCCTGGCAGCAGCCGGGTGGCCACGGCCACCTGCTGGCGGTGGGCCACCGTGCCGCGGAACGAAACCAGTCCGACCTTGGGGCCACCGGTGCCCAGGTCGACCGCCAGGACGTGGGGGCCCCGGGACCTCGTCGTCATCCCCTCACCGCCGGCGGCCGACGCCGGTCCGGGCCGGTCACGTCCCGGCGGCCAGTTCAGGTCGGTGCCGGGATGCGCTGTTGTGCATCCATCATGTCGGCCATGACCATCTTGATGAACGAGTCGGCCTCGTCGTTCATGCCGCCGGCCACGCCGCCGTAGATCGCCCCGGACCGGGGTTCATCGTCGCGGTGCCCGTGCCCGTGGCCGTAGGCGACGGCGTCGGCCAGGTCGACGGCGAAGGCATCGGCCAGTCCCGGTCGGGTCTGGGGCCGGGTGACCGCCATGTGCAGGGCGTTCGGGTACTGCTGCCCGTTGAAGCGCCAACCCCGGTCCCGCATGAAGTCGTTCACGTGGTAGATGTCGAACTCGTCCGAGGTGAAGCTGAACAGGAAGGTCGGCGAGCCCAGGATCCTCAGCTCGGGGTGTGAGCGGACCGACTCCTGCATAGCGGCGGAGACAGCGAAGATCTGCTGCGCGTAGTGGCGGTAGCCCTCCCGCCCGAGCTGGACCATGGCGGCCCAGGTGGCGGCGATAAGGCCGCCCGAGCGCGAGCCCTCCATGCCCGGGGAGCAGTACTTGCCGCCGCTCCAGTCGGTGAGGAAGAAGTACTGCGAGTTCCGGAGCCCCTTGTCCCGGAAGGTCAGCACCGAGGAGCCCTTGAAGGCGTAGCCGTACTTGTGGGTGTCGGCCGACAGGGAGGTGACCCCGCCGAGCCGGTAGTCGAAGACCGGCACGTCGTAGCCCAGCTCCTGGCCGAAGGGGAGGATGAAGCCACCGAGGCAGCCGTCGACGTGCAGACCCACCCCGCGTTCGAGGGCGAGGTCGGAGAGCTCGTTGATTGGGTCGACCGTCCCGTACCCGTAGTTGCAGGCCGAGCCGATGAGGGCCACCGTCTGGTCGTCGATGTGGTCGGCGACCCAGTCCACGTCGACCATGGTGGTCTTCGGGTCGACCGGTGCCCGTCGCAGCTCGACGCCGAAGAGGTGGCAGGCCTTGTCGAAGGCCGGGTGTGCGGTCTCCGGCTTGATCACGTTGGGCCGACTCACCCCCCGCTCGGCCGCACCGTGCTCCCGGTAGGCGAGGATGGCGTGCAGGATGCTCCCGGTGCCGCCGGTGGCCACGATCCCCGCCGGCTCGCCGTCGGCCACCGCCTCGGCGTGTAGGAGATCGAGCGTCATGGCGATGATCTCGGCCTCGAACTTGGTGGCGCTCGGGCACATGTCCCGCTGCAGCACGTTGACGTGGGCGAAGAGCCCGAACGCCTCGTTCATGAACCGATAGTGGTCGTGGTCGCCGCAGTACATCGTGCCCGAGCATTTGCCGGTCTCCCAGAAGGCGTCCTCTTCGGTGGCCATGGCGTGCAGCGTGGCCAGCACATCCTCGCGGGGCGTGCCGCTCTCGGGGAAGTTGCGGTGTACGGGGTAGCGGTCCTCGTAGGGGAAGGCGGCCATGGGGGCTCCTCGGGTGGGGCGGTCCCCGCCACACTAGAGGGAGGCGGGCGGCCCGGACCCGGCGGCCCGGAGGACTTCACCGGTCGGTCGGCCGCCGTCGCGTCCCCCGGCGGCGGCGGGTCACCGGGCCGGTCGCCTCCGGGGTCGCGGGCCCCGAAGTGTCGGCGCTGGCGCCGACGACGGGCCGATCACCGCCGCCACCCGACGGGCGCCCGGGCCGGCGCTGGTCGGGGGTCAGGGCACCCCGAGGATGGCCCGGACCGGACGGTGGTCCGAACCGGCCGCCCCCAGCACCGCGCCGGACACGACGTTGAGCGGCCCCCTTACCAAGATGTGGTCGATCTGGCTGTGGGGCCGCCAGGCCGGCCAGGTCCGTCCCTTCACCGCCCGGTGCCAGCCCGGCAGGAGGGCCCGAACCGGCGGCCCCCACAGGTTCATGTCGCCGGCCAGCACCGCCGGCCCGTCACCGAGCCCGGCCGCCAGGGCTCGGCCGAGCGCCCGGTAGTGCAACGGTGCCCCGTAGGTGAGGTGGGCCATGTGGGTGCCGACGACGGTGGCGTCACGGTCGTCGATCCCGACCCGGACGACCAGGGCCGCCCGCCGCACCCGGTCCCGTCCGAGGCGGCCCAGGTCGATGAGCTTGTGGTGGCGAACCGGGAGCCGGCTCAAGATGGCGAGCCCCAAGGTCCCGAGCTCGGCCTCTCGGTAGCGCCGGGCCGTGGTGATCGACGACGGCAGTCGCCGCTCGCTGTCGAGATAGAGGGCGTGACCGGTGCCGTACCAGGCCATCGGACGGACCCAACGGTGGTCCGCCCTGGGGTCGGCCCGTCCCCGCCGGCCGTGGGCCAGGGGGTGTTCGAGGACCGTGTAGCCCAGGGCCGATCCGATCCGCTGGGCGTCCCCCGGCCCGGTCTCGGGTGACCAGCACTCCTGGAGCACGAGCACGTCAGTGTCGACCGCCCGGCAGGCGGCCACCACGTCGAAGGGTCGGCCCCACCCGTCGACCCCGGCGTGGAGGTTGAAGGTGCCGACGCTGAACTGACGGGGGCCGGCGATCATCGGAGCCGCGACGCTACTGCGGCGATGGCCCGGGTCTACCCCAGGAGGGCAGCTCAGGAGGCCGTCGTGGAGGCGGCGACGGCCAGGGCCGGCCACCGAACTCGGGAGGCCAGGCCCACCCTCTCGAAGAGCCCGATGAGCCAAGCCGACGGGTCGATCTGGCCCCGCATGGCCCCGTGGCGGGCCCAGGCCGGGTGGGCGTGATGGACGTTGTGCCACGAGTCGCCGAACGAGATGAGGGCGAGCGGCCAGAGGTTGGTGCTCTTGTCACCGGTCTCGAAGTTGCGCCGCCCGAAGGTGTGGCAGAGCGAGTTGACCCCCCAGGTGATGTGGTGCAGGAGGGCCATGCGGACCAGCCCGGCCCAGACGAGGGCCATGATGGCCCCGGTCAGGGTGCGCGACAGCGCGTAGCCGATGCCGAAGGGGATGGCCAGGGATGCGATGGCCAGGACTGGGAAGAGCTGCCCGACCCGTTGGAGATCCTTGTCCCTCAGCATGTCGGGCGCGTAGCGCTCGGCCGACGAGGCGTCCGATGTGAAGAGCCATCCCACATGGGCGAAGGCCAGTCCCCGCAGCAGGTCCAGGCCGTGGTCCCCGTAACGGTGGGGGGAGTGCGGGTCCCCGGCCTGGTCGCTGTACATGTGGTGGCGACGGTGGGTGGCCACCCAACTGGTCACCGATCCCTCGACTCCCATGGAGCCGGTCACGGCCAGAGCGATCTTCAGCGACCGGGTCGATCTGAAGCTCCCGTGGGTGAAGAGCCGGTGGAACCCGATCGTCATACCGAAGCCGGTGATCACGTAGAGCACCACGCCCATCACCAGATCGGTGAGGTTCACCGCGTGGCCCCACAGGATCGGGAGCAGGATGGCCAGCGCCACCGCCGGCCCGGCCACGATGGCCACCGTGATGAGCTTCTGACTCGGGTGCACCGCCGCCGGATGGCCGTTCTGGCCGGGGCACGGATCGGCCGCGTCGAGCGGCTCGGGGTGAGTGGTCTGGGTGGTCACCGTGTCTCCTAGAGCGCCGGTGCGGCGCGTGGACGATGCAAGCGACGCGACCGGATGCTCCACGCAAAAAACGCCCAGGGCTTCTGACAGCGGCGGTGGGCCCATGATACCGGAAACCGGTGACAGGTCAGGGGTCGGGAGGGGTAGGCGCCGCTCCGGATCCTCTCAGGTCCACCAGGGGGCGCAAAGTAGGCTCACGCAGGTGGGAGACGTGGCGCCGCAGCTGAACCGGCGCCTGGCCGGGTTCACCACCACCATCTTCGCCGAGATGTCGGCCCTGGCCGCGGCCACCGGGGCGATCAACCTCGGCCAGGGGTTCCCCGACACCGACGGCCCGGTCGAGCTGGTCGAGGCGGCGGTCACCGCCCTGCGGGCCGGACCCAACCAATACCCGCCGGGGGCGGGCGTCCCCGAGCTGCGGTCCGCCGTGAGCGGCCACCAACGGGCCTTCTACGGCCTCGAGTACGACCCCGTGACCGAGGTGCTGGTGACGACCGGGGCCACCGAGGCCATCGCCGCCAGCCTGCTCGCCCTGTGTGAGACGGGGGACGAGGTGGTGATGTTCGAGCCCTTCTACGACTCCTACGCCGCCTGCACGGCACTGGCCGGGGCCCGGCCCTCGGTGGTGACCCTTCGCCCACCGGACTGGTCCTTCGACCCCGACCAGCTGGCCGCCGCGGTCACGCCGCGTAGCCGGGTGCTCCTGCTCAACTCCCCGCACAACCCGACCGGGAAGGTCTTCGACCACGACGAGCTGGCCACCATCGCCCGCTGCTGTGTCGAGCACGATCTGATCGCGGTCACCGACGAGGTCTACGAGCACCTCATCTTCGAGGGGGAGCACCTGCCGCTGGCCGGTTTCCCCGGCATGGCGGAGCGGACGGTCTCGATCTCGTCGGCCGGGAAGACCTTCTCGTTCACCGGCTGGAAGGTCGGCTGGGCCTGCGCCCCGGCGCCGCTGCTCGCCGCGGTGCGGGCGGTCAAGCAGTTCCTCACCTACGTGAGCGGCGGGCCGTTCCAGTACGCCGTGGCCGGGGCCCTCAACGCGGGGGACCGTTACTTCGCCGGCATCGTCCGCTCGTTGCACCAGGCCCGGGACCTGTTCTGCGCCGGGCTCGCCGACATCGGGTTCGCGGTGCACCGACCGGCCGCCACCTACTTCGTGACGACCGACATCAGCCCCCTCGGCGAACAGGACGCCATGGCCTTCTGCCTGGCCCTCCCGGAGCGCTGCGGGGTGGTCGCCGTGCCGGTGTCGGTGTTCTTCGCCGACCCGGCGTCGCCCACCGGCCGCTCCCTGGTGCGGTGGGCCTTCTCCAAGCGGCCCGAGGTACTGACCGAGGCGCTGTCCCGCCTCAAGGTGCTGGCCCCGTGACCGAGGTCCCCCTCACCTGGGTCGACGCCTTCACCGATCAGGCGTTCGGGGGCAGCCCGGCCGCCGTCTGCCTGCTCGAGGGCCCGGCCGACCCGGGGTGGATGCAGGCGCTGGCCGCGGAGCTCGGGCTCTCCGAGACCGCCTACGTGTGGCCCGAGGACGACCTCTTCTCGCTCCGTTGGTTCACCCCGAGCACCGAGGTCGACCTGTGTGGCCACGCCACCCTGGCCGCCGCCCACGCCCTGGGCGGATGGGGACGGTGCGCCGACGGTGCCCTCATCAGGTTCTCGAGCCGGAGCGGCATCCTGACCGCCCGGCGCTCGGGCGACCGGGTCGAACTGGAGTTCCCGGCCGACCCGGCGACCGCCACCGCCCTGCCGGTCGTCCTGGAGGGCGTGTTGCACGGGCCCGACGGCGCTCGACTGCGGCCGGTGGCCGCCGCCCGCAGTGGCCATTTCTTGGTGCTGGAGCTGCCCGACGCCCCGTCGGTGCAGGCGGCGGCGGTCGATCTGGCCGCCGTGTCGTCGCTCCCCGACCAGGCCCTGATCCTCACCGCCCCCGGTCCCGGAGCCGGCTCCGGGACCGGCACTGCCGCCGCGGCCGACTACGTCCTGCGGGTCTTCGGGCCCCGGGTGGGCATCGACGAGGACCCGGTCACCGGCTCGGCCCAGTGCACCCTGGGTCCCTACTGGGCCGAGCGCCTCGGCCGGGCGTCGTTGACGGCGGCCCAGGTGTCGGCCCGGGCCGGGCGGTTGGAGGTGACGGTGGCCGGCGACCGGGTGGGCATCGCCGGACGGGCGGTGACCGTGCTCCGCGGTTCGGTCGCCGTGGGCCCGTCGTGAACGACGATCTGGGCGGCCACAGTGAAAGGACGGCGATCCGGCGCAATACCGCCGGCGCCCGCTACGACCGCCAGACCATCTACGCCATCTTGGACGAGGCGCGCTTCTGCCACATCGGCTTCGTCCTCGACGGCGCACCGGTCGTGCTGCCCACCATCCATGACCGGGTCGGCGACGTGCTCTACGTCCACGGTTCGCGCTCCAACCGGATGCTCCGTTGCATGACCGAGCCACCGGGGGCTTGCGTCACCGCGACCCTGTTCGACGGCTTGGTGCTGGCCCGCTCGGTCTTCAACCACACCATGAACTACCGGTCGGTCACCGTGTTTGGCCATCCCTCGGTGGTCGCCGACCCGGCCGAGAAACTCGAGGCGCTGCACCATCTGACCGAGCACGTGCTGGCCGGCCGCGGTGCCGAGGCGCGAGCCCCCAGCGAGCGCGAATTGACCCTGACCACCGTTCTGGCCATGCCGATCGAAGAGGCCTCGGCCAAGGTCGACACCGGGCCCCCCGAGGACGACGCCGACGACCTCGCCCTCGGGGTCTGGGCCGGGGTGGTCCCGAACACGATGGTCTGGGGCGAGCCGGTGGCCGACACCCAGGGGGTCGGCCCGGCCGCGGCCCGGGCGGCCGCCGTGCTCCCGCCCTCGGTCCGACGCCTGCTCGGCCGTTGAGGCCGGACCGGGCGGTACCCGGGGTCCGACCCTGTGGTAGGGATGCAGGCATGGAGCCGGCGGCGCCCAGTCGCGACGACCCGGGGTCACCGGAGCGGTTGCAGAGCCTCCTCGTCGGCCACCGGGCGGCGGACGAGCGGGAGGCCCGGTCCATGCGGCGCATGGCGGCCGAGCTGGGCCGGCTGACCCGGCCCTGTGACGAGCAGGCCGACGAGGTGCACGTGACGGCGTCTGCCGTGGTGGTGGGCCGGCGGGGCACCATTCTCCTCCTGCACCGCCGCCTGGGCCGCTGGCTGCAGCCCGGCGGCCACATCGACCCCGGCGAGTCACCGCCGGCGGCGGCGCTGCGCGAGTCCGAAGAGGAGACCGGCCTGCCCCTCGCCCACCCCACCGACGGGCCGCAGCTGCTGCAGGTCGACGTGCACGACGCCGCGCTCGGGCACACCCATCTCGACCTGTGCTACCTCCTCTTCGGCCCCGACACCGACCCGGCTCCGCCTCCCGGCGAGAGCCCCGACGTCCGCTGGTACGGCTGGGAGGACGCGGAGGCGATCGCCGACCAGTCCCTCCGGGGGGCCCTGCGGGCGGTCCGGGCGCTGTCCACCGAGCAGGCCGGCCCCGAGGGCCCGGGGCCCGTGGACGGCGCCCTCGCGGCCGGGGGGAGGGGACCGGGTGCCGGTGAGCGCTGAGGAGACCGACGAAGGGGCCGGGGACACCAACGGGGTCCCGCCCGCCGGGCCGGCGGGAGAAGGGGCGGGCCCCCTCGAGACCCTGATCAGGGTCCAGGACCTCGACATCGCGATCACCCAGCTCGAGCACCGCCGGGTGACCCTCGCCGAGCGCCGCGATCTCGAAGGGCTGGAGGAGAGGATGGCCGGGATCGATCGACGGGTCGCCGAGCTGGGGGCGCAGCGCCGGGTCTTCGTGGAGCGCCAGGCCGAGCTGGAGGAGCAGATCGGAGGACTCACCGCCCGGCGCACGACCCTCGAGGACCGCCTCTACGCCGACCGGGGGTCGGCCTCGAGGGACCTCCAGGCCATCGAGTCCGAGGTCCGCCACCTGACCCAGCGTCGCTCGGAGCTCGAGGAGGTCGAGCTGGGGCTGATGGAGGAGCAGGAGCCCGTCGACGCGGCACTGCGCCAGCTCTCCCGCGAACGGGACGAGGTCAAGGCTACGGCCGAGGAGCTCCGCGCCGCGCTGGCATCGGCCGAGGCTGTGGTGGAGGCCGAGACGGCGGAGGTGATCGCCGCCCGGGCCCTGGCCGCCCGGGGGCTCCCGACCGACCTGGGCGACCACTACGAGGTCCTGCGTGCGCGCCTCGGTGGGATCGGGGCGGCCCGGCTGGTCGGCAACCGTTGTGAGGGCTGCCACCTGGAGCTGCCCTCCAAGGAGGTCGACCGGATCCGCCACCTCCCGCCCGGCACGGTGGTGACCTGTGACCAGTGCGGCCGCATCCTGGTGCGGGCCACAGCCCGGCCCTGACCGGGCGGGGGAAGGTCGTGCTCGTCCTGGCCCGGCACGGGGAGGCCACGGCCAACGCCGCCGGCCTCCTGGTCGGCCGCTCCGACGTCGAGCTGACCGAGAACGGGCACCGGCAGGCGGTCGCCCTCGGCCGGGTGCTGGGCCCGGTGAGCGCCCTGGTCACGAGCCCCCTGCGCCGGGCCACCGACACGGCCACCGCCCTCGGACTCGGGGTGCCGGCGGTGGTCGACCGGCGGTGGATCGAGGTCGACTACGGCGAGCTCGAGGGACGCCCCCTCGGTGAGGTGCCGGCCGAGGTCTGGCGGCGCTGGCACGGTGATCCGGCGTTCCGCCCGGACGGCGGGGAGTCCCTGGCCGAGGTGGCCCAACGGGTGGGCGACGCCTGCGCCCAACTCTTCGCCGACCCCGGGTCGGGTGCCCGCTCGGCCGGGGGGGACGTGGTGGTGGTCAGTCACGTGTCACCGATCAAGGCGGCGGTGGCCTGGGCCCTGGGCGCCGACGAGGCCACGGCCTGGCGTCTGCACCTGTCCACCGGCTCGATCACCCGCATCGGCTGGGGGGCGACCGGGCCGCTGCTCGAGACCTTCAACGAGGTGCCGGCACCGGCGCCCGGCCGGTGACCGACCGACCGGCTCCCGAGGACCGGTCGGCCGACCGCCGGGCCGTTGGGCGGCCCCGATGCCCCGGGCGCGGCCTGGCGCCCGCCGACGCCCGGGGTCCATGATCGGTCGATGACCGACCCCGGGGCGGACGGCGACCGGGAGGCGGAGGCCGCCGACGAGGTGCCGACGCACCGGCGCACCATCGACGTCGAGGTCTTCGAGCGCCAGGGGGACTTCGTGGTCGTCGGCCGCCTGGCCGACGACCGGCCCTGGGCGGCGGGGTCCGACCGGGTCGAGCACGTCCACGACATGGAGCTGTCGGTCACCGTGCGCCGTCCCGACCTGGTGATCACCGAGGCCCGGGCGGTGATGCGTCGCTTCCCCCACGCCGAGTGCCCGGGGATCGAGGCGGCGTTCGGCGGACTGGTCGGGCTGAGCGTGGCCCGGGGCTACACCCGAGCCGTCCAGGAGCGCTTCGGGCGGGCCCTGGGCTGCACCCACCTCGAATTCCTGGCCCGGGCCATCGGCCCGGTCGTGGTCCAGGCCCTCCCGTCGTCGGCCGCCCGCACCAGGGCCGGGGTCCTGGCCGAGCCGACCCGGGCCGAGACGGGGACGGCCTGGCTCGCCGACACCTGTCACGTCTGGGCCGTCGGCGGCGCCGGCGAACAGAAGCTGGCCCTCGGCTGGCGCCCCGGGAACGGCCCCTACCCGGCGCCGTCGCTGGTCGAGCTGCGGCGCCCGGCGGCGCCCGACTGACCACCGGGGCCCGCCTCAGGCGGGCGTGTCGGCGATGAAGGCCGCCACCGCCGCGGCCAGCTCGGCCCCACGGTCCTCCTGGAGGAAGTGGCCGGCGCCGGCGATGGTCGGGTGGGTCCGTCCGGCGGCCCCGGGCACCTGCTCGATGAAGAGCCGGTCGGCCCCGGCGGTGATCGGGTCACCGTCGCTGTAGGCGCAGAGGAAGGGCCGGTCGAAGCGGCGCAGCGCCTCCCAGGCCCGGCGGCTGTCCTCGCTTGCCGGGTCGTCCGGGCGGGTCGGGACCAGCAGGGGGAATTGCCGCGCCCCCTCCTTGTAGCGCTCTTCGGGGAACGGCGCGTCGTAGGCGGCGATGACCTCGGCACTGAGCTCCGAGGTGGTCCCCGCGTTGACGATGGCCCCGACCGGGAGCTCGGGGGCGTCCTGGGAGAAGCGCTGCCAGGCGGAGAAGGCCTCGGCGACCGGCCGGTCCCCGGTGGGCAGCCCGGTGTTGGCGGCGACCACCCGCCGGAAGCGGTCGGGCTGCTCGCCCACCAGCCGCAGACCGATGAGGCCTCCCCAGTCCTGACCGACCACGGTGACGTCGGTCAGCCCAAGGGCGCCGAAGAGGGCCTGGTCCATCCACTCGACGTGGCGGGCGTAGGTGTAGTCGGCCCGGTCGGCCGGCTTGTCCGAGCGCCCGAACCCGACCAGGTCCGGGGCCACCACCCGGTGCCCGGCCCGGGCCAGGATCGGGATCATGGTCCGGTAGAGGTAGCTCCAGCTGGGCTCGCCGTGGAGGAGGAGCACGGTCTCGGTGGCGTCGGCCGGGCCCTCGTCGAGGTAGTGCACCCGCAGGTCCGGCGCCCCGGCCGATCGCTCGCCGGCGACCTCGACGTAGTGGGGCGCGACATCGAAGCCGGGCAGGCCGGCGAACCGCTCGTCCGGTGTGCGCAGGGCCTCCATGGAGACCCTCAGGCGCCGCCGCCGGTCCGCGGCGGGCCGGCCGGGTCGACCCGGGCCGGCAGGAGCGAGGTGATCATCCGCTCGACGACCCGGCGGGCTGCGGTGGGGGTCAGCGCCTGGGCCGTCCGGAGGCGGTCCCAGGTCTCCCAGGACGTGGCCAGGTCGAGGGCATCGAGGAGGTCGGCGGACGCCGGGCCCGCCGCCGAGAGCTCCGGGGCGAATGTGGCCGCCACCTGCTCGCGCAGGGCCCGGGTCGACTCGGCCAGGGTGGCCCCGATCTCCTTGGAGCGGTAGGCCTGGCGAACGGCGGCCCGGCGCACCGGGGTGATCGCCTCGAAGAGCCGGTACCGCTGGCGCACCGTCCGCTCGACCCGGTGCTCGAAGGTCAGGTCGGGGGGGATCGGGTAGACCGACTTCCAGTGACGCTCGACGTTGACCTTGGCCACCGCATGGTAGAGGGCGTCCATGTCGTCGAAGTGGTGGAAGACCAGCCGCAGGCTCACCCCGGCCCGCTGAGCGATCGCCTTGGCCGTCGGCTGGGGGTCGCCCTCCTCCAACAGGGCGATGAGAGCCTCGGCCACCCGCCGACGGGTCTTCTCCCCCCGGGCGATCCGCCCGTCCTTGCTGACCGCGGCCTGCGCCCCCGCCGCCACGGTCTTCTCCGGCCCGTCCATCGCCACCCCCTGGAGTCTGATTGCACCGAAAGTGCGATTGTAATCCCGAACGGGTCGCCGCCGGCGGGGCCACCGTAGGCTGATGCCCGGACAGGCCGCGGCCGGGGCATCGGGGCTGCGTACGGGCAACGAGGCCGGGTTCGGTCCGGGAGGAGTCGACGTGGAGAAGCGCTACCTGGGCACCCAGGGACTGGAGGTCGCCGCCATCGGGCTGGGCTGCATGGGGATGAGCCAGTCCTACGGGCCGGCCGACGACGAGGAGTCGGTCGCCACCATCCACGAGGCCCTCGACTCGGGGGTGACCTTCCTCGACACGGCCGACATGTACGGGCCGTTCACCAACGAGCGGCTGGTCGGCCGGGCCATCGCCGGGCGCCGGGACGAGGTGACCCTGGCCACGAAGTTCGGCAACGAGCGGGGCCCGGACGGCTCGTTCGTCGGGGTGAACGGACAGCCCGACTACGTGCGCCGATCGTGCGACGCGTCGCTCGAGCGCCTGGGCGTCGACCACATCGACCTCTACTACCAGCACCGGGTCGACACGACGGTGCCGGTTGAGGACACGTGGGGGGCGATGGCCGAGCTGGTGGGTGCGGGCAAGGTCCGCTACCTCGGCATCTCCGAGGCGGCGCCGACCACGCTCCGTCGCGCCCACGCCACCCACCCGGTCAGCGCCATCCAGAGCGAGTACTCGCTGTTCACCCGGGACCCCGAGGACGGGGTGCTGGAGACGGCCCGTGAGCTCGGGATCGGCTTCGTGGCCTACAGCCCGCTCGGGCGGGGCTTCCTGACCGGCACCGTCACCAGCCCCGACCAGCTCGGCCCGGACGACTTCCGTCGCCACAGCCCGCGCTTTCAGGGCGAGAACTTCCAGAAGAACCTCGACGTGGTCGAGCGGGTGCGCCTGCTCTCGGCCCGCAAGGGGGTCACGGCCTCGCAGCTCGCGCTGGCCTGGGTGCTGGCCCAGGGGGACGACGTGGTGATCATCCCGGGCACCAAGCACCGCTCCTATCTCCGCGAGAACATCGGCGCTCTCGACGTGACCCTGGGTGCCGAGGACCTGGCCAGCATCGAAGCGGTCGCCCCCAAGGGCGCGGCGGCCGGTGAGCGCTACCCGGCGGAGCACATGTCCCGGGTCAACGTCTGAGGTCGGGGCGTTGACCGATGAGGCGTCGTCCCCGCCGGCGGCCGAGCAGACCCGGCCGGTGGCCACCGCCGAGCGCGAGGGGCTCGCCCGGGCCGTGCGCGAGCTGATCGCCGAGACGGTACGGGCCCGGGCCCGGGCCGCCGACCTGGCCGACGCCACCGTCGCCGTGACCGGGGTGGTCCTCGGGCTGCGGGCGGCGGCCGAGGCCAACGCCACGGCGACCGGGGAGCGCTTCGGCGAGCGGGCGGGCTCCCCGGCCGAATCGGGCACGACGATGGCCGACTTCATGCCCTACGACGTCGTCATCGGCCGCTGCAACCCGGTCGCCCCACCGCTGACCATCGAGTTCGACCCGCCCACCGCCATCGGGCGGGCGGTGTTCGGGGCCCAGTACACCGGGGCCCCGGGTTGCGTGCACGGGGCCGTGATCGCCGGCGCCTTCGACGTGGTCCTGACGGCGGCGAACGTCCTGTCCGACGCGGCGGGACCGACAAGGTCCCTGACCGTGCGCTACCGGCGACCCACCCTGCTCGGTGTCGAGTCGGTCTTCGAGGCGCGGGTGGCGACGACCGACGGCAGCCGGACCACCAGTGTGGGCCGGCTCCTGCAGGGGGGCGTGGTCGTGGCCGAGGCGGAGGGGGAGTTCGCGGTCATGGACCGTTCCCGGATCGCCGCCATGCACCGGCGCTCGGGCCCGCGGGTCGGCCCGTCGAGCGGGCCCGACACTTAGCTGGGCGGGTCCGCTCCCGGCCTCAGCGGGGCCGGGCGGGCTGGGGGTCGACGACCCGGCCGCCCTCGAGGGCTACCACCTGGTCCATGGCCTCGGCCTCGCGTTGGTGGTGGGTCACCAGCAGCACGGTCCGACCGCCGGCCGCCGCCAGCACGTCGGCCAGGAGCCGCTCGCCCGCCGCCTCGTCCAGCCCGGCCGTCGGCTCGTCGAGCACGAGTACCGGGCCGCCGGCCAGCAGGGCCCGGGCCAGGGCGATCCGGCGGCGCTGGCCGCCCGAGACCCGGGCGCCCCCGTCGCCCACCGCGGTGTCGAGGCCGTCGGGTAGGGCGGCCACCCAGGCCCCGAGCTGGGCCAGGTCGACCACGTCGGCCACCTCGGCGGCGGTGGCGTCCGGTCGGGCCAGGGTGATGTTCTGGCCGACGGTTCCGGCGAAGAGGCGGCACTCCTGGTCGACCAGGGCGACGGCCCGTCGCACCTCGTCCTGGGCCAGCGACGCCAGGGGCACGCCGGCGAAGGTGGCATCGCCCGACGCCAGGGGCCAGAAGCGGAGCAGGACGTTGACGAGGCTGGACTTGCCGGCACCGCTGGCCCCGACGACCGCGGTGCGGCTCCCCGGCTCCAGCGTCAGGTCCACGCCGTCGAGGGCCCACGGGAGGTCGTTGCCGTAGCGCAGGTGGATGTCGTCGAAGGTCACCCGGGGGCTGCCCGGGGGGAACGGCGCCGGGCGCTCGGGGTCGACCACTGGCACCGGGAGGTCCTCCAGCGCCAGCAGGCGCCGGCCGGCGGCCGCCACGTCGCGCATCCGCAGGGCCGAGGCGGTGACGGCGGGTACCGACTCGAAGGCCCCGACGGCCGCCAGGGGCAGCACGGCCAGCAGCACCGGGTCGAGACGGTGGGAGTGGACGGCCTGGACGGCCACCGCCAGGACCCCCACCACGGCGCCCCCCAGGCACAGGATCAGGGTGGCGGCGCTGACCCCGCCGGACAGGGCCCGGCGCCGGGCCAGCCGGGTGAGCTCGGCATCGGCCGACTCGGCCCGGGCCAGCAGGCGCGCCTCCTGTCCGAAGGCCACCAGGTCGGGAGCGCCCTGCAGCAGGTCGACGATCTCAGCGGCCAGGGCCCCGCGCAGCGCGGCCTCGCGCCCGGCGGCCGGGCCGGAGGACCACGCCAGGAACGGGGGGACGACCAGGGCCACGAGCAGGGAGAGCCCGAGGACCAGGGCGGCCATCGGCAGGAGGAGACCGACGACGATCAGGGCGACCGAGGATGCGGCCGCGGCGACCGACACCGGGAGCAGCCCCCGCAGGTAGAGGTCCTGGAGCACGTCGACATCCTCGACGGCCCGGGACAGCAGGTCGCCGCTCCGCCAGGCCCGCAATCCGGCCGGCGAGCGCGGCTCCAGCTGGTCGTAGAGCCAGACCCGCCACCGGCCCAGGGCCCGGAAGGCGGCGTCGTGGGCGACCAGGCGCTCGCCGTAGCGCAGCGGTCCCCGCACGAAGGCCAGGACCTCGACCGCGGCGAGCAGCCCGGCGATGGCGCCGAGCCCGGGACGGAACCACGCCTTGTCCACCAGGTAGCCCGACCCGGCCAGCAGGCCGACGGTGGCCAGGGCCGCCGCCACCCCGAGCCCGGTGGCCAGCCCGAGTCGGGCCCAGGGCGGTGCGCTGATCCGGAGGAGGCGCCCGAGCACCGCTCGATCGACAGTGGCTTCGCCGTCGTGGTTCATCTCCGCGCCGGCAGGGGGCGGGCGGCGTCGCAGTCCTCCCCCGACTCGCCGCTACCGAGGCGGACCACCTGGTCGATCCGCTCCACCAGTTCGGTGCGGTGGGCGGCCACGATCACGGTGCGCCCCTCGAGCCAGGGGCCCAGGGAGTGGCGGAGCTCGGACTCGGTCCGAGCGTCGAGATGAGCCGCCGGCTCGTCCAGCAGGACCACCGGGGCGTCGCGCAGGACGGCCCGGGCGATGGCCAGGCGCTGGCGCTCCCCGGCGCTCAGCGGGAGGCCGCCGTCACCGACCGGGGTGTCGAGGCCGCGGGGGAGCCGGCCGACCACGAGGTCGAGGCCGGCCATGGCCACGGCCCGTCGGAGGGCGTCAGGGGTGGCGTCGGGATCGCCGAGCCGGAGGTTGTCGGCGATGCTCCCGGCGAAGAGGTAGGGACGCTGGGGGACCCAGGCGATCTGGCGCCGCCACTCGACCGCCGGCACCGAGGCGAGGTCCACGCCGCCCAGGCGGACCGAACCGGCGGAGAGGGGCACGAAGCCGAGCAGCACCCCGAGCGCGGTCGACTTCCCCGCCCCCGAGGGGCCCACCAGGGCCACATGGGCGCCCGGGGGCAAGGTCAGGTCGAGGCCGGCCAGGGCGGGGGCGCCCCGTCCCGGGTAACTCACCGTGACCCCCCGCACCGTCAGGACCTCGGTCGTCGGATCGGGGAGGGCCGGGCCCCGACCGGGGTGGGGGGCGGTCACCGGCAGGTCGAGCACCTCGAGGATCCGGACGGCCGCCGCCTGGCCCTCGGTGCTCGCGTGGAACTCGGCCCCGGCCCGTCGCAGGGGCAGGAAGACCTCCGGCGAGACGAGCAGGACCGCGAGGGCGGTGGCCAGCGGGACGGTGCCCGAGAGGAGCCGCAGCCCGAGGACCATGGCCACCAGCCCGACCCCCATGCCGGCCAGGAACTCCATGGCCAGGGCGGACAGGAAGGCCACCCGAAGGGTGCCCATGGTGGTCTGGCGCAGCCCCTCGGTGGCGGCCGCCACCTCGCGGCGGCCCTGGGACGACCGCCCGAAGGCCCGCAGGGTGGCCAGCCCCTGGATCAGTTCGAGGAAGCGGGCCGAGAGCGACGAGAGTCGGCGCCACTGACGGCGCGTCCGCTTGGTCGCCTCACGGCCGAAGAGGATCATGGCCACGGGCACCAGGGCCACCAGGCCGACGAGGATCAGCGCCGACACCCAGTCGGTGTAGGCCACCCACGCCAGGAGGCCGACCGGGGCCAGGGCGGCCACCACGGCCACCGGCAGGTAGCGGCCGAAGTACGAGTCGAGCGCGGCGGTCCCCCGGGTAGCGGTCAGGGAGAGTTCACCGGCCCGCTCGCCGGCCAGCCATCCCGGGCCGAGGTCGAGGGCATGGCGCAGGAGCTGGCGACGCAGGGCCGAGGTCACGGTGGCCGAGGTGCGCTGGGCCGCCGCCTCGCCCGCCCAGGCCAGCGCGGCCCGGACCATGAAGGCGGCGCCCAGCCCGACCACCTGGGGCAGGACGGCGGAGAGGGCCGAACGGTGCACCACGACCTGTGCGATGGCCGTGGCCAGCAGCACGGCCTGGGCGACGACGCAGACGGTGGAGAGCACGCCGACCAACACCGCCACGATCAGGTAGCGGCGGGTGACGGCCACCCGTGCGGTCAGCCGGCGGTCGATCAGGCCACCGAAGCGCCGCTCGGCGGCTGGGGTGGACATCGTGGCAACGATACCCACCTGCCCGCCGGCCGGGGGGGTCGTGGAGGTCACGGTGTCCGGCGCCGGGGGTGGGACAGGTGCGGGGCCCTCAGGCGGTGAAGGACTGACCGCACACCTCGATGGTGGCCCCGCAGAACTCGGTGGCCGTGGCCGCGGCCGCCAGCCCGGGGTCGTCGGCGACGGCGACACAACGTTCCCCGGCACCGGTATCGGCGATCACCGCCAACCGGGATGGGGCCATCGTCGTGGCGTCGAAGGTCACGGTGTAGGTGGCCACCGTGGCCTTCCCGCGGTGGGCGTCGAGCACGGTGACCTGGGGGGTGGCCCGGTCGGCGGCCGGTCCGAGGTCATCGACCAGCGGCGGCCGGCCGTCGGGCTCGGCGCACCAGACTGCCAACCCCGGCTTGGTGAGCAGCCCGCAGACCGTCGTCACCAACCCCAGGCGCCCCGGGGTCGCCCGCACCGCGGCCACCACCGCGGCGGTCGCCTGGTACACGTAATTGTTGAAGGGGCCGCCGGCGAAGGCCATGCCCCCGGTCACCGTCGGGGTGCCGTCCAGGGGCAGTCCGAGCTCGCGTTGCTGGACCCGTACGGCGGCCGGGAAGCAGGAGTAGACCTCGATGACCTCGGCCTCGGCCAGTGGTCGACCGATTCGCTGGGCGGCGGCCCGCCCGAGGACCCCCATGGCCGGCCAGCGGTGCAGGAGGCGCCGCCGGCTGAGGGCGACCGAGTGGTCGGCGTCGACACCGACCAGCGGGAAGACCCACCGGTCCGGCGGGACGCCGTGACGCCGGGCCGCCCCGGCCGAGCACAGGATCAGGGCCGCCCCCTGGTCGACCGTCCACTGGCTGGCGTGCCACTTGTTGTAGGGGAAGGCCAGGGGACGGTTCGACGGTCCCGGGGTGTCGATGTCGACGGCCGTCCGGGGGGCCGGGAAGGCGGCGAGCGGGTTGTCCCGGGCGACCAGGTTGCACCGCGCCCACAGGGCGGCCACCTCGGCCCGGTGGGCGGCGATGGTTCCCCCCTCAGCTCGTCGCAGGGCGTTGTCGATCATGGCGTACTGCTGAACCGGCGCCGCGATCCCGGCGGCCAGTTCGGGCGGGGCGAGGAACTCGGGTTCCCGGGTGTGCAACTCGTCGGGCGCGGCCCCGGGCTGGGTCGTCTCGACCCCCCCGGCCCGGGCCCAGGCCCGGGCGTCGGCCCCGGTGACCACGGCCACCTCGCAACGGCCGGCCCCGATGGCCCGCAGGGCCTGGCTCACCAGGGTCTGCTGGGAGACGCCGACCTCGCCCAGATGGGTGCGGGCCGCCGTCGCACCGACCCGGTCGGCCACCAGGCGACCCGGGTCGCGGTAGCCCCAGGTGCCCGTCGGAACGGCGATGCGGTCGATCGAGGCGAGCAGCGAGCGCGACCCCGCGTCGCGTGCCGCGTTCTCCACGGCCAGGGCCATCAGCTCGGACGGCTCGGTCGGCTCGCTGGCCGTGCCCACGCCGACCAGGACCGGCGTGCGCGGGTCGAGGTCGCTCACGTGGTGGCGCCCACCGCACCGGCGTCCGGGCCGACCCCGAGGTAGATGAAGCCCGAGGCCTCGTCACGGTGGACGATCCCCGCCGCCGACAACGCCGCACTCCAGTCCCCGACGTTGTCGGCCGCGTTCTCCTCCATGCCGTGGTCGGCCACCACCAGCACCGCCGTGGAGGCCCGGGCCCCCCGGGCCTCCACGGCCCCGAGGACCTCGCCCAGGCGGGCGTCGGTGTCGGCCACCGCCGCCCGGGCGATCGGGGAGTGTGGGCCACCCTCGTGGAAGGCGGCGTCGGTCAGAGAGAGGCTGACCCAGGTGAAAGCGGGGAGCGGGTAGCGGGTTCCGAGGTACTCGCCCTCCCAGATCCGCCGCATCTGGTTCACCGCCGAGGTGTCGACCAGTGAACCCCAGCGGTAGTCCTCACTGGCCGCCAGCCACTCGGGGTCGGCGTGGGGCAGCTCCCTCGGGACGCCCTCGGCCAGGCGGCCGACCTCGTCGGCGCGGAACAGGTCGAAGGTCGAGTAGTCAGCCCCCCGGTCGGCCGGCTCGTTGACCGCCACCGACACCGCGTCGGGCCGGTGGCGGTGGAGCGCCTCGTGGATCGTCTCGACCCCCGGGAAGAGCCATCGCATCGCCTCCTGCCAGGTGGCGGGGGACTCGGTCACCACCTGACGCTGCCGGGCCCGGTCGTACCAGGCGTTGTGCAGGACGCCGTGGTGGCCCGGGTGGGCCCCGGTATTGAGCGAGGTGTGGTTGGCCAGGGTGACCGTCGGCAGGGAGGCCACGGCCCCCTCGGCCAGGGCGGTACCCCGCTCGATCAGGCCTCCGAGGACGGGGGCCCGACCGGCGGCCGCCGATTCGTAGAGGACGTTGGCGTTGGCCCCGTCCATCAGCACCACCACGACCTGGCCGGCCGCCGCCGCGTCCGGGTCGAGCAGTTCGTGGAGGACCCGCCCATCCTGACGGGCCAGCAGCATGCCCTCGACCACCTGTCCGGTCGGGCCCACCCCGGGACCGGGCTCGAGCCCGAGCAGGGCGAGGACGGTGGGGGCCACGTCGACCAGGCGGCAGTGACCCGGCACCAGGCCGAGCCGGCGGACCCCGGCACCCGAGGCGATCAACGGCGCCCGGGACTGCACGACGTCGAGAGAGCCGTGCTCGCCGCGGTGGGTGCCGGGACGGTGGGACGCGGTGTGCAGCACGCAGAGGTCGGGAGCGCACGGGTGGTCGAAGACCTGGGCGATCCGTTCGTAGGCGAGGGGGTAGCTGTTGCGCCGGCGGTCGGGCTGGGGCTCGGCCAACTCGGCGGCCAGGGGGGAGAAGCGGGTGACGTCCTGGTCGCCCAGCGGGTCCCGACCCTCGACCTTGGTCACCTGGTACCGCCAGTCGCGCCCGCCGAGGTGACGCCGGAACCGCGTCGACCCGTCCACCGCCCGGGCCTCGTAGATGCCCGGGGCCGGAGAGAACACGACCATCTCGACCATGGCCGAGAGGTCCGTCCCGCAGAGGATGTCGAGGGCCCGCTCCCGGAGGTCCTCCAGGTCGGCCGGCCGCTCGCCGACGGTCGTCACCCAACAGATGCTAGGGCGATCCGGGCCCGGAGATCCCCCGGCCTGAGATGCGTAATACGGTCGTACCCCATGACCAACGCAAGCGGACCGGCCGACGCGCTCGAGGGCTTCACCAAGGAGCAGTTCGAGTCCGGGGGAAAGCGGCGCGACGTCTACCGGATGGGCGACGGCCCCGCAGTCATCGTGATCGCCGAGGTCCCCGGCATCACGCCCCGGGTGGCCGAGTTCGGGCGCAAGGTGGCGGCCATCGGTTGCACCGCCGTGCTGCCCCACCTCTTCGGTGACCCCGGGCGGGAACCTTCGATGGGGGCGATGGTCAAGACCATGGGGCCGGCCTGCGTTTCGCGGGAATTCTCGATCCTGGCCCTCAAGAAGACGAGCCCGATCACTGTCTGGTTGCGATCCCTGGCCCGCCACGAACACGAACGTTGCGGCGGACCCGGGGTGGGAGCGGTGGGGATGTGCTTCACCGGGGGTTTCGCGCTGGCCATGATGGTCGACGACACCGTTGTCGCACCGGTGCTCAGCCAGCCCTCGTTGCCGTTCCCCATGGGTCGGGCCCGCAAGGCCGACATCGGGATCTCCGATGAGGACCTGGCCCGGGTGAAGGAGCGGGTGGCCGCCGGGACCTGCCTGCTCGGCCTGCGCTTCACCGGCGACCCGTTCTGCTTCCCGGAGCGCTTCGAGACGCTGCGCCGTGAACTCGGGGCCGGCTTCATCGCGGTGGAGCTCGACTCGTCGCCCGGCAACCCCCACGGGCACCCCAAGTCCGCCCACTCGGTGCTGACCGAGCATCTCGACGACCGTCCGGGCACCCCGACCCGGGCGGCGCTGGACCAGGTCCTGGAATTCTTCACCGAGCGCCTGGTGGCGCCGGCCGGCTGATGGATCGGCTCCGTTCGGTCGGAGCAACCATGGTGGAGCACAGACCCCGGGCGCTCTCAACGCTTGGTGGGTGCTCGCCCGGCGTCGGGTCCCGAGCCCGGACGCCGCCTTGGGCGACGCTCGGTGGCCCCGCTCTTACGACGAGGCCGGGTGACCAGGACGTTGTTCCGCGGGCCGCCCACACTTCGGACCCGCTGAAAGACCATATTCGTAACTACAGAAGTGTAATCTGGCTGCTGTGGTGATCACTCGCCGAGAGCTGTCCCTCCAACAACCCACCGCGCCGCCAGTGGCCGCACGGGTGGTCCCCGCCGTGGGTCCGATCGTCGCCCCGGCGCTCGACAGCGCCCTGGCGCCCTACCGGAACCCGGCCGTCATCCTCACCGTCCGTTGCGGGACCTGTGACCGCCGGCTCGGAACGGCACGACCGTCGCCCTACCGGCCGACGGTCACGTTCGACCGCTTCACGAAGGGACCCGGGCCGGGCACCCTTGAGGATTCGACTCCCTGGGCATCGGGGGAGTCGATCGGCGGTCGGGAGCTCGAGGGAGGGGGGATCTGGCGTTTCACATGTCACCCCCACTGCAACGCCGGGAGCCCTCGGCGCTACGTCGTGACCGATGGAGCGTTCGTGCGGGCCTTCGTCAAGGCGGCCCAGGCGGGTCAGGACGATCTGGTCTTCGGCAAGACCCCCTGAGCGACCCATTAGGGCACGGAAACTCCCCAGATTCACCGTCTGAGCCTTCGTGGCTAGTAGCCCCGAACACCAATGATGTGGGTGAGAGGGTCCACCGCCCAGGGGTTGGCCCTGGATAGTTTCGGAAGTACCGGGGCTTCCGGCCTGACTTGAATCAGCGGACCAGGTCCGCCCACCGTCGGCCGGAG